>Ga0123519_10005900_pt1 | contig 19392 bp, 14 predicted proteins | sample YelNatPaOPRAMG02_FD_87396 | JGI IMG/M metagenome (GOLD analysis project Ga0123519, IMG submission 87396) | Hot spring microbial communities from Yellowstone National Park - Yellowstone National Park OP-RAMG-02 (version 2) | ecosystem: Environmental > Aquatic > Thermal springs > Hot (42-90C) ... | reverse complement strand
CAACGTTCCGTGGCACGCTTGGCAAATCGGGCCGCAATCTGGCGCTCAAGATTACCGGCTTCCACCATTCTCATAGTACATCGAAGGGTTAACGGTTATCCTCGGTCTTAGTAAGCTTAAACTCTCTAATCTTGTTGCGCAACGTTTTACGGTCGATTCCAAGAATCTGTGCCGCGGCTGATTGGTTCCAGCCTTTATATTGGAGCACGCGTCGTATGTGAGCGCATTCAACTTCTCTCAAAGAAGCGACTACAGGCAGTTCGCTTAATACGCTATCTACCGTTGGTGGTTCGGCAACGTTTCTTTCCTTTCCGCAAGGCGCAATCATTAAGTGCTCGGGTTTTATCGTATCGCCATCGCATAGAATTACTGCTCTCTCAATTGCATTTTCCAGTTCGCGGATATTGCCTGGCCATGTGTGAGACTTGATTGCGGAGATGGCTTCTTCGGATAAGCACTTGACTGGTTTGCCCATCTCATCCGCAAATCGTTTCAGGAAGTGCTCGGCAAAAATCATTACATCGTCGCCGCGTTCGCGTAGCGGCGGCAGCTTGATGGCAATTACATTCAGCCGGTAGTAGAGGTCGTCTCGGAATTGCTTTTCACGAACGGCCTGTTCTAGATTACGGTTGGTAGCTGCAATTACACGCACATCCACAGTGATTGTCTCGCTACCGCCGACTCTTTCGAATTGTTTTTCTTGGAGCACTCGGAGCAGCTTTGTCTGTACGGAAGGTGCTATCTCGCCAATTTCATCGAGGAATATTGTGCCCTTATGGGCGATTTCGAATCTTCCAATATGCCTTGCTATAGCGTGAGTGAACGCTCCCTTCTCGTGGCCAAACAGCTCGCTCTCCAGCAGGTTTTCGGGAAGAGCAGCGCAATTTACCTTGACAAACGGCCCGTCTGCACGATCGCTTTGGTAATGGATGGTTCGAGCGAGATATTCCTTACCAGTGCCGGTTTCGCCCAAAAGAAGCACGGTCGTGTTTGTGCGAGCTACCTTTGCGGCAACAACGTAGGCTTGCTGAACATCCCGATTCGTTCCGATGATATTATCAAACCCGTACTGCCTCTTCAGTTGACTTCTCAAGAAGCGGTTGTCGTCGATCAAACGTTGTCGTTCGAGAGCTCTTTCGGCAACAACTTGCAGTTCGTCTAGGTCGAACGGCTTCGTTATGTAGTCATAGGCTCCGAGACGCAGAGCGTCAATAGCAGTGCGGGTGCTGCCGTAGGCTGTTATCATAATTACGGGCAGGTCAGGCTTTGTCTGTTTGATTGCGGCCAACACTTCCAGCCCGTTCATTTTCGGCAGGCTCATGTCCAGGATGGCAAGATCGAAGTCACCGCTTTTTGCCGCTTCCAGTCCTTCTTGACCATCCGAGGCAAGGGCGACTTCATAGCCCGCCTCGGTGAATAGACGGGAAACGAGATCGCGCATCCCAGGCTCATCATCTATTACGAGTATGGATTTACTTCCGGACAACGATCGCCTCTATATGGTAGTCTCAATGTAACCAGCGTTCCCTTTCCCTCTTCAGACTCTACCAATACCTTTCCACGGTGTCGTGTGATGATGGCGTCCACCATATTCATCCCAAGACCCGTGCCTTTGGCCCCGCGGGTAGTGAAGAACGGATCAAACAACCGTTTGCGTACTTCCTCGGTCATTCCAATGCCGTAGTCGCGCACGGTCAGCTCAACGAAATCGCCGCTTCTGACGGTGGCAAGCTCAATTCGCCCGCCTGGATGCGAGGCTTGAACTGCATTCAGCAGCACGTTTGCAAGTGCTTCTCTAAGTTCAACCGGGTTGCCAAATACAACGCAATCTTCTTGAAGCTCAGTTCGAACATCTACTTCGTTGCTTGCTGTTCCACGCTCCATCCACGCCGGGAAGGCAGTCCGCAGTACATCCTCAACCACTTTATTAAGATCAACTTCGCGGTAATGCGAGGTATCTGCAGGCTTGCCGATTTCCTGCAAACGACGAACTGTTTCGGCGGCATCACGTGCAGCCATTTCTATCGACTCAATGCAATGAGCTGCAGGGCTATCGGCATCGAGCTTCCTCTTGGCGAGTTGAACGTTACCCAATATAATGCCAACCACGTTGTTGAGATCGTGAGCAATTCCGGCAGCCATTTCGCCGAGAGTTCGAAGTCTCTCAGATTGTAAAAGTTGTTCCTGTGCTTCTCTAAGGTGCCGATTGAGTTCTGCTAGCTCGGTATTACGCTCAATGATCTCTTTTTCGAGGCGACGCCGTGCTGTTATGTCGCTGTATACTTCCACACGCCCCGCAAGTACTCCATTTGCCGTGTAAATCGGACTGGAGTATCTGTGCAAGATAGTGCCCGTTTCAAGCGGCGAATCAATGACTTCTTCGATAACCTCGTCAGGACGCAATGGTCGGCGGCCGGCAGATTCAGGCAGTTCCGCGCCGATAAGTTCAGGTGGCTCGACCCCGAAAATGATTCCGGCTCTGCGGTTAACTCCGGTGATCTTGAGATTATTATCGAGTAAAATGACTCCCCGTTCCGGAGAATCGATATGCTGCAGTGCAGCCAACTGCTACCCCGCCTCCACAAAACATCGGAATGATTATATACCTGAGGCTGCCCGATGTAAAGGATCAGCTCACGCGAAAGAGGTGGCAATTGACTCAATTTTCCTGTGAATGGTATAATTTAGTTGGGCAAAGATAGGCTGGCGACACCGCATAAGTCGCCGGCTTTTTAAGTAATTGTTGTAATTATTGTTGCGTGGTGTTAACGGAGTCAAGCTTGAGGGAACGGATATGGAGCATCCTTCCCGGAGTAGCAAGACCCGCGAGATATACGGGCGGTGAACTCAACTCGATTCGAAAGCCGCCTGCGGAAGTAAGCGTTAGGTTCGCGCTTGCATTTCCTGACATATACGAAGTAGGCATGTCGAACCTCGGGCTGAGAATACTTTACCACATCCTCAATTCTCAGCCTAGGGTAGCAGCCGAACGTGTTTTTGCTCCCGCGCCGGACATGGAAGAACGGATGCGGGAAGTGGGCATTCCGCTATTCTCGTTGGAATCCTTGCTGCCCGTGAGGGACTTTGACCTGGTGGGCTTTTCGCTTGCCTACGAAATGACCTACACCACGGTCCTCAACATGCTCGATCTCGCCGGTATCCCCATTTACGCTTGCGATCGTAATGAGGCTGATCCCATTATCATCGCTGGCGGTCACTGCACTGCCAACCCGGAACCGATGGCCGATTTCATCGACGCTTTTGTCGTAGGAGACGGGGAAGATGTTGTGTTGGATATCGTGAGGGAATACTCAGCCAATCGCGGGGATCGCCGACGAGTTCTTGAGGCATTGGCGAGGATCGAGGGTGTTTACGTACCCTCTGTACAGGCCATGGCCTGTGAATCTCGGAAACTGGTACGGGCGCGTCGCGTGTCCGATTTGGATAATGCGCCATTTCCGGACTCGCTGGTTGTTCCGTTCACCGAGGCTGTTCACGACCGCGTAGCTTTGGAGATTATGCGCGGCTGTACGAGGGGATGTAGGTTTTGCCAGGCGGGTATGATTACCCGGCCGGTCCGTCACCGCATGCTTGGTACACTTTGTGCTCAGGCAGATGTGCTTCTTGACCGCACTGGCTACGAAGAGGTTGCGCTTACTTCATTGTCAAGCGCGGATTATCCAAAGATTGATGAACTTGTTCGGCTGCTGATTGATCGCCATGCGGCAGACAGAGTGGGGGTGTCGCTTCCGAGTCTGCGTGCGGATGCAGAATGCGTTGGGCTTGCGGCGCAGATTCAAAGGGTTCGCAAGAGCGGGCTTACATTTGCGCCAGAGGCTGGCACTCAGCGACTTCGCGACGTCATAAACAAGAACGTAGCGGAAGAAGATCTGCTTGGCGCTGTAGAGGCGGCTGTGGAATACGGCTGGAGACGGGTGAAACTCTACTTTATGATCGGCCTGCCTACCGAAACCGACGAAGACCTGCGAGGTATTGGTGATTTGGTTCGCAAGGTTCGGGATGTGGGGCGCAAACACGGCGTCAACCTAGCTGTGAACGTGACTGTATCGCCATTCGTGCCAAAGCCGCACACGCCCTTCCAGTGGCGAGGCATGGTCGATCTGGAAGAGCTCCAACGCCGAATCGGCATCGTTAGATCGAGCCTCAGGGGTAAAAATATTGCCCTAAGCTGGCACGACCCGGCTTGCAGTCGAGTAGAAGCGGCGCTTGCACGCGGTGATAGAGCGCTCAGTCGAGTGATTTACGAAGCCTGGCGACGCGGTGGAAAGTTTGAACAGGACAATTTCGACAACAACCGTTGGCTTGAAGCATTTGATGCGGCTGGACTAGATATAGCGCATTACGCAAACCGCGACATTCCAGTTTATTCTTCGCTGCCATGGGACCATATTGACACGGGCGTATCTAAAGCATTTCTAGCACGGGAGAACGCAAAAGCAGAAACCGGTGAAACCACCGCCGATTGCCGTTTTGGACTATGTAACGCATGTGGATTGAAGTGTCGGCAGAATACAAGGGAAGAAGAGCTGTCGAAAGCCGGAGTCGCGGATTGCAGAGTGGAAATCAGAGAATCGAACGCTTCTCAGAGCTCGACGCTCGATTCTCAACGGCTTCTCTTGAAATTCCGTAAGGGTGAAGAGGCGCGCTGGCTGGGCCATTTGGATTTGCTGAGAGCGTTTGAGCGTGCTGTAAGGATGGCTCGTATCGGTGTTGCGTATACCCAAGGGTTTAACCCTCGTCCTAAAATGTCTGTTATGTCCGCTTTGCCACTTGGAGCGACAGCCGATGCAGAACTGCTGATACTGGAATTGGAACGGACGTGTGATTTGCGCAAAGCGGTCAAGTCCCTAAACAGCAAGCTTCCGGATGGTGTATCCATAGTTTGTGCCGAAGTTCTTTCCAGCGAAACGAGGGGATTCACAGTTATTGCGAGTGAGTTCGTGGTGGAAGTCGAGCTACACAACGAAAATTCGGCAAAAAGGCTTCAGGACGAAATAGCCAATTTGATGGCTCAAGCTCACATTTTCTGGGAGCGCGAATCTGGTGGGAAGCGAAGAGTAATAGACATTCGAGAAGGGATAGAGTCAATCCAAGTTGTGGAACATGTTGGCGCAACTGCACGCATTGTTATGACTCTTCCGCATCGAGAATATACGGTGAAGCCATCTGAAATAATAGACGCTCTTAGCAGGCAACTGCAGGGTATCACGATCAAGTCTATTCACAGATCGAGGATCATCACCGATATCAATTATCGTAAGGATGCTTCCGGTCGACAGAGCTCACAGCCATGCCAACTTGAGGAAGTCTCAAACCTCAAACTTCGAAAAGAAAGGAGGTGAGAGAGCATGTCGAAAGAGATCATCGTTAACGTAGACACACGCGAAACGCGCGTTGCTCTAATCGAATCAGGTAAACTGGTCGAGCTGCACGTCGAGCGCGAAGAGCGTGTTGTTGGGAGCATCTATAAGTGCAAAGTAGCCAACGTTCTGGCTGGAATGGACGCGGCGTTTGTAGACATTGGTCTGGAACGCAATGCGTTTCTTTACGTGGCGGATGTGTTGCCTGAAATGGATGATGAGTTCCCGGCAGCGCGCAAGGACGCTGGAAAGTCTATAAGAATCAAAGATGTGTTAAAGCCGGGCCAGGAGCTGCTTGTACAAGTTGTAAAAGGTCCAAGAGGAAGCAAGGGCGCAAGGGTATCCACGAGGATTTCTCTTCCAGGACGTTACCTGGTTCTAATGCCGGAATCCGACAATATCGGCATATCGAGGAAGATCGAGAACGAGTCGGAGCGCGACCGGTTGAAGAAGATCGCGGACAACATTAGGCCGCCGGGCTTCGGGTTGATAGTTCGCACCGAAGCGGAAGGCCGTGCTGAGGCTGAGATCCGAAGAGATTTGGACTTCCTGATGAGAATGTGGAATCAGATCCAGGAAAAAGCCGCGAAAGTTTCAGCACCAGGATTGGTGCATCAGGACTTGAGCCTGATATATAAGACTATCCGCGACGTCTTTGGCCATGATGTAAGCAAGATGCTCATCGACTCGCCTGTAGACTACGAGAAGGCTGTCGAATTAGTCGAACTCATTTCTCCGAAAATGAGGTCTCGGTTGCAACTTTACGACGACCCAGAGCCGATATTTAAACGGTTTGCTATTGAGTCTGAGATTGATAGTCTTCTCAGACGGAAGGTTTGGCTGAAGTCCGGCGGTCATATAACCATCGATTCTACCGAAGCACTTACTGCCATTGACGTTAACACCGGAAAGTTCATTGGTTCCACGAGCCTATCGGACACTATTCTGAAAACGAACCTGGACGCTGTGACGGAAATAGCCAGGCAACTTAGATTGCGAGATATTGGCGGAATAGTCGTGCTGGACTTCATCGACATGGCAAGCGCCAAGGATCGGCAGAAGGTTGTCAGCGCGCTGGAGAAGGAGCTTCGTAAAGACAGAACGCGGACCAAGATTTGTCACATCAGCCCGCTTGGTCTCGTGGAGATGACCAGAAAGCGAACTGGCGAGACTTTGACGGAGCTGGTGACGGAGCCTTGCCCGTATTGTCAAGGCAGAGGCCGTATTGAGAGCGCGGAGACGGTGAGTCTTCGTGTAGAACGCGAACTTCGCGAGATGGCTGCAGAACATGACGAAGAAGCGTTCTTGGTTAGTGCCCATCCGGAAGTTGTGTTGCATCTGGTCGGCAGTGCGGGAGAGGTTATCGACGAGATCGAACGGCGTATCAAGCGAGCCGTTTATGTGCGCGCGAACGAATCGTTGCACATAGAGAAATATGAGATCATTCCGGGTAATCTGCAAGAAATGGAGCGCCAAATGCTTCCTTGGAAAAAGGGTGAGATCGTTGACTGCCAGGTCATCCGGAATCCATTCTCCACATTGCCGCGAGCAAGTGCTTGGTTGGACGGATATCTTGTGGAGCTCGAGAACGGCGGCAAATATGTGGGTCGCCGAGTCAAGGCCAAACTTCTGGATATCAGGCGATCGTACTCGCTGGGTGAAGTGACCTCAGCAGAGAAGACGCTTGACAAGACAGGACGCTCGTGATAGAATAATGCGCGGTCTAACTGGGGCATTGGGTCATCCAATGCCCCAGCATTCTGAGGGCTTTAGTCAGGGGGTTTCGAAGTGTACGCCATAGTTAAAGCAGGCGGGAGACAATATAAAGTAGCGCAGGACGATGTCATTACGGTGGATAAGCTTGCAGCATCCGAAGGTGAGGAAGTCGTGCTGGATAAGGTTATGCTTGTCTCAGGCGACGAAGGCGTTGCGGTCGGAACCCCTTATGTTCCGGGAGCCGCAGTTGTTGGTAGGGTTGTAAAGCACTTTAAGGGTCCTAAGATAAGAGGCTTTACATACAAGCCCAAAAAGGACGAGCGCAGGCATTATGGACATCGGCAGCAGCTTACGTCTCTTGCAATTAAGGAAATTAGGCTGCCAAAGTAAGATCTGAACGTTGAGAATTCGAAGATTCGTCTCTCGGTTGTGGAAGAACGCATTCTCTTTTGGCGGAAGTGAGATCGGATCTCAGAGCTCCGATACTTGAAGAGGGTGTTGATGCTAAGAGAGGCGGATCTCGGGTATTAGGTAGGTAAGTTATGGCACATAAAAAGGGTGTAGGTAGTACTAGAAACGGCCGAGACAGCAAGGCGAAGCGATTGGGCGTGAAGGAGTTTGCCGGAACGCACGTGACGGCCGGCAGTATCCTTGTGAGACAGCGCGGTACGCCGCTACATCCCGGTAGGAACGTGGGGAAGGGCAAAGACGACACTCTGTATGCGCTTATCGATGGGTTGGTCAAATTTGAGACCATCGGCGGCAGAAAGGCAGTGAGTGTATATCCGGCGGTTCCTGTATAAAAACTTCGCTTTTTCCAACGTTGCCAATCGGGGGAGATGGAGCATGTAGTGCGCCCATCTTCCCTTTCGTTTTTTTAAAATGCAGTTTGTAGACCAGGTAGATATCACAGTAAAGGCCGGTGACGGAGGCGACGGAATGGTCGCCTTCCGCAGGGAAAAGTTCGTTCCTCGAGGGGGACCGTCCGGAGGAGACGGCGGACATGGAGGGAACGTTATTATTCGCGCTGATGCCAAGCTCAATACCCTCGTTGATCTCCGCTACAAGAAACACTATGCCGCTGAGAATGGCGAGAAAGGCGGCACGAACAACAAACACGGCAAGGACGGTGAAGACCTGGTCCTCAGAGTTCCTGTCGGAACCGTCGTAATTGATGCCGATACAGGACAGGTTATTGCAGATCTTGTGCATGACGGTCAGGAATGCATTGCAGCACGGGGAGGCAAGGGGGGACGTGGTAATGCTTCATTCGCAACCTCAACACTGCAGACGCCTCGATTTGCTGAGAAAGGTGAACCGGGAGAAGAGCGCCACATACGTTTGGAGCTTAAGCTTTTAGCGGATGTAGGCATCGTAGGTTACCCGAATGTAGGCAAATCAACGTTGATCTCGCGAATTTCATCTGCCAAACCAAAGATTGCTGACTATCCGTTCACAACGCTCGTCCCCAATTTGGGTGTAGTGCGCGTCGATGATAGGTCGTTTGTAGTTGCAGACATGCCCGGTTTGATCGAGGGAGCACATGAGGGAGCCGGTCTCGGTCACGTATTCCTCCGACACATCGAACGCACTCGCTTGCTGGTGCATATAATAGACGTTTCAGGGCTGAGCGGCCGCGATCCTATGCACGACTTCGAGTCGATTAACAAAGAGTTGAAAGCTCACAGCGAGCGACTGGCGTCGTTGCCCCAGATTGTTGCGCTGAATAAAGTCGATATGCCTGGAGCGCGCGAGATTATCGAGCGTGTGAAACCGCAACTGGAAGCTCGCGGGTTTGAGGTATTCGAAATATCGGCTTTAACAGGGCAAGGAATCCAGCCCCTTCTTTATCGAATTGCAGAGAAACTTGACGAGTTGCCTCGTGAGGAGTACACTCCGGTTGAGGAAGTTGCATATTTCACGGTCGAGCGTGAAGAGGAAACATGGGATGCGCGCAAGATCGGCGAACACGAGTTTCTTGTCGAAGGGCGGCCTGTTGAGACGCTCGTGCAGAGAACCGACCTCAACAATGAATACGCCCTTCGCCGCCTGCATCGTCAACTCGAGAAAATGGGAGTGATCAAACGTCTTCGCGAGTTGGGCGCGCAGCACGGAGATACCGTGAAAATCGCAAATATGGAGTTTGATTTCGTCGATGAAGCACAGTGGTAAAACGCCGCGGCGACTGGTGGTAAAGGTTGGCACCAGCAGTTTGGTAGGTGACGGCGGTTCGCTTGATCGCGATAAAGTTGAAAACTTGGTGAGCCAATTAGCAAGGGTCAAGCGCGAAGGTCGGGATGTGATCCTTGTTTCATCGGGTGCTATCCGTGCGGGAATGGATAAAATGGGCATTGCAAAGCGCCCGAAGAATATTCCCGAACTGCAGGCAAGCGCTGCTATAGGCCAAGGCTATTTGATGCAAATATACTCGGAGTTGTTCGCGCGCTACGAGGTGGTTCCTGCCCAGGTGCTTCTAACTCGCTATGACTTTCACAACCGTGTACGTTATCTGAATGCTCGCAACACGCTGCACACTCTTCTTCGATTCGGTGCGTTGCCGATCGTTAACGAAAACGACACGGTAGCTACCGAAGAAATCCGCTTTGGAGAGAACGACACGCTATCGGCACTCGTGGCTGCGAGTGTTGATGCGGACCTGCTGCTGAATCTATCAGATGTAGAGGGTTTATATGACAGCGATCCGCGTAACAGCGAGGAATGCCGGCTCATTGAAGAAGTTCGCGAGATCACACCTGAGATTGAATCTATTGCTGGTGCCTCCGGACCCTGCGGAAGCGGAGGAATGCGAAGCAAGATCGACGCTGCTCGAATTGCTGTAAACTCGGGAGTGCGAATGATGATTGCTCTGGCATCACGTCCCAATGTGATAATCGATGCGGCAGCGGGAAAGAACGTCGGCACTTTGTTCCTTGCGGCTCCTACGGGCCTTAGCCACAGAAAACGCTGGATAGCTTTTGGAAATCGGGCCAAGGGCAGCGTGATTATCAACGAGGGTGCCAAGAAGATGGTTTCAACCGGCGGAAAGAGCTTGCTTGCGGCAGGAATCGTCGGTTGTGAAGGCACTTTCGACGTAGGCGATCTCGTAGCGGTTGTGGACGAATCTCGACGGCAAATTGCTTGTGGCCTCACCAACTACACGTCTGCTGAGATCGAGCTTATCAAAGGAAAGCGATCAAGCGAGATAGAAAAAATTCTCGGCTACAAGTATTTTGACGAGGTAATACATAGAGATAATCTTGTGTTGGGAGTGTAGCATACAATCTAGGTCGCCGGCTGGTGGTTTAACAGCCGATCTTGGTAAATGTTTCTCGAACGAGGGATGAACTGTGAACATTGAACAGATGTGTATAGCTGCCAAAGCTGCAGCGATGCAATTGGCAAGCCTGTCAACTGCTGTTAAAGATGCGGCGCTTCTCGCCATGGCGGATGCGTTCGAAGCACACCGTGACGCAATATTCGAGGCCAACCGGAAAGATCTTGAGGCCGCAGAAAAGAACGGCATTAGCGGTGCGATGCTGAAGCGACTTGAGCTTAATGAAAAGAAAGTGGCTCAAATGGCAGACGGCGTTCGTCAGATTGCTGCATTGCGCGACCCTGTGGGCCAGACTATCGAAGGATACATTCGTCCGAACGGTATGGAAGTGCGAAAAGTTCGTGTGCCCATCGGCGTAATCGGCATCATTTACGAATCCCGTCCGAATGTGACCGCTGATGCTGCGGCGTTGTGTTTAAAGGCGGGCAATGCGGTAATCCTGCGCGGTGGCTCTGAGGCAATCAATTCAAACCTTGCCATTGCGAAGGTTATGCGAGATGCCATTATTCCGTGCGGAGTTCCTGAAGGCGCAGTGCAGATTATTGAGACTACTGATCGCGCGGCGGCTATGGAGCTTATGAAAATGAAGCCTTATATCGACTGCCTGATTCCGCGCGGTGGTAAGGGACTTATCAAAACAGTAGTGGAAAACTCCACCATTCCTGTCATCGAGCACCTCGACGGGAATTGTCATGTATATGTCGATGCCGATGCGGATCTAAAAATGGCAGAGGAAATCGCCTTCAACGCTAAGGTGCAGAATCCCGGTGTGTGCAACGCAATGGAAACGTTGCTGGTAAGCGAACAAATAGCGCGCGAGTTTCTTCCTAAAATATGTGCGCGCCTGATTGAAGCAGGAGTGGAGATTCGCGCGTGCGAAAAGGCGCGAGCAATAGTCGATGGCCTGAAGGAAGCGACCGAGGAAGATTGGGAAACCGAATATCTTGATCTGATCTTGGCTTTGAAGGTCGTATCCGGACTCGATGAGGCCATAGAGCACATCAACAAATACGGTAGTAGGCACTCGGATTCCATTGTTACCGAAAACTATTCGGCGGCAAGAAGATTTACCCGAGAGGTTGATTCAGCCTGTGTGTTTGTGAACGTTTCTACGCGGTTCTCGGACGGCTATGAGTTCGGCAAAGGGGCGGAAATGGGCATTTCCACTCAGAAACTGCACGCACGCGGGCCAATGGGGGTGGAAGAGATAACAACCTATAAATACGTGGTGACGGGTAACGGGCAGCTCAGGCAATAGGCGATGCACATTGAATTCCGAAGAAAGAGATTTTTTGTAATTTCTTGCCTTGCGTTGCAGTTCGGGGGTGCACGGCTTTGATGCGTCTTGGCATTATGGGCGGCACGTTCGATCCGATCCACATTGGGCATCTAATACTGGGAGAGCAGGCTTGGGAAGCGCTCGGGCTCGACAAGGTCCTCTTTATAACGGCCGGACAGCCGCCTCACAAGCCGGGAGCGGTAGAAGCTGAGGTTGTTCATCGTTATAATATGGTTCGCCTTGCGGTACAAGATAATGAGCACTTCGAATGCTCTAGAATTGAACTTGACCGTCCCGGTCCGTCATACACTATAGACACGATACGGCAGATTTTAGGGCTCTATGGCGAAAATACTCGCGTCTATTTGTTAGTGGGCGCCGACGAAGCGCGAGAGTTCATGACTTGGCGCGATCCGTACGGCATAAAAGAGCTTTCGACAATTGTGGTGGCCAATCGACCGGGGTATCCCATATCGGAAGTTCTGGCGGCACTTCCGCCGGATTTTGCAAGTGCTGTGAAGCCGCTGGAAATACCGGGAGTGGATATATCGTCGACCGATATTCGAGCGCGTATTAAACTCGGGTGTTCGATTAGATACTTAGTGCCAGGTGCTGTCGAAAGCTACATAAGAGATAATGAACTATACAGGGGGCTGAGATGAGAGGCACATCCTGGGTTGCTGTGATTCTGGTGATCCTGCTCGGGTCTGTTGTAGGGATCGCGAGCGGAACATTCCTTGCTGTCTATATGCCTGCGATTATGGAGCATGGTGGCGTCGGACAGGTTTGGACGGAAGTATTTGGTGGCAAGGAACAGGTGCGCATTCTCATGATCGGCGAGGACGATACAGCCAAGCGTAGAAGTAACGGCCATGGCCTTTCGGATACCCTGGTAGTAATGGCGATCAATACGAAAACCAAAGAGATTCGCGGCATCTCAATTCCACGAGATACACGCGTTGAAATACCTAACCACGGCGTCTGCAAGATCAACGCGGCGCACGCTTATGGCGGTCCGGAGCTTACCAAGCAAGTTGTTCAAAATCTTCTCGGGGTTCCGATTGATTACTACATAAAAACCAATACGCGTGGCCTGAGAGGCATGGTGGATTTAGTAGGCGGAGTCTATATAAAGATCGATAAAGATATGCACTATGTTGATCGGCGAGGCGGGCTTTATATAAACCTTAAGGCTGGACCAGAGAAGCAACTGCTTAACGGCAGGCAAGCTGAAGGATATGTGAGGTTCCGGCACGACCGAATTGGCGACAGCGGTTACGAAATTATCAACGGTAAGAAGGTGGCAGCAGGAAGAACCGCGCGACAGCAGATATTTATGAGGGCGCTCGCAAACCGTATCTTGAGTATGCCCACCAAGCGCGATAGAATTCGTTTTCTACAAACTGCATACGAACGTGGGTATATCGAAAGTAACCTGACACTGAAAGATTGGGATGCGCTGGCCGACTATTTTAAAGATATCAAGCCTGAAGAGATCGCAATGGATATTCTGCCCGGTGCTCCAGGCAATATCGACGGAGTAAGCTACTGGCTGGTGGATTATGACGAAGCTGCAAGGGTTATAGCCGTTAATATGCGTTTCGAAGACAGCGCCAGTGTCGAAGTATTAAATGGCAGCGGTGTTGCTGGAGTTGCTGCGAGAGTGGCGGAACGCCTCAGACAAGCCGGCTTTGAGGTTACGCGTACCGACAATGCTGACAGTTCCGATTATGAACATTCACGTATCATCGCGCACAGAAAGAAAACCGAACCTGCAGAGCGTATAGCTCGGCTGCTCAATTGCGATCGAGATGCTATAACTTATGACGGAACCAACAAAGACGGCGCCGACATTACAGTCATAATTGGCAAAAACTATAATGAGTTAACCAGCACGGAATGACCGACAACACTACAAAAACATTCAAGGAGCGAAAAACATAGAGACTCGAGAAAAACTGCAAGTGATAGAGGATATCCTTCGCGAGAAGAAGGCGGAGGATGTTGAGATAATAAACGTAGTTGGACGTACGTTGATGGCCGACTACTTTGTGATAGCCAGCGGCACATCCAAAATCCATATCAAAGCGATTGCCGATGCGCTGATAATCGATGCCAAGCACAAAGGCGTTCGCAAGCACCACGTCGAAGGGTATGCCGAGGCAAGATGGGTACTTGTAGACTATGGCGATATAATTGTACACATAATGTCGCCAGAAGAACGCGAATACTACGACATTGAATCTCTCTGGCGAGAGACGGCCGCTAGGCTGGAAAGTGCAGCTCGGTAGGTATGGCACTTCAGGATCCGGACGATCTCAAAACGCAGGCAGAATTCGATCGACATATGATGGCTGCCAGGGTCTACCGCAACCGTGGAGACTATGCCAAAGCGGGCGAGGAGATCCAACAGGCACTTAGATTGCGTCCGGCCGACCTTGATGCGCGCGAGTTCGCGGCGGATATCATATTTGCTCACGGCGATATCAAAAAGGCTGCAGAGCACTACAAGAGCATTCTTGAGGCTGATCCTTCGCGCGGTTCTGCTGAAGAGAAATACGCGAAGGCTATCCTCCAAATTGCCGAAGCTGAAAGGCAAAAAAAACTGCTTCGGGAGATGATCGAACAGCCAGAAAAGACAAAAACTCAGCCGAGGAGCGCGGTGCTTGCTGCCTTGGTTTCGATCGCGCCTGGGTTTGGACAGATTTACTGTGCCCAATACGTGAAAGGTATGATTACGTTCGCCGCATGGAGCCTCTCATGGCTCTTGTGCTTGGCGTTTATTGGTCCTCCGGATCAACGCCTCAGTGTTCCTACGCTGTTTTTTGGTTGCCTGGCAACGTCGATACACCTCTACGCACTGGTCGATGCTGTATCTCAGGCAGAGAGAACCCGTTCAAGTAACCGGAACCTTACCGAGCCGTAGCGAAAATCTGTAAAATTGCAGCAGCTCGGAGTCAGATTCGCTTTCCGGAAGTATTTCTGTTTGAAAAAATCCAATCAGCTTCCAGTCTGTTGCTTTCTTTTCGATGAGGATCGTATCTCAACGGATGCTTCGCTAACTGGAGACTCTGATTACTCCAAAGGCTGGTCTTGAGTTTCGGGCAATTGTCGTCTTCTGCCGCCCCGCCGCGGTTTCTTCTGTGCCCTGGAGGCTTCTGTATGATCAGTTGCAACTTCGTTTGTATCCGTGCTCGGCTGCGGCGGCACTTCGATTTCTTCCGGCATAACGACAGGCGCCGGTAGTTCCGATTGCTCGGACGATGTAATCGACTCCGGAGAATGGGAGGTGCTTTCCGGTTGATTTTTCTTCTGCCGACGTCTGCTGCGTCCAGACCGCCCTCGCATCACTTCGGCTTTTGCTTCTTTGGTTTCGACCTCGACAACGCTTGGCTCTTCGAATCCTTCTTGAACAATATCGAGTACTTCATCGATATCTACTTCCGGCTGGGGAGCAACTTCGACTTCCAGCGCATTTTCAGCTCTGCTTTTACCACGTCGGCGGTTTGCTGTTGAGCGGCGCTGCGACCTGCGCGAGTATACCTCTCCCAATACTTCAACGTGCTCAATTGGCGTTGGAGCCAGACTTTCATCATACTTCGGAGAGCGCTCCGGTTTTGGTGCCATTACTTTTATCTGATGGCAGCCTTCGCCAAGCGTCAGGAAACGTCCGGGCTGCTGTTTGCCGTCAACTGATATGCGATAGTCAGCAGGTCCCGGCGGATAAAAATCCACTCTTAAACCATGAGGTACCTTTATGTTTGTCAAAAAGTAGTTTCTTCCAACCCGCCATTCGACCGTCAAAGGACCTGTGTTGGTGACAATCGATCCCTTTGCCCACTTCAGTCCACCAGTATGCGGCGCGATTGAGAACCTGTGCGACCCAAGAACAGGTTTGATACCAATGTATTCGGCGAGCAAATCGCGCGTTGGGCAAGCTGACCAGCCGTGGCACATATCGCCATCCGGAGTAAAGTATTCCCAGAGCGTAGAAGCTCCGGCATTAATCATTGGCCCCCATTTCTTTCGGATGATGTTGAGCGCTTCGGCATGCAAATCGGCGGAATACAATACATCGAGCAGAAAAGATGCAAAATAGGGCGTTCTGATCTGCGGGAGCGTTCCATTTAGCAGCCGGCGGCAGATTGTGGACTTCTGATAGTGGTCAGGGATGTCAAACAGCGCAGCCATAATATTGGTTTGGCTGGTGTATTTTTCGACGAGCTTGCCGTTGATTCTGCCTTCCGCGTATAATCCTCGGTTTGGAGAATAGAGGTGCTTGTTAATGGCGAGCCTGAGCTTGGTTGCGAGATCCGCATACTGTTCCGCATCTTGTTGTCTTCCTATTACGCTTGCGATGATGCTTGCTACTCGCAGCCCCTGGTAGTAGAGACAGTTGAGAACGGTGATGTCTCCTTCTCTCTGGATATCCGCGTGGTCGATGAATAACCGCGCCGGGACGTTTGAAAGAAGTCTATCCTCGCCAGCGTATTTCCCAAACCATGCCAGCAACTTTCGGATTTTAGGGTAAAGCTGTCTGACAAGTTTCAGGTCATCGGAGAATGCATAGTAGTCAAGAATGGAGAACACCCACAGCAATGCGTAGTCGGCAATAATGTTGTTGTTTACGGTGGGATACATTCCTGGAATCGAGCCGTCGCTTGCTTGGGAGTCTGCAATTTGTCGCAGTCCTTGTGCGAGAAGTTTTGTGTCACCAAAAGCGTAGTAAGCTACTCGTGATTGTATGCGCGCATCGCCCCACCATTGTGCTCTTTCACTTCGTGGGCTAGTGATAAAAGTGTCTTGCATGCACAACTTAGTGGTGTACGCACCGACGCGCCATATTTCGTTCAGAAGACCGTCGCTGCATTCGAAGCTGCCAGTTTGTTCTACGGGGTAACTAAGTTGGTTGACCCTCACGTACTCAACGGCGACCGGCCGCGTGCATTGCCTGAACTCAATTTGCATATATCGCAAGGCACGGGGCTCGAAGCTCTGCCAGTGAAACTTGCTGTTCCGCAGTATGAGTCGGTCAGTATACTTAAGACCTCCGCGGTTCGGCTTAACGCGACCATCTTCTATTATCTCACCGTAGCCGATATCTATGATCCCTTTGCCCGATCCGGCTATACCGATCTCGATGTCGCCGAATACTTCTTTGCCGAAGTCTAATATCACGACAACTCCGGCATCTCCCCGTGGCGTTCGCACGTGGGTCAGGCCTTCTTCGGAAAGCAAGGCGCCTACATCCTTTATGTTGCCGCTTGTCAGCGGTGACAGAGCAGTCGCTGCCATAATATCCGGAATCTCAGACGCGGCTGTATCCGCACGTCTTGGCGGCGAGTTGAATGTGCCGAGTATGCTCCGAGGGAGAATTCTCTCCTCTGAAAGTTGAGGAATCTCTCGTGGGATCAGCCTTCCCCATGGCGGATCGGACGGTAAGCCGACTATAACTGCATTTTCCCAGCCTTTTTCCCGTAACCTGACTTGGTTCCAGTTATTGACCTGCATTCCGGCGTCATAGACTTCTTGGAAGCCGAGACCTTCGGCAATCTGCACGCCCTGGGATGTTCGCTCATCTGCTTGCCTTACTTTCCATGTCTCGTCGGTGTTGATTGCAAGCCTTTGTTCGCCGATCTCGATATCTAAGCTGCACAGAAGTCCGGGACGCTTCGTGCGGCAATCACCTGAGAAATGGACAAGGAAGGCAACCACATTTTTGCCTGCATTAAGATACTTTGTGACGTCGAAACTGTCGAAGTACGTGTAGCTGTTTCCACTGGGAACTGACCCTCGACCGACATATTCGCCGTTTATGTAGAGTTTATAGCGAGTTTCTGCAGCGGCGCGAAGAACGGCTTTCGTAGGCGGAGATGGCAACGAGAAGAGTTTTCGGGCCAGCATGAAGCTGTTGGCGGATGTTTCCTGCTCTCGTATCCAGATCCACTTACTCTGTTCCATGTGCTGCGGCTCTTGTCGGCAGCGGGATTTTCCACGTCTTCCGTGTCTATTTCTGCCTTGGCTGTCAGCTTCGAGGACTGACGAACTGAGGTTGTTTGCCATAATCTTGATACCGTATTAGTGCCGATACAGTCAATGTTTGCTTTGAGCGAGAGCGTCTTTACCCCGATTCCATTATCCCAAAAAATGCCTTAAAACGCCAATGCGTTATACAGGCGGGTAGTGTACACTACTGTATAAAATCTGTCGAGGCAGCATCGGAGTTCGATTGCAGCAAGCTCTGCCGAGTGGTATCATGCTGGCAACGGTTTCATTAAGCACGTCTGAACACGGAGATAATCATGCGTAATCTTGTTGCGGTAGCTGTTGCTTTGGTCTTTCTTCTGTCTGCTGGCGTTGTGCACGGTATCCCTTGTTTTCCGGGCGCTGAAGGTTTTGGCACACAGACACCTGGCGGGAGGGGCGGTCGAGTTATTGTCGTCACAAATCTGAACGACGACGGGCCGGGAAGCCTGCGCGCGGCGGTTTCTGCAAAAGGACCGAGAATGATAGTCTTTGGAATCGGTGGCGAAATCAGGTTGAAGAAGGCTTTGAGAATCACCGAGCCTTTCGTTACCATTGCCGGACAGAGTGCACCTGGTAAGGGAATCTGTCTTCGCGACGCGGTAGTAAAGGTAGAAACTCATGACGTAGTCATTAGGTTCATTCGCGTTCGCATAGGTGCAAGTCTTAACGAGGACTACGATGAACAAAACTGCATCGAAGTTACGGGAGAAAACGCCTACAACGTTGTAATAGATCATTGCACGTTTTCATGGAGCATTGATGAAGGCGTAGGAATGGTGAGTGGTGCGCACGACTGCACTTTTAGCTGGAACATTGTCAGCGAGGCGCTGAGACAGCCATTTACGTCGACCAAGATCGGCAAGGAACGTTCTCACAGCATGGGACTCATTCTTGGAAACTACCCCAACCGATGCAGTGTCCACCATAATCTGCTTGCAAACTGCAATTCGCGAATGCCGCGAATTCAGGGAGGCACGCATGACTTTGTTAACAACGTGGTCTATGATTGGGGATTTCTTACAGGCACGTTTTCGCGGGAACCCAATGTGAACTTCATCGGCAACTATTACAAACCGGGGCCGTCAAGTCAGCCGATCAAGCCGATTGTGGACGAAGGTGAGGATCAGGGACGAATCTATGTAAAGGGCAACCGCTGCCCCGACCGACCTCACGACGATATGCCCGAGTGGGAGCCTATTACGAACTTGGACCCGGTGAAACATCGCGCCGAGAAGCCGTTCGATACAGTACCTCTAACTATAACCTCTGCAGATCAGGCGTACAAAGATGTGCTGGCCTACGCTGGATGCCGACTTCCAATGCTGGATGACGCTGATAAGCGCATTATTCGCCAGACTTATTTGGGATATGGAGTTAAGATCGACCGTCCGGAGGATGTAGGCGGCTTTCCAAAGTTGCCCATCATCTACGGCCCGCCGGATTCGGACTGTGACGGGATTCCGGACGAATGGGAGCACATTCACGGTCTTAATCCTGCCGACCCGAGTGATAGTGCAAAACTCACTGGCGACGGCTATACCAACTTGGAGCACTACTTGAATTCGCTTGTGGAGAATTGGATGAACGAGCCTGCCAAAGTCGTCACTTATCCTATTCCTGATGCTGTTAACGATAGTCCTTATGTTGTATACGTT
>Ga0123519_10005898_pt1 | contig 19398 bp, 7 predicted proteins | sample YelNatPaOPRAMG02_FD_87396 | JGI IMG/M metagenome (GOLD analysis project Ga0123519, IMG submission 87396) | Hot spring microbial communities from Yellowstone National Park - Yellowstone National Park OP-RAMG-02 (version 2) | ecosystem: Environmental > Aquatic > Thermal springs > Hot (42-90C) ... | reverse complement strand
TAATGCTTATGTAAATAACAAAGGGAATCTACCTGGCTATAAAGTAATTATCTCTGCTATAATCCCTGAATATACTGATTATTATGCTAATAGTATTTATGTAGTTGCTAGAAATAGTGACACAGAACAGGGTGGAGGGGCTACTTATTACCTTTCTGACTTACAGGAAGAAGCAGGTGAGTATGAGTCAACACATATTTATTCATTTCATGATACTGACGGCAGATTAGTAAATGATAGAATAAAGCTTAAAGGATGGTATGATAGTAATACAAGAGAGGTATTGATAGAAGTAGAAAGATTCCCTAGCCAGTTTGCACTTACTTTAACATTTAAGGTAAAAGTTAAAGGAAGCAAAGTGCCTGCAAGAGCAATTATTAGAGGTAAAAGTGTAGTAAGTTACTATTTAGTTTCTCCTGCTAGTTTTCAAAGTAAAGAAAAAATGGGCACTTTGCAAACACAAACTGCATCAACTTTGCCAGTTACCATAGTTAGTAACGAAACTGTAAATCTTGTTAGAGCACAGTTAGGAGTTTCACTAAAACCAGAGCTTAAACTTCCTTTTATCCCTGGTATGGAGCTGCAGTTACCCCATATATTGACTAATACAGGTAATGTGCCTGATAGTTATAGTTTAAATGCTTTTAGTTCAAAAGGATTCCCTGTAGAACTTTATCAGGATATTAATAAAAATGGAGTCCTTGAACCTTATGAAAAATATAATGGCCTTATAACCAATACAGGAGAGATGGCTCCTGGAGAAACTATGGGGTTAATAGGGGTAATTAATTATCCTTCTTCTTTAGAGAGCGAGGCAGAAGGTTATAAAGATTATATTACAATAGGAGCTACTTCTAACCAAAATTTAGATGTTATTGCTTCAGTTCTTGATAATACTTATCTTACTCAAGGGGCAATACTTACTGGAAAGTTAGATGTTTTGCCCGATTCTGCAGTAGATCCTTCTACAAATCCAACACTTGTTGCTAGTATTAACTTTAATAATATTGGACTTGCAAAAGCTTTAGATACCAGGATAGAAGAGACTTTGCCAGAAGGAGTAAGTTTAAAACCAAATTCCAAAGTTTTGTTTACCTTTAATGGGGTAGAACAAGTTGTAGGCACGGTAAGTGAAGATGGCTCTCTGGAAGGTTTTTATAATAAGACAGAGCGGAAGATTTCTTACTCTGTAGGTGAAGTAGATATAGGAAGGCAGGGGGTTTTGAGGATGGAGCTTTCATTAGACTCTACCTTGCCTGCAGTGGGAACAATTGAGCATCTGGCTAAAGTATTTTATATACCATATAATGGAGCAGAGATAAGAGAGCTACCTTTGAGAGATGAAACTTCCCTTACAGGTACTCCAAAGGTAAGAATAGAGTTTGTAGATATAACTAGTCCTCCTCAGCAGTGGGTAGCTCCAGGTGCTTCTGTAGACTATCATTTTAGGGTTACTAATTTAGGTAATATAGATGATAATTTATATATCATTCTAAAATATTCGGAAGAGCAGTATGCTAAAGGTTGGCGGAGTCAGATATATACAGCATCTGGATATACACCGCTAACTGGATTTTCTGCGCCATTTCAGTATTTTGCACAGGGATTTCTTGCAGGAGGTTCCTCTGACTTTATTTTAAGAGTTACTGCCCCAGAAAATGCTCCTTATATGTCGCAGGATATTACTCCAATTGCCGTTGCTTCTGGAGTTGGTATGGAGCGTAGGGGTATAACACTGGAAGAAGTAGAAAATTATAAGTCGGAAGGTATTTATGATGGTGGCGAAGCTCTTACGACAGTACTCCAGGCTTGTGGAGTGGTAGTCTCACCTGACCAGCAAGCTGAGGCTAGGGCAGGAAATACGGTTTATTTACCCTTTATGGTAATGAATATAGGAAATGGTGAAGACCAGTTTCAGCTCCAGGCTCTTAGCAGTAATGGCTTTAATGTAAGAGTTTATGAAGATACTAATAAGAATAGCAAATTTGACCCAGGTGAGCAGGCAATAACTAACACCCCAGTTTTAGGGGCATTTGGAGGTATATACTATGTAATTGTAGGGGTAGATATTCCTGTAGGTATCCCAAATAATACGATAGAAGTTGTAACCTTAAAAGCTACCTCTATGAGAGATAAGAATTCTCCTCCTGCCAGTGACGAAGCTTTAGGAACTTTAACAATATTATCTTTGCCTGGAGTTACAGTAGAACCAGACAATGCTTCCTTAGCAAAACCTGATACGATAGTAAATTATTCACACACTTTAACTAATACAAGTAGCACTATAGATAAATATAAAATTACTATAAAGAGTAGCCTTAATTGGACTGTGTTTGCTTACTTAGATAAGAATTCCAACAATAAATATGATGAAGGTATAGATACAAAGATTACAGAAACTCCTTTACTTAACCCGGCTGTTAATTATGACTTTAAAGTTCAGGTAGAAGTGCCTAAAAATGCTTTGGCTCATACTGAGGATATAACCACTGTAACGGCAACTTCTGTAACTTATTCTGATGTAAGTGATAGTGCTACGGATACTACAATGGTAGCACCAGTGTCTGCTCCTGGTGTAGATGTGTTTCCGGATCACAATGCACAAGCTTATTTTGGAGAAAAGGTATATTTTGCTCATATGGTTGTTAATACAGGAAATGAAGATGACGATATTAAACTGCAGGTGAAATCTTTACAAAACTGGCCTACAAGACTTTATAGAGATTTAAATAACAATGGTATTTACGATGATGGAGAGCCAGAGATTAATTCTACGGGTAAGCTAACTCCACAAGCTTCTATCGCTGTGGTAGTTGAAGTTAGAGTGCCTTCAAATTTAAGAGAGAAAACAACTGATCAAATTACTGTTAAAGGAGTTTCTCAATATGATTCCAGTGTGTCTGATACTGCTACAGATATTTTAGAAGCTTTGCCTTTATATAGAGTTAAGGTTGAACCTAATAGATTGTTATTTGCTAATCCTGGCGAAACCTTATGGGTAAGTGAGGCAGTTACTAATGAAGGGAATGTTCCTGATAGTTTCAATTTAAGTATAGAAACAAGTTCTACCTGGAGTGTAAAAATTTATGAAGATTCTAATAGAGATGGTCTGCATCAACTTGTAGAACCTCTTGTTACTGACACCGGTTCCATGCTGCCAGGAGCTCAGTATAAAGTACTGCTTAAGATAGTAGTGCCTATGGCAAATGTGAAAGGAGGAGAATTTAACTTATGGGCTACCTCTGTAGCAGATAAGAATGTTAAGGATGTTGCTAGTATTAGAGTATTAGTCCAGAGTAGATATGGTGTAGAAGTTAAGCCAGATAATGTATTGGTTGGGAAGCCAGCGGAAGAATTGGTTTATGCTCATCAATTGATAAATAAAGGGAATATACCTGCAACTTACTCTGTAGAGGCAAATAGTCTTAGTGGATGGAGTGCTATTCCTTTCGTAGATAAGAATAAAAATAGTAAATATGATAATGGAGAAGAGATTACACAGTTAGGACCACTTAATCCAGGAGCAGCTGCAGATTTCTCTGTGTTCTTAAGAGTTCCACAAGAGGTTGAACCTGGAGAGTATTTACTTATAGTGACAGGAAGCTGTGTTGATGATAATACTATAAGAGATACTGCACAGGATATAACTATTGTAAATGTAGCTGGTGTAGATATTTCCCCAACTCAGGAATTAATTACTCAACCTGATACCACTGTAGTCTTTCCACATATTGTTACTAATTTAGGTTCAACTGCAGATGATTTTGCCCTGGAAGGAGTTTCACAAAATAGCTGGCCTGTTAGTCTTTATTTAGATAATAATAGTAATGAAATTTTAGACCAGGTTGATGAGGAGATTTCTACTCCAATCAACCTCTCGCCATTCATTCCTAAAAATATATTAGCAGTTGTAAAAGTGCCTTCTTCTGTGGCTCCTGGTACTGTTGACCGGGTAGATATTCAAGTAAATTCCGTTGCAACGCCTGAAGTAAAGGATAATGTAATGGATACTGCAGAAGTAGTAATGCCAGGGGTTGTAGTTGCGCCAGAATATACAGAGAAAGTTCGCCCGGGCTCTATTTCCTATTACTACCATACAATTACCAACACAGGAAGCCAGAAAGATACTTATCAACTATTAGTTTCATCTGATAATAACTGGGAGATTACTCTATATGAAGATACTAATGGAAATGGAATTTATGATGAAGGAGATCAACAACTAAGCCCGGCTTGGACACAGATTGAATTAGATAGCGGAGCATCTTATAATGTGATTATTAAACTGGAAGTCCCACCATGGATAACAGAATTGTGGGATGAAACGCTTACCTTAACTGCTATTTCCTCTATTAACCCTGGAGTAACTGATGAAGCTTTGGATAAAATTCAGGTAGTGCCACCAGGGTTAGTCCTTTATCCTAATGATTCTAAGACTGGTAAAGCAGGAGAAGTGGTTACTTATACACTTCATCTTAAAAACACATCTTCTCTTGCGGATAGCTATACATTGGCGATTAAGAATTATAGCAATTGGCTTGTAGAACCGCAAGATATAGAAACTCCTTCTATTGCACCGCAGGAAGAATTTACATTTAATGTGAAAGTAACCATTCCAGCAGATGCCAAACCTGGTGACCAATCTATTACTGAGGTTACAGCTTTTTCAGGCTCCGATGCATCTGTTAATGCATTGGTATATCTAACTACATTAGTGCAAGGAACAGAGCTTTCTAGGTATGCTGTAGTTGTATCCCCCAGTCATACACGCGAGGCTAATCCTGGAGAAATTCTCTATTTCCCACATATTGTTTTAAATTGCGGTAAAGAGACAGATAGATTTACTTTAAATACTGTTTCTCCGAAAGGTTGGCGTGTGGGCATTTATGAAGATACTAACAAGGATGGTATTTTACAGCAGGATGAGCCATTGATAAAGCAAACTAAAAACCTCCTTTCTGAAGAGTGTTATAATATTATCCTGAGAGTAGAAGTTCCTTCTAATATTATAGATTTTGAAACAGAAACTATACAGATTGTGGCAGTCTCTTTCTATGAACAATTAGTAAGAGGACAGACTTCAGATAAGATTAAAGTTTTACCTCGCCCTGGAGTAGTAATTGTTCCTAATAATGCTATGGTTGTTACCCCTGGAAAGGAAGTATTTTATCCTCATACCATTACTAATATGGGGGATCTGGCTGATAGTTATTATATTTCTGCAAGTAGTTCTTTAGGATGGGAAGTTGCTGTATATAAAGATATTAACGGTGACCGTATTTATGAAGCAGGTGAGCCGGTAATAGAAAATAATCAAGAGATAAAATTAGATGGTCATAGTTCTCTTAAGATTTTAGTTGGGATTAAGGTTCCTCCTGTAGTTACAGGCAGGTCTGTAGATACTACTGAAGTAGTAGTAACTTCTGTGATTAATCCAAAGATAAAAGCCAGGGCAGTAGATACTTCTGCAATTTCAGTAGAGCCTGCCTTGCGTTTTGCACCAAATAATGCTGCTACTGCTCGCCCTGGGGTAAATATAGTTTATAAGCATACTCTTACAAATGCTGGGAATTCACCCGATGTAGTGCTTTTAATAGCAGCTACAAAAATGGGATGGGAATCTCATATTTATAAAGATGAAAATAAAGATGGTGTATTACAACAGGGAGAGAAAGAGATAAATACTGGCATAATGTTATCTCCTGGAGAAACTATACAAATTCTAGCTGTTATTAAAGTTCCTTCTGATGCAAGGGCAGATACAAAGGACGAATTGACAATAGAGGCACATTCAAGTGTAGATACTGAGATTGTGGAAAAAGTTGTAGATACTACTGTAGTGGCTTTTATACCTGGAGTTACTATAGCACCTAATCAAGCTAGAATGACTAGTGCGGGTAAAACTATCTATTATCATCACACTATAACAAATACAGGTAATGCGGAGGATAATTTCCTCTTAAGAGGAGAACCTGGAGGGGAAGGTTGGTGTGCTAATATATATTTAGACAAAAATAAAAACCACACTCTGGATATGGATGAAGAGGAATTGTGTTTCTTTACAGGGACACTTGAACCTGGAGCTTCTGTGGATATTCTAGTTCAGGTAGGTACTCCTGGAGATGTGCCAGTAGGTATGCAGAAACAGTCGATTATTACAGCAATTTCAATGGCAGACGAGGCTGTAAGAGCTAAAGTCATAGATACTACTACTATCATACCGCCAGATGGCGTTGTGGTTAAGAAATCAGTAGATAAATCTAAAATTGACATAGGAGAGACACTTACTTATACCATAAGATATAGCAATCCTACAGAGCAAGAGTATAAGAATTTAGAGATATTAGATGTTATACCATTAGGATTGAATTTAATAAAAGAAAGTGTTACTGGAGACTTTACTTTTAATCCTGATACAAGAGAGTTAATATGGAATATAGGAGATTTACCTGCAAACTCTTCTGAGAAGGAACTGAAATTTCAGGGAACTGTGGATTTAAGTTCACTTGATGTTCAATACATTATAAATTCTGCTTATTTACGCAGTGCTTCTATACAACAGCAAGCTGGAATTAATGCTTATGGTGAAAGTACTACAGTTGTGCAGGTAGCAGTACCAGTATTAACTTTGGACAGTAATGCTTCGCTTACAGTAGCTACTACAGGAGATGTAGTAACATTCCAGTTAGATATTGGGAATTCTAATGGTATGCCTAATGGGTTTATAGATGTCTCTAATATATTATTTAATCTTCCTTTTGGATTTAAATATAAAAAGGGCACCACTCAATTGCAAGAGGCACAATGGGCTAGTTTTAGACCAGTTGGAGATCCACTTTCCCTGGGAGAAGGCAGGCTACAATTTGATAGTCTCCTTACTAACAAGAGGATTTATCCTAAAGAGAATATTAGAGTTAAATTTCAAGCAATTGTAAGTGCTCAGGCGGTGGGTGGAGATGGTAGAAGTCTGGCAGAAGTTGCAGGTATGAATTTCACAGGAGAGCCTTGCACTAACCAGGATATAAGTATAATTAAAATGGAGGAGAACTTCTTTGGAGATAGGGGTATTATAGTTGGACGGGTATTTGAGGACATTAATGGAAATGGGATGCAGGATGAGGGAGAACAAGGACTTTCTGATGTGGTGCTTTATATGGAGGATGGTACAGGGGTAATTACTGGTAAGGATGGGAAATACTCCATACCATTAAAAAAATCTGGACTCCATGTGTTAAGATTAGATGAGACAAGTTTGCCTACAGGATATTATCCGTCTACTTGTATAACTAATAAATTTGCCAATGACCCTGCATCGCAGTTTGTAGATGTTCCTCTTGGAGGTATGACACAGGCAGACTTTGCAGTACAGAAGAAAGTTGTATCGCCGCAAGAGAAAGGGGGGATAGAGGGTGAGAGCAAGTAAACTAATTTGCTGGTATTTAATTTTAATGTTGTCTCTCACTCAAATTACTCCCTTAAAGGCTTTGGCCAATGAGGAGCAGAATCCTGGGACGCCATTGGAGATGCCTTATCCCAAAGATGGAGATGTTTTTAATAGAGAATTTATTTCAGTAGATTGTTCTGGAGAGCCTGGAACTGTTATTGAATTGTATGTAAATGGTGTTAAATATGATAAAACATTTACTTTAGGACCTACAGGTAATTTCAGGTTCGTGAGTGTGCCGTTACAGGGTGGGGAGAATAAGTTAGAATTAAAGGGTAAGGATAAAGAGGGTAAAGAGGTTATAGTTTCTAAAAATGTATATCTTGTAGGAGCGCCCAGTAAAATTATCGCTACTCCTGCACAAAATAGTCTTTCTGCTGATGGGGAGAGTAAGCTGGAGATTAATTTAAAGGTTCTTGACCAGTGGGGTCGTCCTGTAAGGGATGGAACCTTTATAGAAGCAAAGACTAACTGGGGTGAAATAATAAATGATTACGATACTAAAGCTCCTGGAGTTCAACTTAGAGTAGAGAATGGAGAAGCTAAAGCTATCTTACGTTCACAGGTAGCTAAAGATGCTTCTGTTGGTGGAGGCGGAGATCCACAATCTGGTAAAGCAGTGTTAAGCTTTAAGGTTAATGACATTGTAGAACAACTAGAAATTGCTTATACTCCTCCACTTAGAGATTTGATTATGATAGGGCTTGGCACAATTACAATAGGTAATAAAGATATTGGAGGAGATACTACTTTCGTGCAGGGTTATGACCATTTTAAGGATGGCTTTTATCACGATGGGCGTTTTGCTTTCTTTACGAAAGGAAGGGTGTGGGGAGGGTATCTGTTGACAATGGCTTATGATACAGAAGCAGAAAAGAAGCAGAGATTATTTAAAGATTTCGACCCCGACCAGTATTATCCTGTTTATGGAGATACAAGCACTTTATTTTATGACGCTCAAAGTAATGATAAGATATATTTTAAACTTGAAAAAAATCGCAATTACCTGCTATATGGAGATTTTAGTACAGATTTTAACGAGACAGAGCTTAGTGCTTATAGCCGAACATTAAATGGAGTGAGATTAAACATAGATAAATCTCCTAAGTATAAGTTTGTCATTTTAGGGGCTAAAACCGATAATGATATAGTAAGAAACGAACAGCAGGGTAAAGGTATATCGGGTTATTACTTTTTACCCAATATTCCAATTGTAGTAGGTAGTGAACAGGTAGTTATAATTACTAGAGATCGTTTTCATCCAGAAGTAATACTTAAACAAGAACCCTTAACCAGATTTAATGATTATACTATAGATTACTTCCAGGGAAGTATACTATTTAAACAGCCCATCCCCAGTTTAGATGAAAATCAAAATCCGGTGTATATTGTAACAATTTATGAATCTCGTTCAGCAGAAGAGAGCGACCTTTTAACGGCAGCAAGAGCTAGAATAGGTATAAATGACCATATAAGTATTGGTGGTACCTTTATTAATGAAAATCGCACAATATCTGATTACAGATTAGTTGGAAGTGATATAGAAGTAAAATTACCTGCAAATACAAAGATATTAGGGGAATATGCACAAAGTAAAAATGCTGGTGTAGAGGACGATGCTTATAAAGTGGAGCTTACCTCTTCTCCTTTCTCCAATTTTCAATTTAAAGGTTATTTCCGTTATCTAGGTAAAGATTTTGTTAACCCTTCATCTAACAGTACTTATAATAACTTCTTGAGGAACAATACAGGGACTGCTAATAGAAAGTTTGGAGTAGAAGCCAGTTATAGAATTTCTTCTTCTGCAGATTTGCAGGGAGAATATTACAAAGAGCACTATTTTGGAGATACCTCTAATACTACTATGGAGGTAGCTAATCTATCCTTCCAGCAACGTTGGGGCAGGATGGATTTTAGAGCTAAGTATGAACATCGTAATGAATTTGATCATCTAAATGGCAAAGATGTGATTTCAAATATAGGAATTTTTAGAGTAGGTTACAATCCTACTGATAAAATAAGTACTTTCGTAGAAAGACAACAAAATTTTGGAAAGAAAGCAGGACAAGAGTCGGCATTGCGTCCTAATCAGACAGTTTTAGGCTTGGATTATAGAATTAATAGTAAAGTTAAAGTTTATGTACGCCATAGATTTATTGATAGATATTCTTCTGCAAGTGGATATGAAAGATATGTAAGTGGTGGTTATCTTGATGGTTATGGAGAATCTAATTTAACCACCATTGGAGTAGAATCTAACTTAACTAATAATTTATCTACTTTTGCCAAGTATGAAGTAGCAGATGCTATGGATGGGAATAGGGCAATGGCTAGCATTGGTCTGAATAATAAAATACCTTTAAGGAAAGATTTGACTTTAAATCTTGCTTACGAGAGGAGACATACTCTGAACGGAAAGAAAAATGGTAGTGATTTTGATGCTCTATCAATAGGATTTGAATATATGCCTAATAAGAGATTTAATGCTAGTGGTAAATATGAATTCAGGAACGAGACAGATGCTAGGTCTACTGATTGGACAGTTAACGCTATTGGAGAGGTTAATGATGATTTAAGCTTAATTTTAAAACATCGTTATTTTAAGCGAGATGCTTCTGCTAATGCTTTTAATCCAAATGGTAGTGGAGCACGCAATGTATATACAAGTATCGGTTTAGCTTATAGACCAACAAAGTGGGAAAAACTTAATATTTTAGCAAGATATGAACATAGACGACAGGCACAGGAGTCTGTTGTCCCTTCTGCGGATAGAGAGATATCAATATTTTCTATAGATACTTTTTATAAAGCTACAAGGAAATTGCGTCTTTCTGCAAGATATGCATATAAAACAGCTAAAGACTTAACAGTGCTAGAACCAGAGCAAACACACACACATCTTATATTAGGCGATGTAACTTATGATATAAATGATCGTATAGATTTGCGCTGTGGTTATAGGGTTTTGAAACAGAGAGAGAGTAATACCTGGAATAAGTCTTATATGGTAGGTTTAGGATTTAAAATTGTGGATAATTTGATGGCTGTAGTGGGTTATAATTTCCAAAAGTTAGAGGATGAGGATTTTGCTCAAAATAATGTTTGGACAAAAGGGCCATTTTTGACACTTGAATATAAGTTTGACGAGACTACTGGAGGATTCTTAAAGAAGAGCGAGAAAAGACGCTTACCTCTAGAAGTTTCGGAGAAAGTAGAAGAAGTTGAAATTTCTTCTATAGAAGTAAATAACGAGCCACCACCAGTAGAAGTTTTAGGAAATGGAAATAATGAAGAGCAACATCCTACTTCTACTGGCACTCAAGAAGAAAATAATAATAAACTAATAAATGTTTCAGAGGATGGAACTATAGGAGATGTAGGAGGAGTAGAACAGGGAGTTAAAGTTCAGCGGACTAAAAATGAGACCTGTATTGAAGTAAAAGATGATCTTACTAACACAATGTTAAAATACAAGACTAATGATAATTCTGATAATAAAGATACCCCCCAATTTTCCCCACCTTCTAATCCAGAACTAGAAATTAAAGAGAGAGAGAAACTGGGTAGTAGTAATGAAAAAGTTTCTCAGAATTCTATACCTGCTGTTAAAAATAGAGAAGTGAATTTAATATTACCACTAAATTACGAGGGAGAAGAAGCTCTGTCAAAAAAGGTGGCACAAATACATAAGATTGAGCTGTTAGCTAACAAAGAAGAAAAGCCTGCACTTCCTAAAGGGGTAGTGGTGAATTATAAACAGATAGATGTTTTAAAATTAGATTCCAGCTCTTTAACTGATGGTAGCCAAGAAGATAACCATAAAGAGCTTTAAAATGTAGAGAAGATTTTATCTAAGGGCAAACCTGTGTGTTTGCCCTTAGATACTTTTGGGAACCCTGAAACATTCATCCCGCTGTAGCGGCACCTACACGAAGTGGGTGCAAAGCACCTACACGAAGTGGGTGCAAAGCACCTACACGAAGTGGGTGCAAAGCACCTACACGAAGTGGGTGCAAAGCACCTAAAGGAATATGAAAATTGAGAGTGGCTTTGGACCATAGCCTGGTTGCGGAGCGCTCGGGTATACCAAATTTAGCGTCAATTTTGCGTAGCGCAAGTATTGTTCGAGCGAAGCTAGTTCCAAAGCGTAGCAGTCAATAGCTTAGTTTGGTCAGAGTGGAGGGGCGAAGGCGAACAGAAAGTCATTCTTCAAAAGAAGAATGAATGTATTTTCAGAGGAAAATGCAGTTGCTTTTTAAAAATCTTCTAAAATCCTCGAGATTGCTTTGTTGCTAATGCTACTTTGCAATGACAGAAAAAATGATAATGTTATTGCAAACTTTGCAAAAAAATCTTTTGATTTCTGCAGATTCTAAAATTACAACTGCATTATTTGGGTTCAACATTCGAATAGTGTTGTAAAGTAAGGCAGAAGCTTTCGAAGTTTCAGAGCTGCTTTGCTACTGGCACTTGCGTGTCTTACCCACTTCTTTTGGTAAAAGAAGTGGGTAATTTTACAAAATTTTAACAAACATTACTTTTTTCTTTTCTCTTTTTTTGTTATAATTTAATTATGATAGAAAAAATTATAAATGAAAATTTTACTGTTTCTCCTCCACAAAAAAGCGAGAAAAGGACTTTGGTCTCACCCGGGAAGGAGATTCAAGATGGATATGTTGGTTCTGTAGCCTACTCTTTACCCAAGCCAATAAAGAAATTGGAGTATGATTTAAGAAGAGAATTGAAAAAAGAAGATTTGTCTGAATACTTGCAAGGTGCTAGGTGTCAGAGTAGAAAGGGTGAGGAATTAAAAGATAAAAATCCACCTGTAACCATAAGTATAATTCATACAAATGATTTACATGGCCGCCATACACCAATAAATACACCTAATACTGGTAATGTGGATATGGGTGGGACTCCTTTTGTAGCTTCACTGATAAAGGAACTAGAAAAGAAAGAAACTGATGAAGCTTCTCTAATTGTGGATGTAGGAGATGTAGCATATGCGCCTCCAGTATCAGATAAATTTCACTTTGAACCTATGGCTGATGTGATGAATAAAGTTGGATATGAAATTATGACACTGGGTAACCATGAATTTCAGTGGGGTGTGCCGGTACTGGAAAAAGAGTTTATTTCTAAATTAAAATTCCCTGTAGTTATTTCTAATGTGGTAGAAAAGGCAACAAATGCTCCTCTACCTAACACTTTACCTTATATTATAGAAGATATTAAGGGAATTAAAGTAGGTATATTAGGTTTGCTAACACCAAAGATGGCAACAGATGCTCATCCACAGGTAGGGAAAGATGTAAAAGTGGAAAATCCAGCTGATTGTGCTAGAAGAGTAGTAAAGGAATTAAAACGTCTTGGTGTAGATGTGATTGTAGCACTAACCCATGAAGGTTTAGATGCCGATAAAGAATTGGCTAAATCAGTAGAAGGCATAAACTTGATTATTGCTGGCCATGACCATGAGAAAGTTTCTGACCCTATAGTTGTAATTAACCCTGCGGGAGAAAAAACATTAGTGGTAGAGGCAGGTTCTTATGGTGAATATGTTGGGAATGTGGAGTTAATGGTAGATACTGATAAAAAAGTAATAAAAGCTAAATACGAGCTTTATCCTGTTTATTCTAAGCAAATTAAACCTGACCCTGAAGTAAAAACTATAGTAGATAAGTTTTTGCACGAAGTAGGTGAGGTTTTTCACAAGGCGTTGGGTATTGGATAGCATATTTCATAAAAGAGGAGATAGGTAAATTTGGGTTTAAACCTAAGCCACTCAGCTAAAGATGTGTGGCAAAAAGCTGAAGAGTTTTCCCGTGAAGGGAAAAATTTTTATTTAGGGGTAGAGCATTTATTTTTAGCTTTGCTTTACAGGGAATCGGAATTAATAGATGCTTTGTGGGATGAGCTTCAGATTAATCGAGAGCTATTTCTGGAAGAATTTCAAAGATTTTTTTGGCCACCTCTAGAAGGACCTCCCTGGAAAGAGGGCACACTTACTCCCAGATTAAAGAAAGTAATGAAGCTAGCAGAAGAAGAGGCTCTTTTAGATAAAGCTAGATGGATTGAACCAAGGCATCTTCTTTTAGGTTTATTAAAAGAAGGCAGAGGCTTGGTGTGTGAAGCTTTCATTAGAGTTGGAGCTGAAGTAGAAAGTTTATATCAATATTTTAAAGAAGGCAAAGCTTTAAAGGCAAAAGTAAAAAGTTTTGATATAAGAGAAGGACCTCTTTCTTATAAAGCTTTAGTTGAGCCAGAAAAAGAGAAGGAAGAACTGGTGGGAGGAGGAGCTGTTGCAAATGAAAAAGCCTTTAAAAAAAGTGTTTTGCTTGACAAATTAGGAGTTGATTTGGTTGCTCTGGCCAAACAGGGGAAATTGGATCAAGTGGTGGGCAGGAAAGAAGAAATTACAAGAATGATTCAAATCCTTTCAAGAAGGGGTAAAAATAATCCAGTTTTAATAGGAGAAGCTGGTGTTGGTAAGACTGCGTGTGTTATTGGATTAGCACAAAGAATTGCAGAAGGGAAAGTCCCACAAGCTCTTTTAGATAAAAGGATTATAGAAATAACCCCTTCATCACTGGTAGCAGGTACAAAGCATCGTGGAGAATTTGAAGAGAGATTGGATAAATTGCTTAAAGAACTTCGGTCGCATCCCGAAGTAATTCTTTTTATAGATGAGATACATACAATTGTAGGTGCAGGGGATTCAGCAGGTTCACTTGATGCAGCTAATATTTTAAAGCCGGCTTTAGCTAAAGGTGATATTACAGTTATAGGGGCAACTACTACTGATGAATACAGAAAGTTTATTGAACAGGATTCAGCTTTAGAACGAAGGTTTCAACCTGTATATGTAAATGAACCAACTGAAGTAGAAGCAGTAGATATACTCAAGGGGTTAAGGGGTAAATTAGAAAAACATCATAAGGTAGTAATTACCGATGAAGCAGTTTTGGAGGCTGTAAAACTTTCGGTAAGATATATTCCGGAACGGAATCTACCTGATAAAGCTATAGACCTCCTGGATGAGACCTGTTCAAGAGTAAAATTAAAGCTTTCAGGGGGAGACTCTGCTTTTGGACTTGAAAAGAAAATCATAGAAGGTGAAGTAACGGTTAATAAGGAAGATGTAGCAGAAGTGGTTTCTATCTGGACAGAGATTCCTGTTAGTCAGTTAACTCTGGAAGAAAGCCAGAAATTACTTAAGATAGAAGAGTTTTTAAAGGAGAGGGTAATTGGACAGGAAGAAGCAATAAAATTAGTCGCTCAAACAGTAAGAATGGCTAGAGTAGGGCTTCAAGCAGCGGAAAGGCCAAGTGGAGTATTTCTCTTCTTGGGGCCTACAGGGGTTGGGAAGACACAGCTGGCAAAAGCATTAGCCGAGTTTTTATTCGGTAGCGAAAAGGACCATCTTATAAGGTTAGATATGTCGGAGTTTAAAGAATCTCATTCTATAGCAAAGTTGATTGGAGCACCACCAGGCTATATAGGATATTCTGATGAAGGGAAATTTACAAAAATGGTAAGGAGTAAACCTTACTCTGTTGTTTTATTGGACGAAATAGAAAAAGCACATCCAGAAGTATTTGATGTTTTTCTGCAAGTTTTTGATGAAGGTAGATTGACAGATGCACATGGAAGGATAATAAATTTTTGTAACACCATAATTATAATGACTTCTAATATAGGAGTAGATTATGAGAAGTTAGAAGAGATAACGAAAGTAGGAGATAGTTTTTCTATAAGGGAAAAGCTGACTGCAGAACTTATAGAGTATTTTAGGCCCGAGTTTTTAAATCGAATAGATGAAATAATTTTGTTTAAGCCTTTAAGTAAAGAAGACCTTATCAGGATATGTGAGTTGAATTTAAAAGCATTGAGAAATCGCCTGGCTGAGGAACATAACTTGTATTTGCAGGTAGATGAAAGTGCTATAGAATTATTACTTGAGTATGGATATGATTCTAAGTATGGAGCTAGACCATTAAGAAGAACGATTGAGAGATTTTTGATAAAACCATTAGCTGATGAAATCTTAAAAAAGAATTGGAAAGAAGGAGGAAGAGTTTTAGCTAGGGCAGAAGAAGATAGAATAAAATTTGAGTTTACTTCTTATGAGACGGCAATTAAAACTACAGATAATTAATGGTCCAGAAGATGGGAGGGAGTTCCTCTTGGTTAATATTGATAAAAAGTATACTCTGGGAAGAGCAAAAGAGAGTGTTATTTCTCTTCCTTATGATTTTATGGTATCGCGTACTCATGCTCAGATAGAAGTTAAACGGGGAGGAGATGTGTGGTTAACCGATTTGGGGAGTCGTAATGGCACTATCATAAATGGAGAGTGTATAAATAAGCCATATTTACTTCGTATTGGTGAAATATTTAAAGTTGGCAATACATTTTTGCAGTTAATAGAGGATTAAGCAACATTCTGCGAATGTCGAATTGAAAATTTTTATTCGCTTCGTTCGAATTGTAATTGAAGATTGTAAATATTAAGCTGACTTATCTATGATGAAATTAGGTGTATTTTCAAATTACAATTTGCATTTTACAATTAGTGTGTATAAAGGAGGCTTAAGGATTAGCAATGATTAGTGCTACTATCGGGAGATATAAAATAATAGAAGAGATTGGTCGTGGCGGAATGGGTATAGTTTACAGGAGTGAAGACCCTTTATTGGGACGGGATGTAGCTGTGAAGATTTTACCTCCTAATTTTACAGAAAATGCCGAGACAAGAGAACGATTTCTTAGGGAAGCCAAGGCTGGAGCCAAGTTAAATCATCCTAACATAAGAAAAATCTATGATATTAATGAGCACGAAGGTATTTTTTATATAGTAATGGAGTATATAGAAGGTAAATCTTTAAGTGATATTTTAAAAGATAAAAAGCAGTTTACTGTGGAAGAAGCATTAAAATATTTTATCCCTGTTTGTGAAGCCCTTGAATATGCTCATCAGCATGGAGTAATACACCGTGATGTTAAGCCTGCAAATGTTATTGTGACAATGCAGGGAGAAGTTCGGCTGGCAGATTTTGGACTTGCCTGGATGGAAACCGAGCAAACGCTTACCCAACCTGGTGCAGTAATGGGTTCTTTTGCTTACTTTTCTCCCGAACAGGCAAGGGGAGAGAAGGTAGACCGCAGAGCAGATATTTATTCTCTAGGTATAATGCTATATGAATTACTTACAGGAAGATTACCTTTTGAAGCTAAAAATCCAGCTTCTTTAATTCAGCAGCATCTTACTGTTTCTCCTCAAAGGCCTTCTACTATAAATCCTCAAATTCCTAGAAATATTGATGAGGCTATTTTAAAAGCTTTAAGAAAAGACCCCAATGCCAGGTATCAGACGGTTGCAGAGCTTATTAATGACATAGTTCCAAAGAAAGTAGAAGCTAAAGAGACTGTTAAAATTACTGCTTCTCCTGCAGAGGCAGCTTTGCACAACATTCTGGGTAATAACTATTATAAGCAGGGCAAGCTTGATTTAGCAATTTTAGAGTGGGAAAAAGCTTCACAGCTTGACCCTTATAATGCTCTTACACACAATAATTTAGGAACTGCTTATGATGGTGTTGGTAAATTAGATTTTGCCGTTAGAGAATATAAACGTGCAGTAGAACTTAGTCCAAATAATTTTGTTTCTCATTATAATTTGGGTTCAGCTTACTATCGCAGTGGATTTACATCGGAAGCAGCAGAAGAATATAGAAAGGTGACAATTCTTAATCCTAAATTCCCACCTGCTTATTATAATCTTGGCAATGCTTATTATAAAATGGGTAGAGTGGAACAGGCTATAGAAAACTGGCAAAAAGCTTTACAACTTAATCCTAGTTTCCCTGAAGTATTATATAATCTAGGAAATGCTTATGCAAAATTGGGGAAGAAAGAAGAAGCTATAGAATACTGGAAAAAAACACTGGAGATTGACCCGGAATTTGCTGTAGCTCATTATAACATAGGAGTTAGCTATATGGAGGAGAAAAATTTTGAGCAAGCTTTAGCTTCGTGGCAGAAGTCTCTTGAATTGAATCCTAATTTTGCGGAAGCTCATTATAACATAGGTAATATTTATTATAGTGAAGGTAATCAGGAGAAAGCCATTGAGAGCTGGTTAAAAGCTATTGAAATTAGAGATGACCTCTGGGAAGCTCATTATAATCTAGCAAATCTCTATTATCAACAAGAAAAGTTAGACCCTGCTATAGTAGAATGGCAAAAGACTGTTACCTATAATGATGAATGCTGGCAGGCTCATTATAATATGGGGAATGTGTTTTTCTTTGAGAAGAATGAGATAGACCCTGCAATTTGCTCGTGGCAGAAAGTTACTCAACATCAACCTGATTACTGGCAGGCATATTATAATCTGGGTGAGGCATATTATAAACAGGGTAAGCTAGAACTTACACTTATGGAATGGGAGCAAGTGATTTCGCTGAATCCTAAGCACTGGCAGGCACATCATAATTTGGGCACTGTATATTTTAAACTTGGAAGGTTAGATAAGGCAATTTCTCAATTTACTAAATCCTTGGCTTTGATGCTGTTTGGATAAATAACATAGCAGTGAGAGCATTTGAAGTAGGCAGAGATGCCTTTGCGGGTACGGGGAGCACATAGACTTTAAAAAACTACCGCTTTTTAAAACCCAAGAGTATAGAGCTAAATAGCAATAATGCCTCCTGCCAGAGTGTTGCCCAGGAACGAGGCGAAGAAGTAGAGGTTTCTAAAAAAAAGCAACCACAATTTAGCTTGATTCCACGTAAAAGTGCAGAACTTAAAAATATTAAAAAAAGCATACACATTCCACTTGCCAGAATTGCAGAAGCTTTTTCCCATAAACCCAATATAAGCATTATTCCTACCACAGCCTCAAGGTAGGATAACCAGATAGAAAGCGCATTAACACTCCAGAGAGGTAAGATTTGATACTTTACTACTATACTAGCAAAAATATCGGGATAGATTATTTTTTCTATGCTGGATGCTAAAAAAATGAACCCTAAAATTATTCTAATTATTTTAAATAACCATTCTTTTCTTCTGGTAACCAGTTTCCTTCCCATGCACTGAAACCACCTTTAATTATAAAAATTTGTCTAAATCCTTGTTCCCATAAGATTTTTGATGCCATTATACTTAACGGGCAGGTTTCGTCGTAGCAGTATAAGTAAAGAGGAGTTTCTTTTTTAACCCCTTTAATAAAGGGCGTAGGATTTTTTTCTAACATCTCATATGACCAGTTTATAGCTCCTTTAGCATGAGAATTTTGGAAATCTGAAGCTGAACGCAAATCTATAAGCATCCCCTTTTTTGCCTCTATATAAGCTTGTTTTACATCTATAAAATGCACAGATTTAAAGATTTTTTTAGGTATCCCTGGCATCATATCTTTTGTAATAATAAGAGGTAAACCTCGTGGATGGAATTGATTTACAGTTATACTTAATATAAGTGAAAAAAAAAGTAAAATTGTGGCTTGAAATAATTTACTCATCATTTTGTTTAACTCCACATAGGTCCTAAATAAATCTGCTCAGGAGTGGTAAAACCAGATTCTATTAATTTTATTATTATACTATTGATAGGAGGATATAAAATTAAATTATTTAGATCTTCTAATGAAACAAATTTTAGTTCCGAAAGACGCTTTTCCTGCCCAAGCACAGGTGTTCCACCTGTTATTTCACCATTAAAGATTAAGTTTATTATATGCTTTTTTTCATTTTTTGATATACTTTCTATTATATATAAAAGATTACAGAGTTTAATTTCAAGGTTTGTTTCCTCCATAAGTTCTCTGCAGGCACACTGTGTTAACGTTTCACCAAATTTTACTCCTCCTCCAGGGAGTAACCAATAGCTTTTTTTACCTTTAGAATGTTTAATTAATAATATTTTTCCGTCTTTTACTAATATTA
>Ga0123519_10005892_pt1 | contig 19412 bp, 17 predicted proteins | sample YelNatPaOPRAMG02_FD_87396 | JGI IMG/M metagenome (GOLD analysis project Ga0123519, IMG submission 87396) | Hot spring microbial communities from Yellowstone National Park - Yellowstone National Park OP-RAMG-02 (version 2) | ecosystem: Environmental > Aquatic > Thermal springs > Hot (42-90C) ... | reverse complement strand
GATAGGGGAACTCAATTTTTTAACATACATGGAAGTAAATCAAAATTCCAATCCTTCTTAGAAGAAAATGGCATTCGTTATATTCCTTCAAGACGAAACAATCCACAAACCAACGGAAAGATAGAACGCTTTTGGTTAGAGTATGACAGACATCGTTGGCGATTTGGGTCAATCGAAGAATTCATTCAATGGTATAACCGACGTATGCACGGTGCTCTTTGGGTAGTTATTGGCGAATGCCCTCAGGAGGCAGTATTCAGAAAAAGCAATCATGCTAATTTGCTTGCACTTTTTGCGAGGTGGTTCGATGAGTAACAAATTCTTGCGAAATAATTTTCGTGCTCTCCTTCTTAATACAAAGTTCGAAAAATATATTAATTAGGATAAAGATAGACCAGCTAAGGAAGGACGGAATAAAGAATGGCTTTTTGGAAAAAGAAAAAGGAAGAGGAAGATAAAGAAGAAACTAAAGAAGAGGACCAAGATGAAGATAAAGGAAAACATCGTGTTACTGGTATAATGCAATTTGGTGCAGATTACAGAGATAAACTTCCAGAAGAAACACCTTCTGATGAGCAGTTAAAAAAGATGTATTCTCAAGACCTCTTAAAATATTATACTCAACCAGAAAAAAAGGAGAATCAAGAATATACCCCTTCTCAAAACGAGCAAACTCAATATTCAAATCAGTATGGAGAGCAATATGGGACAGCACACATGCCGCAATCAAGACCAAAATCACGCAAACCGCCAAGAATTGCCTCTGCAACACGCGTAGAAAAAATGGAATCAGACCATATCCAAGCCATCCCCGAACGAAAATTAGAAGAAGTTCCGATTACCCCGGAAAATACACAACCTCAAACAACACAACCAAAAGAAGAACAAACAGTTAAAGAGCCTAAAGAAAAAGAGAAGAAACATGGTGCAAAGAAACCATTAATTGTTAGACCACCTGGACGTGCACCAAAGAGCGAGGATAGAGCAGATACAAATGCCACAGTAACCCCAGTATCTTCAGAAGAGACTAAAAAAGATGCAGTTGAGAAAGTTGAAGAAAAGAAGTCCGAAACTGTAGCAGAAACAAAAGACGGCTTGGACAAATCCAAATTAGAAAGTATGGATTCTGAAAAAGATATAAAGACACTTGAGGAAAAATATTTAGGAAAGAAGACGGCAGTCGAGGAGAAAGTTAAAGAAAAAGGAGTTGCGAAATCTGAGCCTGCAGATGATAATGTGCAAAAAAAACTTGCAGAAGTTATGGAAAAGATGCGTGCGTTGAAAAAATATATGGATGAATTGAAATCAAAAGGTATAGATGTTACCCAAGCCGAAAAGTTAATGCTCCTTGCCGAATCATTCTTGAACACAGGGAATTTGGAAAAAGCAGAGAATTACATAAATAAGAGCAGGAGAGCAGGAGAAGACCTTGAGGTTCGCTTCAATATGATGCAGAGTTGAACGCACGATAGATATAAATATAAGTAATATAATGGGAGCATAGTCGAGGGGATTTAAGATGGATGGGAAGAAAATTATCCTCACGATTCAGGAGCTAAAGATGTGGAAAAGAAGGAGAGATGAACTAAATAGAGAACTAAAGAAACTTCCAAGACGAGAGCGTATGCTCCGTAAAGGAGAACTTGTAAAAATAGAGCAGCAGATAGAATATTATTCAAAATTGATACATGATATGAAAAAAACCGTCAGGCCTGCAGGTTTATCCTCTTTTTTAGGTTCGTTGTTCTTACCTAAGTAATTGCTTTATGCTCTTGTTTACTTTTCTAAATGATTATTATGGGTACATTCCTCCGAGTGGGCGTTTTCGGGTGATTTATCATCGTTAATTATAGTTCTTGTAAGAACCCTATCAAGCCAATCATGAGCATTGATAATAGAAGACCATGTAAGTTTTCCCACAATGAGAAGGATAACAAAAAAAGGAATGGCATATAATACGCCAACATAAGAAATAGTGCCCAATATAGGTGTAATGACTATCATAAGGAAAGTAACCGATACAAAAAGCATAAATGCTTGAATAAAATTGAAAATTTTAGTTCTTGCAGAATTATTCAGTTTTGGATGCGATACTAAAGTTGCATCAAAGAGAATTGAAGATAACTTTGATAACTTGCAGTAAAGGTTGTAGAACGTTGGTATGAGCATAAGAACAATTGAAACCCAAATTGCCATGGAAATTACCCACAATTCCAAGCCTGTATACGCCGAGAATAATGGAGCGTATTCTATCATGATTCTTAGGAGAGTAATTAGAATAACAATTACCAAGCCGGAAACGACTATGCGTCTTATTTGAATGTTAATCCTTTTTGAGAACTTGCTTTTTTCGTTATATTCTTTTACTAAATTTCGTATCCATCTTTCATAACTATGGTATATGGAAAAGGTATGTGGAGGAATACTTGATTGGACGAAATTTGCGAATTTCTCGGAGCGTGAGTTAACAAATGGATAGATTAGTATGGTAACAAGAGCAGTTCCAAGAGTAATTGGATATAGAGAACTATCGACAACCCCTAAATCAGTGCCTACTCTTGCTATAACAAAAGAGAACTCGCCCATAGCAAGCATACCCAAGCCGGTTTTTATAGAATCTTTTCCTTTGTTGCCTATTAAAGCAGAACCTATACTAATTCCAAAGAATTTAAAAACAATAAATGCAAGGGCAAAGATAGCAATCTGCCATGAGTAATCAATTATAGTTGCTGGAGATATGAGCATGCCCATAGAAAGGAAGAAGAGTGCAATGAACATGGCAGACAAGGGTTTGACTTTTTCTATTATCTGATGTACGTACTTAGATTCGGAGACTGCAACACCCATGACAAACGCACCTATTGCAGTTGATAATTTAGCCAAATATGCAAACACTGACATACCAAAACATAGCCCAAGGAGTAAGATAACAACGACATCTTCAGGGAAGCGTTCCATAGAGTAATCGACCACTTTTGGAACGATATAAGTGCCTATTGCGATTGTAACTATAAGGAAGAAAGCGATACTAAGTAATTGGAGGATTATACTAACGAAATCTGCACTCCCAGTAACTACGATAGAACTTAGAAGAGTTAACATTATCACGGCTGTGATATCTTCTACGATGAGAACCCCAATTATGGTTTTTGCGTGCATTGTATCAAGCATTTTATTATCACAGAGTGTTTTTGCTATAACTGCAGTAGAACTTATAGAGAGGACGGCGCCAAGAAAAATAGAATTAAAATGACCCCATCCGAGCAATAGTCCTAAGAGGTAGCCCGAAACTATCATAATCGTGATTTCTAAGGTGCCAATTGCAATTGCTTTACCGCCGATTTCATGGAATTTTTTAATATCGAACTCTATCCCAATAACGAACATCATGAATATGACGCCAAGTTCTGCAAGGATATTTACAGTATCTATGTTTGTAATTAAGACGAAAGGGGGGGTATTAGGTCCAATAATCATGCCTGCAACTAGGTAACCGAGAATAGGGGGTAGTTTTAGTTTCTGGAAAAGGAGAACAACGACGGCTGCGATAATCATAGATACAGCCATATCAACAATAAATAGAATTGGTTCTGACAATTTTATCGAACGGATATCGATGCGCAACCTAAAAAAGTATGTGGTTCATCTACTTGGTTCATCTACTTATTAAAGATGTAAGTTAAGAATAAAGATGTGAGTTTAGAATTAAAAAAGATTGAAAAAAGACTGTTTTTTGCATGAATATTTTTATACTAAGTAATCGATGTCCTATGGGGTTAAGATGCTAACAAAGGCACAGAATAGGTTATTGTATCTTATATCTTTGTATTCCAAGCCGTCAAAAAGTGAGAATGAGAATGTCATTTGGATAAGAGAGATGCCGCTTAGAGTTTTCATGCACGAAGGGATTGAAAGGAAAATATTCGATTGGGATTATGCACCTGCAAGCGTGATGCTTTCAGATGGTAGGAAATTTGTAAATATCTCGCAAGAAGGAGAAGACGACCTAAATGACCTTCGAGAACTTGGTTTGATTAATGCGTTGAAACTATCGACTTCAAGATACTATTTCATAACCGCCTATTGTATAACAGAAAAAGGGATTGAAGAATTAAATAAGATACCTTTAGAGGATAGGCAAGCAGTCGATTCTTTAGTAAGATGTCAATGTGGCGGATTGTTAAAGACACAAGAGAAAGATGGGAGTATAAAGATAAAATGTGGAAACTGTAATTACGAAAAAGAATCGAATATTCTTGATGTAGAAGATGTAAGTTATGTATCCAAGCCGTATATGCCCAAACAACCAAACATATCAAAACATAGGGGGGTTTAGATGAATACAGAACAGACGCAGATACAAAATCAAAATAAGCAAATTCAGCAAAATTCACATGTTAAAGAAGTTAAAGAGCAAGGTGGTACTAATATTCGAGACGAATTAAATGAGGTGATTGTGCTAAAAGATGTGCGTTTTCTCATAGGCGAGTATATTCCATTTGGGTGTAATCATATAGTTGCGTTCAATAACAAGTTAGGTTCGTATATGAGAGTAAAGAGTGCGCTTCTTACGCAGGTGGTTGATGAAGACCCTGGGGGAACACAATTTTCGATACCGCCAGTTATGACAGCAGTTCAGGTGAAGGATTTTGACCCGAATGATTATGTTAATTTCGATGCTCAAATCCATTATCCTGAAGAGCCTGGGATTGTGCAGATTGAGAATTTTGGAGTGCATGTATCTTCGTCTGGGAAAGTTCTCTACGGCTTGGAACTTGATTCTGTTGCAGGACGGTCTAAAGACCATGTATCAGTTGACCATTTATCGAGGGTGATATCTGATATAGTGCAGGATTCAAGCCAAATGATGGATACCTTACTAACGGATTATCAAAGGAAACTGCTTGACCTGACATATATTGGCAAAGCCTCGAATAGGGACAAATATACGTTCATAATATCAGGTGGGATAGTGCCTGATTTAAAAGCAAGGGAGTATCTTGATGGTGAAGACAAGGAGAATGAATTAAGACAGGTTCTTGAGTCGTTCCAGAATGTGCATGACCTTTCAGACGGTTCGAAGATACTTATAGGCACACATGGCACGATACTTGTATCTAAAGAGTATAAGAAATATGAGTTGATTGCGTCTGAATATGCATTTTTAATGAGCCTTGATGTATTTATCCAGAACTTTTTCTCTCGATTATTTGTTGCGAATGATGCGATTAAGGAGATAAAGAGGCTAATAGAAGAATCAGAGAAGGAGCCTACGGCGGTAGAACGTGCGCAAATGCTGTTATCACAAACGACGAGCGATGCAGTGCTAATGGGCGAAATACTTGGATATCTAAAAGAATCGACGAATGTATTGATGAAAGAATGGCAGCATTGTTTAAAAGAGATGAATAAGGAACAGAAAGAACTGGCTAGTTTGCTTGGGATAGAGACGAGAGTTTTGGCTGCTCAGGAACAAGTAAAAGATATGGAACATATAGTAACTGGTTTGCTTAGGTCATTAGACGGCTTGGCGAATATGAACGAGACGATAAATCAAAGGCAGATGAGAAGGTTCCAAGAGACTTTAGAAGAGAATGCGAGGAATATGGAATCGATGACAAAAGCATCTGAGAGGACAGGTGCAGGAGTTGCGGTAATGGAAGTAATCCTATCAGGGACGTTAGCATTTGAACTGATTGATTTGTTTTCAGGTGGAAAAGTATATCCATTCGAATATGGAACTGATGTAGTGAGTACACTTGCTTGGTCAGGTTTAACAGTTGGATTATGGGCAATAGGTTCTGTAGCGTTGTTTGTAACGATGAAATGGCTTGGGGATAGAGCAGAGCCTGCGCTTCAGATAAAGACAAAGATAAATAGGAAGTATAATCCGGAAAAGTTAAAGGAATATTTGGAAAAGAGAGAAGTAACGACACAGGATTTGGATGTAGTTGGCGAGACTTCGAGAAAGAGGGTAATGTGGAAATATAACGATGGAATAATATGGGAGGAGTTGCCGAAATGGGGTAAGAGGAAAGTGATAATAACTCTAACATACGATGAAGCAACGAATTATCTATTGAGTGCGATAATAGATGTTGAGAGACCTGGCGAGTTTACGACGAAAGAAGCAGAAGAAGCGTTCTTTGCAGAACTTAAGGAGGAGAATGTGTTTATTTAAATGTGAATTTGAATGTATTAGGAATAGATTTGGCTTGGAAATATTCCCCTGAAAGGAGTTGCTTAACAGTCTATAACGGGAGGGGATTAAGATATTATTTTTTAACGACAGACGAAGAGATAGTGGAAAAAATAAGAGAAAATAGAGGACCTGTAGGAATAGATGCGCCTTTGCTCGTGAAAAATAATACAGGTCGAAGAAGAGCAGAGAAGAGCCTTCATGAAGATGGTCTGATTGCGTTTCCATCAAGTAGAGAGTTTTTAATAAGAAAATTTGGATGTGTAAGAGGGGAAATACTTGTGAAAAAACTCGAGAAAATAGGGTATGAACTAACTACTGAGCAAAAAGAGAATGGAATTTATGAAGTTTATCCCTGTGCGTCGATAAAGAGATTGTTAGGATTAAGGAGATTGCCAAAATATAAGATAGGAAGTAAATCAAAGAGATGGTATGAGATAAGGGAGTTGCATAAGAATATAATAGAAATTCTTGGAGTAGAATTTGCACTTCCGAACGAGATAGATAAGGCATGTGATTTGATAGATAGTTGTTTTGCGTCCTATACAGTATATCTGCATATGAAATTTAGAAGTAAGATATATGGGAATCTGAAGGAGGGTTTTGTAGTAGTCCCGCAGAATTACACTGCAAAGTATAAAAGGGAAAAACATTATCAACATGATGCGTGAGAGGATGAGGATAAAAGACCTAAGACCGAAAGCAAAAGCAGACAATATTGAATTGAAGATAATAGAGAAGAGAACGATAAAAGAAGTAACAACAAAATTTGGAGTACCAAGCAAAGTATGTGAAGCAATTGGGGTAGATGACATAGGCGATAGAGTTACAGTATCTCTTTGGAATGATGAGATAGATAAAGTAAATGTGAATGAAAGGATAAGAATAACAAACGGTTGGGTAACTGAATGGAGAGGTAACCTGCAACTTTCAGCAGGTAAATTAGGTAAACTTGAGAAATTGTAGGAATTTGGAAAGGAAGTAATTTTAGGATGGAAAGATTATACAATGTAAGATGAAAGCATATATATTTGATCTTGACGGCACTTTAATTTCATTTTCGATCGATTTTGAGAAGATGCGTAAAGCGGTCAAGGAATTGTATCTTGAGGAAGGAATTGACCTGTCGTTTGTTCCTATGCTTGAGAACATTGAAAAGGCATCTTTGATTTTAAGAGAAAAAGGATTGCCTCAAAATTATATTGAGGAATTAAAAAGAAAAGCAATGGAGATAATAGATGAGATTGAGATAGAGAGTATTAGAGAAGCGTATGTGCTACCTTATGTAGTAGAAAAACTGACAGAACTTCGAAATTCAGGTGCGAAGATTGCGGTTGTTACGAGAGCAGGGAAGAGACATCTAAGGCTTGGAATTGATAAGATAGGATTTGAATTCGATGCTGCGATATGTAGAGAAGATGTAAAAGAGCCGAAGCCAAGCCCGGAATCTTATCTTAAAGCACTTGAGCGCATGGGTTGTAAAGATTGTAAAGATGTGATTGTGGTAGGTGATTATGTTTTTGATATAGAGGCAGGCCGTGCGATAGGCGCATACTGTGTAGGTGTGCTTACAGGGAGCGGAACAAGAGAACTTCTCTCGTGTGCAGATTTGGTTATAGAGAACTTTAAGCATCTTCCATAGTTTTATAGCAAATTTTTATGGTAAATGATAGTAAATAGCAAATTTGTAAACAAAATAATAAAATAACGACAAATAAACAAACAATATAATGAGATAAATAAAATAATGAATTAGATAAGAATAAGATATTCAGTTAGATGATATATTCTCCGTTCTTCATTATAATAGACTTCTTTCCGTCCTCTTTCTGTATTTCTACGGTTGGACGTGAGATAAGGAAGTCCATATGAGTTTTCGAATAATTCGTACCTGGGTAATCTTCGTTGTTTCCGAATGCAAAATGAACAGTGCCATAAGTCTTTTCTGCTTCGAGGAAAGCAGCATCTGCTTTTGCTTTTTTGTTAAGTCCGAATGCGAACTCGCCAATTATGGATGCCATATCGTCTAGTGCCTGTGTTTGTTTTACCTTATCGATTACGTTTCTGTTTTTTCCTTCGATGTTAATTACCTTTCCCTCTTTTACGATAAGGGAAACAGGCTCTTTTATAGAACCTATTCCGCCGATTGCGAGGTCGCATACTATTTTGCCTGATAATGAATTTTCAACAGGTGCGACGATGACTTCGCCTACGGGCAGGTTCATCCATTTCATGGTTTTCCAGTTTATTCTCGTATCTGTAAAGAAGTATCTGTCTTTAACTGAAAATACGACCATGGTCCCATCTTGAGTATCTACGTATACTTTTTCACAACCTTCGAGATGATGTAGAAGTTTTTTAGCCAAGCCTTGCATCTCATCGTATTCTTTACTTTCAAGAGCAGCCGCGCCGCTGGACATCATATCCATGTTTATTCCTGGACAATGTCCTATTCTTTTTTTGTGTCTTTGTTCAAGGGAGACAACTTTAATTCGAAAAGGTGTTTCTTCAGGCGAGTCGTTCATTATATTGATAAAAATATCAGGCGAGCCCGAAACTATAACCTCTTCTAAATCTGATGGAATTTCTTCTCTTTTACCATCTGAATGAAGTAGAAAGAGTCTTGCCCACATTCCGAGGTCAAGAGCAGCCATAGCAAACAGGTTTCCAATCTCTTTTTTGTTTTCGTCGCAGATAATGAGTAAACTTTCGCCTCTTCTTGCTTCGAGCACGTGCACGAGTGCGTTTTTTGCGGCGTTTTTAGGGAGCATGCTGAGGTATATGAAGTTCGGTTGCATATTATTTACGGTGTTAAAAGAACGAACTGATGTTAGTTTGTTTATTTAGTAATGGGACGGACTCAAAACCATGTTTTTTCTTAATATCGTATGCAAATTCTTCGGCATAACCATGCCAACAATATACTTTTTTAGGCGAGCATTTTTTTACAAACTCTACGAGTTCCTCATAGTCTGCGTGGTCAGATATTGGAAATGCGCGATCCAAGCCAAAGGTGTATTTGAAAGATGGAGAAAGTGCCCAGCCCGAGACTGCACAGGTAGCAATACCATGCTGAATACTATATACGATATGTTTTAGGTTTCGGGATTCAAGAGGTGCAATCATAAGATAAGGCTTTTTTGCATCTAGTTCTTCGAGATTTTTTGGAAACTCTCTTGAGTTAAATTTTATGTTATGTTTCTCAAAAACCTTATTAACTTTCCAAATAGTGGGGGCGACATATGGTTCGTATTCTGAAAAATGATGGAGAATTTCCTGTGCTTTTCCTAAAGAATATGCAAAGATTAGCACAGACCTATCTTTTATAAAATTATCATTTACCCAATCTTTCATTTCCCTGATAATATTTTCAATTTTGGGAAAAAGAAATTCCTCTTTACCAAAGGTGCATTCGAGGATTAAGTTATCGCATTTCTTTGGCTTGGCTCCTTCAGTAAAATATCTTCTTCTTGTCGAGAAATCGCCTGTATAAAGAAATGATTCTTTTTCTGAGGATATGTAGAACATTCTCGAACCGACAATATGTCCAGAATCGAGTAAGGTTACGTTCTCATGTTCAAATGGTTTAATTTTAATTCTGGACCGCAAATTCACAAGGTCTGCAGTTATGTTAGAACAGACGACGTTATCGACTTCGCATTTGATAGGGATATGGTCATAATGAGCATGCGAAATTAGGTTGACAGAATCACGGAACAATCTTCTTCCATCGAGATGGTAAGTCAAATCGTCTATGTTTAATTTTAGTCCATCGTCTAAGATTATCGCACCTGACCTTACACCGTCAGAATTTTGAGTGAAGTTCATTTTTTCATGGTAATAATCGAATTCGCTCTAAAATACTTACTGCCACTCGTTTCTCACTCGTTTCTTATTTTTCTAATTTGTTAAAAACAATTAGAAAACAAATTTAGTGAAGAATAATGATGTGAATAACGATGCTATGAAGGAAGATTGTGCTTTCTTGGAATTAAGAGAGAAAAGAGAAAATAAATTTAAATTAAACAATGATGCATGTCTGTGGTAAAGTCTGTGGCAAAAATTAACCCTGTGGTAGGTATAGTTATTTCGTTATTTGCAATGGCGACAGCCGGCTTGGTAATAAAACTTTCAAATTCTCCTGCGCTTGCGATTGCCTTTTGGAGGTTGTTTCTTACTTCTTTATTTTTGTTACCCTTTGCTGCTTATGACAGGTTTGAAGAATTGAGAAATCTGTCAAAAAGGGATATTGCAATCTTAACGTGTATCGGCTTGGCTTACGCGATACATTTTTCATTTTGGATAACTTCGCTTAAATATACGACGGTAGCTGCGTCTATTATTTTAGTTGATGCGCATCCTATTTTTGTAGCGATTGGAGGAAGGTATTTTTTTAATGAGAAGATTACAAAATATGGCACTTTTGGTATAGGGCTCGCATTCTGTGGGATTGCCACTATCGGCTTGGGACAGGGTGCAGTAGGGAATGCGAATTTTATAGGCGCGATGTTTGCGCTTATAGGTGGAATAATGTCTGCAGTCTATATCTTGTTAGGAAAACAACAGAGGCAAAAAGTGGGAATTATCTCATATTCATTTTATGTGTACTCGACATGTTCGTTGTTTATACTAATTGCGATGCTTATAATAGGTGTGCCTGTGTATCCATATTCGGCGAAAGAATATTCAATTTTTATATATTTGGCATTAGTTCCTACGATATTAGGGCATTGTGTATGTAACTGGGCATTGAAATATGTTCCTGCAAATTCTGTTTCTGTGATGCTTTTAGGCGAGCCCATAGCAGCGTCTTTCCTTGCTTATTTATTCTTGTCCGAGATACCTATTCATTGGACTGTGGTAGGGGCGATAATGATATTGATTGGAGTATATGTAACATTGCAGTATGGCAAAGAATAGTTATCGAATAAGCATATTAGAATAAGCATTTTTGAACATCAGAATAATTAAGGTGTAGGTATATTAGCAACCGATGGAAGAAAAAGAGATTATTGGAGAGATTGCAAAAAGGGTTGAAGAAACTGTAAGGCTTGGAGTGAAAGAAGAAGATGCAGGGAAAGTTGTCAAGAAAGTATCTGCGGCTGGAGCACCTTCTAAGAAGATAGACCTTGTTGCAGAGGATGTGGCAATTGCGGTTGTGCGTGAAAATGGTAATAGATACAACGTGCTTTCGGAAGAGATTGGTTTTGTAGATAATGGCGCAGAAGAGACAATAGTTCTTGACCCTGTAGATGGGACCTACGATGCGATTTCCGGGATAACTTTTTATTCTGTCTCTATTGCGATAGGAAAGAAAAGGCTTTCAGATGTGCGTTACGGCTTGGTAAGGAACCTATGCACTTCAGACGAATATATTGCAGAGAAAGGGAAAGGGGCTTATTTTAATGGAAAGAGGATAAAGACTGAAAAATATCATGGTGAAGAATCTATTATTTCAGTATATCTATCGAGATATTCTCATCCAAAGACTTACGAGATAATAAAGCGTGCAAGGCGAGCAAGGGCTTTAGGATGCTCTTCGTTAGAGATGTGTTTAGTTGCATGTGGAAAATTGGATTTGTTTTATCAGAGAGGGCAGAAAGTTAGAGTAACAGACATAGCGGCAAGTACCTTGATAGTTCGGGAAGCAGGGGGAGAAGTTTTCGATGCAGAAACAGGAAATAAACTCGAACTTGAAATTACTCTAGATGACAGGGCAAACGTAGCTGCGGTAGGCGATGAAAGAACGATTAAAGAATTTGCATTATTCTAGGTGAGATTTTGAAGTTTGGTATAGTTTCAAAATATGGTTCAGAGGAAGCAGATAAGGTTGCGAAAGAGATAGGAGATTACATTGCGGAAAAGGGCGAGGTTGTATTCGAAGAAGGAGTAAAAGAACGGCTTGGGAGCAAGGGAGCATCCAAGCCCTTGAATGAACTCTGTGCCGATGTTATAGTTGTGGTAGGTGGTGATGGTACAATCTTTCGAGCGATACAGCAAGCGAAAGGAAAAGTGCTTGGCATTAATGTAGGCAAAATAGGCTTCCTTGCAGAATGTGTCCCTTCTAATGCAAAAGATGCCATAGATAGAATTTTCAAAGGTGATTACGTGATAGATAGGAGGGGAAAGCTAGCGACTGAGATAGATGGCGTTAGATTACCTGATGCCATGAACGAATCTGTTGTTCATACCTCTCATATATCCAAGATGAGACATTTTCGTATATTCATAGATGATGAATTTGCAGAAGAGTTTAGAGCAGATGGTGTAATTTTTGCCACACCTACGGGTTCTACTGGATACGCGCTATCTGCAGGGGGTCCAATTGTTGACCCAAGAGTAAATTGTTTTATAGTTGCGCCATTAGCACCATTCAAGTTATCAGCAAGACCTCTTATAGTTCCTTCAAATGCAAAGATAAAGTTAGAACTTGCGGAAAAAAAGTCTGCTGTTCTTGTTATAGATGGACAATACCAAAAAGATATAAACGAGCAATATGTAACCTTTTTCCAATCTGAGAATTACGCTGAGTTTATTAGGTTTAAGCCTGATTTCTACTCAAGGATAGGAAAATTGGTGGTTTGATGGATGGCTTATGGCCTTCGAAAGACGGATACTTTCAACAAAAGATAAGTGCTTGTATGACTTGTGGAGCACCTCTTGAAGGAAACAGCCTTCTTTGTAATCTGTGCCATGTAAGGAAACTTCAGCAGACAGTTGGCGAAGCAGACAGGCTGATAATCAAACCTTTAGAACTCGAGAAATTAATTAAGCAGGCATCTAAACTTCATTCTGGTAAAGAGCTCAACGAACTTAGAGAAATTGTAGATAAGATAACCAAAATAGTCGATAAGATAAAACCTAGGCTAACCAAACTTGCAGAACTGAACGAACTTATGAGAGAGATAAAAGATACGAGTAAAAAGAACGAAGCAAAACAGATTTTTTCAGAGATAAAAGAGTTTCTTAAAAATGGGGAATTTGAGAAAGCAAAGTCGAAAGAGGAGGTTTTGGAAAAAATCATCAAAGAGAGAAAAGCACCCTTAATAAAAATCGGTAAGAGTGTAAAGGTATGCGAGTGTGGTAAGGAACTTGCGCCTGACTGGAAACTTTGTCCTTATTGCACAAAGGATTTGGATAAGAAGATAACTCCGAAAAAAAATCTTAGACAAAAGAAAAATTCGAATCAGAAGGAAGAGAAGATAAAAAATAGATGTCCTACCTGTGGTGGAATTCTTTCTGAGTATTCTATTGACAGACTAAAATGCCAAAAATGCGGCAATATTTTTGGTTGAGTTTAGGTGAGGATTTGCAAAACAACGAGAAACAGATAAAGATAGATAAATGGAGCATTTTGCGTTCTGTTATTTCTATCCTAGCGGGCTTGGGAATTATTCTATTTTTTATACTAAATCTTGATGTTTCCACGATAGCGGACAAGTTAAAGAATGCACATATCTTCTGGGTAATTTTTGCAATATGCATCCACATGCTTGCATTCTTAATTAGAGGATATAGATGGGGTGTGCTGCTTGCTCCTGCGCATCCAAGCGAGAAAAAATATGCTAATTTGTTTGTTATTGCGCTTTCAGGCTGGGCATTGAACGCAGCCTTTCCGGGTAGAGTTGGCGATTTTGCAAGGGCATATTATCTGAGAACGCATGAAAAAGTGCCTATCTCCATAGGTTTTGCCTCTCTATTTCTCGAGAAAGTTTACGATGTTGCAGTTATGGTATTAATCTCGGTTTTTTTGTTTTTGTTTGTTATAGATAAAAGCCTTTTACCAAAAGAGATGTTCCACGGCTTGGTAATTGTCATATTATTCATATCTTTCATAGTGCTTTGTTTGATACTAATGATGGCTTTTCCTAATCTTGGAAAAAGAATTTCCGATTTAATAGGAAAGACAATCGATTGCACGATAAGTAAGATACTACCCAAAATAGGGAACAAATTAAAATCGAAGTTAGAAGGTTTTATTGAGATGTTGATTAATAGCACAGTTCAAATCTCAAAGGATAAGGAATGCATTCTTCTTTCTACAATAATGACAATTCTAATCTGGGTGCTCGAGGCTGAACGGGCTACTTGCATACTCATTTCGTTCGACATGAAGGCAGAACTTTCATTGATTATATTTGTGTTTACATTCGGCACGCTATTAGGTCTTATTTTGCCAATACTACCAGGCAACCTAGGAGTGCTCGAATTTGTCCTTTCCACGCTAATAATGGTCATGCTTTCCATGTCTAAAGAGACTTCTTGGGCGATTGTCCTTGTTGATAGATTTGTCTCGTTCTGGTTTATTACCATGATTGGTGGCTTGGCTATCTTCTTGCTTTCCAGAGCAAAAGACAAAGATGATAGATTGAAAAATGAAGATGAATTAAAAGAAAAGGTTAGTGTAACAATTGGAAAGTAGATGTGATAAAATCTATGTTAAATCAAACGATAAATGCTAAATTTATTCGAAGTATTTTACAAACGGAAGGTTACCATTTAGCACATTTATAGAAATTACATACATGGCATGGGACCAACTTAGCGGCACTGCTCCAACAGGGACGTTCTCTTTGCGTTCTATCTGTTCAGGGAGCAAGTAACTATCAGGAAGCGCTGAGGATTCTACCCAGGAGATAAGATTCCGTGCGCTCTCTTTCTTGCCTATCATTGCATAATACATTCCAAGCCAAGAAGTAGTGATAATCCAGGGATTACCACCGTAAAAACTATCATGCTCGAACCTTCCAATTCCTCCATTTGCATATCTAAGTTTTTCTTCTATATATTCTGCAGTCGATACCATCCTTTTATCATAAACTGAAATGAGATCAAAAGGTAGTGCCAAGCCAAGCGCACTTGCATCAACATGTTCTATTTTTGGATTTAAGGATTTTATAAAATATCTACCATTCCAAAATCTATTTACTACTTCTCTGTATCTTGAGCATCCCTCAAGAAAATTGGATTTAGCGCGTGAATTTTCCTTTGAATTATCCTCAATCGCATCTAATATCTGTGATGCACAAAAAAGCCCGCCGTAGGCAGAGGCTAGCGTGTAAACATGATTTGACTTGTATTCTTCCCAAAGGTCTATTGTTCTCTGAGGTAGACTGTCTGATTTTGGTAGGAGTGTTCGAGCAAGCGCTTTTATTGCAGCTTGGTTCCTTATTAGGAAGTCGATATCGTTTGTCAACTTGTAATGAACCCAAATTCCCCAAATGAGTGTGCCTGCCTGGTCTAACTGTATGCCGAATCTGGGTGCAGGTTCCCAGTTTGTTCTATATCTTTGTTCTATTATTCCATCCTTTTTTACTTCGTTCAGGTTACAAAAAGTTTCGTAAAATCTACGAGGCTCTTCGTGTTTTCCTAAAAGGTCAAGAGCAACCGAAGCATACGTTCCATCCCTTGCCCAAACGTATCTGTAATCAGGCATGTCTGGACCCATAGGCGAGGCTATCATCGAAGATTCTTTCTCATCATACAAAACCCCAAGGATTTTAGCACTGATGTCTAGCAACCTCTTGCTCGTCCCCTTCGCACCTATCCTAATGTTAGGACGCCAATTTTCCCACCAATCGACAGTGCGTAAACGCATCTTCTCTGCAGATACTTTGCGAGACAAATCAAGCACTCTTATCGCATCTTCTTTATTCTTTCCAGCACATATAAAAAACGAAAATTCACGAATGCCCCCCGGCAGAATACTATCAAAATCGACTACTAACAAACCATCTGCTTTTTTAACATTCTCCATTCTTGAAACTAAAATATCATCTTCGATTTTATTCCCCACTAATATTTCTGCATCACGCTCGCATCCTATTGCAAACCATACTTCATCTTTGCCATGTACAAGACAATTCTTTTCTTTGTCTTCCTCGATAATATCCCCCTTTTTTTCCTCATTAATATTCATCTTTTCCGCAAATACAAACTTTAGGTCTATTCTCTCTAATTTTCTTCGATTTTGTAATATGTATTGCCTTACCACCACATCCATATCTATATCGACAAAATCCCGAACGACGACCGCAACGCCTAACTTGCTACTCTTCCCTTCTGTTCTCAATACAAGTCCTCTGGGTAGGTAGTATGTGCTCATCGACCATTTCTCAAATGGAATGTGTTTGTATAAATCAGAATATTTACTATCTTTACTGTTTGTATCTTTCTCTTCTGAACGACGTACGCCAACAGATGCGTATATCCTATTCACATGCTCTTTTTCGCCTATGCTAGGCCAGTATATGTTTGTGATTGAACCGTATGCATCGATAGTTGCAAGCATCCGTCTATTCCCTATCACACCATAATTTACAAACCCTCTCGTCTCTGTCGCGTTCACTATAAATCTATGCACAGGTCTATACAAAGAAGGATATCTTTTGAAAAAGCCCGTAACACCTATCTCATTCATAAAATGTAACAATTTTATCAGAATACGATATGTTCTTTTTGCTCTGTCTATTACCATATTTTCACTGCCGTTTATGAGTTATCCAAATTTTCCCTCATTTCTTTAGGATACATTTTGAAGATATATTTTAAATTTAGATTTACTCTGAAAGGGCATCTTCATAAACTTTCATAGTCTCAACCGCTGTTTTATCCCAGTTGAAATTCCTTTCTGCATGTATTCGTCCATACCTTCCCATCCTTTCTGCAAGACTTTCGTCTGTTAATATAGTTATAATTCTATCTGCTAATGCCTCACTATCACGAGGTCCTACCACAAAACCATTTTTTCCATCAACAACAAGCTCCTCAGGTCCACCAGAACGCGTAACAACAACGGGTTTGCCTGACGCCATCGCTTCTATTACCACAATTCCAAAAGTTTCTGTAATACTTGGCATAACAAACACATCGCATGCTCTATATGCCTCTTGTAGCATTTCAATCGAAATCTCGCCCGTAAAATATACACTATCTAAAATACCAAACGCCTCCATCATTTCCATAATTTTATTAAGATAACTATCTTCTTCAAATCGTGTTTTTCCTACAATCACAAGTTTGGTATTTTTTACATTCCTTTTTACTTTTTCAAATGCATGTGCAAGATATTCCAAGCCTTTTCTTTTATCGATTTTTCCCACAAAGAGCACTATCCTGGAATCTCCTAAAGAATACCTATCTCTAAATTCCTTTCCGTCGTTCTCAGGCGTAAAAAAATCTAAATCCACCCCGTTATATATTGTTTTGCTTTTTACGCCGTAACGAGATTCCATTTCTTTTGCTACGCTCTTAGAAACAGAAATTATGCTTGCGGCGTTCTCTATAATCTTACTCATAATCGTTTCATATAATTTTACACCAACAAAATGTGCATAGGTCCTAATAATTTCCTCATTATTATGTTGTGTAAAGACAAATGGTTTCTTCTTTGATGCTTTCATTGCTGCATATGCAGAAGGTACGCAATTTGCATGCACCATATCAAAGTCTGAATTTGAGATTCGATACGCACATGCAGGAACAAACATCCCTGCAATTGTGAGCCAAGCCGTAGTCATTCTAGGTTCTACAAAGGGGATGCGATATTCTCTCAAACCATCAGAATAACGCAACCGTTCTCCAAGCCTGCCTCCACCAGCAATTATTTCAACCTCATGTTCCCTCTGGAACCTTTTTGCAAGTTCATACATATATTTCTCAATACCACCTTGCACAGGCAAATAATAGAGGTTTGCTAATGCTATTTTCATCTAATTATCTTCTTTCACAATTTCCCTTTTTCTACCTATTTTGAGCAATCCGCTAATTTGCTAATCAACATAAATAGCAAACTATATTTGTAGGAACGAGTATTCCGCACCTAGATATTGGAATTGTACGCATGTGAGGGAGCATCATGAGTGCCGATTTGAGCATTATAATACCTATTGCGATTGCGGGCGGGCTTGGATTTACTGGCTATCTATACTGGGATGTATTCAGACGTGAAACTGGTAATAAGAAGATGAGAGAGATTTCAGATGCAATAAAAGAAGGTGCGATGGCATTCATGAAACGCCAATATACAACTATCGCAATGCTTGCAATAATACTTGCAGGAATTTTGTTCGGCGTCTATCTTGCAAACAATGACCCTGAAATGGGTTGGAAGACTGCAGCAGGTTTCCTTCTTGGTGCATTCTGTTCTGGTCTTGCGGGATTTATTGGAATGTATGTGTCTGTAAATGCAAATATTCGTTCTGCCCAGGGAGCGACTAAGGACCTGAATACTGCGATGGTCATTGCTCTTCGAGGCGGCGCTGTTTCTGGTTTCGCAGTTGTTACAATGTCTCTTCTTGGTGTTGCAGGCTTATTTTATGCATATGGAGGAAGACCCGAAAGCGCCTTGGAAATTGTTGGATATGGTTTTGGGGCTTCATTTGTAGCATTGTTTGCACAACTTGGCGGTGGAATATATACAAAAGCAGCAGATGTGGGTGCTGACCTCGTAGGAAAAATAGAGGCAGGCATACCTGAAGATGACCCAAGAAATCCGGCTGTAATTGCAGATTTAGTAGGTGATAATGTAGGTGATTGTGCAGGAAGAGGTGCGGATTTATTCGAATCAACTGCAGCAGAAAATATAGGTGCCATGATACTCGGAATTGCCCTTTATCCTGTTTTTGGACTAGGTGGAATCCTTTTCCCACTAGTTGCAAGAGGGCTTGGACTCCTTTCGACTATCCTTGGCATAATGATTGTTAAGACAGACGGAAAAGAAGACCCGATGTCTGCATTAAATAGGGGTTACTTTTTAACAACAATTCTTTCTGCAATTCTATTCGGAGTTGCTGCATACTTCATGCTAAATCCAGTTGACCCAAATATCGCAACTACCGGATATACTCCAACACAAAAAGGTCATCCAATACTTGATTCAAATGGACATGAACTTGTAGTTTATCCAAAGGCAGAAACATGGATGTATTTCTATGGTGCAGGTATCATCGGCATGATTACCTCAAATATATTTGTTTATATTACTCAGTACTATACTTCATACAACTATCGTCCTGTGCTTGAAATTGCAAAAGCCTCGCAGACAGGTCCGGGGACGAACATAATAACAGGGTTTGCAATGGCTCTCGAGTGTACCGCAATACCCGTGATTACAATCTCAGTTGCATTACTTGGTGCATTTTGGCTTGGTGAGCAGACAGGGATTTATCTAGGTGGAATTTACGGTACCGCAATAGCAACTATGGGTATGCTT
>Ga0123519_10005891_pt1 | contig 19414 bp, 21 predicted proteins | sample YelNatPaOPRAMG02_FD_87396 | JGI IMG/M metagenome (GOLD analysis project Ga0123519, IMG submission 87396) | Hot spring microbial communities from Yellowstone National Park - Yellowstone National Park OP-RAMG-02 (version 2) | ecosystem: Environmental > Aquatic > Thermal springs > Hot (42-90C) ... | reverse complement strand
GGTCCTCACCTTCATCGGCACCGTGGTGGGCCAGGCGGTTTACTGGTTTCTCCAGGCCATTGACCCCCGGCCCGGGCTGGGACCTTGGCCACCGGTGGGCTCGCTCAAGTGGCAGCGGCGGAAAACCGACAAGAGCCGCCGGGCCACCAACATCTACCTGGCCCCGGATCACCCGCCCCGCATCCGCTACGGCATGCGCTACCGCTTCGGCGAGGTGGAATATGGCCAGGAGTCCGGTTTATACGACCGGGTGACGGTCAGGAGCGCAGAGTAAAGAAGCGAGGTGAAACCATGGAGAGCTATCCGCCGTGGCTGTTGGAGGCCCTGCAAGACCTGGGGCGGGGCGTGGAAGAGGTGCCGGGGGCTGGCAACAACCCGGACATCGTGGCCTACCATCAATATACCAGCCTCAAGGCCAAAGATGACGCCACCCCCTGGTGTTCCTCCACCATGTGCGCCTGGATGGAGCGGGCGGGAGTCCGCAGCCCCCGGAGCGCCGCGGCGGCAGACTGGCGGCGCTGGGGCCAGGAGCTGGGAGAAGGCGAACAATGCCTGGGGTGCGTGGTCGTTATGACCCGGCCAGGCGGCAACCACGTCGGCCTCTACCTGGATGAGGATGACCATGGGGTCTACTGCCTGGGAGGCAACCAGGACGACAAGGTCTGCATCCGGCGCTACCCCTGGGACGTCATCACCAATTTCCGCTGGCCCGAAGGGTAGCCGTGTACGAGAAGGTCTTCGAGAGCACGAAACTGGTGACGCCGGACGGGTCATACGACGCCTGGCGACACCTGTTTTACCTCCCGGCCTGGGACGCCTTCATGGCGGTGGGCAACAGCGAGTACGCCCGGGTGTTTCGGGACGGCACCAAGGCCAGGTTCGGGGTCCGGTCCGGGGGCTACGAGCCCCTGGGGAGGGTGAGGGGCGTCCCGGCCTGGTGGAAACCGTGGACCAAGCGCCTGCACCCGGCTTTTGAGATCAACGGCCTGCCCGACGACAACCAGGTCCTCAACCCTGCTTGGGAGGTGGAGTACGGGGTGGGGCCGTCCGCCACCAGGCAGGCATTTGTGGACGAGGCGGCCCGGCTCTACCTCCACCAGGCCACCATGAACCGTATCGACGTGTACGACCTGGGCGTCGGGCAGGTCCTCTACCAAATCACGCACAACGCCGGGGCCTGGTTCACCTCAGTCGCCTGGGCGGACGCCGGGCAGGTGGCCTGCCTGGTGAAGTCCACCGGGGCGGTGAGGATCATCGACTACCTCCGGGGGCGGGTGGTGGTGGAGGCGGGCCGCGTCGACCCCTTCGCGGTGGGGGCCTATGACTGCCGACATCACAATTTTGTCACCCTGGGAGCGGACAGGAAGGTGCGGGTCTACTGCCGGGAGACGCTCCCCGCCAACCTCTCGGCCCCGCAGTTTGAGCAGGCCCAGGTGCGGGCCCTGAAGGCCAACGCGGTCAGGGCCAGGTTGACGGGGCAGGACGGCGAGCCCTGCGCCGGCTGGTGGGTGCACTGGGAGCTTCTGGGGGTGGGGCAGGGAGCGGCCCTGGGATACCTCGACAGGAACGTCAGCAAGACCGACGAGGACGGCTGGGCCGGGAACCTCTATTACGGGCCAGACGACGGCGCCACCGGGCAGAGCCGTCTCCGGGTGCGGGTGGTTTACTGATGAGCCTCTGGCACATTCGCACGGTCTCGCCCTGCATGGAGTACATCGAACTGGGGCGGGCCTGCTATACCACGACGCCGCCGTTGTGGGGGCCGGACGGCTTGATTTACAACGGCCACCTGATCACCTGCCCCCGGCACTATAAACAGACCACCAATGACGTGGCGAACTTCTTCTATGAACCGGGAAATGACCGGCTCATCGCCCACCTCCTGCTGAACACGACATACTGGCCGGGCTGGGACGCCCGGCGGTATGAGTTCGACGCGGAGACCGGCAAGTGGCTGAACCGGGATTCGGTTCTGAATCGCAGTTCCGATTCATGGATCGGCATCTGGGGCGCGGCCTGGACCCGGGACGCCACCATGGGGAGCTTTAACAAGATTTACGCCTGCCGCAACTCAGAGACAGCGATAAGAGAAATCTCCTGGCGAAGTGCGGAGCCGGTGGAGGGCGGCTGGTGGGTGGACCCCTACACCTGGAACCCCAAGTCCATTTACTCCTTTGCGGTGGTGAACCGGGTGGATGGTCTTCTGGCCGCGGCGTCCTCCTGGACCCTGGACTGCTGGCGGAACATCGGGACGACGCCGGAGCGCTTCGCCCAGCTCCGGCTGCCCAACGTGCTGAATTATCTGGCCTACGAGTCCAGGAGAAACTGCTGGGGGATCACCAGAGACGGCATCATCGTCAAGGCCGACTATCAAATCCCCCGGTGGGAGATGACCTCCCAGGTCCAGAACCCCGCGGCGGACGCCAGGGGCTACTATATCACCTACGACACCAAACGGAAGCAGGCGGTGGTCTTCCGGTGGCTGCCGGACGCCGCAGACGGGGCCTGCCGGAGTCAATTGGAGTTTTATTACCCGGTGGTAAAAGCCACCCTGCTCACCCAGCCGGTGCCGGTGACCTCCCTCAAGGCCGGGGAGCGCGTCATGCTGGTGTCCCACCTGGTGGGCGACGCCGGGGAGGGGGTCACCCCGTACACCGTGGAGGGGGAGTTGCTCCCCCCGGCGGAGGGGTATCTCGCGACGCCGGTTTCCGGCACCGAGTTCAACGGGCGTGCCTGCTTTATCTACCAGGCCCCCTGGCAGACCTGCACCGAAACCCTCAAGGTTTCGGCCAACATCGAGGAGCCCTGAGATGGCCGAGTTGACCGCGGAGACCACCTTCACCATCCTGGCGGCTCCGGAAGTTTTTGAAGAAGAGGAGGACCTCATCCTCTACCCCGAGAACTCCGGGAGCGACGCCCGGCGGGAGCTGCGCTACCCCGGCGACGTGCTGCCGCCTCTGGTCTACGAGAACACCCCGGACCGCTGGGAGAATTTTGATTCTGTCCCCTGGACGAACCGGCCCCAGGTGAAGTCGGAGCTCACCCTCTCCTCCGCCCAGGTGGTGCAGTGGCCGGGGTATCTCCCTGACCGCTCCGTCAAGGAGGTGTGGCGGGGCACGGACACCCGGTCCCGGGGCACCGCTTATTTCTTAAGGCGGCTGTATGAGTATTTCGCCAACCCGCCTTCGGAGGGCTATATCACCTGGTGGCCGAAGGATCGGACGGAGCAGGGCTACAAGATTGTTATCGAGAGCGTCCAGGTGGGAGGCCAGGACGTGGTGACCTTCGACTTCCTGGCCCTGCGGGGGGATCTGGTGCCCTTCGAGGTGACGCTCCAGTTTCGCATCGTGGGGGAGGCGCCCTGATGCGGAACCTCTCCCCCGGCTTCCGGAGCGTGTTGGAGAGCCGGCGGCGGCGCCCGGCCTACAGGCTCTACGCCTGGGACCCGGGCACCACCACCATCTCGGCGGTGTCGTCGGCCCCGGACAGCAACCATTCCAGCATCCCGGAGCCTCTGGACCTGACGCCCTACGCCTCCGACCTGGACTGGAGCGACAAGAAGCTGAGCTTCACCATTGTTGACCCTGGCGGTTTGTTCCACCCTGACACCGGGGCAAACCAGGGCTATCTGAGGGACGGGGCCATCCTGCGGCTGGTGGAGGGGGATGAGACCCTGGAGGAGGACGACTGGCTCACCACCTTCACCGGCCAGGTCCATGGGCAGGTAGGATGGCGAAAGTCCCGGCGCACCGGCCAGGTGACGGCCAGGGTGACGGTCTTCGGGCGGGGGGAGAACCAGGCTTACAAGCGGCGCAAAATCACCACCCGGGAATACACCGCGGGCACCGACCTGGGAGTGGCCCTGCACGACGTGGCCGAGACGTTCATGGGGCTCACGCACGCCGAAATTCTCATCCCCCAGGTCCTGGGCCGGGTGTTCATGCACAAGACCAACCAGTTGAGCCAGGTGTCTCCCTGGGAGGGGGTGGAGGCGCTCTTACAGGTGGTCTGCTGCCTCCCCCTTTTCAACGGTGAGGGCAGGCTGACCTGCCTGGACAAAAACCTCCAGCGCCCCCCGATGAAGGTGCTGGAGGACTATGCGCAGTTTTTCGAGCTGGAGGTGCCGGAGCGCAGCCAGGACGGCGTCAACAAGGTGAAGGTGACCTTCCTGGACTCCCAGATGGAGCGGGTGGACGGCCCTTATCAGTGCCTGGGCACGGCCCAGGTCACCACCGGCTTTTTCTCCCTGGGGGAGGAGCTGGACGCCTGGTGGAGCGAGGACCACAAGCAGCGGGCCGACGGCACGAGCCTCAAGGTGGTCAAGTCGGTGAACTCCGGCGTCCTGCCGGTGGGGGAGGAGAGCTACGAGGAGGTGGACGAGTTTCACGGTCGGATCACCGTGACCATCCACGTCTGGGTCCCCATCCTGGCCACGGCCATGCTGGCGGAATACCTGGCCGCGGCCTTCATCCCCGACGACGTGGTGGTGGGGATCGGCACCGGCTTCACCATCCCGGTGGGCCGGGTCGTCCAGGCCCAGGCCATGATCGGCATCCTCCTGATCATGATGAGCATCGGCAGCGCCCATTACAGGGTCTATGGCACACCCTAGGATTACGCCTACCTGGAGAAGCAGTCCGGGGCCATCGAGGATGGGCTGGAATACTGGCAGGAAAACGAGAAGGAAATCAAAAACGACTTCATCGGCACCCACGACCAGGCCGACAAGGTGGCGGTGACGGAGCTGGTCTGGGAGAAGACCCAGAACGCCCCCCGGCGGCTCGCCCTGGAGGACGACCCCTCCCTGGAGCCGGGGGACATCCTGGTGCTCCCGGACGGCCGGCGCATCGTCATCATGGCCCTGAGCAAGAAGATCAAGCGGGGCGAAGTGCCGGTGCTGGTCATCGACGGCTGCAAGGTGGTGGCGGCATGAGCCTCCGGGAGATCGTGGACTGGGCGGCGGCCGGGAAGGAGAAGCAGGTCACCGGCTTCATCGCCAGCCCCTTCTACGAGTATTACGACAGCGCCGGGCATTGGGTGTGGGCCTGCGACGTGGACATCGGCGAGGAGGAGGTCCAGCGCTGCGTGCCGGTGGCCTCGAACAACCGGGAGATCATTTACGCGGAGGAGGGGAAGTCCGTCACCCTCTCCCGCCTGGGGTCGGGGAAGTGGGTGGTCACCGGCCTGGCCAAGACCAAGCCGTCCACGGTCCATTACCTGTACCTCACCTTTCAGGACGATATTTTCCAGATCAGCCGGAAGGAACTGCGGGGCTGGTGCATCCGGGCCCTCACCTACGGTGAGTTGGGGACCCTGGCGGGAGCGGGATACGGACACCTGCCCTACGGGGCCAGGGGCAAATTCAACGCCGACGGTTCTTTCCTGGAAATCGTGGAGTGGCTATGAGCGTGACCCTGTTCAAAGAATTCATCGTCGGGATGACCGACTACATCGCCAAGCACAACGCCAACTACGGCGCCATCGAGACGAACCTCAACTATATCCTGGGGGTCCTGACGGGGCAGTCGAGCGGCGAGCTGGCGGTGCCCCTGGGGCTGCGGGAAATCCTGGACCGCAAGGGGATAATCGGCATCGGCTCCTATGACTTCAACGAGGGGACGCTTTCAGGCCCGGGCTACAACCTGGCGGTGGCCGCCGGCGCCTACTGGTCCGGGACGACCTTCCTCTCCAAGACCGGCTCCAGCAACGTCTCCATGGCGGGCAAGGCCACGGGGACCTGGTACCTCTACCTGGACGCCTCCGGCAGCCCGGCGGTGAGCAACACGGTTCAGAACAACACCATCCGGAGCTTCGCTTATAACGCCACCACCCACGTGGTCTCGAACAAGCAGCTTTACACCGGGGTGGCCGTTCTCTTCGACGGCGACGACTACGCCGACATGCTCACGTCCGCCGCGAAGTCCAAGACCTTCACCAGGGTGGCGGACCGCCTGGAGGAGATTGAGGCCGGACAGGACGTTTTCTCGGGCTATTACGCCCAGGACCTCCCCCACTCGGGCCTCAACTTCAAATACCAGGCGGGCAAGGTCAGGAACGACTCGGCCATCACCGACACCCCGGCGGGCCAGCTGGCGCTCACCGACAACGCCACCAGCTACGTGGAGGTGAACCCCGCGGACGGCACGGTCTCCGCCAACACCACGGGTTTCACCTCCGGCCGCATCCCCCTATACCAGGTGGCCACCTCGGACGGTTCCATCAGCACCGTCGCCGACAAGCGCACCCCGGCCATCGCCGGGACCGGGGGCGGTGGAGGCGGGGGGCACACTCAAGGGACCGACCAGGGCACCACCTACCCGACCTTCACCATCGACAGCGACGCGGCCGGTATTCCCACGGGCCGGGCCGGGATCGAGGTGGAGAACGGCGACGACCCCAACGCCGCGCTCAAGTTCAACCGGGACACGGGGCGCTGGGAGTATTCCGAGGACGGCGGAGACTCCTGGAAAGTGTTGGGGGAGGTGAACCTGTCCCTCGCGGCCCAGCAGTTCACCAAATTTGTCCCCCTGGAGAATCCGCCGGAGGTGCGCACGGACACTGCCCGGGGCTCTTCCATCGACTACGAGCCCATTGACCTGAGCGGCTGCCTGGGCAGCCCTCAGTTTGGCGTCAATGCCGTGGTGCTCCGAGTCTTCTTCAACGACTCCGCCCCCGGCGCGAACACCAAAGTGCTCTTCAAGAAAGGCGGCGGCGCCTTCAGTCCGGCCACGGCTTACACGGTCTGGTCCGACGAGTCCGACGGCGAGCCGAAACCCGCCGACTTGGTGGTGCCCCTGGGGGATGAGAACACCGTAGAGTTTTTCGTCTTCGCCTCCGGACCAGACACCGCCAACCTGCGGGTGTTTCTCCTGGGGTATTTCGAAGAGGTTTTCGGCGTCGGCACCCAGGAGAAGACTTTCACCCAGAGCAATATTCCCTGTCCGGCCAACAGCCAGGTGGACCTGACCTTCGAGAACTTCGTGAACCGGGGCCTGGTGCACTACTTCAGGATCGAGGAAACCTCCGGCCTCCCCGCCAATGTTTACGACGTGCACCTGTATGCCGACGCCGCCTTTTCCACCCTGCTTTACAAGGTGGAGGGCGTCATCCCCGGCAGCGACCCCTTCGAGGACTGGCTGCCCTTCTGGGTCCATGATGCCGAGGTTGAGCGGAAAATCCGTGCCCGCATCGTCAATCACGATTTATCCCAGGCCGGGACGTTTGCCATCACCATCAAGGCCGAACAGTTTGCGTAAGGAGATACCATGGGACTGGTGTTTATGAGCGGCTTTGAGTGGGGCACCAACCGGGAGTTCGATCAGGTTGGCGGAAGTGTGGTGACCTCTCAGAAGAGGAGCGGCAATTACTCCGCCGACATCGGCAACGGGCAATGGCTCCACAAGGTGTTACCCCAACCCCTGACCGAAGTTTACATCCAGTTCGCCTACCGCACCGGCTGGGGCTCCACCGCGGTGTTCTTCGTGATCTCCAAGGGCGGCACCGACCTCGTCAGCATCAGCAAGGACGGCAATTACCGCCTCCAGGTCTGCTCCGGCTATGGCGGCACGGTGTACTGCACCGGCGTCACGCCCATCCAGCAGAACGTCTGGTATTTGATCGAGCTGCATTTCAAGATGGCCGATGCCGGCGGGATCATTGAACTCAGAGTCGACGGCAATCTGGAGGCCACCTTCTCCGGCGACACCAAACCCGGGGCCGATGCCAGCTTTGACAAGCTGCGCTGGGGGGCCACCACCGGCGCCACCAGCTTCAACCTGGACGACGTGGTGGTCTTCGACACCGCCGGTGAAGTCAACAACGGCTGGCCGGGCGGCCTGAAAGTGGTTCTCCTTAAGCCCAATGCCGACGGCGGCTCGGTGCAGTGGGAGCCGACCCCCACGGGGAGCCATTTCGCCTGCGTGGACGAGGTGCCGGTTTCAGCTACCGACTACCTGAAGGCCGGAACCGCCGACCTCCTGGAGGTGCTCGGCCTGGAAGACCTCCCCGCCGAGGCCCAGTCCGTCAAGGCGGTGCGCCTCGATTTCTGGGGCCTCAAGGGGAGCATCCAGCCGCCGCAGAATCTCCAGCTGGGAGGGAGGATCGGCGGGAACGATTACCTGTCCGCCGACAAGGCCCTGCCTTTGGCCCAGGGGCTGGTCAGCCACGCCCTGGAGCAGAACCCCGTGGGCGGCAATTGGAGCGTTTCCGCGGTGAACGGCATGGAGTTTCTGGCCAAGTCTAGGACCTGATCCATGGCGAATGACTTCTCCAGCGACAGCCGGGTGAAGGCCCTGTGGCGGTTCGAGAATAACCTGAACGATGCCAGGGGCGGCAACCACCTCACCGACGTCAACACCGTTGGGTTCACCTCCGCGGATAAAAAAGAAGGCACTTATGCCGCCGACTTTGAAAAAGACAACGCTGAATACGGCTACCGGGATGATGTCGATCTGGATGCCGGGTTCCCCTCAAAAAGCGGGGATGCCCTCAAAAAAATCTCGGTGTGCTTTTGGTGCAAGCCGGAAAGCTACGTCTCATATTCCGGCTTCTTTACGAAGTGGAACTGGTCGGGCAACAAGCGCAGTCTCGAAATTCAGCGCAACTCCAGCACCCTGAAGATCAACTGCGGCCATACGGACGGCAGCCAGTACCAGAATTTCGACACCGGGATCTCGCTGTGGAACGGCGAATGGTATCACGTGGCCGTCTGCATCGATGGCAAAACGGAGAAATCCCTCTATGTGCGGGTTTTCCGGGCCAGCAATGCCACCGTTTCTGAATATTTCGGGACGTTGACCAACGAGTTGTGGGTCGGGGATCCCAAGCTGGTCATCGGCGCCAGCGACGGCGGCGGGAGTGACAACTACTTCGACGGCCTCCTCGATGAAATGGTGGTCTTCAATGAGCTGCTGTCCGCCTTGGAGATCGACGCCATTCGTTCCGGGACCTACAGCGGGCCGATGCCCCAGGCCAGGGGAGTCGCCCTTGGCTCCCAAGTCGGTTATCACCTGGCCGGCTTCCTTCAGGCCGATGCCCTGGGGGCCCAGGTGGCTTACTCTCTGATCCCGGAAGAGACTTACGCGAGAGCGGACGCCGCCGGGGTAATGGCGCTCTACGCCGTCGCCCCGCCACCGAAGCGGGTGTTCCCGGTGCCCAACCTCCGGGTCCGGTGGCAGAGCCACCCGAACCTGAGAAAGTTTCCCGTAGTGAGCTGAATCAGGAGACAGAGGAGGGTTTATGGATGACGGTGCAACTGGGGCTGGAACTGATGGTGGCGGGCTACGCCATCGAAGGGGAGCTGCGGGAGCGGGAGGCAAAGACCCTCCTCAGGGAAATCGTCAGCCTGATTGACATGACCCCTGTGGGGAGGCCCTTTGTCAAAAGGTTTCCCACGCCCGAAGGCTTGGGCGGCGTGGGGGAGACGGTGGCCCAGGCTTTTACCACGGCGCAGCCGCTGGTCTTTCAGTCTTTGGCCGAGTCTTACAGCTTCATCCTGCCCGGCGTCATCCCCCTGGACGCCTGGCCCGAACACCTCAAACCCAGGGGAGGCTCGTATCTGGTGGTGGCGTCCTGCAGGCGTTTCCAGGAAGGGGAAGTGGAGGATTACCTGGCGACAAAAGGATTGAGGGTGGTCAGCAAGGGGGCCATGCTTTTGAAGCTGGAGGGAGGTGAGGCGCAGCCATGAGCCAGGAAGCTTTGACGGTGGCGCAGCTTTTTTCCATTGTGCTGGCGGCCTGCGGCACGCCGGGGCTGACCTTCTGGGTCATGAAGAAGATGAGCCGGGAGGCCCTGTCCCAGATCAAGGAAAACTGCAAGACTTGCCGGGCGCACCTGGACGAGAAGATCGCCGGGTTGGACGGCACGCTCCATGAGGCCGTAAAAAGGCAGCTCACACTCCGGGAGAAGCTGCCCATCGACTACATCAGGCGTGATGAATTCAACCGCCATCTGAATGGGGAGAAGGAAGGCAAATAGACCTGGAGGACAACGACATGGGTGATTTTGAAAAGGCTGCGAAGCTGGTTCTGGGCTTTGAGGGAGGCGTCTCCGCCCGCCCCCTTTCCGAAGACCCTGGCGGGCTGACGAACCTGGGCATCTCCGCCCGGTTCCTGCGGAGCATCGGCGACCCCCGGGACGTGCGGGACCTCACCGTGGCGGACGCAGTGGAGCTTTACCGGAGGCATTTCTGGAACAAGGTCAAGGGGGACGACCTTCCGGAGCCTCTGGCGACAGCCGTATTTGACCACGCGGTCAACGCCGGGCCAGGGACCGCAGGCAGGCTGCTGCAAACCCTGCTGAACGAGTATGGGGCGGACCTGGCGGTGGACGGAGCCATCGGGGCCGCGACCCTTGGGGCCTTGCAGGAACTGGGGACAGAGCCGGAGTGGCTGGCCCAGAGGTACCTTTGGCGGCGCATCCGGGACTACGCCAACCGGCCCAGCCTGGAGCTTCGCCGGGTCAATCTCTCGGGCTGGTGCAACCGGGTCTGCGACCTGGAAGAAAAGCTGTTCGGTGAGGAGGCCTGAGTGATATGTGCAACTTCAAACCCCACCGGCTGAGCGAGCTCTGGACCGATCCCAGCAGCGGCGAGCTCTCCATGTCCAGGTTCGGGCTGGCCGTGGTGCTTCTGGTGTTCATCCCGGCTAACACCGTCCTGGAGGTCCTGGGCTACCGGCTCAACGCTTGGTCCTTCCTGACCACGGTGCTGGGCATCCTGGCGGGCATCTATGGGGTCAACTCCGCAGCCGGGGCCTGGAACCGAAAAAGCGGGTTCAAAACTCCCTCGCCGGACGAGTCGGCTTCGTAAAAGGAAGCAACACTTGATAGCATGGAGAAAGTAGTCGATGGAAGTGTCAAAAGCACCTGCTTGCTATATGTGGGGGCCATTTTTTCCTATCTAAGGGTTCTAAATTCACTAAGGCGAGTACATTCAACTAAGCGATCAATATTTTGCATGGTGAACACCTTTCCCCGAGTTGCCATGAGAATCTTTTTCATGTCTTCACGCCTACCCCCGAAACCCCGACCTGCAATGCATGCCACAACCTCAAACTTGGGCTTATCAGGGGGCTGGCCAGCAAGACTCAACTGTCCAAGATGTTGAATACGGGTGGCTTTATCTCTGGCTGTTCCGTCATCTTCCGTCAGTTTGGCCTCGATGATCACCTGTGGATTAAATTCTGTGGGCACAATAAAATCTGGGGCCTGATCGAAGCCGGGTATGCGTTCGGCCCTTTTGGTCTTTCTGAAACTTACCCCGGCTTTTGTGAGTGCCTTTTCAATGGCAACCTCTAAACTATCCCCCACTAGTTCACTCACTGAATCTCGATGTGTGGCGAAGGGACGTCCCAAAAAACGCTCATAGAGAAGCATGGGATATGGAACCCCCAAATCCGCAAAAGCGTGAAGCGAAGTTAGTCCCTCCGCTGTATCGGCTTTATTCAGCCTATGAAATTTATCCAAGGGGGTTTCCGGAACACCCGCTGCCAAAATCTCGCAGGAGGATTCAACAAGAGCTTTGAGACGTTTCTCAGTGGCGCTTCCTTTCTTTAAAGTCAATAATTTGGTTGGTTCCATCCGAATCTTGCGGTCCAAGGACCGGGCAGCTCCTTGCGTGATTTCCACTCCGGTGCGTTGGCTGGCAATGTAAGCCCACTCGGAAGGCGTGAACCCTAAGATGCATCGTAGTACAATGAGAGAGATGGGTAATCGAGAGACTGCAATGACTATCTTTTCGGGTTCGAGGCTACGGAAATTCCCAGTGGCCATCTTCAAGTTCTCGTAGCCGCTTTCAAAGGTGGGGTATTCAATGAATCCGGGGCCTTTTGGCATGATGAGAAATTCTGATTCGAGGCAGGAAAAAACCTTACTTACAAAGAAATCAAGATTCGCCTGAACCTCATTGAAAGTAACCTCAAAGGGGAATGTCATATATTCGATAGCCTTTCAGTTCTGTCCGGTTAATTGATTAAAAAAGGCCCGAAAACTCCTGGGAATCTGTTAGAATGGGTCAGCCCTAACCTATCAAACAGAAAGGAGAAATCGGACCATGGCCCATTGTAACACAATCTTTCATCAGATGCTCAAACTGATTCCGAGACATCATTTTGCCAAGCTGGAAGCCGAGCACGGCACCGGCCGAAAGGCTCGATTTTTTCCCCGATGGAGCCAGTTGGTACACCTGCTTTCCATGCAACTTACAGCCCGAGGGAGTCTGCGGGATGGTATCGCCAGTCTGAAAGCCCGCATCAAAAGCCTTTACCATCTGGGAGTCAAGCCGGTAGCCCGCTCCACTTTTTCTGACGCCAACAACGGTCGGCCCGCCAGTTTTTTCGCCGCCGTCTTCGCCCACATGTATCAGCGCTGTCTGGCCCATGCTCCTCGTCACAAGTTCAAGTTCAAAAACAAGCTTTACAGCCTGGACGCCACCACGGTGAGCCTCTGCTTGTCGCTGTTTCCCTGGGCCTCGTTTCGGCGCACCAAGGCAGGGGTCAAGCTCCACACCCTTCTGGACCACGATGGCTACCTGCCTGCCTTCGTGTCTATCACCCCGGCCAGGGAGCATGAGATCAAAAAAGCCCGGGCCCTTAACCTCCCCAAAGGTTCCATTGTCGTGGAGGACCTGGGCTATACCGACTATGCCTGGTATGGGCAACTCACGGCCCAGAAAATCTTCTTTGTCACGCGGCAGAAGAGCAATGCCCGTTACCGGGTGCTGGCGCGGCGTCCCGTCAACACCGCCCTGGGACTGGTGTCCGATGAGACCATCCAACTTACCGGCGCGAAAGCCCGAGAGTGCCCCAAGCCTTTGCGCCGCATCGTTTACCAGGACCCCGAAACCGGCAAGGTTTATGTGTTCCTCACCAACCACTTCCGGCTGGCAGCCAAGACCATCGCCGATATCTACAAGGAGCGCTGGCAGATCGAGATCTTCTTCCGTTGGATCAAGCAGAATTTGAAGATCAAGGCCTTCATCGGCAACTCCGAGAACGCGGTGATGAGCCAAATCTATGCGGCCCTCATCGTCTATCTTTTGCTCTGTTACACCAAGTTCATCTGTAACTTGAGCGTTACTTTACAGAACTTCATGCGTGTCTTGCAACTCAACCTGTTCCGCACCTGTTCCGTGCAGGAACTCTTTGAACCGCCCGGCCCGCCTCCGGATAATATGAACGTTAATAACCAGTTAAGCCTGGCTTGGGCCTAACCGGACAGAAATGATAGCCTTTATATAATTCTCTTTCTCAAAATAATATCTTCAGAGTTTTTGCCATAATCCATGACCATCTCTATCACGCGGTCCACTAATGACAACTCAGAAATATGTCCTGCCAATTGCTTTAACTTTTTCCCAGTTGACCGTTTAGAATCCCAGCTTTCCCGCAACTTATGCACTGCCATCCTGGTTAGGTGCCCGGAAATGATGCATCGAATGTCCCCCTGAGAAGGGTTGAGTCCTCCGGCTCGTAGCTGGTTCAATTCTTTACTTACCAGAACAACCAGTTCTTCTGGTGTCTCAAAGATGCCCTGATTAATACCATATCCTGGCGCTCGGCACACAAAGATGGTGTCCACAATGGAAGAACTGGTGCCATAGATATGGATTGAACCTCCCATTTCAGCCGGACAGGGCAAGGCGGCGGTGCAAGCTAAACCTGCATCCAAGATGGCAACTCCTACCGCATAGTAGGCTTCCAATCGATTATGATGATAGGTGAACACCAGAGGGGCACCAGGCTTGAGAGCTTGTGCCATCTTTGAAAAAACTTGGGAGAGTCCCTCGGTGAAATACTCCAGCCCTCGCTCCATCTTGACATTTCCGGTCAACTCTTTGGGGTCACGGGTGATGGCTTTTTTAAGTCCTTCTTCAGATTCGCCCCCCATGAGTCGCCGCAACCATACATAGCAGAAATCCATGAGCTCCCCATATTGGACATTACCGAAGTAGGGGGGATCGGTAAACACCGCATCGAGACTCCCTGCAGGCAACTCCGCTTTCGCGGCGTCTTGACACAAGAGACGCACGCTTCGTTTCTCTGACTCAACGACTCCCTGAACCCGCTCCCCGATCCACTCTCCAATGATCGGGATACGGATTTTCCGGGAATTTCGGTGGAGAATTTCAAAAGGGTGGAAGCAGTATTCCTTAGCTTTCGCATACTTATCGATGATATTCGACCAACCCCCGCTTCCTACGTTAAGCCCTTTACCGTTCTTTATACCCAGAAAATTTGATTCACACTGGACTAGCCCCACCGGAAACCCATGAATGGAAAAGATATCAAGTGATTTAAGGGCCATGGTGTCATACCGGCAGAGCATGTTTTGGTAGCGCAGGAGGTCGGAAAGATTGGTCGCCAAGGCTCGCTTTGCACGCTGGTTGGGAATAGCGGAAATAATCCGGCAACTCAACTCCAAGCTAAGAAGTTGACGTGCATTGAATAGGTCCCGGTAGCGTCGGTAGCCCCATCTGTGCAGGCGATCGGTTTCATCCCCCGGCAGGATATCTTCTTCGGGAACGAAGGAAGCGCCGACTGTCTCAAAATGCCTGGAAGCCTCCTGGAATCTTGCCAAATCATCAGCATCCGGCTTTTTAAAGAACCGCCCTTTATGCGTAGGCTTGCAATGTGGGCAGAAGTATTCAAGGGCAAACATCCGGTGGCGAGGAACCCCCTCAGCAGCTATGGGATAGACATTGAGATGGTTACAGTAAGGGCAGGGGCAGCGTGTTCTCTTTGCTGGTCCGGCAACCTCAAGATGAGAGTTACACTTTTTGCAACTTTCTATATCATGTAAATCCACAACTTCATTGAGTTCACCGCAGAAAGAACACACAAGGACATTAAGTGGGTGACGCTCGTCTTCTGCTAAGAGATACCCTGGGAAAAGATTAAATTCTTTCCCGCAGGCTTGACAGTTCTGCACCTTGACCCAGAGAAAATATTTTGTCGGCACATCATTACCACATAAAAGGCATTTAGTCAGGTAGTATCTCAATAATTCCTGCTCCAATTCCTGCAAAAGAGTCTGGGTATGGAATTTGTATGTAGCTAAATCAAGATGCTCAATCTCTTCTCGCACAATCCATGCAGACATGGGGTTGATATCAATCCCGATCACGTCACAGCCAACCCGGTTTGCTTCCAGGAGCGGGGTGCCGCCCCCCATGAACGGATCGGCCACGGTCTTACCGGGGAAATGGTGCGGGAGGTAATAGATGTCCTGCACCGGCTGGTGGCCGAATTCTGAGAGGATAAGACCACGAAAGAGGGTTCCCGGTCTTCGGGCAAACCACTTGTGCACCGCAATGATTGGGCGGTAGTTCTGCTGAATTTGCTTTTCCTTGAGAGCAAGGGAAGATATGAAGGCGATACTGAAATTGCGCTCTATGGACATGGCTAAACCTTGAGAAAGCCTAAGAACCAAGTGTCAATTTTGTCTATGCTTTACCATGATGGTTGGTTACCTGAATAAGAGGGCTGACTGGAATGCATGGTAAGAGGCAACTCCGAGTGTTCCTGACCGTCCAGGAAGCGGCCCTGACGACGGCGGCGCACTCCGCCCCACTGCTTGAAGAAAAAGGGTACCGTGAATTCCTGGCAAAGGTCCCTCACCGCAGTCACCCACTCCCGGACCAAGGGCCGGGCGCCGGGTCCAGATTCTCCTCCGAGGATCACCCAGTCAAGCCCTCGCAGGTTTAGGGTGGGGAGCGGTCCCAGGAGTGGCTCCAGAGAGACAAATCGCACTGTAGCCGGCACTTGGCGCAGATGATCTATCCGTGAAAGATAATCGGACGACTCCACAGTGACACCCACCCAGATATGGGAGGGCCAAGGGAGGTGGGGGGCCAGGGCCGCCAGGCGATCAGAACGCTTGGTTAGCACCTGGAAGTTGTGCCAGGAGGCTTGAGCCATGGTTTCAAAGACCTGGAAAATGAAATCATCGGGAACCTGGGAGTGAAAAAGGTCGCTCATGGAGCAAACAAAGATACGACGGGGTCGGCTCCAGGTCAAGGGGAGGCTTAGAAGTCCGGCATGGCAGGCGACCTGGAATCCCCGGACGTAAGCTTTGAGGCCCATGGCCTGGAGACGGCGGGCCTGCCGTTCGGCATAGCAGTGCAAGCACCCGGGGCTAATTTTGCTGCAGCCGGTCACCGGGTTCCAGGTTGCTTCGGTCCACTCGATGCCGCTTACGGCAGCCATGGTCACCTCCGGCGCTGCCGGTATTTGTGAAAAATATCCGTAATTATAGCAGAAGCCACAGGTTTGTGGGAGGCTAAGATAAGATAATACAGCAGGGCTCTTTTTGAGTTCCGCATAGGAAGGGGCTCTGAAACATAATCGAAGCCGGCAACCTCCTGAAGGCGTCGGCGGTAGGCCTCGACCATGGCGGGGTTTTCCAACTTTTCCAAGTCACCAAACAGACTCCGTTTGGTGGTGTAGGCCGCCTCTCGCCAAGAATCGTCCCCCCAGAAGGCAGTCATGTGCTGAATGTAACGGAGGTCGACCTCGGCTGGATCTCTGCGGAGAACCGTGCGGTTCATGGCAGCTACGGGGAAATTCAAAAAAAGCTCAATGCTGCGCATCTTTCCGGCGGTTCGCACCACCTCCCACGTGTAATGCAACCCATAGGGGTCCAGCAGGCAAAGGCCACGACGATAATTTTCGTAACGCACGCGGGGGAAAACTTCGTTGAGTAGCACAGCGTTGGCATCCCCTTCATAAACCCAGACATTTGATCGGTCTCGGGCAGCGCCCTCCCGAAGGAGAGAGGCTCGTTTTCCGTTCAAGTCGATGAAGTGGTATTCCCTGAAAGGGGGGGAAATTTCCAGGGCGACAAGAGGACTGCCAGCAACCAAGGCCCCGGTTTCCCTGGAGACATGAACCCCGGCACCGGCAAACGCGTCTATGTAAACGTGGTAAAGAGAGGGAGACTGCTGGGCGCTCAACACCCGGGAATAGGCAGAGGCGTATTCCCGGATAATTTCCAGCTTAATTTCAGACCAAAAGCCGACCTCGGTGACGAGAGACATTTTTCACTTCACCCAACTGGTCCAGGACCAGATGACCCGGCCGATGACAATGTTAGGCATTCTGGCCTTTTCCACGGCAATAGGCGGATATTCGGGGTTGTCCGAAACCAGCACCCAATGGTTTTCGGTTTGGGATATCCGCTTGATGGCGCAGCCTCCTTCCTCGTCCAATCTTACCGCGTAAATGGCCTTGGGTAAAGGATGGACCTCGGTGGGGTCGATGATCACGATGGAACCCCGGCGGATGGTGGGCTCCATGGAATCGGCGTCCGGAGCCAGGCGGACGGCCCGGAGGTCGTGGTGCTGGCGGGCGCCGATCTCCGGTTTATAGACCCACACCAGGTCCTCCACACAATCTCCCGGGATGGCACCGGCATACCCGGCGGCGATGCGGCCCTCCACCAGGGGGACGGCCAGATAGTATTCCGGCCGCAGGTCCTCCGGGACCTCGGGCTGGGTTCCCGCTATGGCGATGATCGGCTGAACGGGCTGGAAGGCCGGGGGCTCCTCCCCGGTGAGGAGCCAGTCGATGGACACCCCGAAAATCTCTTTGATCACCATCAGGCTGTCCACCGAAGGCCGGGACTCCCCGGATTTCCAGCGGGAAATGGCCCTCTGCACCCCCACCATCTTGTTGAACTGCTGCTGGTCCTTGATGCCTTTCTCCGCCATGAGCTTTTTCACCTGGCGCAGAAAAATATCCTTGGAAAACATCTTCTTAGCCATGATTGCCGCCTTCGGTTAATTTTTGTGCTTGACAATAGCCTTATGTGTTTATTATTTTCTCTCCTGGTTTTGTTACCGTTTATGGAAAAGAAAATCAAGGGAAAAATGGATAATATACACTTATTTGGTGAATACCCGAAGGATGGAAACGGTAGGGCTTGATCGTTCCTGCCCGATATGCCTCTTGGCGCTAGCTAGGGTATGTCAGGTGTTCCCCTTGCTCGATGATGCTCCGCTGAATCTGCCATTGAATCCGTGTAATATTTGTAAGTGTGCGAAATCACTTGACAAATACTCTTCCTGCTGGTATAAACCTATGCATGGTGGGCGCGGTCCGGACCAAAGAAAAGTGCCCCCGATGCGGGGGAAAATTCGAGGGAAAGCCGCTGCGGTGTCCCTCCTGCCTTACTGTTCCCAGACGGTATTTCGTGGATTTATCCTGGCCTGGCCAAGGGCGCATCAAGCTCTATACCGACCAGCAGGGCTATCCTTTGGATTCATGGGAGAGGTCCAACCGGCTGCTCAACGCCATCCGCTACGAGATCGACCAGGGGAAGTTCGACCCAAGGGAGTATGTCAAAAAGGAGGTGCACGCCCTCAAGTTCGAAAATTATGTCCAGGGTTGGCTGGAGAGGCTGGAGGCCAGACATGGAAGGAGGGAAGTCTCCTGGGGGTACCTTCAGTTCGCCAGGGGTGTGGTGAAGAAATATTTAATCCCTCTCCTTGGGGGCAGAGACGCCCGGGACATCCGGGAGGGGCAGATCGAGGATTTTCGGGACGCCCTGCCAGTCTCCCTCCAGCCCAAGACAGTGGCGAACATCCTGGGGTTGCTGGGAAAAATTCTGCGGGACGCCTTCCGCCGGCGGGACATCGCCTACCTGCCGGAGATGCCCAAGATCGAGGTGGGGGAGCCTGTCACCCGCTGGCTTTCCCAGGAGGAGCAGGAGGCGGTGCTAGCCCATGTTCCTGCTCCGGTTTTCAGGGCTTTTTTCCTCTTCCTGATGAAGCAGGGGGTCAGGCCCAGCGAGGCCCGGGCCCTGCGGTGGGAGGACCTGGACCTCAAAAACAACAGGGTGGTCATCCAGGCAGCCATGGATGGCGAAAGATACCGGACCTGCACCAAAGAGAGGGACATCCGGTATCTGCCCCTGCATCCCCGGGTCCAGGAGGCCGTGAAGAAGCTCCCCCGCTCCATCGGGGGCTTTGTCTTTGCCCACAACGGGAAGCCGCTCAGCAAGAGGCTGGTGATCTCCGCCTGGAGCCGGGCCGCCAGGGAGGCGGGTCTCAGGATTACCTGCTACCAGGGGACCAGGCACTCGCTGGCGTCCCAGGCCGTTAACAAAGGGGTGAGCGAGCGGATCATCGGGGCCATGCTGGGCCACAAAAGTATTGCATCGACCCGGCGATATGCTAAATTATCTACGGAAACGCTCACGGCTGTCTGGACAGAGGAAGAGTCCCCGGTCTGTCCCCAAAAGGAAGTTGACAAATGATAACTTCCTGTTATTATGGGGCTTACCCACCTTATGCACCAGGTTCGAATCCTAGTCCCCCAGCCAGATTTTTCAATAAATTAACCATATTAACCCTTCTTAGACTATCCCCCACGGTCAGCAGACTGTCAGCCAAAGGTGAGATAGGCTCATTGCCTTTGAG
>Ga0123519_10005890_pt1 | contig 19414 bp, 16 predicted proteins | sample YelNatPaOPRAMG02_FD_87396 | JGI IMG/M metagenome (GOLD analysis project Ga0123519, IMG submission 87396) | Hot spring microbial communities from Yellowstone National Park - Yellowstone National Park OP-RAMG-02 (version 2) | ecosystem: Environmental > Aquatic > Thermal springs > Hot (42-90C) ... | reverse complement strand
GGTTTCAGGCCCAACCCGATAGCCCAGAGCCTTCGCACCGGACGCACGCGCCTGCTCGGACTTCTGGTCGCCGCCGAGATCAAATCCCCACAGCAATATATCCGCTACCAGGTCGATATAGGGGTTGCGATGGAGGCCAGATCGCACCGAATGGACATCGTTCAGGTGCTCATCTCCCCCGAAACCGGCCCCGAGATCGGCAGGATCAGCGAACTCCTCGATACGGGCCTTATTGAAGGTCTTATTCTCAATGCGCCGCGAAAACGAAACGTCCTGCCATGGCTGCACGACCACGGCGGGGTGTTCGTAGTTATCGGCAACCCCAATATTTCGGGAGTCTACAGCGTCGATACCGATAATGTCGGAATTGGAAGAGTCACCGCACAGCACCTCATCGACTTCGGGCACAGGCGGCTCGCATATATCGCACCACCCGACGATCTCGCCTACGGTAACGACCGCGTCGAAGGCTTTTTGATGGCTTGCGCGGAAGCGGAGATATCGCCCGAGCACTGCCCGGTCGTTCGCGCGGAGGATACGATGTGCGGCGGGTACCGGGCGATGCAGGAAATTTTGAGCATGGATATCCAGGTGACCGGCGTGTGCGCGAGCGATGATTCGATGGGATACGGCGCTGCATCAGCAATTTCCGAAGCGGGGCTGACGGTACCGGGCGACATCTCGGTCGTGGGATGCAACAACGATTATCTCGCCGGAATCGACCAGGGGTTCCTGACGACTGTCGAGCTCGATTTTGTCAGACTCGGTTCCGCGGCGGCTGCCAAGCTGATAGACCTGCTAGAAGGAAAACCGACGACGATACGCGATATTATCGATTTCCGGCTGATCCAGCGAAAATCGTCAGGTCCGGTTAAAAACTGCGGTTAACACACTCATCTCTCATCCCCATTCGGAGGTCGTAAAATGGCGACGATTCTCTTCGGCTATGACGTGGAAAACGCCGACATAGGTTCAGATATCACGAGCAGGTTCCTCGACCGCGCGTATAAAGTACACGGTTTATTCGACGCGCCCTGCACCCTGTTTACCAGGGGACAAACGCTCGAAACTAACGTGGATGCATTCAAAAAAGCGGCCGAACACCCCGATATTTTCGACATCCAGTCCCACACCTACTCACACTACCTGCTAAAAACCGTCTGCGCGTTCCACGATGGCATTACGGAAATTTGGCGGGGAGGATCGATCCCCAAGATCCGCGCGGAAGTAAGAAAGAGCGTGGAAACCACCCGCAAGCTCCTCGGCCTCGAAACCAAAGGCCTGTGCGGGCCGTATTGCTACTACCGCGGCCTCTCCGACCGCCCTGAAATCCTGGAAATCTTACACGACTACGGCATCCGCTTCCTGCGCACCTGGGGAAGAGATCAGCACGATTGGCAGCCCGTGGATATGTCGGTCCAGCCGTTCTGGTATGATGTCCAGGGCTTCCCAGATATGCTCGAAACCCCCGTCCAGGGCTGGCAGGACTGTATATGGAGACAGCAGCACGGGTGGCATAACCTGGACGGTTTCGTAGACTACGAGTGCTCGCTAATCGACGAAGCGATGGAAAAAGATTGCGTAACAACCTTCATCGCCCACGACTGGAGCTCTCTAAGAGAAGACCCGGAGATGACTATTGTAGAGCGAGTCCTCGCCCACGCAAAAAATCGCGGAATCAAAGTGATGAGCTATATGCAGTATTATGAGGAGCAGGCTGCAATAAAAGGCGTTTAATCTTTACGAACATAAACCGCCACTCCCGGATACTTCCGGACAAGCTCTTGCCCCTTCCGTTCACCGAGCACGCTTACGGCTGTCGAGAGGCCATCGGATGTAATCCCGTTCGGGGCGACGACCGTTACCGCGATCATGTCGGTAAGCCCGAGTCCGGTGCGCGGGTCCACAATGTGTGAATAGCGCATACCGCCGATCTCGACATACTGCTCCGTATCACCAGAGGACGAGACCGCGCCGTTTGCAAGCGTTATCTGCTTCTTCGCGGGATCGGTCGCATTAGCCACATCGATCTCCCAGCCTTTCTTGCCCGGTGGAGGTCCACTCACCACTATATCCCCGCCCATCTCGACGAGCGCGCTGGAAATCCTGTGCTCCTTTAACACCCGTATCGCCTCATCGCACGCATAACCTTTCGCGATCCCGCCGAGGTCGAGCTGCATGCCCGGAGTATCGAGCCGCACCTTTTTCGCATTCACATCTATATGAACTTTCCGCCACCCGACCAGCTTCCGCGCTGCCTCGAGCTCATCATGCGGCGGCATCGCTCCGGCTTTCCTCGCTTTCCGCCACAGCTTCACCACCGCTCCGACCGTCACATCGAAAGCTCCACCCGACCTCCGCGCGAGCTCCTGCGATCTGGCAAGCACAAACAGCATCTCATTACTGACCGGAACAACCACCCCACCCGCCCTGCTCGAAAGCCGCATCAGCTCACTGGTCGGCCGGTAGTCGCTCATTACATCCTCGAGATAAGCAATCCTGTCGAATGCCGCCTCGCAGCTCCGCCGCGCCGCAGCCTCATCAGGGGCATAAACCACCATCCGAGCCCGAACCCCCATCGCGACTTCGGAGTATTCGAAGCGATGAAGCTCAGGCTCAGATGCGGAGCAAAGCGATGTTATAAATAAAAAAAGAAACAGGAATAATGCCCTCAGAAACATCGTCCGGACCATGAAAAAGCAGGGGCCGATCTTAGCACCGGCCCCATATACTATTGACTTTCAGGTAATGTAGTGGCAACCTGGCAAAAGGCTTTGTGCTCGATCCGACCCGCCAGTATGTCACATCATTATGCGAAAGTCAATATTTAGTTGCCCCTGATAATATTTCGGGAACAACGGGATGCCTGATAACTGACAACTGCTTTAAGCTTTCTTCCACTGCTCTCGCAGGAACTTCACCGACTTCGGAATCTCCACCTCTCGATCGCCGATGCACCCGCATTCAAAGCTGCAGAAGTCCTGGTAACCGATCATTTTCAAGCCCTTGAAGCCATCAGTATAATTGCGCTCGTCCTGCCCTGGAAGATTGCGTTTGATCGAAGCCAGGTGAACGTGGTGGATATACTTTCCGGCTGAGATGAACGCGCCCATATCGCTCGGCTCTTCGATATACATGTGGTAGAAATCACCCATCACACACGCAGCCGGATGATTCGCATCGCGGCAGATAGCGGCTGCATCGGCGAGCTGGCGCACATACCATGTCTCATGTCGATTGAGCGGTTCCAGGAGCATCCGCGTACCCGCCTTCTGCGCAAACTCGCAGAGCTCGGGAAGCTGATCGAGCAGGATTTTACGCCCCTCGATATGATTCAACTTGGTCTGCCCATTGAACGCCGGCACGAATATCAAGCCCGTCGACCCCAGCTCACCCGCAGCCGTCAGGATCACCTTCATAGACTCCACACACTTCTTGCGCTCTGATTCCTGATCGCTCATCAAAGCGCCCTGGAACCCCGCGCATATCGCGCTTAACTTGATCTTCGAATTTTTCAGAGCCGCCTGAATCTCAGGCACCCGATTCTCCAGCCCGCGCCCACCGACCTCGATACCATCGAAGTCCCACTTCTCCATTTTAGCAAGCTTCTCGGGCAGATCCTTGCCTGGAATGATCCCTTCCTGGCTCGATATCTTCAACACAGCCCTGGGCTCCTTTTTGTTCGCGGCCTCCGCCACATCAGTGGCGATCCCCGCTGAAATAGCTGCAGCGCCAAATGCCCCCAGCTTTATAACCTCACGACGACTAACTTCCACCCCAAAACCTCCTTCCAAGAATATGCTCATCGCGGGAAGGGAATTTATCGCGAAAGCACGAAAGGGCAAAAACGCGAAAAGGAATCTATTGACTTTCGCATAATGATGTGACGTACTGGCGGGTCGAATCGAGCACGAAGCCTTCTGCCAGGTTGTCACTACATTACCTGAAACTCAGTAGTAATGATTAAGGAATCGTGCATGAACACTCTCGTGACTGCTACGCAGCACCTCTCGCAGCCCTGCGGGCCGCTGCCGGTCAAGGGCTGTCGTGTTCGCCACGAAGGGTATCTCTATGGTACCTTTTCTCAGTACAGACCTTCAATAAAAGCCGATACTCATTACTCACTACTAATTACTAAATCCCTTTTCACCCTTTCGTGCTTTCGCGATTTAATCTCCCTTCCCACTCATCGCGCTAAATTAGCGGTGTCTTCCCCGGTACTGCGACCGGCGCTACGGGCAGCGGGCCGAACTCGAGCTTCGCGGGCATCAAGTCCTCTTTCGAATTAAGCGCCTGGTCCCAGCTCACTTCCTGACCCGTATAAGCGGACATTCTGCCCATAATAGCCGTAAGCACACTCTCCGCAACCTGCTTCGTCTCATTGAGCGGCTTCCCAGCGCGGATGCTAGCTATCAGGTCGGCATGCTCCTGCATATAAGCGCTCGGTGATGGGCCTGCATATTTCCATCCTTCGCCCGCGCGGATAATACCGCAGCAGTTCGACGTGCCCTTCGTGCCGACCACTCTCTCCGATACATTTCCGACGCAGCCATCGATCTGCCTGCACATACTCATCAGCCTTGCGCCGTTGGGATATTCATATTCGACAGCGAAATGATCGAAGATATGCCCATAAGCCGGATCGGTGCGGACCTGGCGACCGCCCATCCCCACGCACTTGACCGGATGAGCCTGCATCGCCCAGTTAATAACATCGATATTATGCACATGCTGCTCGCAGATATGGTCGCCGGAAAGCCACGTGAAATACAGCCAGTTGCGAACCTGCCACTCCATATCCGACCAATCCGGCTGCCGTCCGTGGTTCCAAAGCCCACCCTGGTTCCAATAGCACTGCGCGGACACGAGCTCGCCCAGTTCACCATCATGAATCCGCTTCATCGTCTCGACATAGGGGAACTGGTGCCTGCGCTGAGTTCCGGCTACAACACCGAGGTTCTTCTGGGCGGCAAGCTCACCAGCGGCGAGGACCGTGCGAATTCCCGTAGCATCCACAGCCACGGGTTTTTCCATAAAGACATGCTTTCCCGCATCGATAGCGGCTTTGAAATGGGTCGGCCTGAAACCGGGCGGAGTGGCCAGGATCACCAGATCGACGCCCGCGTCGAGTACTCTCTGGTAAGCATCGAACCCGACAAAGCACCGGTCCGGGGTAAGGTCTACCTTGTCCTTCGCATCCTTATTACCGGTAAGGTTTTTGTAGCAGCCGTCGAGCCTGTCCTTAAAAAGGTCGCCCAGAGCGACTATTTTGACATTGGGTGATGAATTGATGCAGTCGTAGGCAGCGCCTGTTCCGCGCCCTCCACACCCAATCACACCCACACGCAGCACATCGCTGCCCTTTGCCCATGCTCCCTGCGTCAGACCCATAGTCCCAGATCCCAGGAGCACCGCCGTAGCGGCTGAAGCCTTCAAAAAATCCCTGCGAGTCACTGTTCCCAACTTGTCCTGACCGTCCATATCCAATCCTCTCGTTCAGCGTTAGATTATCAAATAATTCTTTTGGGAGAAATTTTAATAGGCATGGGTGCGGGAGTCTGATCAGCATTGATAGTCTCTTTAGACACGAAAGCCCGAAATATATAAATAGCGAAAGGAGAATCTATTCCCTATCATTGGTGTGTTCTGATGTTTCGGGAACAAGTTCCCGAAACACCGGACTCTGTTCCCTGTTACCTATCTTTCTACCTTTCGGTCTTTCGTGTCAAAGAAGACTATAACTGCCGATCATGCTACCACCGTACATGTATTCAAAATTAAGAATATCTCCCTAATCCACTCGAACCACTCTAAATCCCGCGAATGTCGCGTCTGAGAGCCACCACTTGCTCTTCGGGCTCTGCGGATCGTTTGCTTGCCAGGAATCATCCTGATACTTCCGCGCGGATGCTCGTATACCCTTGGCCATATCGTCATAAGATCCGCCGCATAGCACCGGCTTACCGCTCATATCCGTGCACCACTCCGCCACATTCCCGAGCGTATCATAAAGCCCCCATGCGTTCGGCGCCTTCTGCCCTACCGGATTGGTCTTTTCCTGAAAATACCACGCATACTTCGCAAGCTCCTCCTTAGCCGGATCCGGAGCTCCGGCGCGGCATGCGTACTCCCATTCCGCCTCGGTGGGCAGCCGGTAAGTGTGCCCGGTCTTCGCGCTGAGCCACTTGCAATACTCATCCGCCCCGTGGAATGACTCGTTAATCACAGGATAGCCCTTGTGCCCGAACCCACGGTCCGCCGCGCCGTAGGGTTTGCTCGGATGAGAAATCGCATCCTTTCCCGGAGCAGGTGAAGCCGGTTCATCGAGCCTGAAGACAAACACATCGTACTCGTCCCAGGTGACCTCGGTCTTTCCCACCCACATCGGCTTGATTTTAACTTTGCGAACAGCCCCGGGTTTAGCGAGATCCGGCATCGATATCTCACCACCCGGAATCCCCACCATATCGAACTTCACGAGCGTTCCGGCTATGCTTTCCGTATAAGAAGCCGGCTTGCTCACCGTCGGTTTCGCCTTCACAGCCTGAGCACTCCACCCCGCCGATGCGACCGCGCCAACAACTACACCCAGCGTGATAACTCTCGACACAACCCCACCAAAAGACAATCGCATACCAATCTTCCTCCGAACAATCTGGCCCAGCAGCCATTACGCCAACTCCTTCCGCACCCCATAACGCATTTCCTTTTTGATTGTCTCCTTGACAATCTCAGCAGCGTAGGTTACATTGCAAATATGTAACAAACTGTTCCGTGGAGGCAATAAGCCGGATGCAGAATAGCCGACTGGCTCACCTAATCGCATTCTTCATACTTTTTATGCTCGTGTGTTTCTCCATAACTGCAAATGCAGCGGATAACAGCACCTCGAGATGGATAATTCTCTATAAAAACGGCAAGAGTAAAACTACTATGCAAGCCGTCGGCAAGATTCGCCACAGCTACCAAATCATCCCCGGTTATGCAGCCGACCTTACCGCGGCGGAAGTAGACAAGCTCAGAAAAGACCCGTCGATCGCCACGGTCGAGCCCGATCACATCCGCCACAAATGCGAGATAGCGCCTGTGTCCTCCACACAGCCCTACGACGCATTCCTTACTTCGACCACCGGGCAGGTTATCCCCTACGGGATTGACCTCGTTCACGCGCGCGACGCCTGGCCTATCACCAAAGGAGCGGGAGCCCGAGTTGCAATGATCGACACCGGAATCGACTTCAACAACCCCGATATCGGTCATGTCATCGCCTCAAAGAGCTTCGTTGCTGGAGTAAGCGTGCAGGATACCGACGGCCATGGCACCCATACCTCGGGCACCGTAGCCGCTCAGGATAATAATATCGGCGTGGTGGGAGTCGCTCCCGGCGCCGACCTGCTGATCGCCCAGGTTTTCGACAGCTCCGGAAACGCTTACGATTCAGATATAGCCGCCGCAATCGACTGGGCGGTATCGAACGGGGCGAATGTGATCAGCATGAGCCTCGGCGGCCCGGATTCGGATACCACCCTCCAACAAGCCTGCGCTAATGCGGTAGCCGCGGGGGTCACGGTGGTAGCGGCGGCGGGTAACGACAATTCCTCCACCCCATCATATCCTGCCAGCTATCCCTCGGTCATTTCTGTTACCGCAATCGACAGCAACAAGCAGAGAGCCAGTTTTTCCAATTACGGATCCACTTCCAGCCTCGCCGCGCCTGGGGTAGATGTCCTTTCCACCGTAATCGTCGGCACCGGCACACAGACCGCATCCGCGATATGGAACGGGATCACCCGCACAGCTGACCCAATGACCGGCAGCGCCAACGGAACCGTTACCGCTCCCGCGATTTATTGCGGACTCGGCAACCCGAGCGATTTCCCCAGCTCGGTCCGTGGAAACATCGCACATATCAGGCGGGGAACGCTCACATTCGCGGATAAAGTCAAGAACGCAATAGCCGCGGGAGCTGCGGGAGTAATTATCTCGAATAACACATCCGGCACGATCAGCGGCACCTTGAACGGAACAACTTCGGTTGTGGTTGTTGCGGTTTCGCAGACCGACGGCGACGATCTACAGGCCCGGAGCGGTATTTCGGCTAGCATAACGAACGCATCGGCGGATTACGACTTAATGAGCGGCACCAGCATGGCTACGCCACATGTCTCGGGTGTCGCGGCTCTACTCTACTCCGCGCGCCATGGCAGCATATCTCCCACCGAAGTCAGGAACGCCATGCAAAACTCCGCGGAAGACCTGGGAACCACCGGCTGGGATCAATATTTCGGCTATGGGCTCGTGAACGCCGCGGCTGCGATCCGGCAGGTCATCCCCACAATAAGCGCGGTCAGCATATCACCCGCTTACGCCGAACCGGGCGACCCCATCCACATAACAGCCGTGCTGAGCACCAATACGGGGGTAAGCTCGATCAAAGCTAACGGGTATACGTTATCGAGCACGGGAGGCACCTGGCAGGCGAACATCCCCGCAGACCCCAACCACGGGACGCATACCGTAGATGTCGCTCTGACCGACTCCTGGGGCAACGTAAGTCACAATACCAACGTCTCATATAAGTCCGCGTGGGTGGTGGGCACTAACGGAAGGGATCTGCATGATCGAATAGCCACCGGCGCGGTGGGCACATTCGACTTCGTGGTCTACGGCCAGGCTTCACAGGTCACCACAAACAGCTTTGTTCTCAGCGACGGTTCAGGTTATCCCATAACGATAACCGCCACCGGCCATACAGTAAAAAACGGGAACTTCGTCCGGGTAAAAGGCCCACTCCAGACCGGCGCAAGCAGCCCAACAATCCAGACGACTGCGGCTAAGATAAGTTTGCTTAAGTAGTTGTTAATTGCAGATAGGCGAAGTTGCTCCTTCGAAAATGGCGTTTTTTGCCATTTTCGTTTCTTTCGTGGTGAACACGACAGTCCTTGACCGGCAGCGGCCCGCAGGGCTGCGAGAAGCGCTGCGTAGCAGCCACGAGAGTGTTCATGCCACGATTCCTATTCCGCCAAGTATTTTCACTACCTCAGCAAAAAGAGCTTCATTAGGGCCAGATATGCCCGCGGCGTCCACATTCAAAGATTATATTTCCGGCATAGATCCGGCGCTCGAGGTTATCAGCAAGCAGGGTGCTTAGCATGCGCTTGCTTATAATGTATGCCCCAGGCCGATAAGCCTGGGGCATTTGTTTCATAACCCGGGCTGGTAAAGCGGGTAACCTGGGTTACAGGTTGGGCCGCATCCTACGGGGTTTCGGGACACACACGTTGGGGTACAGGCAACAACTACAGTCTGCTCCCATGCTCCAATGGCTGCAATTTCATTATCTGCGGATTTGGAGACTATTCCGGCCTGGTAGCGTACTTCGGGAATATTCGATCGTGCGCGAGCAATATCAGCCGCATCTTTGGACTGCTGGAGGAGCTCGATCATGGTCGCGGCATAGGTCATTGAGAAGTTGCACTGGTCCATGCCGCACAAGGAGGCTACAATGCTCGGGCCCTGTCCTCCCGGAAGCGCGGGCAGGCAAATGCCGGCTTTGGCGGCGTATTGAGCCAGTTTATTGTTCAAATCGAGCTGCTCATCGCGGATCTTTCTGGAAAGCGCTTGAATATCCTCGTCGGAGACTCTCGTCATACCCGCGTAAGCCAACGTGGCTATGGTATTATGCTGCTGGTACATCGCGCTTATGTAGTTCTGGTCGAAATCACATCCGCTCAGGCAGTTTAGCCCGGCGGCGGGTCCCGCGCCGATATTAGCGGGCTGCGGAACGGGTGGGCAAGCCGGCATACACGGCGGAGGCCCTCCCCCAACTACTCCACATCCCTGCGCCAGAGCTACCCCACTCAACGCAAATACCGCTGCAAATATAGCAAACACACATGCTGTGCGCATCTGGTCACCGTCCTGCAACGGCTGTAGCACCTTATTTAGGTTTTACCCGGAAATGGGAGTCTAAAGTCTAGAGTTGAAAGTCGGGAGATGGTGAGGTCGGCGCTCCGGGTTTCAGGCCCGGAGCGCCGGATAACTTTTGGAGCAAACATTTAGCCGGGGCATGCCGGGGTTTGAGGGTAGACGCTTACACTGGGCTGCCAGGCTCGGAAGGCGGCAATCTCATTAGCGGAGATCCGATCTACCATTCTTGCCTGATAGCGGAGGTCGGGGCTGGTGGACCGGGTTGCGCCCAGGAACGCGGCGGCGGAAGACTGCCGGAGCAATTCCACCATGGTCGCGGCGTAGATTCTATCGAATGAACACTGGTCCAGGCCGCAGAGGGCGGCGGTGGCGCAGCTCACTCGGGTCTGGTCGGCGACCAGTGGTCCGCCTCCGACCTTGGAATACCAGGCGTTCAGCTTGTTATTCATGTCTACCTGCTCGTTCGCTATCTTCATGGAAAGCGACCGGATTCTGGGATCGGAGACCCTCTGCGCGCCCATCGAAGCCACAGCGGCTGTAACGGCGTGCTGGGTATACATCGAGGTCACGTAGCCCCTGTCGAAGTTGGTCGAGTTCAAGCAAGTCAATCCGCCCGCGGGACCTGCTCCCACATAGGCGGGCACTGCCTCCTGGCAGGAAGGGCAGCAAGTGGTCGCACAAGGCGGCGGGCATGTGGGCTGGCAGGTGGGAGCGCATGCCGGTTGGCATGTGGGCTGGCACGGGACCGGAGCGCAGGTGTTGCAAGGAGAGCACTCCGCCATCGCCGCAGCGCTCAGCACAAGCATAGCCGCCAGTAGAGTAAGTGTATATGCTGCTCTACGCATATATTTACCGTCCTGCTATGGCTGCGGCGCTTTACTTTTGTTTTACCCGTAGAAGAGGGATGTCGAAAGTGGAGATGAATCCGCTGTTTATCCGCAGTGGGATAAATCCGCGATTTAAAGATCATCAACCCATCTTATTTCATTATCATATCTCTCGAATTGATATAATACCCGATCAAATAGGCATTCTTGCCTCTTATGCGGAAAGTAAATGTCTCCGTCCCGCTCCCCCTCTCAAACTTGATGCTCTGCGCCAAAGTCGCCGTGGTTCGAGCATTGAATGACCGATGTTCCAATTAACAGCCTACGAATCAGTAACCTTCCCCAGTTTTTTATAGACAACAGACAGCAGATTGACGGTGTCGGCTCTGGATGCATTACTGAACATTTCCGGATCAGCCGCGGCAACGATGGCGTTCGTCTGCTGACTATTGAATTGTTGATGAAATATTATACCTGAGCCTTAGCAGCATCCGTACCTGCGGTCATATTGCCACACCCGCAGAGCAAAGCTACGAATACTAACGCAATACAGGCAATCTTTTTCATTCTCATTCCCCCAAGTCATACATAATCTCACAATCTGATGAGATAATGCTTAACATGAACATCTATAAGCTTGCGTGCCAATTCAAATCTGATCTGCGGTTGATTAGGCAGGGAAAGAGAGGTTGCTTTCGCTTAATCCGCTGCTCCTGCTTCGGGGTAAAAAGCCTCCCGAAGCATCCGCTTAGCTTGCGCCGAAGCATGGAATATGACGTTATTGATTTGGGGTGGAGGGGTTACCGAAGAATAGAACAATGATAAAAATTGTATTGACAACACAAATAACATGGGGTAATATTCTGAGTGGTTGATAGCTACCCCGTAACCGCAACCTCTTTATAGCATACCGGAGAATTGAAGGTTACTATAATAAGGCTAACAACCGTAAGGTATCCCCCGTCAGTGCCCGTCATTGACGGGGGTATCCTTTTTTTAGAGAGGTTATCATGAAATATTCGCTGGGGCTTGACATCGGTATTACCTCTGTAGGCTGGGCCGTGCTGAATCTCGATAAAAAGAGAGTCGAAGCTCTTGGGGTGCGAGGATTCAACGCGGCGGAAGACCCAAAAACATGGGCATCATTAGCTTTGCCTCGAAGGCTTGCACGCAGCGCTCGCCGACGATTGCGCCGACGGGCGGGTAGGCTGCGTAGAGCTCGCGATCTCTTTATAAAGTACGAGCTCATTCAAGCGCAGGAGATTAAATCTGCATTTGAGACTGTTCTAGGGCAACCATCACCTTGGGAACTCAGAGCGGAAGGCCTGGATAGATTGCTGACTGGGCAGGAATTTGCACGGGCGCTTTTTCACATCATAAAAAGACGTGGATTCAAATCGAACCGCAAGGCAGCAAAAAGTTCGGAAGATGGCAAAATGATCGCGGGAATTGAAGCCAACCGTGAGAGAATGCGAGAGAAAGGCTTCCGAACCGCAGGCGAGATGTACTGGAGCGATCCATTCTTTGATCTCCGCAAGCGCAATACAACAGATTCATATATAAATACAGTTGATCGTGGGCTGCTTGAAGAAGAAATAAAAACACTTTTCAAGAGACAAAGAGAATTAGGCAGTGTGTTCACTAAGCATGAGTTCGAGAACGCGATATTAGAAGTATTCTCCTGGCAGAAACCTTATGTTTCAGGCGATGACATAATAAGAATGGTCGGAACTTGCACATTTGAACCGAATGAACTGAGAGCTCCAAGATATTCCTATCATGCGGAAAGATTCTTACTCCTTCAGAAGATAAACAGCACGACATATTCCACAAATGGCGACAAAGAGCGATTTACCCCCGAACAACGGAAAGTGATCGAAGGGTTGGCGTATAAAAATGTGAGAGTGACATATGCGCAGATACGCAAGGCACTTGATCTACCGGAAGAAGCGCGATTTGCCGGGCTTACATACCTACGTAGACCGGAAAAAAAGGCAGAACTTGTAGAATCGCTGGAGTGCGAGAATACTGTTTTCTTCGAGCTTAAGGGTTATCATTCTATACAGAATGCATGCTCGGTAGATGGGATGTGGGACCGAGTAAAGCAAAACCCTGAATTAATGGATAACCTTGCGACAGCGCTGACGTTTTACAAGACGGATGAGGATATAGAAGAGTGGCTAACGGAGCGTGGAGTAGAGAAGGAGATAATCAACGCGGTTTCCGGATGTGAGTTTACAAAAACCGCAAACCTCTCGCTAGTGGCAATTAAAAAGATCCTTCCTCATCTGGAAGAAGGTTTGCATTACAGTGAGGCATGCGCGAAAGCAGGCTATAATCACACCGGTTTAAGCGGTGAGAAAAAGAAAGATAAATTACCATCAATACCGGTGGATATGATCAGGAATCCAGTCGTGCTGCGGGCGCTCAGTCAAGCCCGGAAAGTTGTAAACGCGGTAATAAATCGTTACGGCTCACCATACGCAATACACATAGAATTTGCACGTGATATGGGCAAGAGCGCAGACAAGCGAAAAGAAGAGGAGAGAAGACAAAGAGAAAACTTAAAGGAACGAGAGGAACTCGAGGAACAGTTCAGAGAGACATTCGATGGGCGTGAGCCGAACGGAACCGATATGCTAAAGTGGAGACTTTACCGGGAGCAAAGGGGCTGTTGCGCATATTCATTGCAGCCTATCGACCTGAATAGATTGTGTGAGCCTGGTTATGTGGAGGTGGACCACATTCTTCCTTACAGCCGCAGCTTCGATAACAGCAGAGCGAACAAGGTGCTTGTGCTGATCTCAGAAAACCGAAACAAGCTTAATCGGACACCTTATGAGTATTTCGGGCACAACGAAAAACGTTGGTCTGAATATGAGGGATGGGTGCGCACGACGATAAGAGACCCGAGAAAACGTGGAAACCTGTTAAGAGAAAGTTTCGAGGAAAGACAGGAAGTGGAGTGGAAGGATCGCAACTTAAATGATACAAGGTATGTGGCGCGAGAGTTTGCGGGATTCATCCGGGCAAATCTTCTATTTGCAGACCCAGATAATAAACTGCCTTTGGTATGTATAAATGGCCAGGTTGTGGCACAGGCGAGGTGGTTGTGGGGACTGTATAAAGACCGTGATGAGAACGACCTGCACCACGCGCAGGATGCCGCCGTGATAGCGGCTCTTTTGCCTTATCAGATTAAGATGATAACCGAATACTCAAAGGTTGTCGAAACGAGACGGAACCATATCGACCCTGAGACGGGCGAGATAATAGAATGGAAAGAGAACGAGCGCCCTCGACTGCCCGAGCCGTGGAAAGGCTTCCGCAAGGAAGTAGTGGAGAAATTAGGTAGTATTCTCGTATCGAGGATGCCACAGCGCAAGGTCAGTGGCGCAATCCATGCTGATACGATAAGGTCGGCAAAGCATATCAGCACGGATCGCGTAAGTGTTGTAAAGAAACCGCTTAATTCGCTCTCCGAGAATGATTTGAAAAATCTGTTCGACACCGAGCATAATAAACTTCTATATTCAGCTATAAGGCAGAGAATGGCTGAGTTTGACAATAAGGCGCAAAAAGCTTTTGCCGAGCCACTTTTCAAGCCACTCAGGGACGGCAGCCCGGGCCCAATGGTACGCAGTGTGAAGGTATGCCAGGCGCAGTATACAGGCGTGAACGTACGCGGTGGGATAGCAGATAACGGCGATATGGTGCGCACGGATGTGTTTAGAAAGCAGAACAAAAAGGGAAAATGGGAATACTACCTCATCCCTGTTTATACTGTTGATATGATAAGTGGGAAACTGCCGGATAAAGCTATCGCGGCACACAAGCCTTACAATGAATGGCCCGTGATAGATAATGAATACGAATTTCTTTTCACACTGTATCCGTATGACTTGATACGCGTAGAAACTAAGGATGGGGGAGGACTTTATTACTATAGATCAAGCCACAGAGCCAACGGTTCACTTATCGTTTGCAATGTCAACAAAGCGGACACTACATTTGGCATTGGTAGTCGAACTGCTATTTCAATAGAAAAATTAGAAATGGGTGTATTGGGCGACTACTTTCCTGTTCACAAGGAGATAAGACGTGGCCTGGAGAACGGTAGTCATCTCGAACCCGACAAGATTGAGAGTTGAGAATGATCAGCTCTTAATAACTCAGAACGAGTCGTTCAGCTTACCAATTGAAGATATTGCAGTATTAATGCTCGAATCACCGGAAGTACTGTTATCATCAGCATTGCTGGACCGGTTGGCGCAACACCAGGTAATTTTACTTGCATGTAACCAGCGGCATCTTCCATCTATGGCCGGTATACCGTTTACCGGACACAGTAGGTTAGCCGGCGTGCAGCGGATGCAACTGGAGATGAGTGAGCCATTCCGCAAGCGCTGCTGGCAGTTGATAATAAAGCAAAAAATCGCAAACCAGGCTGCCTGCTTGGCATTATCAGGCAGATCAGGGGCGGATGACATTGCTTTAATGTCATCGAAGGTGATGAGCGGAGACGCCACTAACATAGAATCCGTTGCTGCGCGTGAACATTTCCACAGGTTATTTGGCGAAGACTTCGACAGGGCGGGACAGGGAGCTGAAGACGGCATTAATAGCGCGCTCAATTACGGATATGCTATATTGCGTGCGATGATAGCCCGCGCACTGTCGCTTCATGGTTTCCTTCCCGCTCATGGTATTCACCATCACAGTGAGCTCAACCAATTCAACCTTGCCGATGATTTCCTTGAACCACTGCGCCCAATGGTAGATCTGCAGGTGGACAGAATGGGTGTTCGGGATGAGTTGACTAAGAAGCACCGTGAAGAGCTGGTAGCTTTGATTCATACGGATGTAATGATAGACGGAAAACGCCAGGCAGCGCTTCATGCGGCGGAAGTAATGGCCGGATCATTTTTAACTGCCTGCCACGAGAAAGACTACACCCTGCTAAAGCTCCCATGCCTGTTGCCGATAAAACCTCACGCTTATGAGTAGATTTATGAGACTTCTTGTATTATATGATTTACCCGTACTAAGCCGCCCGGATAAAAAGGCGTATGCCAGGTTCCATAAGTTCCTGCTTCGCAACGGCTACGATATGATCCAATTCTCGGTGTATGCTCGATTGTGTAATGGCCAGGACACGGTTAACAAGCATGTGGCGCGACTTATGGCGCATTTGCCCGCGGAAGGCAGTGTAAGGTGTATGCAGATCACGGAAAAGCAGTTTACGAATATACAAGTGTTAGTCGGTTCAAAAACGAAGAAAGAAGACCCTAAATACGCACAGCAATTGTCGTTTTTCTAGGTGAATGAGAGGGCGAAATGCCCAAAACCAGCTCGATTTCGGGCATTTCAAGCTTACGTATTATAGCATACCGGAGAATTGAGGGAAACTATAACGCACAGCGTCGTGTGAACAATATACCTGATATTATAGCATACCGGAGAATTGAGGGAAACTATAACACTGGATACACCGACTTGCGGTTATTCTCCATTATAGCATACCGGAGAATTGAGGGAAACTATAACCTGCTTATCCGGGCACTGATCGCCCTTGCAATTATAGCATACCGGAGAATTGAGGGAAACTATAACACGATGGACATTGGGCCATACGATCTCGGCATTATAGCATACCGGAGAATTGAGGGAAACTATAACTATGGCATTTTCCGCAAAGCCATTTGATTTATTATAGCATACCGGAGAATTGAGGGAAACTATAACCTTATCCGCAATGTTGCGGAACTTCGGCAATTATAGCATACCGGAGAATTGAGGGAAACTATAACGTATCGCCACTCCCAGCCCCCGCATTAAGGATTATAGCATACCGGAGAATTGAGGGAAACTATAACGAGAGCCCGAAACAGGCGAAAACAAGTCCGATTATAGCATACCGGAGAATTGAGGGAAACTATAACAGCCTGATCCTACTCCCGAGGAAATAGCGCATTATAGCATACCGGAGAATTGAGGGAAACTATAACTCAGGCTCGATGATAGAAGCGATGTCCTTTATTATAGCATACCGGAGAATTGAGGGAAACTATAACATAGTCCGCAGCGTATAATCCGTATACAAAATTATAGCATACCGGAGAATTGAGGGAAACTATAACTTGGAGGGTGTGAGCTTCCCCGCGAGCCTGATTATAGCATACCGGAGAATTGAGGGAAACTATAACCTAATGGCCATAGTGAAGCATGTATGGTTCATTATAGCATACCGGAGAATTGAGGGAAACTATAACAAGTGTGATCTCATACTGACGACTGTATTCATTATAGCATACCGGAGAATTGAGGGAAACTATAACAACAATCCACGATGCCTGTATTGAAGGGCTATTATAGCATACCGGAGAATTGAGGGAAACTATAACCCTGAACACATAGCGAGCGTCAGAAAGGTCATTATAGCATACCGGAGAATTGAGGGAAACTATAACACGCAGTGGCGGAAGCGCGATCCGCAGTGAATTATAGCATACCGGAGAATTGAGGGAAACTATAACAAACTGCTGGACCAGGCTGTGCTGCAGGACATTATAGCATACCGGAGAATTGAGGGAAACTATAACTCCAGTCTGACGATTATTCTCCTGTCGAGGATTATAGCATACCGGAGAATTGAGGGGAACTATAACAAGCAAATGAAAGCAGCTGAGGTCTATGCAATTATAGCATACCGGAGAATTGAGGGGAACTATAACTAGTTTCAGCCATTCCCACCAGGTCCCGAGATTATAGCATACCGGAGAATTGAGGGGAACTATAACTGTATGCGGCCGTAGAAGAATAGCCGCCGCATTATAGCATACCGGAGAATTGAGGGGAACTATAACCGTGACTGCACCTGTGCACCCGAAAACCAGGTCGGGAGCAAGAATCCTCCCGACCATCGGAAACTACCCCACCTTCGCCCCCATCCTCTTAAACGCTTTCGCTAGCACCTCGATCATATCCTCGACCTCGCTTATAACGCGCGGGGATGAGGGGTTTATGGCTAGTTTGTCGGGTTGGAACCAGTGGCGGCGGTGGGTTTTCATCAGCTCGGTGCAGAGTTCCTGGGAGAGGCGGGTGCCTACTCCGAATTTTACCTGGATCTGGTTTCTGAATGGGCTGATGCTCTCTATGCCAAGTTCGTGGGCGCGCAGGCGCAGCCTTATTATCGCGAGCATGTTCCAGACCGGGCGCGGGGGGTCACCGAAGCGGTCTTCGAGCTCGTCCTGGACGGCCTGGACTTCCTCTTTGTTCTTCACCGCGGCCATCTTTTTGTAGAAGAGGATGCGGTGGGCCTCGGTGGGCATGTAGCCCTGGGGGATGAATGCGTCGACGGGGAGTTCGACGGGCGGGAGCTCTATCTCCTCCACTTCCTCGCCCTTCATCTCAGCGACGGCCTTGCTTAGGAGCTGGCAGTAGAGGTCGAAGCCGACCGCCGCCATCTGCCCGCTCTGCTCGGAGCCGAGGAGGTTGCCCGCTCCTCTGATTTCTAGGTCGCGCATGGCGATGCGGTAGCCGCTGCCGAGATCGGTAAATTCGCGGATGGCGTCGAGACGCTTCTCGGCGACCTCGGTGAGCATCTTATCCGGCTTGAATATAAGGTAAGCGTAAGCCTGCCTGTCCGACCGGCCCACGCGGCCCCGGAGCTGGTAGAGCTGGGCGAGGCCGAGCTTGTCGGCATCGTTAATTACGATCGTGTTCGCGTTGGGAATATCGAGGCCGCTTTCGACGATGGTCGTGCAGACGAGGACGTCGAACTTGTGCTCGTAGAAGTCCATCATCACGCGCTCCAGTTCACCCTCGGACATCTGCCCGTGGGCCGTATCGACCCGCGCGTAGGGGACGAGCTTCTGCACCTCGTTTGCGACATGGCCGATGTTTTCGACGCGGTTATGCACAAAAAAGACCTGCCCGCCGCGGTCGAGCTCGCGCACAATCGCCTGGCGGACCGTGTCGGCCTCGGCCTCGCGCACGAAGGTCTTGATCGGCATGCGTCCCTCGGGAGGGTCGTTGATGATGCTCATGTCGCGGATTCCGCTTAGTGACATGTGCAGCGTGCGCGGGATCGGGGTCGCGGTCATCGTGAGCACGTCGACCGTCTTTTTGAGCTGCTTGAGTTTTTCCTTGTGGCGCACGCCGAAGCGCTGCTCCTCGTCGACCACCACTAATCCCAGATCCTTAAACTCGATATCCTTTGAAAGCAGGCGGTGGGTGCCGATCACAATATCGACCGTGCCGAATTTTACACCCTCGCTCACTTCCTTTTGTTCGGATTTTGTGCGAAAGCGCGAGAGGAGCTCGACCTTGATCGGGAACGCGGCGAGGCGCTCGGAGAACGTGTTAAAATGCTGCTGCGCGAGGACCGTGGTCGGGCAAAGGACCGCGACCTGGCGACCGTCGTTGACGACCTTGAACGCCGCGCGTACGGCGACCTCGGTCTTGCCGTAGCCGACATCTCCGCAGATGAGGCGGTCCATCGGCTTGGGGTCCTCGAGATCCTTTTTGACGTCGTAGATCGCTCCGAGCTGATCCGGGGTCTCGTTATACGGGAATGCCGACTCCATCTCCTGCTGCCAGCTTGTGTCTGGGATGTAGCGATGGCCACCGAGAGCCTGGCGCCAGGCATAGAGCTC
>Ga0123519_10005881_pt1 | contig 19450 bp, 14 predicted proteins | sample YelNatPaOPRAMG02_FD_87396 | JGI IMG/M metagenome (GOLD analysis project Ga0123519, IMG submission 87396) | Hot spring microbial communities from Yellowstone National Park - Yellowstone National Park OP-RAMG-02 (version 2) | ecosystem: Environmental > Aquatic > Thermal springs > Hot (42-90C) ... | reverse complement strand
GAGGGTCATTTTCGTAATTCCATGCGTCTTCTTTTCCAGTTCCTTCTGTTGTTTCTGGTTTTCCTCCTTCGTCAGTTGATTCCTTTTCACATCCTGAAATTCCAATCAGAATGAGAAAAATAATTGAATTAATTACCATTACAATATTTTTGCTTTTCTTCATTTTAACCTCCTTGTTATTTCACACTAAATTAACAGGTAATTAAATGTATTATCTTTTAATCTTTTTTAATAAAAAGTCAAGTTTTTATATCAAATATTTTTATTAGAATAGAAGATTGCTAACTCCCACCTACTGATTATTGATTACTCGTAAAACATAGGAATATTTTTCTTTATATACTGTTCAATTTGCCTCTTATCCTCCGGTGAGAGTTCATCAAATTGAATTCCCATTCCTGGCATAACATTCGGGGTCATCTGATTGTATTCCCTTATCCATCGAACAGTTCCTGTTGCCATGACCACATAACCATTGGGTAGTGTAAATGAAAGATTGACTTTTGTACCGATTGGTTTAAGGTCGTATGTGGCCATGAAAATACCCCCTTCGCTAATATCCTCTGAAAAACCTGTGTAAAAGTTATTTTCCGATTGAGCTCCAATATCAACATTGAGTGTTATTCTTGGAATTTTTCTGCCGGGATGAGGCGGAACTTCTTTGGGAGGAGCAGGTTTTGGTTTTGCCGGGCGTATTAATGCTTCCTGAGCTTTGGAAATCGGGTAAATTATTGAAAGAACTTTTGCAAGAATCTTTGAAGCTTCCAGGATTGCCGGGTCATTTGATTGAATGTCCTGAAGGGTAGCGAGTGATTTTCCTATAGAATCTATTGCATCTTTAACTCCTCTAATAGCATATTCATCTACAGGGTCATATTTTGACATATCGAAGAGTATTTTTACTGTTTTTGCTACATTTGCTATCAGAGTTTCAACATCCAGACCTGGTGAATGAATATCCTGAAGCTTACCAAGGCACTCCCCTAATAGATTTCTTGCAGTATCTATTGGTTTTTCGACTATAATTGATGGTCTGCTACTCATCCTGCTATTACTCCAAGTTTTTTACCAACTTTTGTGAATGCCTCTATTGCTCTATCAAGGTGATGCTTTTCATGAGCTGCAGAAAGCTGAACCCTGATTCGAGCCTGTCCTTTTGGAACAACTGGATAGAAGAATCCTATTACGTAAATTCCTTCTTCAAGAAGCATATCGGCAAATTTCTGGCTCAGGGGTGCATCGTACAGCATTATCGGGACTATCGGATGCTCTCCAGGTTTAATGTCAAATCCTGCTACTTTCATATTTTCCCTGAAGTATTTAGTGTTCCACTCAAGTTTATCTCTCAGTTCAGTAGTTTCACTGAGTAAATTCAGAACTGCTAATGTTGCACCACAAATTGCAGGTGCGAGAGTATTCGAGAAAAGGTAAGGTCTTGAACGCTGCCTGAGAAATTCAATTATCTCTTTTCGTCCTGAAGTAAATCCCCCAGACGCACCTCCAAGAGCCTTACCGAATGTTCCCGTGATTATGTCAATTTTTCCCATTACTCCTCGATATTCAGGTGTTCCTCTTCCAGTTTTACCAACAAAACCGGTTGCATGAGCGTCATCAATCATAACGAGTGCTTCATATTTTTCTGCCAGTTTTACAATTTCGTCAAGTTTTGCAATATCTCCATCCATGGAGAATACGCCGTCAGTAGCAATTACTTTAAATTTGCTCGAACTGGCTTCTTTGAGTTTTTGTTCGAGGTCATTCATATCTCCGTGTTGATATATGTAACGGGTCGCTTTGCATAGTCTTATTCCATCTATTATCGAAGCATGATTGAGAGCATCGGTTATAATGGCGCAGTCTTTGTCAAATAGTGGTTCGAAAACTCCACCATTGGCATCGAAACATGCGGCATACAAAATTGTGTCTTCTGTGCCAAGAAATTTTGTCACAGCTTCCTCAAGTTGTTTGTGAATTCCCTGTGTTCCACAGATGAAGCGAACTGAACTCATTCCGTATCCCCATTCATCAAGTGCTCTGTGAGCTGCTTCTATAACTTTTGGATGGCTTGATAGTCCAAGGTAATTGTTGGCGCAAAAATTCAATACTTCTTTCCCGCCTTTGACTTTTATTTCCGCACCCTGCGGTGTCATTATTATTCGCTCAGTTTTAAAAAGTCCTGCCTCTCTAACTGATTCAAGTTCTTTTTGTAAATATTCTTTCATTTTACCGAACATTTTAAATTCCTCCTTTTTAATATAATATTGCTTAATTTTTATCTAAATACTCTTTAATTTCCACTTTTAATTCTAACGCATGCTTTATTATACTCCTCCGCATCAGGGAAAAGAACCACTTTAGCACTTTTTCTTGGTCTTGTCATCATTGCTTCGAAACCATTCTCGAATTTTTCAAGGGTGAAAAGATGAGTTATTACCGGTGAAATGTTTAACCTTCTTGACGCAAGAAGATTTCTTACTCTGAACCATGTATCGAACATTTTCCTTCCATTTATCCCATGAATCTGAGCACCTTTAAAAACAATTCCGTTATTATAATCAATTAAAGCAGGAGAGGAAGGGGCTATACCAAAAGCAGTAAACCTGCCACCTTTCCTTAGCATTTTGAATCCCTCTTCAAGTGCTTGAGGTGTTCCCGCCATGTCGAGAACGATATCTGCTCCAAATCCGTATGTATTATCCTTTACATACGCTATTCGATCTATGTCATTTTTGTTAGCATAAAGAAGATGGTCTGCACCCATCTTTCTGGCGATTTCCATGTTAAATTCGTATTTTCCTATAAAGAATATTGCTGTAACACCAACTGCTCGCGCAACACCAACTGCAAGCAGAGCAATTGGTCCATCGCCAATTATAGCCATTGTCTTTCCACCAACATCGTTATCCTCTCCCATTACTGCATATAAAGCATTGCCAAGAGGTTCCTGCACACTTGCAAACTCAGGGGGTATGCTCCTATCGTTTATCCAGCATACTACCTCAGGTATGGATATATATTCTGCAAATGCTCCATTGCAATCTACACCGAGAATTTTTAGATTTGCACATATATGTTGTTGTCCTGTTAAACACTGGATACAGGCATTGCATGGTATATGAGTTTCTGCTGATACATAATCACCAACTTTTATAGCCCTGACATTTTTGCCTACTTCAACAACTTCTCCTGCAACTTCATGTCCCATAATCTGCGGAAGTTTTTTCTGACCTATTCTCGATTCACTCCATTCATCCCATTTGTAAATATGAACATCCGTTCCACATATCGAAGTTGCTTTTACTCTTACAAGGACTTCGTCAGGTTTTATTTCCGGTATTTTTGTTTCAATATATTCAGCACCTAACCCTGGTTTGGTTTTTATAACTGCTTTCATTTTTCCCTGCATATTTTTACCTTTCCTTTCCTTGTAATTAATTAAGGAATTTGATATTAAAAACCAAATTAAAAAGCAATTAAATTATTAAAAAAAATAGTTTTTTTATGCAATAATAACTATTATGGTAAAAAATAATAATTCGTTATGTACTGTTCCTTTTTTGTTCTGTTTTTATGTATGCTTTTTTTCATGTTCGGGTGAATTTCTTGCCAGTACATCTGATTTATCTGATTTACCTGAACAGGAAATAGAGGAAACTCATGTTATAGACTCTGCAGATTTTTATGGTGATGAAATTTCATGGGATGTGGGAGAATTTGACTCTTTACCTGATTTGTCTCCCGACGAGATTAATGAAATTGGCGATGGCATGATGGATGAAAATGGAGGAGTTGAGTCGGTAGATTCAACAGAAGTTGAAACTATAGAATTACCAGAAAATCGTTTTGGAATTGGACTTGTTGGTCCCGGTAATCCATCTCAATGGGACCTTACGCACAACTTAACTGGTGATGGTGGCTATATAAAACTCATTTTTCCAGGCGTGGAACCTAACTTAACATCAACTCCAGGTGAATGGATAGATGCTGTATGCAATAGTTATTCAAGGAATTTAATCCCGGTGATAAGAATAGGACCTCCGTGGGGAAACAGAAGAATTAGAAACATGTCTGATGGTGGCAGTTTTACTTCTTATACTCAAATAGCAAATAAGTATGCAATGGTTGTTTCATCTGTGTTAAGTTGCGTTCCACCATCAACTCCAATTTATTTTGAAATTCATAACGAACCGAATCTGTGTTATGAGTGGCCCTGCCAGCCCGGCGAGGCTCCTCCAAATCCGGCTGTTCCAGCTAACTGGATGCACTATTCAGACATGGCAAAGGAATATGCTTTTTTCCTGCGTGATGTATCAAATGCAATGCGTGCAATAGGTGATTCCCGTGTGAAAATTACTAATGGAGGTCTTGCCCCTGGAGGGGTTGTTTCGTGCGAGTGCAATGGTGATGGTTCTGGAGGGTTTAATCCTGGAATAACTGCTCTTGATTTTATTCGAGAAATGCAGAATGCTGTTTCGGATATATGGGACAAAATTGATGCATGGGCTACCCATTCCTACCCTGCTTCCGGGCTGGGCTACGGATTTTTCGACCGATATGAAAATTGTGGGCCGGGACTTCGCTTTTTCGAAAATGAACTTTCGACTGCAGGTAGAAGTTTTCCTGTTTTAATAACAGAAACCGGATGGACAATACATCATGAAAGTTTTAACTGGTCTCGTGAAGAAGTTGCAGACTGGACTGTAAGAGCATATCAGGACCTCTGGCTTGTTCATCCTTCAATTCTTGGAGTCATGCCATTTATGCTTCAGGACCCAGGCTGGGATAACTTCGCATGGGTTGACCCTTCGGGAAACCCTTATCCTGTTTACAATGCCGTTCGCTCTCTCCGTTGCTCTCTCGGTATTCCTCCGTGCTAAATACAAGCAGAGTCGAAAATGACCATAGAATTTAGTTTAGGTTTGCTGGTGGCTTCGACTACATTCACCAATCGCCCATTGTCTCAGGAAATTATTTACTATTGTTTCTTTTTTTTGTACTTGATTAATTTTTTAGTTTAATTATTGTGGATATTTAACGGTATATAGTGGATTCTTGATTAAGAATCCTTATTCCTTGACCACATTTCCCTTTCTTGGGGGTTAATTTTTTAATTTTTTCGGATTTTGGCATGGTTCAAAAAATTGGGCTTGATAAATCAAGCCCCTACAATAAACGATGGAATTTTGCCCCCTTTTTTGCCACTTTTGTGGATAATTAATTTCGTGCTTTTTAAATTTTGAACCATACCCGTATTTTTATTTATTTTTATCTTTTCTTTTTCATATTATCTTGAAAGATTAAAAAGCATTGGTGAAAATATAAATGAATATAAATCTATCTGGTATTATTTTTAGTGGTTACCCATTCGAAAAAGGAGCAATCAAGCAATCTTGCATTTTTCGAGGAGGTCAGTAACAGGAAGGTATTTTTCAGGAGTTCCCCTTCCTGCTTCGATTCCAAGGTCAATTATTTTTCTAAAAAGAAGTCCATAGAGCCTTGTAAGTTCGGGGTGAAAAGTTTTCATTGCTTCGATGTGAGCCAGAACTGTCTTTGTGTCTCCTCGAACAACTGGACCTGTAAGAGCACGAAGAGTTCCGAGTTCATGAATGTTAAAAGCAGTTGCAAGCATAAGTGTCGAGATGATTTTCTGAGCATTACTTTCACTTACACCAGTGCTAAGAAGAATATCCTTTGCAAGTCCTGACAGTGCAACCATTCCATTTGAGGCAAAAACTGCTGCAAGGTGATAGGCAGATTTTCCTTCTGTATTAATTTCTACTGGTATTCCACCTACATCTTCTACTATTTTTTTTCCTTCCTTTTTCCCTTCTTCATCCCCTTCAATACCGAAATATGTTCCCGGTATTTTTGATACTGCTACCCTGTAATCTGCAAAGGCGAGATTGGGATGCATTGAAAGTTTTCCTTTAACATCAATTGCCGGGGTTTCGAGTTCTCTAAAGGTAAGGAGCCCGGAAAAATGGGCAAGAATTGTATTTTGAGATAAGGCACTGGATTTTGCAAGTTTTATTGAAATCTCACGAATAAAATCGTCCGGAACTGCAACAAAAACAATATCAACCTTTGATATAATTTCCGGTTTGATTTCAGTAAAGCCTTCCGTTCCAACAAAATCAGCCGATTCCTTCAATCTTGCAGGATTTCTTCCAAAAAGTGCAATGCATCTGTATCCGGCACCTGATAATGCCTTTGCCATAGCAGTCCCCACTCGCCCTGCACCAACTACAACGAATGATTTTTTCATTTTTTAATGCTCCACAGACCTTATAAGCATTTCCATAATTGCTTTCTGCATGTGAAGTCTGTTTTCAGCCTGGTCCCAGACAACACTGCTTGCACCTTCAATCACATCGTCTGTGACTTCTTCTCCTCTATGTGCGGGGAGGCAATGCATAAAAATTGAATTTTTTGCTGATAGTTTCATCAGTTTTGAATTAACCTGGTATTCTTTAAAGATCTTTGTCCTCTTTTCTCTTTCTTTTTCCTGCCCCATACTTGCCCAAACATCGGTGTTGATTACATCGGCATTTTTTATACTTTCAGCCGGGTCATTTGAAATTGTTATTTTTCCGCCCATCTTTTTTGCTTTTTCAATGTATTTTTTTGATGGTTCGAATTTTTCCGGGCAGGATATTGCAAGCTCTAACCCCAGGACACCACTTGCAGCTATCCATGAATTAGCCATATTATTCCCATCACCTATCCATGCAAATTTAAGTTTTCTTAAACCCTCAAGAAGAATGTTTCTGTTTCCTCTCCAGTCCCCTTCAATTTTATGTTCTGATACTGTCAGTAGGTCAGAAAGAACCTGACATGGGTGACTTAAATCACTCAAACCATTTATTACAGGGATAGTAGCATATTCTGCAAGTTTTTCTATCCTCTCCTGTGCGTATGTCCTTATCATTATCATTGAAACATATCGTGAAAGGACTCTTGCGGTGTCTTCAATTGGTTCCCCTCTCTGGATTTGAGTTGTATCCGATGAAATAAAAATTGGTTGTCCCCCAAGTTGCCATACTCCAACTTCGAAACTGAGTCTTGTTCGTGTAGAGGGTTTTTCAAATAAAAGTGCGACGCTTTTCCCTTTAAATGGTGTTGAGTAATTTCCACTCTGCCAGTCTTTTTTCATCTGGGATGCTCTTTGAATAAGTGTGAGAATTTCATCAGCATTTAAATCAAAAATGCTCAAAAGGTCTCTCTTTTTTCTTTCTTTTTCCATTATTTTCCTCCATGGATGCTTTATAAAATAGAACTATTACCTTTACATTGTCAACTTAAAATTCTTCAAATTACAGTATTCAACTCCTTTGTTTGTTTTTTGGTATGATGTTTGCTTAAAAATCTAATGCGAAAAAACTTGGATAAAAAATTTGCATTATTTCGATAGTTTAAAAAAAAGGGTGTTGCAGAAAAGAAACATACTGTGAAAAAAAACAACACTGGAGTAAATTAAAATTGAAAATAGGAATAGTCAGTGAGTATTATTATCCCTATGTTGGTGGGATATCTGAGCATGTTCATTTTACTTATAAATACTTAAAAGAGTGGGGTGCAAATGTAAAAATAATTACCCCTTTAATGAAGGATTTAAAATACCATGCGGAATATTCAAGTGACTGGGCAGGAGAAGAAGATATTATTAGAATAGGTTTAAGTAAACCATTTTATTATAATGGTGGATTTGTTAGATTTACATGGCCTGTTGGTTTATCAAAAAATTTAAAAAGAGTATTTGAATCTGAAAAATTTGATTTAATTCATGTCCACGCTCCATTGGTGCCGATTCTCCCTGTTTTAGCGGTTAAACATTCCATTTGTCCGGTAGTAGGAACATTTCACACTCTATTTAAAAAGAGTTTGTGTTATACGATTACTAAAAGTTACTTCCAGAATATTCTGGATAAAATAGATACATGTGTTGCAGTTTCTCCATTAGCAGCTGAAGCAATCTTGAAGTATTTTGATGTGAATTTTCAAATAATTCCTAATGGCATTGATACGGAACTTTACAAACCAGAAAATCCACCAATTGATGAACTTATGTCTGATGGAGTAAAAAATATCCTCTTTATTGGTAGGTTCGACCCACATAATGGACTCCCGGTTTTATTAAACGCATTTACTTTAGTTAAAAGGCGTTATCGGAATTGCAGGCTTGTGATTGTGGGAGATGGTCCTCTCGCTCCTCAGTATAAAAAAATGGTTCCAGCAGAGATTAAACAATCAGTTTTGTTTGTAGGAACCCAGCATAAACTAAAACCCAATTATCTTGCTTCAGCAGATATTCTATGTCAACCTGCTACTTTACATAGCTTCAGTTTGGTTTGTCTTGAAGCAATGGCTTCAGGAGTTCCGGTTATTTGTTCTGACTTAAAGGCTTTCCGCTGGTTGTTTGAAGAGGATGGTGTTTTTGTTCCTCCATGCGATTCGGAAAAACTATCTGAAAGCATTTTAAATCTCCTTGAAGACCCCTATAAAAGGATGGTTCTTGGAGAGAGGCTTCGAAAACGCTCTTTGAATTTTTCCTGGGATAAAATTATATCACAAATCATTAATATTTATAACAAAACGCTCAATGTAAGAGAAGATTACATGTTTATTCCTGATTATCAAGTTAATTATGACTTCAGTAAGTTTGGAATTGATAGAGAGGATAGACCATGTTATCAAAATCCCTTGTTTTAAAAATTTTTCGTAACCTTTTAATAAATAGAAATCATCCTTTTTTTGCTCACTTTTTTGTAACAGAAAGGTGCAACCTCAAATGCAAATATTGTGAAGTTTATAAAAATCCATCAGCAGAACTCGATGAAGATGAAGCAAAAAGGGTAATAGACATATTAGCAGATATGAAAATTGCAGTATTAAGTTTTACTGGTGGAGAACCACTTTTGCGGAAAGATATTTATGCTCTCATAGAACATGCTAAAAAGAGGGATTTATATGTTAAAATATCATCAAATGGAACCATGCCACTTTCTTCTTATCAAGACCTATTAGGAAAAGGTGTTGATTCAATAAATATTTCCATGGATGGATTGAGTAATGAAAGCACTCTCCCATACAGTAAGATTGATAAGAAAATACTCAAGAGTATAGAATTTTTATATACAAAAAAACAAAATGAAAAATTATTTGTTTCGACATTATATTTTAATGGAAATGCAGAGCTTATAAAAAATATGTTTAAATTTTTCAATGATAAGTTTCCGGGTCTTGAAATTCTAATTCAACCTGTGGTTACTGGTGTAAATGGTGCATTCAGGTCAAAATATTATGATAATGTCGACCCATCGTTATTGATTGAAATGGAAAAGTTTCCAAATCTGGCAAACCCGCCTTATTTTAACCGGCACTGTATAGAATTTCTATCTTCAATGGACGGTTTTAACTGGAAATGCAAGGCTGGAAGGATGTTTTTTGATATTAGGGCAAACGGAGATTTTTATTTATGTCAGGATATACCAACTAAATTGAACATTCTAAAGAAGGATTTTTTACAGAAGTGGGAAAATCTTGATGTGGAGCAATTGAAGAGGAAATGTAATGGCTGCACTTATTCATGTTATATACTTGCTCAGAGGTCATTCGAGTTTAAAAATGCACTTACCTGGTACCATTATTCTAAAAGACTGTAAGTTTTATGTATAGGCACGGTGCTGAATTTGTTCTATTACTCCACGAGCACCAGGAGAGATTTCAGCAGCGTTTCCTTCATCAGTATCTATATGCATATCGAGAACAAAGTCAGGATGAACTCTTACGAGCACATCGCCGAAAATTAATTCCCGTGGACCTCTTACTTTTACCATTACAACATCGTAGTCCCTTAATCCAAGACTGAGAGCTTCCTGTGGTGACATGTGTATGTGTCTGCGAGCACATATAACCCCTTTTTGAAGTTTTAATCTTCCTGCAGGACCTTCAATTTCTATTCCTGGTGTGCCTTCGAGGTCACCTGAATTTCTTATAGGAGCATCTATTCCAAGTTTAAATTCTTCTGTTCTCGAAATTTCTATCTGGGTTTCCTTCCGAAATGGTCCAAGAATTCTTACATTTTCCACTCTTCCTCGAGGTCCGATGAGGTTTACGGTTTCTTCTGCTGCAAACTGACCTGGCTGGCTAAGCATTGTCCTGGGAGTCAGTGTTTTCCCTTTCCCAAAGAGAATTTCAAAATCATGCTGACTTAAATGAACATGATGCGCTGAAATACTGACTGGAATTTCCCTCGATTTAAGTTTTTCCCTGAGATTTTGAGAGATGGTTCTTCCAAGGGTATGAAGGGTTTCTCTTGCAATCATCCTTTCTTCGTCAGCTGGTATTACAAGTACCCTGACACCAGAACCTGGTTCCGATATGTCCAGTACTTCTCCACGGGCAGGACCCGGTTTCTGGTTTGCTTCATTCATCAGTACGATTCCAAATTTTTCCAGACCGGAGCATATCATTGCCCTTATTGTGGGAGCATTTTCACCTATTCCACCTGTGAAAATCAAAGCGTCTAAACCACCTAAAATAGCCATGTAAGCACCGATATATTTTTTTACCCGATAGCAGAATGTGCTAACTGCCCTTTTGCATCGCATATCCCCTGCATCCGCGTTTTCAAGTATTTCCCTCATATCATTACTTTTACCACTTATTCCTCGAAGACCACTCTCCTTATTGAGAATTTTATCAACATCTTCGACACTCATGCCAGTATTTCGCATCAGAGACAGGAGTGCTCCCGGATCAATATCACCAACTCTTGTTCCCATTATCAGGCCTTCAAGAGGAGTCATTCCCATACTTGTATCAATGCTTCTGCCATGGTCTATCGCGCAAACTGATGCGCCGTTACCAAGGTGGCAGGAAATTATTTTTAATTCCCCAACCGGTCTTTTAAGATATTGTGCTGCGCACAATGAAACATACTTATGGTTCGTTCCATGAAAACCGTATCGCCTTATTTGTTCAGTCTCACACAATTCATAGGGAAGAGCGTATGTGTAAGCGCTATCAGGAATTGTTTGATGGAAAGCGGTATCAAATACAGCGACTTGAGGTGTTTGTGGGAGAATTTTTTGAATTGTTTCAATACCTGAAAGGTTATATGGGTTGTGAAGGGGGGCAAGAGGATAAAATGCTCTTATAGAACCAATTATTGAATCATCAATTATTGCTGCAGAGCTAAATTTTGACCCACCGTGTGCAACTCTGTGTCCGACAGCATCGATTTCGCTCATACTTTTTATTGCACCGAATTCAGGGTGGGTTAAAGCCCATACCATTGAATAAAAGGCATCTTTCATTTCTTTTACTTTTTCTTCGTTTCGCTCTTTTGGACCTTGAGGTGTTTTCATTTTGTGAAATGCATTTGGAGAGCCTATTCTCTCAATTAGGCCCTCAAAAAGTGGTTTCGTTTGGGAAGTGTCAAAAAGAGAATATTTCAATGATGAACTTCCGCAATTTATTACAAGGACTTTTGTAGGCTCGATGACCGAAGAAAACTTCAGGTCGTAAGGGTCTTCACTGTGGGTGTGTGCTTCAGCAAGTTCTTCTTTTGTCTTCTTTTCAATTTCTCGCTGCACCATCCTCGAAGTTATGATTTTTGCTACTTTCCCGAGTGTTTTTGGATTTTTAATTATTATTTCGGAGAATGTTTCCCGAGGAATTTTAACTACTTTTACAAAACCGGAGGCTATAATATCTGCATTTGTTGGTTCCCCGGTCATAATGGACATTTCTCCAAAAATGTCCCCCCTTTCGAGAGTGGATATGGTCTTTTTTGTTCCATCACCGGCTGGAACCCCGACTTCTACCTTTCCTTCATAAACAATCCAGAGATACCTTCCTATTTCTCCCCTTTTCAATATTAGACTTCCGTCTTGATATTCCTCAATTTTCCCTGTTTGCGAAAGGGTTTCAATGTCATTTTCATTAAGGTCTTTTAATATTTCCACTATTTTAAGAAATTCTTTAATGTTCATTTTTTCTCCTTTTTTTCGTTTATTTAATGACTTTTTTATATGCCAATTTGTGAAACAGTATCATAATCTATCATATAAACACACTGCTGATTTTCAGCCATAGCAAAAATTTTTTCCTTTCCTTCAACCATTTTCTTCGTTCCAAAGATAAATGTTTTTGACGAAGTTTCGCCTGTCGTTTCGTCCTTCTTTAATTTGATTGTTATTTTGAGCGAAGGGGGGTTAAGTCCCGATGACGGAAGTGAGGTTCCATAAGCAATCGCTTCATCAATTCTCAATGTCTCTAATTTGTGAATAAATTCGGCAAGTTTCTTAGTATCAACAAGTCCGCCTGTTCCGGATATATGGGTAAATAAATCACCTTCTTTGCGAAATTCTTCCATTAATTTACCTTTTTCTATTTTTACTGTATCAAGGGATGAAAAATCAACCTGGAATATGCTTCTATCACATAATTTTCTTGTCAGCCTCTTTTGCATCATTTCACTTAAAGTAAATATTGCATCCTTTTTTCCACCTTCAATATATGCAAAAAATCCGTTATCCGTTTTGTTTCCTATAATTAGTTCATATTTTCTTTCCTTTTCCTTATTTTCATTACCCTTCTCGGAATCTTTTTTATCTTTTTCTTCGCCTGAAAATGTTGCTCTTATCTTCCATGCGGGATTGACTAATCCATACCTGGGATTGGATAAATTTGCTTTGACATCTACGAACCGCTGAGCTGTTAATGATGCCAGTGTTTCTATGGTTTCTCTTGTGTCCGCAGAATCAGGAGTTATTCCTTTTGGGGATTCAAAAATCCACTGCGATTTTTCCTCATCTTTTATAAGTTTGTGATAGAAAGGTGGATTATATCCTTCGGCACTGAACATTTTTGCATTATAATAATCTTCTTCGACAAGATTCTTTTTGTAATAGGTGAATAACTCCCAGTAATCAGGTGTGTTCGAAGTTCCTTCAATTTTTCCCCACGATGTTTCATTTCCTCTTTTGAAAAGAAAGCTGGATGTATTTGTGCGGGCGAGAAAAACATTTTCGAGAATTTTGTCAGTATCGTCGTAAAATACTATTTCGTAAGATTGTTGTTCTGGTTCTTTCAGTAGTGATAATAATTCGGACTGATTTTCAATAATCGAAGTTGCTTTTTCGTTTCGCATAAAATTCAATAAACCGGTTACAGAATCTCCGTCTACTTCCTCCTTCGTTGTAGGTGTCATTAACAACCATTTTTCATCCTCTTTTTTGATTTTAAATTTAGATTCTTTTCCCTTCTTTACTTCAAAAGATGCAACCTCGAATTCGTCAAATTCTGCAGGTGTAAGCAGTCTGAAATCTGAGTAGGATTTGGTTAATAGTTTTGTTATATCGGCTGAAGAGCATGCAAGTGTTTTTGTTTCTTCAACAAAGACTGCGACTCCTTCACTTCCTTTTGTTTCTCCACCACACTTGTTCCCGAATTTCAGGCTTGTTTCTTTCCCTTTGTTGTCCTTCATCATGACATTGATTGAATCCTTGCCAATCCCGAATTCAGAAAGTTTTGAATCCTGTGGATTATCTGCAAGAAATTTTTGAGCACGAAGTGATGTTAGTTCATTAATAATTTTTTTCACCTCTTTTTTTGATGCCCGAACCTGTGTGTTTCCAAACTCAGGGCATTGCAAATTCCATTTATCGTCTTTTTTACTGAATTCACTTCGTATTCTTTCCCCCTCAAAAATTTTCAAAGAAGTAAGATTTTCTGAAAGGGCTGAGACAAGCTGGCGGTCCCTGAAATCTGCTGGTTCTTTTGTAAATGATTCTATAGATGATTTTCTTACTACAAAAATAGCATCAGGTCTTGAATTTGTTCTAAGATAAATTCCTTCACCCGGAGCCTCCTTACCAAAAAGCATTTCAACCATTTTATTTCCATACCAGAATTTTATTTTTACTGAAGGCTTATCGAGACCGAATTTAGAAAGATTTTTTGCATTTTCCCCTTCTATTCTTCTTACCTCATCAAGAAATTCTATTTCTGATAAAACTCCATCTACAGAACTTGAATCAGCAGGTGTATTATAGGGGGTTTCAATGCGCCATAATGAGCCTTCTTCCCACTCACCTTTTTTTTCTTTCGTTTTAGAAAGTTCTTTTACTACAACAACTTTCCCTTTTTCTGAAAAAACTTCCAGTTTGGTTATTTTGTCCCTGTGAAAATCTCTAAAAATTTTATCAGCCCTTCTTGACCTTTCTTCAGTGGTGGTTACTTTTCTTTCTACAAAATAAATGAAAGCACCAAGAATTACTACTATGGCAAATAATATAATTGTTTCTTTTGACTTCATCGTTTGCACCCTCACTCACTCAAATTAGAATATAACTAATTATTGGCATAAAAATTTCAATACATAAATTATCTTACCACTCTTCAAAAGCATGTTACTGCGAAAGCAGGAACCTATTATTTATTATTTTGTTCGTAGTCTTTCCATTACTGGCTAAAATTGATCGCGGGACAATGAGCATACAAGAATGAGGCAGGAATTCAGGGCTTATTTGGATTTCTTTTCTAACTTCTATTTCTGAGCGGGGATTTTCAACTCTTTTTGTGTTGGTTACGGTAGCAAAAAATTCCAATAAAACTTGTGGAGTTAAACAGAACCCCTTTTCCCCGGAGAGCATGTTATTGGAAGGTTTTTTTTGCTCATTCATGATTAGGAGAATTAGGAAAAGTCGCATATATTAGGGGCGAACGGACTTTCGCCCAAAAAATTATAGGTCAAAAAATTTTAAACCCAGTTTTCATTAACATAAGCTATTGTGGTAATGAGTTCCTGAATTTTTTTCTTTTGCTCCGGTTTTAGACCTACAAATTTTATCCCCATTCCAGGATTTATATTTTCTTTATCAGGCTTGTATGGATTTATCCAGACAACTTTCCCTTTTACTTCAAAAGGTTTCGATGTTCCTGTGGGTGAAAAACGCAAAGTGACAAATGTGCCCGGCAAAAGAGGATTTTTTGTGGCTACGAAGATACCTACTTCGCTTATGTTATCAATATATGAAAATAGGAAGTTTTCACCGCTTGAGAAATCGACCTGCATTTTTACTCTATAACGAGCCGATTTTCTCCTCTCAGTTTTACATTTTTGATTCTCTTTTTTCTTTCCAGTCTTCATTCCCATTCCCTTTTTATAATTTATATTTTTTATTTCAACCTAAATTTTAATAAATTTTAAAAAATTTTAGCATAATGTTCTTCATTATTCTTCCACCATCCCCCACCCGCACGACTTCATCCTTCATCATCACCTTTCAGTATCATCTATCAGTTTGAAAATTTTGCCGTGATAAATCATAAATCCCGCCACTACAAAAAACGGTGGTCCAGTTCATCATCTTACCCTTAAAATTCCACCCTGTATTCTGTCGTCACCACTGGTTGGTCCTGCTACCTGTTTTAGTCTTTCTTCTCCCTGGAATAGTCCTATGTAAATTGTATAATCACCAGCTCTAAAGTGGATGGGGACCTGCATTCTGTATGTGTCCACAAGATAATCTCCCGGTCGCCAGTAACGGGTGGGATATAGTTCATCAAGAGGCTCATGGTCACCATTGAGACGCAACCCAAAGCCATCGACATGTATGAAAATTTTGTAACTGCCAGGAATTTTATCCGTGCAGTGCCAGTAACTTCTGAATGTAAAATGTTCAAGTGCACCTGCCCAATCACCTTCGTGGTCTGTTTCAAGGTCGTAACCTAAGTATTCTAATTTATTGTCGAGATTTGCATAGACATTGTACTCTGGTTCGGGTGGTGTAAGTCTTACAAGATTACGAATGGGATTTTGCTGTGTAGCTTTTGGAATTTTTAGCCCGCTTGCAAGGAGAAATCTCCATGTGCTTGCTTCTGGAACATACATGTGGTTGTGGTTCTTTTCTTTATACGCTAAATCAAGCGAAGGGTTATCTTCTCTCGCATAGAGTAGAAATACTTTCTTCCCTCCTGACAGTTCATTTATAATTGTTGATTGGTTTGTTACCTGTTTAATTTTTTCTATTCCGTAAAACTTTCCTATTTGGGGATTTACTCTGAAAGTTATAAGTTCTGATTCAGGTTCTGCATATTTTTTAAAGAAATTAATTGCTGATTCAGGGGAGAGGTTTTTAACGACAGAAGAAAGATAACCGTTTGAAAACCAGAAACCAAATATAAAACCTGCTGCTATGAGGAGGTCAATTCTTAGAACCTTTGCTGATGCGATAGCATTATAGCAAAGTCTGAAAGCAAAATCGCCGATGAATATGAGAATTGGAAGAAGGGTTACTCCGAAAATTGCTTTCTTTGCTATGCTTGTAAGGACATTAAATGGGCGAATCGGTGCTCCAGAAATGATGAGGAGTGAACTTATGATTAAAATAGCCCAGATGACGAGCATTACCCAGAAAGTTACCTTCCACTTTTTCCCATAAAAACCTCTAAGGCACTTCATACTTCCGGTTAGAGCACCAAACCAATTTAGGAAATCGGTTTTTCTTGAACCAATAAGGAAAACATAAAAAAGCATAATCATATATGCAAAGGTGAAAAAAACAAATGGTCCTCTTGATAAAACTTTAACTGGATAAGCATCCTTCATCGTTTGAGAAACCCAGAGTTCACCGAAGGAATTTGGATAGAGGTGAAGGTCTCGCATGAGAAGAAGCAGGAAGAGACAACTTATCATTCCGACCGTTTTCCACGATGCAGTTGCCTGTTCAAGATCTCTCAGGAGGACTCCACATGCAACCGCAACGGGTAACAGGACTACATAAGGAATGTTGATATACCGAAATGAGAAGAAATTTATGGCTGCAAACCCGATGAAATTGGCTATAAGAAAAAATATTCTCCCTCCCTGTTTTTTTTCTTCAATTTCTCGTGGATAACCAAAAACACCTGGAAGGAGAAGAGATGCAAGTCCAGCAGGAAGAAGTGCTGCCCATGGATATGTGCCGAAGGCAATATGCTCAATATAAACATCAATTGTTGGAACTGCACCAATTCTTGGGGTGCCACCTGCAAGCAAATTAAACTCCGGTTCTTTACTCAGTGATGCGGGTATTACAAGACAAGCAGTAATCACAAAGGCAATTAAGAAAATCAATGACAGGAGAGCTGAAAATATACCCTCTTCTTTAATGTATTCCCTGAATTTTCCCGGAATAAAAACACGCCAGTCACTGGTTACAATCTGAGTAATAACTATTGTAAGTAGTGGCATAAGGAGACCGATTATTCCACCAATTGAAAAATATCCACCAATAAGACCAATACATCCTGTTATAAGCCCCAAAATTTTTTCTATGAGATTATTTCTACCATTTTCATCCTTTTCTGGAAGGTATCTGGCAAGAGATATTCCACAAAGGGCAATTGTCACAAATGATATTGCCACTCCCCAGCCTCCGCTCATTAAAACCTGCGTAATGGTAAGAGGAAAAAGGGAGAGTATGAGTGTCGAAAAATATGCCGTTCTTATATCTATCAATCTGCTTATACACCAGAAAGAAATGCCAAGAGCAAGGAGAAACAAAATGACTGCACCAATTCTTCCACCTGCTTCTGAAATTCCCAATAACTTATAACCTATGGCTGCAATCCATATGGGCATAGGAGCTATATCTCCTTCGCTTTCGATGTGCTGTACTGACATCCATGGTCTGGAGGGGTTAGTGTTCAATTCAACTGCTGCTGTGACCCTGTCCATTTCCCATGGTGTCATGATACCACGGTTTGAAATTCCTGGCGCATAAATGAGTAAAATTATAAGAACAAATATTATACCCCACCCCCACCCAGGTATGCTTAGAAAATTTTTATCTTTCATGTTCATAATAAAGTGTTCATAATATTATGATTTTTAAAAATCAACATTATCAAAAATCTTTCCAATTTCTCATTGTATGTGTCCATAATAATGTTCCGCTTAAAACGAAGAGGGGTACATAATACGCTTGTGGAGCAAATGTTCCAAGACCAATTAGTCCTATTGAAATACCTGCTCTTTTTCGCCATATTGAGAAGTGGTATTTGTTATCATCAGGATAGAGGAATAGTGCAATGCTAAAAGTTAAAAGCCCAAAAATTATGGGATAAATCGGAATTGAAACTGGCATGTAACTATGGATATCGAGAAGCGTAAAAAATATTCGCCTTGAAATGTCCGATAAAGAAATTAGCAGTGAAAAAAGAGCAACAACAAGTAAGAATATTAGGGCTGGAACTATTATTGAGTAGCGGTGCTGTAAGTTAAATTTGACTGCTTTTGATGTAATCAGAAAAATAAAGATTAAGAAGATAAGTTGAAGCGATAATGTTATAAATGCAATCATATTGGGCTGGAAATAGCGGTTTGAACCACCAGGAGAGAAGAACAACATCAAATGCAGAATAAGAAGTAATTGTAAAAGAATTGGTAGAAAAATAAAAAACCTGTGAGATGTTTGCTTGCATCTCAATATACCGGTGCTAACTAAAAGCAAACAAGAGATAAAAGCCGATATTTCGGTTAAGAAAAAAACTGATAAGCTGGTTTCAAAAATTGTTTCGGTTAAGGATAATATTATACTGAATCCAGCAAATATTCCTGCTGTTATTCCGGTAAGCCTTGTTGGTGCAGTTTCCTGAGAGAATTCTTTTATAAGGTAATAAAATACTAATATTGAGAGAGAAAATATCGAAAAATTGATAAGCACTGAAGCTGAAGGATAGATAATTGCAAGCATGGCTCCAAAATTGTTCCGAAAAGTCCTCGTAGTTTCTATTATTGTTCCAATCCTTTCGAATATTATTCCTAAAAAACCTGTCCAGAAAACTACCGGGAGGAAAAGGGGAATATCCAGTGCTTCTTTCGGTTTTTTTTCGTCAGAAGAAACTGGTTTTTGGATAATTCTACTCTGATTCATAAGTTTTTACTCAAAGTCCGAGTTCCTCCGAGATTCCTTTCATCGCTGAAAGGCAAATTTCAAGGAACTCTTCGAAGTTAATTCCTAATTTTTCAGCAGTTTTCATCTGTTCTCTCGAAACTCCTGCGGCGAACCGTTTTTCTTTCATTCTCTTCAGGATATTTTGTACCTCGACCCCTCCAATTTTTTTATCCGGTCTTATCAAAGTCGCAGCAACAATAAAACCTGTCGTAGGGTCAACAGCGCATAGGGCGATTTCTAATTTTGTTTCGGGGTCTTTGTGACCTGCATGAGCCAGAACTGCATTTACAATTGCCTGGTCGAACCCTTCTTTCTGCAAAATCTCAGCACCAACCTTTCCATGTCTTGCAGGGTCTGCTTCAACTATATCAAGGTCCATATCGTGGACAAGTCCCGTTATACCCCATATGTTTTTATCTTCTCCGAGCCTTTCAGCAAGTGATTGCATGCAAGCTTCAGTTGCAAGAACATGTTTGACAAGGTAGGGGGTTTTTAGATGCATG
>Ga0123519_10005880_pt1 | contig 19451 bp, 15 predicted proteins | sample YelNatPaOPRAMG02_FD_87396 | JGI IMG/M metagenome (GOLD analysis project Ga0123519, IMG submission 87396) | Hot spring microbial communities from Yellowstone National Park - Yellowstone National Park OP-RAMG-02 (version 2) | ecosystem: Environmental > Aquatic > Thermal springs > Hot (42-90C) ... | reverse complement strand
GCCTGGCCGGCCATCGATCGTCACGCTCCAGCCATCCTCATAGGCTTCGGTCAGCACGAGAAAACTCGGCCCCGTCGAGCGGCTACGCACTGTCACGCTGTCTGTGCCATACTCCGTAATCGCCAGCTCTGCCGGGACCGTGAGCGGCCCCGGTAGTGCCCCATTTCCGACCTCCACCAACGCCTCCTGCCGCGGGTCAAACATTGTTGATAGCACGCCCGCCAGTGCCTGGGCCTCATCTTGGGCGGCACTCAACTGTGTTACTGCAAAGAGGCGCGGCAGGGCATTCCGCACCCGGTAGATGCGCACATCGCCATCGTAGACCAGGTCAAAACGGTCTGCCGGCAGATCGCGCCTACAGACGACATACTGTACACCCAGAAGCTCAGTGACGGGCCATTCGGGCTGCCAACGCTGGCGGTGGATATCCTGGCCGCCCATCTGCTTGTACAGGGCCGAGAGTCTCCTGGGCGCGGGAAGATCGTAGCCGCCGATCTCCGGAATGCCAGTGACCATGCCTGCATTGTATTGGAAGGCCTGATCAGCGCCCAGCACGCGTACAGGCTGCGTCTGACTGCGGAGAAAGGTCAGCGCAGGCGTATTGGGGTAGAGCCATTGTGCGGGCAACGTAGGGCAGTAGCCACGCCCAAGGGCAATGAGTTCCCCGGCCGTCAGGGCAAGCAGAGCCGCCAACAGCGCCATACGTGCGAGCCTACGGCGCGCATACAGGTACATACAGGCTGCGGAGAGCAAGGCAACGGGCACGGGCAGCCAGGTGCGCACACGGCTCAATCGGAATACGGAGGTCAACGACGGTAACAGGGGCTGCAGCCAACTCACCTGCAGACGCCCCTGCCGTAGGAGCAAGACAATCAGATACCATCCTGCGGCCACCGCCGTAAGGCCCAGGGCAGCGCCCCCGACCACGCGAACCATTCTGCGCAATTGGGTCTGGTCAAACCTGGCCAAGAGCAGATCATCGGCACCATAGCCAGCCAGGACGGCCAGGGAGAAAGCGACGACCACACGCAGCCGTTTGTTCAAGATAGCTGAGAATACCGGCAAGTGGTTCACTGCTTCAAAAAGCGGTACGCGGTAAGCCACACCGAAAGCTGTCACCGCCAAGGCAATGAAGAACAGCCGGCCTTTGCGCCTGGGCCGCATCAGGGCGATAAGGGCCAGAAGCAAGGGCAGAGTGCCCACGTAGACGCTCTGCTCAGAATAGTTCTGGTACGCTGCGAAGGGCCAGTAATAGTCGTGAGTTGCCGGGTTGCCAAAGGCATCGGGGAAGATCAGGGCAACAGCCGAAGCCAGACTCGGTCCGACTTTTGGACTATACCACCAGCTATCCTGCGGCCCAATCGATGATCGGCCTCCTGCCAACATGGTGGCACTCTTTTCCAAGTAAAGGCCGAAAGGCAGGGTCTGAACCGCCGTAACGCCGATGCCAATGCTCAGGGCCAGCACGATGCCGAGGGCCAGGTAACGGCAATTGTCAAGATGAGTACTTACAAGCTTGTAGGCAGCATAGGCGGCAATGACGACCAGGACGTGGAAATAGCTCTCGTAGTGGCCCGGTAGTCCGGCCAGGGCTATGAAGATTGCCAGCAACACCAGCCACAGTTGCACCCGCCTGGAGGCGAATACCCGCTGCAACGCCCATAGGGCTGCGGGCAGCCACAGAAAGACATCAGGGATCGGGTAGCCCTGCCACACAACCATGGGGCCACAGAAAGCATAGGCTAACCCCGCTAACAGAGAGGCCCCCCTACTGCACCCGAGGGAGCGCAGGAGGAGGGTCGTAAACAGCGCTGCCAGGTAGAGGCGTATGGCCGCCGCCCAGGCGAAGAATGTGCTCGCTGGCAGCCAGTAACTCAACCAATTCAATGGGTAGAACATAGACGATTGGCCATCTGCGAGGTAGGGCTGGCCACCAAAGATGAACGGGTTCCACAGCGGGAGATGCCCCGTGCGATGCAGAGTTTCTGCAGCAAAATAGCGCATCGGATAGAACAAATAGTAGAGATCCGAAGTCAAGCCATTCGCTGGCATCTGATATTCTGCCGGAGCGGAAGCACTCCAGAGAGAGTCGCCAAAGGCCAGGTCTGCCGGCAGAAATGCGCCTTGGCCGGCGAGAGCAGGCCCCAGGAAGAAGAGCAAGAGAGGAACCATGACCACGGTCACGAGCAGCAAATCGTTTCGCCGGATAGCCTGCACAAGCCGTGGAGACCCTGCTACTGGGGCAGATGACTGCATGCGCCTTGGGGTTCCTTTCCCTATGGATGAGCCAGCGAACTGGCACGGAGCATTATACGGCATACCTCGCAGAGTCGGAAAACAGCAGGGCATGCCGCTGGCACGCATTTTGCGACAAGGCGCCACTATATAGCCGGGACGATGAGAAGGGGCGGCGCCATGTCGGACGAGGAACGGGAAGCGCTGGTCGCGCGCATCAGAGACCGGGCACAGATACCCTTGGCGATCCTGGCCCTGGTCTGGGTGGCGGTGATCGCCCTTGAGGTCAGCGAAGCACTGCCCCCCACCCTGGGCGTCATCGTGCGCGACCTCGACATCGCCATCTGGCTCATTTTCCTCGGTGAGTTCTTGGTCGAGTTCATCATCGCCCCCCACAAATGGCGCTACCTGCGCACCCACTGGATCACTGCCGTCTCGGTCCTCGTGCCCTTTTTGCGCGTGGTGCGCATTGTGGTGGTCCTGTGGGCCCTGCGCTCCCTCTGGTTGGCCAGTATCTTCCTGGGGGCGAGCCGGGCTGCCCGCCGCACCGGCTCTGTGCTGCGGAGGCGCGGCTTCCAGTACGTCCTGATCATCCTCCTCATCGCTCTGTTTGCCGGTGCGGCGGGGGTCTACTTCCTGGAAAGGGATGACCCGCAGAGCCAGCTAAGGACCTATCCGGCAGCACTGTGGTGGGCTGCTGCCCTGCTGAGTGCCAGCAATTTCTTGACAACGCGCGCCGTTAGCCTAGAATAGGCCGACTGGTTTGACAAGAGGAACGGTATGCCAAGACTTGAAACCCTGACATCCAACGAGGTATACACTGCGCTCGAAAGCTCTCCTGAGGGTCTTACTTCCGAACAAGCCGCCGAACGGTTGGAACACTATGGTCCCAACGTGCTTCGCGAAGCCAAAAAGACCCCCCTCATCGTCCGCTTTCTGGCAAACTTTACCCATCTCATGGCCATCCTGCTGTGGGTAGCCAGCATTATGGCCTTTGTAGCGCAGATGCCGCAATTGGGCATTGCGGTGATTGCCGTTATCGTCATCAACGCGGTCTTTAGCTTCTGGCAAGAGTTCCGGGCCGAGCGGGCTACGGAAGAACTGATGAAGCTATTGCCGCGCTATGCGCGTGTGGTCCGTGGCGGTGAGGAGCAGCGCATCCTGGCCAGCGACCTGGTGCCGGGCGATGTGATTATCCTCGCCGAGGGCGACCATATCTCCGCCGATGCGCGCGTCGTGGAAGAGTTCGAGCTGCGCACCGACAACTCGACCCTCACCGGCGAATCGGTGCCCGTGCGGCGGACGGCCGAGCCCATGCTGCAGACGGACCTGAGCCAGACCGAGATCACCAACTTTGTCTTCGCGGGCACAACGGTCGCTACCGGCACCGGGCGCGCCGTGGTCTTTTCCACGGGCATGAACACGGAGTTCGGCCGCATCGCTGATCTCACACAAAGCATTCACGAAGAGGCCAGCCCGATGCAGGTGGAAGTGGCTCGCGTGGTGCAATGGGTCACCATCTCGGCCGTTGCCCTGGGTGTGATCTTTTTCGTCCTGGCGACGGCGGTGGCCAGCATGCGGCTGGTTGAGGCCTTTATCTTTGGCGTGGGCATTATTGTGGCCTTTGTGCCCGAGGGCCTCCTGCCGACCGTGACCCTGGCCCTGGCGATGGGTGTGCAGCGCATGGCCAAGCGCCATGCGCTGGTGAAAAAGCTCTCCGCGGTAGAGACCCTGGGCTGCACCACTGTCATCTGCACCGACAAGACGGGCACCCTTACTCAGAACGAAATGACGGTGCGCAAGCTCTGGGTTGGCGGCAAGGAGCTGGAAGTCACGGGCTATGGCTATGAGCCTAAAGGGCAGATCGAGGACAACGGCACCCTGGTGGCGCCCGGCAGCAATGCTGATGTCTCGACGCTCTTGAGGGCCGCCGCCCTCTGCAACAATGCGCGTGTGGCGCCTCCTAATGGTGAGCACAAGCGCTGGACCATCCTGGGCGATCCGACCGAGGCTGCTCTCCTGGTCGCCGCTGCCAAGTACGGCCTGCAGGCCGAGCAGTTGGCGGCAGCCGAGCCTCGCCAACGCGAGATGCCCTTCGAATCGCGCCGTAAGCGGATGAGCACCATCCATCTGCGCCAAGACGGGCAGATGGTCGCCTATGTCAAGGGCGCCCCCAACGAGGTGCTCTCGCTCTGCACGCATATCCAGCGCCAGGGGCAGGTGCAGTCGCTCGATGCCACAACTCGAGAAGCCATCGTGGCCGCCAATGACTCGTACGCCCGCCAGGCGCTGCGCGTGCTGGCCGTCGCCTATCGCACTGTTGACAAGTGCGAGTACCCCGACTGTACCTGCGAGACCGTCGAGGACCAATTGACCTTTGTCGGCCTGGTGGCCATGATGGACCCGCCGCGCCCCGAAGTGGCCCGCGCGGTCGAGCTGTGCCATCAGGCGCACGTGCGCATCATCATGATCACCGGCGACTATGGCCTGACGGCCCAGTCGATCGCCCAGCGCGTGGGCATCTTCCGCAGCGGCCCGGGACGCGTCGTCACCGGCGTTCAGCTCGAGCAGATGCCCCACGAGGACCTGCTGCACATCCTCAAGTCTGGCGAGGACCTGATTTTCGCCCGCGTCTCGCCCGAGCACAAGCTGCGGGTCGTCTCGGCGCTCAAGGAACTGGACGAGATCGTGGCTGTGACCGGCGATGGTGTGAACGACGCCCCTGCCCTCAAGCGCGCCGATATCGGCGTGGCCATGGGGCTTTCGGGCACCGATGTAGCCAAAGAAGCGGCCGATATGATCCTGACAGACGACAATTTCGCCTCAATCGTGAACGCTATCGAGGAGGGCCGCGCCGTCTATGCCAACATCAAAAAGTTCACGACCTATATCTTTGCCAGCAACATGCCAGAGGCGGTGCCCTTTATCGCCTTTGTCTTTAGCGGCGGGCGCATCCCGCTGCCGCTGACTGTGATGCAGATCCTGGCCGTAGACCTGGGCACCGACATGGTGCCGGCCCTGGGTCTGGGCGCCGACCTGCCCGAGCCGGGCCTCATGGATGGCCCGCCGCGCAGCCGCAAGGCCCATCTCATCGACCTGCCGCTCTTGGCCCGGGCCTATCTGTGGCTGGGTATGATCGAAGGCATCTTTTCCATGATTGCCTTTTACTGGATCTACTGGACGCGCGGCTTTGCCGGCGTCATCGCGCCGCTGCCGGGCTATGCACAGGCTGGCGTGCTCTATCTGACGGGGACAACAGCGACACTGTCATCGATCATCTGTGAGCAGATTGGTAATGTCTTCGCCTGCCGGTCGCAGCGAGCCTCCATCTTTCAGATGGGCTTTTTGTCGAACCGACTGATCTTGCTGGGCATTGCGACAGAGCTAACCCTCATTATGGCTATCAACTACCTGCGGCCGCTTCAGGCTGTGTTCGGCACAGCGCCGCTCAGGCTGGCTGACTGGGCGTTTCTGTTCACCATCACACCGACCCTCCTTCTTCTGGAGGAAGGCAGGAAGTGGATTGTGCGTCGCAGATCGCAAAAGGAAGAGGGCCAAAGAAAGGTGGGGAGACAGCAATGCGATTTGTCATCGTCGGCTGCGGGCGAGTAGGCGCCCAACTGGCCAACCGATTGTCTCTGCAGGGACATGATGTTGCTGTTGTTGACCGCGACCCGGCGGCTTTTGCGGGCCTGAGCCCGACCTATCGCGGCAAAAAGATCGAAGGCGTGGGGTTCGACCGCGATGTCTTGATCGCGGCGGGCATCGAGCGTGCCGATGGCTTCGCCTCGGTCACCAGCGGTGACAACACCAACATCGTATCGGCGCGCATTGCGCGGCATGTGTTCCGTGTGCCCAAGGTTGTGACGCGCATCTACGACCCCCGGCGGGCCGAAATCTACAAGCGCCTGGGCATCCAGACTATCTCACCGACCGAATGGGGGGCTACCCGCATCGCCGAGCTGCTCTGTCACTCTGGGATGGCGGTGCTCATGACGATGGGCAGCGGCGAAGTCAACCTGGTCGAGGTCGAGGTCACATCCTACCTGGCCGGCCACAAGGTGAATGATCTGGTCATGCCCGGCGAATCCAACGTGGTGTCGCTGGTGCGCGGCGGCCGGGCGACAGTGCCGACACTGGGAACCACCCTGCAGATGGGGGATGTCTTGCAAGTCTCCATCCAGGCGACGGCCATGGGCCGCCTGGCGGAGATGCTGCGCCTGGCGTAACGGAGGTAGGGGGAATGCGCGTACTGATAGTCGGCGGCGGCCGCACCGGCTCGGAGTTGGCCCGGCTACTCATCCAGGAAAGCCACGAGGTCACGATTATCGAGCAGCGGCCTGAAATCGTCGCCCGTCTGCACAAGGAAGTGCCATCGGCCACCATTGTGGCCGGTGACGGTTGTGAGCCTGCGGTGCTGGAAAAGGCCGCGATACGCAAGGCCGAGATTGTGGCAGCGGTCACCGGTCACGACGAGGATAACCTGGTCGTCTGTCTGCTGGCCAAGCAAGAGTTCCGGGTCCGGCGCACGCTGGGGCGCGTCAACAATCCCAAAAACGAGTGGCTCTTTACGGCCGACATGGGTGTGGATGTACACGTCTCACAGGCGCATATCATGTCTACCCTCATGCGCGAGGAAATGTCCACCCTGGCCATGGCCGTCCTCCTGCACCTGCACCAGGGTGAGGAGGTATTGGTAGAGGATATCGTCGCACCCGGCGCCAGGGCAGCCGGCCGCGCCATCCGCGAGCTTCATCTGCCGGAAAACGCGGTCTTGGTCGCAATCATGCGCAACGACAAGGTGGTCATTCCGCGCGGCAACGTCGTTCTGCAAGCCAATGATCATGTGCTGGCGCTGACCCGGGCCTCAGAGCGCGCCCAGTTGGCCGAGGCCCTGAGTTAACGGTCAGCTATCGGCTCTGATACCAGCGATCTCCCACGGGCTGGCAGGTCTGTGTGAGATTGCTTTTTACCGCAGCTCACGGCCAATCGCTTTCCCCAAGAGCGAGGCGGCGCTCAGCAGGCACCCCGCTGGAGGTGGGGGCGGCACAGGGGCCTCGACCGGCGGCCCCTGTTCACCCTGATAGGCGCGTAAAGCATCGGCCAGCCCCGCCCCCTGGGCATAGGGGCTCAGTTTGAGGTCGATAGCGGCGCTCTTGAGTCGCTCTTTGATATCGGGCGCACGCAGGTCGGGAAAGGCTTCCACCAGCAGCGCCGCCAGGCCTGCGGCCAGCGGCGTGGCCATGCTGGTGCCCGAGGCACAGGTGTAGTATTCGTCGACAGGGCTCCCCATTTTGGTGCCGGCGGCGCGACACGAGGTAATGGTGACCCCCGGCAACAACAGATCGGGCTTGGCCCGGCCATCGCGGGTGGGCCCGCGGGAGGAAAACTCGGCTACCTGCCGGTCCAGCGTGCAGGCGCCAACGGTGATCACCTGACGTGCCGCCCCCGGCGAGCCAATGCTATAGTTGCCGGGCCCCTCATTGCCCGCTGCCACACAGACGACGATCCCTTTGGCCATGATCGTGTCACAGGCGTAAGAGAGGGCATCGGTGCCGTCGGAACTGCCCGCATTGCCCAGCGAGAGGTTCACCACGTGTACCGATTGCTCGGCCGCCCATTCCAGGCCCGCAATCACCGTGCTCGTCATGCCGCTGCCGTCGCTGCGCAGCACTTTGGCAGCGCAGAGCTCGGCCTCCGGCGCCACCCCACGGTATCTCCCGCCGCTGGCTGCCCCTGACCCGGCGACTATCCCCGCCACATGGGTGCCGTGGCCGTGACCATCGTTGGGTCCCTCGCCCGTAAAGTCGGCGCTCGCTGTCACCCGCCCCTGCAGATCAGGATGATTGGCGTCGATCCCCGTATCGACAATCGCCACGCGCACCCCGTGCCCCTTGGGTCCCTCGAACCACACTGCCGGTGCATGAATATAGGGCACGGCTTTGTCCAGATGGACCCGCACCGGCAGGTCGGGCCAGATGTGGTCCACAGCCGGATCCTGCTCCAGGTTGTAGAGGCCGGCAGCCGTCACACGCGCGGCCACAAAGGGCAACACGCGATAGTGTCGTTGGGGCGCGACGCCATCGAGCCCCTGCACACGCGCCACGCGGTCCGCACTGGGCCGGTAGCTCACAATCACCGGCACCTCGCTGCCCGCCGTCGCCAACGGCTCTAACGAAAAGCCCGACCATATCTTGTTTCGGGAAACCACGCCAAGCCTCCTCCGGCCAGGCCCCAATCATCGGCGCTGGCTCTTCGTGATGCTCTGCAAATGGTCGCCCGTGCCCCATGCGCTCCTTCGAGAGTGCACGGCCGGCGCCTGTCTCGCGGGGCTCAAGCCGCCGCGCTGAAAGTGCCAAGCCCCCTCCAGGGGGCTAATCAGCCCGTCAGGCTTTGTATTCTCAGCCTGATAGCTTCCAGCTGACAGGCGGCCCAGTTCCCCAGGACAACATGGCCTAAAAAGCAGAGCCCCCAGGCGAACCTTCATCGGTTCGCCTGGGGGCTCACTGAGGATATCCGGGCTGCCCCGGGCCTAGATGTGGACAAAGAAAGTGAGCACAACGCCGAGAGCGATGAGGAACACGAACAAGATCATCACCGGCACGAGCATGCCCAACATGCGTTGGCCCCAGCTTGGACCACTTTTGGTCGCTTTGGCGGCGGCTTGTGCCCTGGCCTTCTGTGGGTGCTTGATCTTTTCATAGAAATGGTAGGCCGTGGGACCGACGAAAACCGCCGCCAGGAGGATTGCGATCAGGAATTCCACATCTCACTCCATTCTGAGCCCCGGTGAGGCCCCCTGCCCCACCCAAACACACCTGGCATTGTACACAGAATCGGCCCATTCGCGCAAATGGCCGGTATCCGGGATTGCCCGACACACCGATTTCTCTGCCGGGAATCGATTGGCGGAAATCTGCCTGCCGATTTGCCGGGTTAGGGGCTACGCAACTGCCCGGCTATGGGCCTTTAGGGGCGTGGAGTGCTGTCGATTGCTTTGCCGCTCTGCAGAGCGGCAAAGCAATCGACAGCACTCCACGCCCCTAAAGAAGGGTGCCGGATGGCGGCGAAGCAATCTGCCCGGCCCTCACCCGTAGCGAGCCTGGTCAGACTTTCGCTAGAAGGCAGGCAAGATGCCTCGTATCACAATGGCCCTACACACCTGGCCCCGAGGCCACAACCGAGGCCACGGCGCAATCGCGGGAGTGAGAAAGGCTGATGGCAAACTCGGTGAGGCCCAGGGCCTCGGCCCGCGCCGCCGCCCGGCCATGAAGCCGCACCCATGGCTTGCCCAATCCATCGGGGCATACTTCCATCTCCCGCCAGTGCACCCCCACGAGACCGGTCCCCAGCGCTTTGGAAATCGCTTCCTTGGCGGCAAAGCGCGCCGCCAACTCGGGTACACGGCCCCGGCAATAAGTAATCTCTTCTTCCGTATAGACATGAGCCAGGAACCGCTCGCCCCAGCGCTCCAAAGCGTGCGCGATGCGGTCGATCTCCACAATGTCGACACCCACACTGATCATTCTTTGCCTCAGTAACCGCGTCCGATGCCGCGATAGGTAAAGCCAACGGCCCGCATCCGGTCGGGCTCGTAGAGGTTGCGTCCATCGATCAAGATTGGCCGGCGCATCGCCTGGCGGATGCGCTCGAAATCGAGATGCTTGAACTCGTTCCACTCGGTCAATACCAACAGCGCATCGACGCCGGCGGCCACTTCATAGGGGTCCTGGCAATAGGTAATGTCGGGCAGCACCAGCCGGGCATTTTCCATGGCCACAGGATCGTAAGCCTTGATGCGCGCGCCCTCATGCTGCAGCAGGTGAATGATCTCCACGGATGGGGCGTCGCGCATATCATCGGTATTGGGCTTGAAGGCCAGGCCCAGGATGCCGACGACATGCTCGTCGAGCTTGCCCAAAAGGTCGCGCAGTTTCTGGATGGTGAACCGGCGCTGATCAGCATTGATCTCGAGCACAGCGCGCAAGAGCTGCGGGTGGCAGCCGTGGATCGACGCCATGTGCGCCAGGGCCTTGACGTCTTTGGGGAAGCAACTGCCCCCGAAACCGACACCGGCATCCAAAAAGGCAGGGCCGATGCGCTTGTCATAGCCCATGCCGGCGGCCACTTCCTTTACATCGGCGCCGAGCTTTTCGCAGATGGCCGCAATCTCATTAATGAACGAGATGCGGCTGGCCAGAAAAGCATTGGAGGCATACTTGATCATCTCTGCCGTGCGCAGGTCCGTGATGATGATACGCGCCCGCAGCGGCAGGTAGAGCTGAGCCACCTTTTCCGCAGCGTCACGGTTCAGCGAGCCGAGCACAACACGGTCGGGGGTCAGGAAATCGTTGACGGCTGAACCCTCGCGCAGAAACTCGGGGTTGGAGACGACGGCAAAATCAACGCCATTCTGCCGGTGACGGTTGATAATATCGGCCACCCAATCGCCCGTGCCGATGGGCACCGTGCTTTTGTTGACGATGATCAGCGGGTGATCCATGACCGTCGCAATTGAGCGGGCCGCGGTGCGCACCGACTTGAGATCAGCCTCGCCTTCGGCCCCCGATGGCGTATCGACAGCGATAAAGACAAACTCAGCGTCGGCCAGGCCTTCCTCATAGCGGGTCGTAAAGCGCAGGCGGCCGCTGCCCGCGTTACGCCGCACCAATTCCTCCAACCCCGGTTCGTAAATCGGCATTACTCCGGCGTTTAGCTTGTCGATCTTGCCCTGATCGATGTCCAGCAAGACAACCCGATTTCCGAGATCCGCCAGGCAGGTTCCCGTAACCAGGCCCACATAGCCGGCGCCAATGACACAGATCGACTTCACCCCACGCCTCCTTGACTCTGAACCCCAATACGACAGGAGTCTGACTTTACAGCGTCAGCATACGCCGTAGAGATGAAAATGTCCTTCGACTTCCAGGCGCCATGCTCCGCACGCAGCCCGAACAGGCCGTCAATACGGAGTGGGTCTGTGGGGCGGCCGCTGTGTGGCCGCCCCACAGACCCACCCTCTGGGATAAGGCCAGGCCTGTGCGAAGCGGGCCAGCCGGCAATTAACCGGAAGGGCCCCGGCGCTATTTTCGGGCTAGATCAGCCACTTGATGGCCCAGTTCGACGGCATAGTTAGTGCCCCGATCCCAGGGATAGACCTGGCTCATGCTGGCAAAGTAGAGCCCCGCCAACGGGGTGCGCAGCGGCGGGATAGAGGATCCGTGCCCTACAGGCGTGAAGGGTTGCGCTTCCCGCTGGCGAAAGAGCCAGCTCTTGCGTATCCAGGAGGGCTGGAAATCGGCGCGAATGCGCGTCACGTACGGCAGGTAGGTAGCCAGCAGCTCTTCCTGGGTCATGGCAAAGTTAGGGTGATCTTCGGCGAGGTAATCGCCCAGATACACCAGATGATCCCCCCCATAGTGGGCGCGGTCGATATAGTTCGTATGTTCGACCAGGGCCAGGAAAGGGAATATTGACTTGGGCAGGTTCACCCAGTAATAGCCGAGAGTGAGGGGGCGATCGAGCGCCAGCACCAGGGTCTGCGCGGCCAACGAGCGCAGGCGCTGCAATTGCCCGGCATAGGCCGCCGGCAGATCGGGCACGAGATGCAGCGCCGTTTGAGGCCCGGTCGTGACGATCACCCGCTCGCAATCGGCAGTGCCCTCAGCCCATGTCACAGTGAGGCCACCTTCAGCACGCGGCTGCACGCGTTGCACAGGCTGCCTCAGAAGCACCTGCCCTCCCGATGCGCGCACGGTATCGGCCAGGCGGTCGGCCAGGGTCTGGAAGCCGCCGGCGGGGTAACCGAGCGCCGGGCTGCGCTTGTGAATGCGCGCCCAGAACCAGGCCATATTCACTGCACGGTAATCGGCGCCGAACTTGCCCTCCAACAGCGGCTGCCAGAGCACCCGATAGGGGCGTTCACCCATAGCGTGGCGCAGCCAATCCTCGGCAGACACTCGCTCCAGCGGTCGCCAGCGGCGCAGCAGGCGCAGGTAGGCCGTCACCATCCCCACACGCACCTTCTCGGGCAGGCTCAGATGGGGATAGCGCAACACGGCCAGGGGGCTATCAAAGGGTTCCATGCTGCCCCGATGCCAGATCACCGTCAGCGGGCGGCGGAAAAAGACCTCCGCGCCCACTTTGTGCGCCAGGTCCAGCACAGCCCGATCGGAGGCAAAAATGTGATGGTAGGAATGATCCAGAGGCCATTCCCACCTCTCGTCACGGAAACCTGAGGCCAGACCGCCCGGCTGCGCCTCAGCCTCCCAAATGGTCACCGTGTGGCCTGCCCTGGCCAGGTCATAAGCGGCAGTCAGCCCGGCCAGCCCAGCGCCCACGATACCAATTCTCATCGATCCTCCCCAAACCGCACGAGACCGCCAACCTGTCATGTGCACAGCAGTGCGCCCTGCTCCGGTTCTGTGCATCCTACCATGGAGCCATGCGGCGCACAGGTGCGCAAAGCAGGCAGGGCAACTGTGTGGGCAGGATAATAGCACGGCCGGGTTTTTTCTTCAAGTGCCAGGCGCACTCAATCGGCGGGCTGGTTGTTGGCTTCCTGGCGGACGGTCGCCGCCGCGGCAAAGTCTTTCCACGAGACGCTTTCGCGCCACATGTAGTAGAACCCGAGCAGCGTGATCGGCAGCCACAGGGCTGCGTGCAATACCAGTGTATAACCGGCGGCCACGGTGTCGGGCACGCCGAACCCGCTCAGCACGGCGATGCCGGGCTTGTCGAAGGTGCCAACGTACCCCGGGGCCGAAGGAATTGTCGTCGCCAGGTTGACCACGGCTGCCATCAGCATCAGCACGTAAAAGGGGACCGAGAAGCCGAACCCGTGCATGACGAACCAGTACTTGACCGTCTCCGTCAGCCAGATGGCCACCGAGGTGACAAAGATCATGGCCACATCAGCCGGGCGGCGCAGGCAGCACAGGCCATCCATAAAGCGATCCAATATACCCCGCAGAGGGTCGCGCCAGCGCACAGGCACCAGGCGATCGATGGCCCAATTGTAGATAGCCTGAGCACGCCGTGGCATGGCGGCCACAGCGAAAAAGACCAGGAGCAGCCCAAAAAAGGCGATACTGGAGAGCACCACGACGCGGCGCAGGCCCTCGGGCAGGGGAGTGAAAGGCAGAGCCACAAAGACAAAGAAGAGCATCACCACACCGTCAAAGATGCGCTCCACGACGATGGTCGCCAGGGATGCCGAGATATCGACGTCTTCTTTGCGCTTGAGCACATAGGCGCGGATCACCTCGCCAGCGCGGGCCGGGTAGACATTATTGCCCATGTAGCCGACCACAACGACCGGAAAGAGTCGGCTGAGACTGATTGCCTTTACCGGGCGCAGCAGATAGTGCCATCGCCAGGTGCGCGCCCAGACGGCCAGGAAATAAACGGCAACCCCAGGCATCAGCCACCAGTAGTTGGCCGTGCGCATGGCATGCCACACCTGAGCCAACTGCAGCCCCTTCAGAGAACTATACAGGAACACCAGGCTGATAGCGGCCCCCAGCCAGACATACCATCGCTTCATCGATCATCCTCACGCACAAAAGCTGCACTTACCGGTATAGTAATAGGCGCCTGGCCCCAGCCCTTGCCCGAGCAGCCCGGGGAAACAAAATCGCTCGCGCATGAGCTCGCTTCAGCCCATGCGCGAGCGATGCTCAAATCATCTTAGCGAGCCGGCACTTCTGCCCCTGGAGCGTGCAACTCTGCGACATCCTGGTCTGCCGAGACCAGCATACCCATCAGGACCCTCTCCAGCGCCATCGTATGGCTACATACGCCCCGCTGCGCAAAGAAACCGCATCCGCAAGACCAATGGCCCTTTCGGTACGTAACCCGATAAGTATCGTGTTCCCCGCGGAAAGTGACGGTAAAGTCATCAAAAGTGATGCGGTCGCGCTCTTCCGAGTAGCGCTTGGCCTTCTGGATCTTGCTGATCATCCCGGAGTCCATTCGCGTACCCCCTTTAGTATCGTTACTTATCTCGGCCAGCAACCATTTGGCTGTGTGCTGCCGTCAGGAACAAAAAAACACCAAGGCGCAAATGCGCCTTAGTGTTCTCTGCCGGGCGCCAGCCTGGCCTGCACAGCCACGCCATTCATAGTTCGGTAACCTCCCCTGAAGCCGATCAGCGTACTCAGCCTCTATGATCTAGTATACCCCCTTCCATTGGCGGTGTCAACCAGCCTTAAAGGTCAGCAGGGCGCAGTTCAATCTGCGGGCAGATTGAAGGCTGCCACTCAGTCGCGGCGCGATGCCCACGCCCCCCTACCCCTTTCCCGCCAGGGCGGGAAAGGGGCATCTACGGGGGGATATCGGCCAGCGCCCAGCGCCTATAGGGATGAAATGGCGTTGGCGCTGCGTACCTGGCGCAGCAGCTTGTGCAGGGCATCCAGGCTGTGCATGGTATTCAGCAGGCGCGGCTCGACTTGCGAACCCAGGGTCGCGGTGCCCTGGAAGCCGTCGCGGATCAAGGCGCGCAGCTGGGCCGGCCAATCCATCGTGCCTTCGGCCATGACAGTGTACTCATAGCCGAGCCCTTCGCGCTGTTCCTGATCTTTGATGCAGACGTCGCGCACAAAGGGCAAGAGCCATTCATAGCCGGCGCAGATATCTTCCTCACCGGCGCGGACGGCATGACAGGGGTCCCAACTGACGCCCAGAGCCGGCGAGTGCACCGCATGAACGATGGAGGCCGTGTGAGCACCACTATCGGTGTAGCAATCAGGGGCATTGCGGATCAACAGCATGGCACCATCCGCCGCAGCCAGCTCGGCGGCCTGGCCCAATGCATCGACCACCCCTGGCGGGCAGACGCCATTGCGGTGCTCGCCGACAAGCAGGAACCCGTGGATAATGACATGGGGCGCGCCAAAGATCCTGGCCACGTGCAGGGCCCGCTGCAGGCTCTGCATATGCACCGCGAATTCCATGCGGTTATCCCAACGGTGGCGGAAAAGGCCGGCCGAGATGGCGCTCACACTGGCGCCATGCCGCTTGGCGGCAGCCGCCAGGCCCGCTGCATCCTCATCGGAGAGCTCGCTGACCCGGCGCAGCCGGAGAGAACCGGGCGGCCGGAGCCAACGCAACTCAAAGGCATTCACGCCCAACAACTCTCCGAGTTGAAAAGCCTCTTCCAGATCGTCGGAAAGCTGATCGCTGATAACGGCAATACGCATTGCAATTCTCCCCCAGGTCGGCAGCTTCTCCCGATAACAGTTATGGTAACGGTATCAGGTCACCGCCGACGAGGGGGACTGTATACCAGAATGCCGAATCTGGCAAAAACGGGTGTTCCCGTGCACATCGATTCGCCAGAGTTCCTCACACTCAAAGGGCCGGGGCTCCTGCAGATCGTTGTAGCTGCGCGCGATCACCGCCTCGGGCACGACCGCCGTGCGTTGACCATTGCGCTCCAGGGCGACTGTCAGGGGCACATCCAGGTAGGCAATGATGACATAGGCGTGGGTCTGGCGCGCCGCCAGCAGCAGCCCCTGCCGGGCGGACCACGTGTGGCTCTGGGCATCCCACACCACGACCTCCCCTCGCCGCAGGGCCGTGAGCAACTCGCCCCGCGACCGGCGGTAGACCTCCGCATTACGGCTCTGGTCAGACCGGTCGCCCAGCAGCCGCTCGCGCATCTCATCCATCGAGACCAGGTGCGCGCCGCTCAGATGCCGCCCCACCCAGGTCGATTTGCCGCTGCCCGGCACGCCCACAGGCAAATAGAGTACGCCGCCAGAGGCCGCTTCCCAGCCTGCAAGCCAAGCCTCGGCCTGCTCGGCTGTGTTGATCGTGCCCTTGGCCCGCCAGAAGCGCAACTCGCCTTGCAGGCGCCGCGCCCGGCAGGGGTCCGCCTGAGAAATCGGACGCCATCGCTCTTCCGAGAGCAGCGGCGGTGGGGCCGAGCCATAGATCCCCAGCGCCTGGCAACGCGCGCGAAAGGCATCCAGCGCCGCGCGTGTGCGATCAGCCTTCGCGGGCGCAACGATATCAGCCTCGGCGACGGCAAGCCGGTACAGCAATTCGGTATCAAGTGTCCAGGCCAGGCGCAGCATACGCCCCTGGCTTGCCGGCCGTGCTCCCAGGAGCGCGGGCGCCCGCTGCGAGCGCACGAGGTAGACAACCTCATCGCGCAGGCAATCGGGCAAGTCCAGCCGAAAGAGCACATCGCGCGCCAACGCTGCTTCGCCGCGTTCATAGCGTGAGGCCGCAGCCCCAGCCCCCTGGCCGACATGGGCCAGCAGGGCAGCCAGATAGAGCGCCTGAGCACGCGGCGGCGAAAGGCCACTCAGATCGGGCTGCACGGCGCCCAGCAATTCCTGCGTCAGCATCAGCGCGGTGCGCCGCTCCCCTCGCGGGGCCGGCTCGCGCACATAGGCCAGTGCGGCCAGCTCGGGAAAGCGAGCCTGCAACAACGCGCTATAGTCCTGCAAGCGCAGAGGGCGCCCCTCCAGCAGAGAGGCCCGGAATGCTGCCAGCATGTCATCCAGTTCCATAGTACAATGATACACCCGGCCACCAGCAGGCGCCAGTCGACTGCCCTATGATACTATGGGCGCGGTAAGTGGGGTCAAGCCAGGAGCCGGCGCAGATAGTGTGCGGCGCGCTCCAGGCTCGTCTCCAGGTCCGGCCAGGGCAGGATCTCGGCCGAGAGATAGCCCCCATAGCCCATATCACGCAGCGTGGCTACAACGGCGGGGAAATCAACGTGGCCGGCGCCGGGGTAGCAGCGATTAGAATCAGAGGCATGCACGTGGGCCAGGTAGCGGCCCGCGCGGCGGAAGGCAGCGCAGATATCGGATTCCTCGATGTTCATGTGGAAAGTGTCGAGAAGCAGGCCGAGGTTGGGCGCGGCGAGCTGCTCCAGCAGAGCTACACCCTCGTCGGTGGTGAGCACAAGGTCATCCATGAAGCGGGTGATCGGTTCAAAGAAGATGGATACGCCCACACGGGCACCTGCCGTACAGGCATCGAGCAGCCCCTCGCGCATCCAGGCTTCCGCCTGGGCGCGCGGCACGCCCGCATGCAGGCGCCCCCGAATCAGCCCCACGATCACCGGGCTGCCGAGTTGCGCCGCCAGCAGGCACTGATCGCCGATACGCTTGCGCGCCGCTGCCCGTACCGCAGCATCCGGGTCGGTCCATGAGAGGCCATCGACCGTGCAGGCCGTGCCGGTCGCGATGCCAGCCACCGGCAGGCCACAGCCGGCCAGAGCGCGAGCCAGGGCGCGCTGATCAATGCTCGCGGGGTCACGCAGGGCGATCTCCACCCCATCATAGCCCCAGATGCGGAAGCGCTCCAACATGGCCTGGAAAGGCGCCCAATCCGCGCCCTGAGCGGTAAGCTCATCAACTGAAATGACAGCCGCGGTACGCAAACTGAACCTCCTGGAGATACATAAACCTCACCAACACTGCCCGAACTGCGCAGGGGTAGGTTAACCCAATCACCCAATTCTGTCCATTCCGCCGCTTTTACAGAGTTACGGCAACGCATGGTATACTGAGCGCACTGGCGATACACACAGCATCGGCGCGTCTCTACAAGAGGGTACTCTTTGGAAAACACGATCGCACCCATATCGTCGCGCCCGCGACGCGCCCTGCGCGGTCAGGGCATTACGCTGCGCTTGCTCTACTATCTCTTTTACTCCAGCGGCGTCTCGCTGAGCTCGTTCTTTTCCGTGTACCTGCTACAGATCGGCCTGTCGGGCCTGCAGATCGGCGCCTTGAGCGGGATCGGTCCCGCGGTCACGCTGGTCAGCCAGCCGCTCTGGGGCGTGGTGGCCGACCTGCGCGGGCGACGGCGCACGCTCCTGCTGACGATGCTCATCTCCGCAGCCCTGCTGCTCGGCTACGCCTGGCCGGCCGGATTTTGGTTTCTATTCGCCTGGGCCATCCTGTACAACCTGTTCTCGAGCCCAGTCAGCCCGCTCATCGACAGCCTGGTGCTGGATCACCTGGATGACGAACCCGGCACAAGCTTTGGTCAGGTGCGCCTGTGGGGTGCGGTGGGTTGGGCAGTCAGTGCACTGTTGGTTGGAAAAGCCATCGCCAGGCGCGATATCCGCCTGATCTTTCCCTTTTCAGCTGCCTTTATGCTGTTGGGCGCGGCCGTGGTCTGGCGCGGCACGCGCGATAGCGGAAAGCGAACTGCCCTGGGCCGGGCGTGGCACGGCGCCGGGGCCCTCTTGCGCATCCGCCCGCTCGTGATGTTCCTCGTGCTGATTGTGCTGCTGCAGCTGGGGGCAGCCGGCATCTGGAGCTTTTTCGCCATCTACATGACGCAGATCGGCGCACCGTCGCCCGTGATCGGCTTGGCCATCACCGTGCGCGGCCTGAGCGAGTTGCCGCTCTACCTGGCATCGGCCTGGCTCATCCGGCGTTTTGGCTCGCGCCGCACGTTGCCTTTTACGTTCTTTGTCTTCGCCACACGCACTTTTCTCTATTCCGTCATCCGCAACCCGGCGCTGGCGGTCGTGGTCGAGGCAAGCCATGGCCTCTCGTTCTCGCTGCTGCTGGTCTCCGCGGTGGATTATGTACACCAGCACGTGCCACGGGAATGGCGAGCGACGGGGCAATCTCTCTATACAGCAGCCTTTTTCGGCGCCGGTAGCATCATCGGCAACGCCTGGGCGGGTTTTCTCTATGACCGCATCGGCGTGCAGGCCATGTACCGGCTCAACTCGGGTATTCTGCTTGTCGTAGCCCTCGCCGCGCTGGTGGCGCTGGGGAGGGGCGCGGTGAAACCGCAGATGAACGCAGATGAACGCGGATAGAAGAGCACCTCATTTTCCTCAGCGATCTCTGCGCCCTCGACGGCAAGCATACATCAGTCAAATTGAAGGTCTGTGAATGGCATCGGACACGCTGACGATCGAAGAGGCGGCGCAGGCCCGGCCGGGCAAGGGCGGGGTGCTGCGGCTGCTCTATGTGCTCTACTATGGCTCCGGTGCGGCCTGGAGCCCCTTCCTCTCCGTCTACCTGCGCCAGGTTGGCCTTTCGGGCCTGCAGATCGGGCTCCTTTCCGGCATCCGCCCGGCGATGGTGCTGTTGAGCCAGCCGCTGTGGGGGGTAGCCGCCGATCTGCGGGGCCGCCGGCGGACGCTGCTGCTGACCATGCCTCTGGCGGCAATATTGCTCCTGGGCTACATCTGGCCCGGCGGGTTCTGGTTCTTTCTGGCCTGGACGGTG
>Ga0123519_10005875_pt1 | contig 19460 bp, 13 predicted proteins | sample YelNatPaOPRAMG02_FD_87396 | JGI IMG/M metagenome (GOLD analysis project Ga0123519, IMG submission 87396) | Hot spring microbial communities from Yellowstone National Park - Yellowstone National Park OP-RAMG-02 (version 2) | ecosystem: Environmental > Aquatic > Thermal springs > Hot (42-90C) ... | reverse complement strand
TCTACCTCTATCACGATGCCGTCCCCGGTTTTGTCCAGGTGGCCCCCTATTTCTACGGCTTTGTCTACTGGCCGATTGCGGCCTACCTGGCCGGCCTGTTCCTCCTTCTCCCTCCCTGGCCGGCCTATTGGGCCTGGGTGGGACTGCTGGGCCTCCTGGTGTTGGTCAACCTGTTCTGGACCTGGCAGGAAACCCAGACAGTGGGGGACCGGATTCTGGCCGTCCTGCTCTGGCTCCTGTACACCCCGCTTTATCTGGAAGCCTATATGGGCCAGTTCACCCTGGTCCTGGCCACCATGAGCCTGGCCATGCTCCGGGCCTACGAGAGGGGGAAGGCGCGTCAGGGGGATATGTGGTGGGTAGCCGGTGTCCTCTGGAAACAGTTGGGGGTTTACCTGACCCCCCTCTTGCTTCGCCTGAAGCGTTGGCGGGCGCTGGGGTTGGCGCTCTTGCTCAGCCTGCTCAGCACCGTCCCTTACTTCCTGTTCTTCCCGCAGGACTGGACGTATTACTGGGAGGCCCAGCGCCATGGCATCACCCTCCATGCCGGCAACCTGGGCTTCCAGGCCTGGCTGGTGGACCTGGGTTTGCGTTCGGACTTTTTGAAGCAAAGCGCAGTGGGGACCTTCTCCTGGTTGGATGGGTTGGTCGGCCTGTGGATGGGAGGAATCGCCGGGGTGGCCCTGCTGGCCACCCTTCGCCCCCGCCGGCCGGCCCTCCTGGAAAGCACAACCCTCTGGATAACCGCCTATCTTCTCACCTACGAGCACGTCTGGGAACATCATTACGTCTGGCTCCTGCCTTTCCTGGTGCTACTTATCCTGCGAACGCGCCGGCCGGTCTATCTTCTCCTTTACCTCCTCCTGGCCCTGCCCACTCCCTTCCGTCTTCTGGACCTTCCGACCGGTCCGGACGACCCCCAGCCTTTCTGGGGCCTCTGGACCAGCACCTTCTACCATGCCAGCAAGGCCTGGCCCGCCCTGGCCCTTTTCCTGGTCCTGGTGGTCGAGTTGTGGAAGCAGGAAAGCCGCCCCCTTCTCCCCTCCTGGCTTCGCTTGGGCAGGAGGTCAGGATGAAATTGTCCCCGAGGGCTTCTCGGTTGATCCGGGCAGAAGCAGGCGTGGCCCTGCTGGCGGCTCTGGGGCCGGTGCTCTACCTGGGCTATGCCCTGGCCCGGACGCCGGCCGGGTTCCCCTGGGATGATGCCTGGATTCACGCCACCCTGGCCCGGAACCTGGCCGAAACGGGGGCTTTGGGGATGCAGGCCGGCCGTTGGGGGGCCGGGAGCAGCAGCCTGCTCTGGGTCTTTGCCCTGGCGCTCGGCTTCCGGATAGGCCTTTCCCCCTGGCTGAGCGCCGTTCTCCTGGGGGGAATTTCCCATATCGCCGCTTCCTGGGCTATGGTCCGGCTGACGCGAGGGGTTCTGGGTCGGGTCGGTAGTCTCCTGGCCGGAGCCCTCTACGCCCTCTTCGGCCCGCTGGTCTTCCTGGCCCTCTCCGGCATGGAGACGGCCTTTTTCCTGGCCCTGGGCCTGTTGAGCATCTGGGCCTGGACGCAGAACCGTCCGTTCTGGGCCGGCGCTTTGCTCGGCCTGCTCCTGCTCACCCGAATCGAGGGCCTTTTCCTCTGGGGGTTACTTCTGGTTGCCCAACTCCTCCGCCCCGGCCGGCGGACCCTGATTTCCTTCCTGGGACTGTTCCTCCTCCCCCTGGCGGGTCTGGCGGCGGGGAGTGCGGTGCGCCTGCTCAGCGAAGGGCATCTTCTGCCCCTTACCCTGAGCGGGCGGCGCTGGCTGTGGGGGTTGCCGCCGCCGGGCGTCCTCTCTCCGGAGAGGATGGGCCTTTTTCTCCAGAACTGGCGCGTCTACCTGCTGGACTGGTTCCTGCAGGCCTTCCGGCTGGAGAACTGGCCGATTCTGCACGGAGCCTATCTGGGCGTGCTGCTGCTCTGGGGGTTGGGCGGGCTGGCTTTCCTGGCCTGGCGGACCTGGCAGGCCCGGAGGGAGCCGCGTTTCTGGGGGGCCTGCCTGATGGTGTTATGGGGGGGCGGCCATCTATGGGCCTACCTCGTCTTTCTCCCCATGCCCTCTTTTCGCCACCAGGCCCCCTTCCTCCCGGCGACGTTGCTCCTCCTGGCCGGAGGGGAAGGCTTCCTTCAGTCCACCCTGGCCTGGGCCTTCGGGCGGGCACGCTCCGGGTGGCCCCGGCTGGTTCGAGGGCCGGCAATCCTTGCCCTGCTCTTTGGGGCCGGCCTGACCCTCTGGCAGTGGCAGGCGAACTACACGCTACAGGTGGAGCACATCAACCGCGTCCATGTCCGTCTGGCCCATTGGGTTTCCCGGAATGTCCCCCCGCAAGCCGTAGTGGCGGCCTTTGACATCGGTGCTCTGGCCTACTTCGGCCGGCATGAGGTTGTGGATTTGGGCGGCCTGACCGATGCAGCCGTCCTGCCTTATCTCTACACGCACCAGTCCCCCTCCTACCTGTACGAACGGGGAGCCACCTATCTGGCCATGATCGGCGAGCCGGGGGATTACTGGTGGAGGGAATTGGGGCTGACCCCGCCGGCCTGGGGGGAGACCTTCGCCCTGAGCCTGGAGGCTCGTTTCGAAGTTCCTCCCTACGCCCGCCCCCCCTTCGACCGGCCGGCCGACTATTACTTCTACCCGGCCTCCCGCCAGATCACTCTCTATGCCATCCGCTGGATCGCTCCGCCCAAGGGGCCGTAGACTCCTGGAGGTTGGCCATGCTCCGAGGGACCTTATTGGAAAACCTGCACCGGGCACGAAGTCTCCTTCGGGAGAAGGGGCTGGGGGCCTTCCTGGCCCAGGATGTGCGGGATTTTATGGACCGGCTGGCCGTGCAGTGGCGGGCACGCCACTATATTCAGGGCTTTCACCGCCTCTACTACCATGCGGCCTACGACGTCCCGCCCCAGACATGGGGCAACGCCTTCTGGATGGGTGTCCCCATCCAGAAATGTCCTCTGGACCTCTTTGTCTACCAGGAAATCTTCCATGAGACCCGTCCGGAGGTGCTTGTCGAGACGGGCACGGCCGCCGGCGGTTCGGCCCTTTTCTGGGCTTCCCTGTGCGATCTCGTCGGGCGGGGAGAGGTGATCACGGTGGATATCGAGGATCGATGCCAGGTTCAACATCCTCGGATCACCCGCCTGCTGGGCAGTTCGACTGATCCTGATATCGTGGAACTCATCCGGGAGCAGGTGCGAGGCCGGCCGGCCATGGTCGTCCTGGATTCCGACCATCGCAAAGCCCATGTCCTGGCCGAGTTGGAAGCCTACAGCCCGCTGGTCCCGGTCGGCTTTTACCTGATCGTGGAGGACACGAACATCCATGGTCATCCCGTTGGCTGGCGGTACGGCGAAGGGCCGACGGAAGCGGTCCGGGAATTCCTGCGCCGGCGCGATGATTTTGTCGTGGACCGAAGCCGGGAGAAGCACCTGCTGACCTTCAATCCGGGGGGATTTCTGCGCCGGGTTCGCTGACGGGTCATTCCAGCGGGAAGGCGAAGAAGAGGGCCACCTCGGCTTCCTCGTAGTATTGCTCGTGGTAGCCGCAGAAGACAAAACCCAGGCGCTGGGCCAGGGCGATGGCCGGCGCGTTGCGGGCCGGCGTCTCGAAAATCAGGGCCCGCAGGTTGCGGCCCCTCCCCCAGAGAATCGCCTCCTGCAGAAGGCGCGAACCCCAGCCCTGCCGGCGCCGTTCCGGGGCCACGGCCAGCGCCTCCACCCAGCCCAGCCGCTGCCCCGCCCGGACCTCCACCGCGATGTAGCCGTAGATGGCGTTGCCCTCTTCCAGGACCAACGTCAGCGCCCGCCGCTGCCACCCGGCCGACAGGCGCTCCCGGATTCCCGGCGGGGTCAGAAGGAGGGGATGGGGCAGGCGCACCGGATGGAAGGAGACGAACAGCCCCTCCTCTCCCTCGGCCAGCACATCTCCGCGCTGCAGGCGCATCTGCCAGACCTGGCCGCTCCGGTAGGAGATGTCCACCGCCATGCAGGCCGGCAGATCCGCGGGTGTCGCCGGACGGATGATCATGGCTTCGACGCCCCCTTCTTTCTCCGAATGCGGCGGGAGCGCCGCACCATCTCCTCAAAGGGTATCTGCTGGTCCATCAGTTTGGCATAGAGGTAGCGCAGGACGATCTTGAGCGCCGCCGCAAAGGGCACGGCCAGGAAGAGGCCCAGCACGCCGCCGATGCTCCCGCCGGCCAGGACGGCGAAGAGCACCAGAAGCGGGGGCAGGTCCACCATATAGCCGATGATGGGCGGGAGGATGATGTTCTCTTCGAGTTGGTTCAGGCCCACATAGAGGGCCACCACCACGATGCCCAGGGTGAGGTGGCTCCAGCCAAAGGGCACCTCCGGCTGAAAGAGGGTCACCAGCACGGTGACGCCGCCGGAGATAAACGGGCCGATCAGGGGGATGATGTCCATCAGGCCGCTGAATAGCGCCAGCACCACGGCAAAGCGCACCTGCAGGATGGAGAGGCCGACGCCCAGGACGATGCTCACCAGCACGATGCGCACCAGTTGGGCCCGCAGATAGGCCGAAAAGGCCAGGTGGATGCGCTGGAGAAGGGCGGTCAGTTCCTCCCGCAACGGGGGAGGGACCAGACCCAGGAGGTTCTGCACCCACCGCTCGCCGAAGAGCAGGCAGTGGAAGGTGGCCACCAGAAAGACGATGAGGCGCAGCACCGTCCCGACCACCAGGCTGACGCCGGCCAGCGCCTGCCCCGGCAGGCTGCGCACCAGGCCGGTCATCCACTCCACCACCTGCTCCCCAAAGGTCTGCAGGTCGAGGTGGATGCCCAGAATCACCAGTTCCTTCTGCCGGGTGATATAGTCCTGGATGGCGGCGACGATGTCCCCGATGGACCTGACCAACCCCGTGTATTGATGGCTCACCACGGGAATCAGGAAGGTGACGCCCCAGTAGATCAGGCCGCCTACGGCCAGGTAGACCAGGAGAATCCAGAGGACCCGCGGCACCCGGGTGAGCCGGTTCAGCCCTTTGATGAGAGGGTGGAGCACATAGGCCACCAGGATGGCCCAGAAGAAGGGGATGGCCACGTCCAGCACCCGCCAGAGGAAGAGGACGGCCAGCAGGAGCACGACCCAGATGGTGATCGCTTTGGCCCGGCTTGAGAAGCGCAGCGACTCCACCACAGCCCCTCGTTTTTCGGGAAAAAACAGCCGATTTGCGCCGAAAAGCCCGGCCCGAAGACGCCGGGCCCCGCCGTTGATACTCTATTATATCACAGCCAGGGGAAAAGACAAAATTTTGGGGTGCGCGCCATTTTTGTAGGTAATTTTCGGCGTTGCCGCCGGCCAGGCCTGCCAGAGGCCGGGTGCCCCCGGTTGGTAAAGCCATGGAGGGCGATGAACTGGCTCACCGCCGCTCTTGTAGGTGCGGGTTTGAAACCCACACCTACACAAGTGGCGGGCGCCCTGACAAAATTTTGCGCCAGCCCCTTCGCCATGCTATAATCGGCTGGCAATATTTCTCGTTCGTCTGACGTTTGGAGGCATCTTGAAAGTTCGGGCGGTCCATTTCCAGGCTTCCAGAAGGGCGGTGGCCCTGGTCGGTGGGACGGTCCTTTCCGGCCTGGCCTCCTACGCCCTGCGCCAGCGCTTCCCCCCCTGGGATAGCGCCATCTTCCTGGTCGGGGCGCTGGCCCTCTTCCTGTGGGGGGCCTGGGGGGAGGAGGTGGAGACGCCCTGGCCGGCCCCGGCCGGGGAGGAGCCTTTCTCCCTTCAGCAGTGGTACGCCATCGGCGGAGCCTTCCTCTTCGGGGCGCTCTCCTGGTTCGCCTTCTCCGGGAACCGCCTGAGCCGGCCGGGCCTCCTCTGGCTGGCGCTCTCCATCGCCGCCATCTTCCTGGCCGGCCAGCCCCGGAGGCGGCCGGCCCCTCGTCCGCCGGGGCGCGACCTTCTGCCGGCCCGGGTGCGCCACCTGGCCCTGTTGGGCATCATCCTCCTGGGGGCCGTCTTCCGCCTCTACATGCTGGATAGCCTCCCCAGCGATATGTTCAACGACCTGACCTATAACTACCGGGAGACGGAGCAAATCCTGCGCGGCGAGTGGATGATCTATGCCACCGGCTTCCCCGGCCGGGAACCGCTCCTCTTTTACCTGACCGCCCTCCTTTCGCAACTGACCGGCCTGAACTTTTATACGCTCAAATTGATCACCGCCCTCATCGGCACGGCCACTCTGCCGGTGGTCTATCTCCTGGGCCGGGAGGTCGCCGGCGACCTGGTGGGTCTGGTCGCCGCCCTCTTTCTGGCCGTGGCCAAGTGGCACGTGCTGGTGAGCCGGGTGGGATTCCGGGGATGTCTCCTCCCCCTGGCGGTGGCGCTGGTGGCCCTGTTCCTCCTGCGGGGGTTGCGAGGCGGCCGGCGGAGCGACTTCCTCTGGGCCGGCTTCTTCCTGGGGCTGTCCCTCTATACCTACACGGCGGCGCTGGCCCTCTTCCCGGCCACCTTCCTGGGGCTGGCCCTCTACGCCCTGGCCGGCCACGCCGGCGACCTCTGGCGGGTGCGCCGTTCGCTCCTCCTGGCCCTGCTCGTGGCCCTCCTGGTGGCCCTCCCCATGTTGCGCTATATGCTCGTGGACGGCCGGGAGCAGTTCTGGTTTCGCCCGCTGACCCGGGTGGGCGAGGTGGAGGAAGCCTACCCAGGCCCCCTGGGGGAGATCCTTCTGGGCAACATCCTGCGCACCGCCGGGATGTTCCACGTCCGGGGGGACGTGGTCTTTCGGGTCAACGTCCCGGAGGACCCCCATCTGGACGTCGTGGTCGGGGCCCTTTTCCTGCTCGGGCTGGCCCTTCTCCTGGCCCGCTGGCGGCGGGGCGGCAACGCCCTGGTGCTGGCCCTGTTCGTGGTCATGCTCCTGCCCACCACGCTGGCCCTGGCCTTTCCCCGGGAGGTGCCCGGGGCGGTGCGCAGCGGCGGGGCCATGGCCACGGTCATGCTCTTTCCGGCGGCTGCGGTGGCCGTGCTCTGGCAGCGGTTGGGGAGAATCTTCCCGGCGTTGCACTCCCGCTGGGGTTGGGGCGGGCTCCTGGCCGTCCTGGCCCTGGCCAGCGGCCTGCCGAACGCCCACCTTTGCTTCGTCCAGTATCCCCAGTTCCTGCCCTACGGCAACTATCCCCTCTACCGGGAGATCGCCCGGGCCATCGACGACTTCGGCGACGAGGGGCCGGTGTACCTGAAAAGCGTGCCCTTCTGGGACGACAAAGACGCCATCCGCCTGCAGACGAAGGAGCACAAGGACTGGGGGCTGCACGGGGAGGTGCTGACCGAACTCGACCGGGCCTTTTTCGCCGCCCAGGAGGCCGGCCAGGGAGCGGTGATCGTGAACCCGGAGCAAGACCGGGCCGCCCTCCTGTTCCTGCAGGAGATGTTTCCCCACGGCCTGACGGTCTACTACCGCGACGACCAGGGCCGGCCGCAGTTCGCCGTCTTTCTCTACCGGCGGGAGGATTTCGTTCCGTAGGAGGAGGCCATGGAAGAAAGGGTTGACCTGGTCATCATCGGCGGGGGGCCCGGCGGCTACGTCGCCGCCATCCGCGCCCGGCAGTTGGGGGCGCAGGTGGCCCTGGTGGAGCGGGAACGGGTGGGGGGAACCTGCCTGAACCACGGCTGCATCCCCACCAAGGCCCTCATCCACAGCGCCGAGGTGTTGCGCCTGGCCCGCGAGGGCGGGCGCTACGGCGTGGTGGGGACGGAAGGGGCGCGCCCCGATTTTCCCCGGATGCAGGAGCGCAAGGCCGGCGTGGTGGAGACGCTCGTCGGCGGGGTGGAGAAGTTGCTCCAGAACCACGGAGTGCGCCTGTTCCAGGGGACGGCCGCCCTGGAGGGGCCCCATACCGTCCGGGTGCGGCCGGATGGAGGCCCCGAGGTGCTCCTGGAGGCCGGCCGGGTGATTCTGGCCACCGGTTCGGAGCCTTCTCCCCTCCCGGTGCCTGGGGCCGGCCTCCCCGGCGTGCTGGATTCGCGGGACCTCCTTCAGATTCGGGAAATTCCTTCCTCCCTGGTGGTCATCGGGGGCGGGGTCATCGGCATGGAGATGGCCCTCCTCTTCCACTTCCTGGGCAGCCGGGTCAGTGTGGTGGAGATGCTGCCGAACATCCTTCCCCCGGCCGAGCCGGAACTGGCCCGGCGCTTTGCCCTCCTGGTGCGGCAGATGGGCCTGGCGCTGCACACCGGGGCGCGGGTGCTGGAGATTGTCTCCGGGGAGGACGGCCGGCTGGGGGTGACCTTCGAGGGGAAAAAGGGGCCGGAGACGGTTTGGGGGGAGCGGGTTCTGGTGGCCGCCGGCCGGCGTCCTTCCGACGGAGGGCTGGACCTGGAACGGCTGGGCATCGCCCGTTCCGGCCGGGCCATCGCCGTGGACGAGCATCTGGAGACGAGCCTGCCGGGGGTCTATGCCGTGGGCGATTGCACCGGCGGCGCCCTCCTGGCCCACCGCGCCTTTTACCACGGCGAGGTGGCGGCGGAGAACGCCCTGGGGAGGAACCGTCGGGTGGACGAGCACGCCATCCCCTACTGCATCTACACCTGGCCGGAACTGGCCGGGGTGGGGCTGACGTTGGAGCAAGCCCGGGCGGCCGGCCGGCCCTGCCAGGAGGCGCGTTTCCCCTTCTCCGCCAACGGCCGGGCCCTGGCCATGGGCGAGAGCGTCGGCCAGGTGCGCCTGGTCTATGACCCGGAGGAGGGAACGGTGCTGGGGGTGCATCTCCTGGGGCCGTATGCGAGCGAACTCCTGGGCGAGGCCACGCTGGCGGTGCAGGCCGGAATCCGGGTGCAGGAGATGGCCGAAGTGGTGCACGCCCACCCCACCCTGTCCGAGGTGCTGGGGGAGGCGGCCAAAGCGGCGGCCTGGGGCGAGGCCATCCATTGTCGGAAGATGTGACCGAGGCGAAGGTGGAGGGTCCGGAGGTTCTGGAGCGGGTGGCCCGGGCGGCCCATCTGCGGGAGGGGCCGGCCGGCGTGGCGGCCTTCCTGCGTGTCCTCTACCGCCAGTCCCCCCTGCCCACCCAGGAACTGGCCCGCCGGCTGGGCTGGCCGGTGCCGGTGACGGCGGCGGTGCGCGGAGAACTGGAGCGGGCCGGGCTGCTCCGGCGCATGCCCGGCGGAAGCGCCCTGAGCGAAAGCGGGAGGGCTTTTGTCCGGGAGGCGCTCGGCCTGGGGGCGAGTATGGACCCCCTTTGCCCGACCTGCGCCGGCCGGCGCATCGTCGTGGATTCGGCCCGCTGGGGGCCGCTCCTGGCCTGCCTGGAGGAGGCGTACCGGGCCAATCCTCCCGTGGACACCACCCTGGACCAGTCCCACGGCCTCCCGGAAACGGCCCTGCGCCGGGCCCTCCTGATGCACCACGAGGGGGCGTTGGAGGGCAAGGACCTCCTCCTCCTGGGAGACGACGACCTGGTCTCCGTGGCCGTCGGGTTGCTTGGGAGGGAGGGCGTAGGAATCAGGGACCAGGGCTTAGGAGCCGGTGAAACAGGGTGGGTGCGGCGACTGGTGGTCGTGGATGTGGATGGGCGTTTTCTGGAGCACATCGCCGCGGCCGGCCGCCGCTGGGGATTCGCCGTGGAGACGGTGCAACACGACCTGCGCGAGCCGCTGCCGGATGCGCTACGAGAAGCCTTTGACACGGTGGAGACCGACCCGCCCTACACCCTGCCCGGCCTGCGCCTCTTCCTTTCCCGGGCGCTGGAGGCGCTTCGGCCGGGCGGCGGGCGGGACATCTTTCTCTCCTACGCTCCCCGGGACCCGGAGGGACAGCGGGCGCTCCTGCGGGAGTGCGTGGAACTGGGCCTGGCCCCCTACTCGGTGACGCCCGATTTCAACCGGTATGTGGGGACAGGGACGTTGGGCGGAAGCGGCCAGATGTTGCACCTGCGCACGACGCCGGAGGCCCGGCCGGCCCTCTCCGGCCGCTACGCCGGGCCGCTCTATACGATGGAGGTGCACCCGGCCGAACGGCTGTACCGCTGTTCGGCCTGCGGAAGCCTCTTTCGGGTCGGCCCCGGGGGCGACTTTGCCACCATCGAGCAACTCAAGTCCCACGGCTGTCCCCGCTGCGGAGGAAAGACCTTTCGTATCCGGAAGAAGATTTCTTCCCCTCGCTCCCGATGAGGATGACGATGGACATCGGACGTGAACACCTCCTTTACGATATCTGGCTTGCCGACGGAGAGGCTTTGAAATACGTCGAGCCTTTGCGCACCATCGTGGTGGAGGCGGCCCGGCGCGGCGGGGCCAACATCTACCATCAGCACTGGCAACAGTTCACCCCCTGGGGCGTCACCGGCTTCCTCCTCCTGCGGGAGTCGCACATCTCCATCCATACCTGGCCGGAGGAAAATTTTGCCGCCATCGACCTCTTCCCCTGTGGGCCGATGGATGTGGAGTTGATCGTGCGCCTGCTGCGGGAGGCGCTGCATCCCTGTCGGGAACGCCTGGTGCGCCAGGTGCGCGGGCTTCCCGAGGCGGAGGAGGCCGGCCTATGACCCCCCTTTACCTCCTCGACCTCAACCGACACCGCCTGGAGAAGTGGATGGAGGGCCTGGGCGAGCCGCGCTTCCGGGCCCGGCAGTTGTGGCGCTGGCTCTACGTCCACCTGGCCGACGACTTTGCCCAGATGACCGACCTGCCGGCCGCGTTACGCCAACGTCTGGAGCAGGAAGCCACCTGCCGCGCCCTCGTCCTGCGCGAGGAAAAGGTCGCCCCGGACGGCCTGACCCGCAAGGGGCTGTTCGAACTCCCCGACGGGGAGCGCATTGAGGCCGTCCTGATGCTCTACCACGAGCGGGCCTCGGTCTGCGTCTCCACCCAGGTCGGCTGTGCCATCGGCTGCCCCTTCTGCGCCACCGGGCAGGGGGGCTTTCGCCGTAACCTCTCCAGCGGAGAAATTGTGGAGCAGGTGTTGCACTTTGCCCGGCGGCTGCGCACCTCCGGCCAGGACTGGACGGGGCTGACCCGGGTCACCCACGTCGTCTTCATGGGGATGGGAGAGCCGCTGGCCAACTACGAGGCCACCTGGGCCGCTGTGGAGCGCCTGCACGACCCGGACGGCTTCAACCTGGGGGCGCGGCGCATGACCCTGTCCACGGCCGGCCTGGTCCCGGGCATCCTCCGCCTGGCCGAGGAGCGCCTTCCGGTCAACCTGGCCGTCTCCCTTCACGCCGCCGACGACGAATTGCGCAACCGCCTGGTGCCGCTGAACCGGCGCTATCCGCTGGACGAAGTCTTCCGGGCCCTCCAGGTCTATGTGGAAAAGACCCATCGCCGCGTCTCCTTCGAGTACGTCCTCATCGCCGGGGTGAACGATTCCCCCGAGCAGGCCCGGCGGCTGGCCGGCCGGCTGCGCGGCTTCCTGGGCCACGTCAACCTGATTCCGCTCAACCCCATCCCCGATAGCGACTGGCGGGCTCCGGAGCGGCCGGTTGTGGAGGCTTTCCGGGAAGTGCTGGAGCGGGCCCATATACCGGTGACGGTGCGCCTGGAGCGGGGGACGGAGATCTCCGCCGCCTGCGGGCAGTTGCGGGCACACGCCGAAAGCACGTTGAACGTTCTTTGAGGGAAAGCGATGGAGTTAGAGGGAGGGCGGAAGCACGCCCTTGAGGTCGAGGTGGTGGAGGTTCAGGGGCATTGCCCGGTCTATCGGGTGGGGGACCGCTTTCGTATCGAGGGGGGCTACCGCCTGGTCGCCGGCCGGCCGGTCTGCCTGCACGCTCTGCAGTCGCTCAGCCCCTACTACGTCCCCCTCAGCCGGGGGATACCGCCGGCGGAACTGGGGCTGGCCGGCCCCGATGGGGCGGCCTATGTGCAATGCCTGGACCCCTTCCGTTACACCGGCGGAGGCACGGTGACCTTTCGTGTGGTCGTGGAAAGCCCGTCGGGGTGAGGGGGCATCCGGTCAGCGTTGCCGGCCGAGTTCCTCCTTCAGGCGGCCGGCCACTTCCGCCCGGGGCAGGCTGCGCTGTTCCCCGGTGCGCATCTCCTTCACCGTCACCGTTCCGGCGGCCAGTTCGTCCGGCCCCACCACCAGCACGTAGGGGATGCCCTTGCGGTCGGCATAGCGGAACTGCTTTCCCAAAGGGACCCCGACCTCCAGGTACACCTCGGTGCGTATCCCGGCCTGCCGCAACTCCTGGGCCAGGCCCAGGGCGGCCGAAACGTGTCCGGCGTCGAAGAGGGCCACCAGCGCCTGGGCAATCGTCCCCGGCAGGTCCAGGAGGTGCAGTTCGGAGATCACGTCCACGATGCGCTCCAGGCCCAGGGAGACGCCCGTGGCCGGCATGTCGGGTCCAAAGAGGCCCACCATGCGGTCGTAACGCCCGCCCCCGCTGATGGAGCCGATGCGCGGTTCGTCCACCACGGTCTCGTAGATGGGGCCGGTGTAGTAGCCCAGGCCGCGCACCATGCTCAGGTCCAGGCGGTAGTGGCTGGCCGGAACCCCCAGCGCCTCCAGGTATCCCAGGAGTTCCTCCATCTCGGCCACTCCCTCCAGCCCCACCGGGACGTCGGCAAAGCGGAGGCGCAGCCCGGCCAATACCTCGGGCCCTCCGCCGGGCATCTGCACCATCTCCAGGAGGCGGCCGGCCGTCTCCGCCGAAAGGCCTTCCTCCAGGAGGAGGGCCCGCACCTGCTCCGCCCCGTCGCGCTCCAGTTTGTCGATGGCCCGATAGAGGCCGGCCGTCCTCTCGGGCGGGACGCCGGCGACGATTCCCAGCCCGGAGAGAATCTTGCGGTTGTTCAGGCGGATGGTGAAACGCTCAAAGCCCAGGTTGCGCAGGGCGGTATAGACCACAGCCAGCACCTCGGCATCGGCCAGCATGGAGGCGCTGCCCACGATATCCACGTCGCACTGCCAGAACTCGCGGTAGCGGCCCTTCTGGGGGCGATCGGCCCGCCAGACCGGCCCCATCTGGTAGCGTTTGAAGGGGAAGACCAGTTCATTCTGGTACTGGGCGGCGACGCGGGCCAGGGCCACGTTGAGTTCATAGCGCAGCGCCACCCGCCGGCCGCCGTGGTCGGTGAAGCGGTAGAGGAGTTTATCCACCTCCGCGTCGGATTTCCCCTCGAAAGTTTCGGCGTACTCGATGGCCGGGGTCTCCAGCGGTTCAAAGCCGAATTGCTCAAAGGTGCGCCGCAGGGTGTCGATGACGTACTGGCGCAAGATCATGGTGCGCGGAAGGAAATCGCGCGTGCCTTTGAGGATGCGGGGTTCGATCCTGGGCATGGTCCTGCTCCTGGGTGTTCCATCGCCGTGATGGCCTCATTATAACCTGGGGCGGGGAAGGCGTCAAACGCTGGAGCGGGTCCGCCAACCTGGCAGGGGCGGGTTTCTGGAACAAACCGGATGGTAAGCCGACACAGCGCAGCAGGCCATCTGAACCCTCCGCCTTGCCGGGTACAAAATGGCGCGCACCCTTGAACCTTTTTGAATTTGCGCTCCCTCCGGCTGTGTAGTAAAATGGACCTGTAGCGCGGAGAAAAGGGGTAACGGTATGTCCGAGAGACCCAAACTGGTCCTGATCGATGGGCACGCCCTCCTCTACCGGGCCTACCACGCCCTGCCGGCCACGATGGTGACCTCCCGGGGGGAGCCGACCAACGCCCTCTACGGCTTCCTCTCCACCGTCCTCAAGGTGCTGTCCGAGGAGCAGCCCGATTACGTGATTGTCTGTATGGACCGGGGGCGAACCTTCCGCCACGACCTCTATCCGGAGTACAAGGCCCACCGGGCCAAGATGCCCGACGACCTGCGCCCTCAGGTGGACCGCGCCGAAGAGGTCCTGCACGCCCTGGGCATTCCCACCTACGGCCTGGAAGGGTACGAGGCCGACGACCTCATCGGCACCCTGGCCCGCCAGGCGGAGCAGGCCGGCCTGGATACCCTCATCATCACCGGCGACAGCGACGCCCTGCAACTGGTCCGCGAGCACGTCCAGGTGCTCGTCCCCGGCCGCAAATACAGCGACACCCTCCGCTACGACCCGGACCGGGTGCGCGAGCGCTACGGCTTTGATCCCGAGCGGCTGGCCGAGTTCAAGGCGCTCAAGGGCGACCCCTCCGACAACATCCCCGGCGTCCCCGGCATCGGGGAGAAGACGGCCGAGGAACTGGTGCGCAACTTTGGCTCGCTGGAGGCCCTCTACGAGAAACTGGAGCAGGTTCCCCCGCGTTACCGCAAGGCGCTGGAGGAAAACCGGGACCAGGCCTTTCTCAGCCGCGACCTGGCCCGGATTCGCACCGATGTCCCGGTGCGGCTGGACCTGGAGGGCAGCCGTTTCGGCACCTATGACCGCGAGGCGGTGGTGCGCCTCTTCCGCGAACTGGAGTTCCGCAGCCTCCTGGGGCGGCTGCCGGGCCGGCGGGCCGAGGCGGAGCCGGCCCAACCCTCCCGCCAGTTGCCCCTGTTCGAAGCCCCCCCGGCCCCGCCGGAACCGGCGGCGCCGCCGGCCTACCGCATCGTCCGGGACGAAGCCGCCCTCCGGGAGATGCTCGCCGCCCTGGGAAGCGGCCCCCTGGCCCTGGATACGGAGACCACCTCCCTCCAGCCGATGGACACCGAACTGGTGGGCATTTCCCTGGCCCGGGGCGACGGCCGGGCCTGGTACATCCCGGTCGGCCACCGCACGCCGGACGGCCGGCGCCTTCCGGGGCAACTCCCCTGGGAGGAGGTCCGCCGGCAACTTTCTCCCCTCCTGGGGGACGCCCGCATCCCCAAGATCGCCCACCACGCCAAGTTCGATACCCTGGTGCTGGCCGAGCAGGGGCTGGAGGTGCGCGGCGTCACCTTCGACACCCTGATCGCCGCCTACCTGGTGGGCGGTCGCACGGGCCTGGTCGAGGGCGAAGGCGAATCCGAGGGCGGTGCCGCCGCCCTGCGCAAGGACCGCTCCATCGGGCTGAAGAATCTGGCCTTTCGCTACCTGGGCGTGGAGATGCGGGACATCGCCGAAATCCTGGGCAAGGGGCGGGAAGTGCGCACCATGGACCAGGTGCCCATCGAGGTGGTCGGCCCATACGCCTGCGCCGACGCCGAGATGACCTTTCGCCTGAAGGAGGTGCTGGAATCCCAACTGGCCGAAAACGGCCTGACCGCGCTCTTCGAGGAAGTGGAGATGCCGCTGGTCGAGGTCCTGCGGGAGATGGAGCGCACCGGCGTCCTCCTGGACATCCCCTTCCTCCACCAGATGTCGGGGGAACTGCAACGGGCCCTGAAGGAACTGGAGGAGGAAATCTACGGATATGCCGGCCACCGCTTCAACGTCCACTCGACCCAGCAACTGGGCGAGGTACTCTTCCGCGAACTGGGCCTGCCGCTCACGGCCACCAGCAAACTCAAGTCCGGCGGCTATTCCACGGCCAGCGAGGTCCTGGAGAAGTTGCGCGCCGCCCATCCCATCGTCGAGGCGGTGCTCCGGCTGCGCGAACTGGCCAAACTGAAATCCACCTATGTGGATGCCCTGCCCCTCCTGGTCAACCGGCGCACCGGCCGGGTGCATACCTCTTTCAACCAGACGGCCACGGCCACCGGCCGGCTCTCGTCATCCAATCCAAACCTGCAAAATATCCCCATCCGCACCGAGATCGGCCGCAAGGTCCGTCAGGCCTTTATTGCCGACCCCGGCTGGGTGTTGCTCTCGGCCGACTATTCGCAGGTGGAATTGAGAGTGTTGGCCCACATCAGCCGGGACGAGGGGCTTTTGAGCGCCTTCCGGCGGGGAGAAGACATCCACGCCAGCACCGCCTCGACCGTGCTCGGCGTCCCCCTCGCGGAGGTGACCCCCGAGATGCGGCGACTGGCCAAGTGCGTGGCGAAAGGCACACTGGTCTATACTTCTTACGGCCTGCAACCCATTGAAGCCCTGGGCGAAAGGCCAGAAGTTGGCCAGTTCACCCCTCTTGGCCATCTATCCGTAGCGACGGATGGGGCGGAAAAGGAAGCCACGCATCTGTATTTTGATGGCCGCCGTCCCGTCAGAACGATCACGGTCAAGACCGGCCTGTCCATCGCCTGCACCCACCGCCACCGGTTGCGGGTTATCGACCGGGAGGGAAATTACGTTTGGAAATCGGCCGGGGAAATCGAGCGCGGTGACTTCCTGGCTGTGGTCAAAGGCAGCAGAGTTTTCGGTCACAACGATATTCTCCCCCAGGTAGAGTTCCCCGCTGCTCTCAGGAGAACTCGCTACAAAGACTTAAACATCCCCTCCCACTGGACCCCGGAGTTGGCTCGCTTCCTGGGTTACGTGCTCTCGGGAGGTTACCTGTATCGCCATAAGGGGAAGCCACACACCAGCACGTTGACCCTCAGCCAGTCCCTCGCCCAGGAAAGGGTAACCGAAGATTTGGTCGAGGTGGCCAGGGCCCTCTTCGGCGACCGGCCCAGGTTCAGCCGACGCAGGGGGAGACTGTTCGTCCAGGTTCACTCCAGCAAATTGCTCTATTGGCTAAGCGCTTTGGGCATCCACGGCAAGTCCGAGGCCAAAACCATCCCCGATGCCTTATTGACCGCCCCCTATGGAATTCAAGTGGAATTCCTGCGCGCCCTTTTCTCCGGGGACGGCTCTTTGAAGAATGAAGGGAAAGCGATCACGTATAGCACCAAGTCCTGGCAACTCGCCAGTCGGCTCCAACAAATGTTGTTGAACTTTGGTTACCTTTTCAGTTTAAGCGTGGAAGGTCGCCAGGGACGCCAGGAGCCCTACTATACCTTATCCCTGACAGGAGCAGGGGAGGTTCGCCGCTTTCTGGATGAAATTGGATTTATCTCTGACCATAAACGGACTTCAGGAGAGGTCGCCTACGCCTGTGATCGGTCGGTGATTCCTTATCAAACCGAACGGATAGGGAGGCTATATCCCTTCCTCAAAGGAGGAGTCAAGGAGAAGGCCTATGAGGTCCTACAGATCGATCACCCGGTGAATCTTAACCGCACCCGTGCGGAAATGGTCGTGCGGCATTTGCGGGCCGGTGGCCTGGAGCACCCGGCTTTGACAGAATTGGAAAATCCGGTGAGCAAAAATCTTGTTTTCTTACCCGTTATAGCCATCGAGGAAGGGGAGGCAGACGTCTATGATCTGTTCGTTCCGGAGGGCAACGCTTATGTGGCGAACGGTTTTGTAAGCCACAACACGATCAACTTTGGTATCATTTATGGCATGAGCGGTTACGGCCTGGCCCAGCGAACGGGTCTATCCCAGGAAGAGGCCGACCGCTTCATCAAGAACTACTTTGCCCGATACCCTGGGGTCGGGAGATACGTGGAGGGGATCAAACGCAAGGCGCACGAGCAAGGTTACGTGGAGACGCTTCTTGGCCGGCGCCGCTACATCCCGGAACTGCGCTCCTCGAACCGCAACGTGCGGATGGCGGCGGAGCGGGAGGCGGTCAACACGCCGATTCAGGGCACGGCCGCCGACATCATCAAAATCGCCATGGTGCGCCTGTTCCGCGCCCTCCAGGAGCGGAAGTTGCGCAGCCGGATGCTCCTGCAGGTGCACGACGAACTGGTGCTGGAGGTGCCGGAGGAGGAGGTCGAGACGGTCGTGCCGCTGGTCAAGGAGGTGATGGAGGGAGCCTATCGGCTGGAAGCGCCGCTCCAGGTCGAGATTCACACCGGGCCCAACTGGGGGGCGTTGAAGTAACGGCGACGGCAGGGCTATGGGCGAAGACGGACTCCCCAGCGCCGAAGAACTGGTCGGGCAGGTGGAAGCCGGGGGGGAAGAAGGGCCTCCGAGGCGGCCCCCCACCCCCTGGTGGCGTCCCGGGCCGGCCGTGCCGTCCGAATCCCCCCCGTTCCTTCGTCCCGCCCGGATTCTCCTCCCCATCCGCGCCCTGGTCATCCTTCTGGTGCCCTTTCTTTTCCTCCTCTTTCGCCTGCCGGCTACCCACCTCCTTCCGCTCTGGGTTGCCCTGGGACTGGCCCTGGTCTCCTGGCCGCTCCTGTACCTTGGGGAACGACATCGGTATTTGGAGCACCGCCTGGGGCGCTGGGCGCTGCCGGCCCTGGACCTGGGGCTGGCCACCCTCCTTTGCCTGGGCAGTTGTTCTGCCCGCAGCCCCTTTTTCCCCACCTTCTACCTGCCGATCGCCTACGCCGGGTTGCTTTCCGGCTACGCCGGCGGTCTGGCCTTTGGCCTGGCCGCCTCCGGACTCTACGGCCTGCTCCACCTCCTGGGCCCCGCCGGGCCGGCCCAGGCCCTGGGCATGGCCCTTCTTTTCCCTCTGGCCGGCGCGCTCAGCGGCTATCTGGGCCAGTCCCTGGCCCGCCTCAACCGCCGCAGCCAGGAGGCCCTCGAACGGGCCCGCCGGCTACAGGAGGAGGCCGAGGAGCGGCGTGCCCTCTACACCCGCTGGTATCGCGCCGTGGACCGGCTCAAGGCCGACTTTGTCTATTCTGCCTCCCACGAACTCCGTACCCCCCTGACCCCGGTCAAGGGTTACCTCCAGTTGCTGCGGAACCCTCCCTTCCCCATCCCCGAGGAGAAGCGCCAGGAGTATATGCAGATCATGGCCGACAACGTGGACATCCTGGCCCAACTGGTGGACGACATCCTCTACCTCCAGCGGGTCACCCGTATCCCCATCGATCTGGAGGAAGTCTCCATCTCGACCGTGGCCCGCCAGGTGGTCGAGGAGGCGGCCGGCGAGGCCGAGGAGGGCCAGGTGCACATCCACCTGGACGACTGGGCCGGCCTGCCGCCCATCCTGGGCAGCAGCGACAGCCTGAAACTGGTCCTGGCGAACCTGATGGAAGTGGCCGTTCGCGATAGCCCGGCCGGGAGCGCGGTCCTCCTCTCCCTGCGGCCGACCGGAGAGGGAGTCCAGGTGCGCATCGCCGGGGCGGGCCGGGGCATCCCGGCCGAACACCAGGAACGCATCTTTGACCTCTTTTTCCACGCCGACAGTTCCCCCACCTACGTTCTGGGGCGCGACGGCCTGCGCCTGGCCATCGCCCGCTACATCGTGGAGATGCACGGCGGCCGCATCGCTGCGGAGAACCGGCCCCAGGGAGGCATCGTTTTTGTCGTGGACCTTCCCGGCCGGAGCGGAGGACAGGACGGACGATGGAACGCACCCTGATGGCCCTTTTTGCCCATCCCGATGACGAAAGTTTCGCCAGCGGCGGGACGCTGGCCCGCTACGCCGCCGAGGGCGTGCGGGTGGTGCTGGTCTGCGCCACTCGAGGCGAGGCCGGCATCGTCCATGACGAGGAGATGAAGGTGCCCCCGGAGGAGATGGGGCGGGTGCGCGAAGAGGAGTTGCGCTGCGCCTGCCGGGTCCTGGGGGTGCAGGAACTGCACTTCCTGGGCTATCGCGACTCCGGCATGGGCGGCAGCCCCGATAACAATCATCCCCAGGCCTTTTGCCGGGCGGAGCCGGCCGAGGTGGTCGAACGCCTCCTGACCCTCTTC
>Ga0123519_10005873_pt1 | contig 19464 bp, 13 predicted proteins | sample YelNatPaOPRAMG02_FD_87396 | JGI IMG/M metagenome (GOLD analysis project Ga0123519, IMG submission 87396) | Hot spring microbial communities from Yellowstone National Park - Yellowstone National Park OP-RAMG-02 (version 2) | ecosystem: Environmental > Aquatic > Thermal springs > Hot (42-90C) ... | reverse complement strand
GAAACTCAGTAATGAGTTTCATATAGCAGTGTGATGTATTGGCAGATTAGACCGTGTGCGAAGCCTTCTGCCAGATTGTCACTACACTACTTGAAACTCAGTAATGAGTTTCATATAGCAGTGCGATGTATTGGCAGATTAGATCGTGTGCGAAGCCTTCTGCCAGATTGTCACTACACTACTTGAAACTCAGTAATAAACGCTTATCAATCGAGCCGTTTTTTACCTTCTTTTGCTGCAGACGACCAACGATCGAGGCACCGGTTTACGGAATATCCTTCTTCTGCGCGATGTGAGCGTTGATAACAGGCTCTCCGCCGGAGTAGCTCAGTGTCCCGCGCGCGGATACATAGCTCTCTTCAACGAACCCATGAGCCTGGAGCAGCACCTTTACAACCTGCCCGGAACCGTCATTCAGGTAGAAGCTGCTCGTGTCTACCGGCGCCACAACCCTTCCCCATACCGTGAAAACATACTTCCCGGCTGCTGAGCGAGCCGCTGCGTCGTGGAGCGCGCGTCCGGATATGCCGTAATTAGCGACGGTCGTATAATAACTGCTCGAATCGGTAGATGAATTGCCCACTGCATCCTTTGCGATAATAGTTACTGCGTGCCTGCCTAAACCCGCCTCGGCATTGATAACGCCTTCAAAAAGATTATTCGATCTCTGCGTAAGCGGTGCACCGTTCGCGGTTACCGAAACCGTACCGGAACCATCAGCCGTATCGACGCGCACGCTCACCGGATCACCCTCCGCGACCATCGCCGGAAGCACAGTAACGGTGACAATATCAGCCGGAGGGGTATCAGATGTGGTAAGTGTATGCTCAGCCGCCCATGGCGAACCGGCGAAAGCCGTATCGATCGCCTGTACGCTCCAATAATACGTGCCCCTGGGCAGGTGCGGGAGCGTCCATGATAGCCCCTGCCCCGCGTTTCCTGCATTGGGCAACCGCCTAAGGCCCGCAGCGTTCGCATTGCCACTGAGTATATCATCCTTACCCGGAGCGCTCCCCACGCGCAGGTTATAGGAAAGCCCCTGCGCAGGTGTCTGCGAATCGGTCGCAGCGTTCCATGTAAATAATGCCCCACCCGTGGAGCCAAACGAAGCCGAAAGCCCGGTCGGAGCGGTGGGCGGGGTGTTGCGGATGAAATAATCGTTATGGTAGATAAAGGCGCCGGAGCCGCTGTTATCCATAGCTCCGGTTAATGCAATATCGAGCCTGCCATCGCTGTCATAATCTCCAAACGAAATACCGCCCTGGCTGAGATTGACGAGAACCGCGTTCGCATCGTGAAAAACACCGCCGCCATCGTTGTGATAGAGCACGGTCGAGCAGGCAGATGCGCGGGTTCCCATGATGAGCAGGTCGGGCCTGCCATCGCTGTCATAATCACCCCATGCAAGCCTGGCCTGACTGACACCGACATTTATCGGCAATGCAATGTTTACTGGTGTGAAAGAGGCGGACGGCGAATCATTGTGATAAAGACAGATATGACCACTGCCGCAAACCGCGAGATCGGGATAACCGTCATTATCATGGTCACCCCACGCAAGCGACCCATCGCAGCAGCCCGAGGCAATCGTATAAGCTTTGGTAAACGTACCATCACCACTGTTATGATATATGAGCACAGCCCCATCGGCGGCGTTTTGCATGGCAAGATCGAGCATTCCGTCCGTATCGAAATCCGCCCACGCAACCGATTTGGTTGCGATATTTTGAATCCCCACCGAAACGGCGCGGAACGGGCCGTTTTCGTTATGGTAGATGCTCGATCCGATTGCAAGATCGAGCCTCCCATCGCCATCATAATCTCCCCATGCGACGCCGGTGTCAGTCACATTCACAAATCCGGCATTCACCTCGTGAAACACACTGCCACCATCATTATGATAAAGCTTCGTGCACGGTGATCCACCACTGAGCTGACCTGTGAGAACAAGATCGAGCCTGCCATCGTTATCATAATCTCCCCATGCAAGCTCCGCATGATAGACACCAGTAAGGTTTGCCGCTATATCGGTGAATGTGCCGTCACCATTATTCCGGTAGATGCGGGCAATTGGGAGGTAACTGGAATTGACATACCCCCACCCCGCCATGGCGAAGTCAAGCCGGCCATCGTTATCGAAATCGGCCCATGCGATAGCGCTATTCTCCGCCCGAGGCGCCGATGCCGATATATCAGTCAGCTTCCCGACTATGAAATCGGGTCCGACAGTATCGGCGGTTATATTTGAAAATGACGCGGATTGTGTCTGGAACCAGTAGCCGTGTTTAGCATCGGTGCTGAGGGTCAGGTTCCCGCTCCAGCCTTCCGGGACCACAACCGAATACACGCCATCGGACCCCGTAACCGAGGTCCCCCAGCTATTGTTAACGGTTGCGGTAACATCGGATACACCACTGCCATCGATTGTTTTAACCCTGCCGGTAATGGTATAGCTGGTTGAGTTTACAGGCCTGGCTGTTATATAGAGCCTGATGCCCTTAAGGATACCCTGAGATATGCTCGTTGATTTGATCAGGATCATATTGTTGAATGTAATCGTAAGTGAAGGGTTGGAGAAGCTACCGCTCGCGCCCGCGGGATAGGTGAATGATGTGCCCGGAGAAAAGGTGCCGGTGGGATCGCGGTCAACAGTGATTACATATTCATAGGGCTTTCCACCAACGACAGCCGGAGGCTCCATCCCCGAATCAGCATAGAAAGAAAGCATAAGCGAGGCAGGTGAATAATTCGACCCGGGAAATGTGATTACTGTCCAGGTTTTCTGGTTTACCCCCGTGAGAATATCCACAAGATCGGTCAGAAAGCATGAGTAAACGCCTGTAAATGAAGGCTCATAAGAAAATACATAAGCTTTGCTTGCGTTGAATAATGTTAAAGGAACATCGACATCATCCCACCCGTCGCTTGCGCCATTCAAAGATCCCAGCTCCAGCGCCCCACCATAGTAGTTGCGTAAGCTGCTGCTGGCCATGATGTACATATTCCATTCGCCATTAGTCCGGCTCACAGCTGCGCCGGATGTGCCGAATAGAATCACAGATACGATGCAAAATGCCATGATAAATCTAACGCACGCATTCATGTAGATATTCAGCCTCCCCACAACCGCCGCTAATCATAACGAGCTTACAGTGTATAATGTAGTGACATGTTATACATATTCTTACCACGGCAGTCTAGCACAGGGTAAATGGAGTGTCAACAATTGCAGACCTGGGCATATGAAGACCAGTATATTTATCGGCAGCAGCTACGGAGATAAGTAAAAGAGGAAATTCTTACAGTCGCGGTTTGGGCTTGTGCGGAAAACGGTAGACTACAGGCAATCCGCGCGGTCTCGCAGCTCAGTGCAGACCCGGTTTGAAGAGGGGGGCCGAACACCGGTCCCCCCTCTGAGTATCTACATCAATTTCATCCAATAACCGGCATACCACTTGCTACTATAGCACCAGATTGATTTCTATTCCGCCTCAGGATAACTCCCCAGCACCCTCACGAACAGCGCCATCTGGTTGAGCTCTGCAAGCGATCTTTGAACCGCTTCGTCTTGCTCGTGACCCTGGCAGTCGATGAAGAATATGTATTCCCAGGGCATGAGCTTTGTTGGACGCGATTCGATCATGGTCAGGTTGATCCCCTGGTCTTCGAAAACTTTCAGCGAATGGTAGAGCGCGCCTGATTTATGCGGAACGGCGTAAACCACCGAGGTTTTATCCTTCCCGCTCGGGTTAGGCTTCGAGTAGCCGACCACCAGGAACCTGGTCTTGTTATGTGGGCTGTCCTCAATGCCTTCTTCGAGGATATTGAGGTTATATTCCTTAGCCGCGAGGCTGGTTGCGATAGCGGCGGATGTAGGATAACCTTCGCACATCTTCGCGCCCTTTGCCGTGTTCGAGACTTCGATGACCTCTACCCCCGGCAGATGGGTAGCAAGCCAGTTGCGGCACTGCGCAATCGCCTGGCCTATCGAATAGACTCGCTTGATCTGCGAGATATCGGTCCCGCAGGAGAGCAGATTGTGCTGGATGGGGGCGTAAATCTCAGCGCATATACGCAGGTCGGAAAGAAGGAACATATCCAGCGTGTGGTTCACCACTCCTTCCGTCGAATTTTCGACCGGTACCACTCCATAATTTGCTTCCTTGCGCTCCACCGCATTGAAAACGTCCGGAATGGTGTTGCACGCGACAAAATCGGTCGAATCTCCGAACTTCAGGATGCTTGCAATGTGGGTGTTTGAGCCCGCAGGCCCGAAATAAGCAACGGAGATCGGTTTTTCAAGAGCGCGGCAGGCTGAGATAACCTCGCGGAAGATCGCGCTCATGGTCTTATCCGAGAGCGGGCCCTTGTTGTTCCTGAGCACTCCCGACAGCACCTGAACCTCGCGCTCGGGAGCAAAAATGCTCTTCTGGCCCTTGTTTTTCATTTTGCCTATCTCGATCGCGCACTCCGCGCGCTCGTTAAGCATCTCCACAAGCTGCTTATCAATTGTATCGATCCTGTTTCTGATATCGGATATGTCCACTTGATCCCTCGTTTACCCACACATTTGAACGTTCCTTAAGGTTACTTACTCATGAGGGCATAAGTTCCCTTCATTGCGGACCAAAGACAGGTAATAACAAAGTCGCCCGGATTTTTTCCCGGGCGACTCTATGTCGGTTAAAGATCAGCGATTTTGTAACTTACGGAGTCGTCTGCATCGTTCCGGATGTAGTCGCCGTTCCAGGCGGAGGCAGCGGGATTATCTGCCTGACCCCATAACACTGCTTATCGAGGACATACAACTGATCTCCACGTAATACGTAGATGTTGTTATAGTCGGAAGAAACCGCTACTCCAGGTGGAGGCGCAGCTACATTCACGACTGGAGCCGGCTGACTCGGAACGTTCACAACAGGAGCGGCCTGAGCTGGAACATTCACTACCGGAGCCGGGCAGGCGAACCTGGGTCCGCGCGCTGCGCGAGCCGGCATTGCTTTGCAATGCTTAACCATTTTAGCCTTGTGCGCCACCGTAGCCTTATGCGTCATTTTGGCATTTTTATGTATCCCAGGCTTTGTTGTGCACTGAGCCGCTTGAACGACTGCAGTCAACACGAGCGACGCCGCAATTACCGCGACGAGTATGATCAGCAACTTGCGCATAGCTAACCCTCCCAAGCAGTATCTGCTGAAGATACTGCAGTTCCTACAATAAATCTTTACCCGTCCATCGGGGTGTTAGACTCATGGTCGACACATTTATACATATTTTGCTGCAATAAATGCTATGTGCCTGCTTTACGAGAATACCTGATTACGCCTTGATGACCGATTCTGTCATCGTGCCGCCTTGGCACGGACGCAGTGACAAGAGAAAAACTAGGATTGAAACGGAAAAATGGAGGACTTTGGTACGCAAATCTAGCATATATGAAGCAGGTAAGCAGAGTGATCAGCTTGTGAATCGGATGCCCAAATTCATAATGAACGCTCACAGAAGAAAGGGATCTATGAATATTATCAAATTTGGTCTGGTTGTTACGTTGCTGGTCGTGCCCTTGGTCAAGGTGCCCTGTGCGTTGGCCGCTTCATATCAGGCCGTTGACATCAGCACTATCAAAGGGAGTGGTATCTCAGATGTGTCCAGTTCGGGAGTGTATGTTGGCCAGACTACTGCGCGAATGCAGGTACCTTGCTATTATGAAGATGGTACCCCGGCCGGTACTATTTGGGATGATGTCTACCATGCCGCGTTCTGGAAGGATGGAAACGTAAGGGATCTGGACCCCTCCGGGGAATGCAGTGGAACATCCGCGATTAATGAAATGGGTGTGGCGGTCGGTTTTATTATGCATGGCTCAATGGGCCGTTATCGATGGGCTCACTACCACGGTTTCGTGTGGCAGAATGATACCATGACGGAATTTGAGGCGCCCGGCTATTTAACGACGGAACCTTATGATATCAACGTGCATAACCAGGTAGTGGGAGAGTATTCGTGCTACATCGATGAAACAGGCGAATCTAACGGATCTCACCATGCGTTTTTATGGGACGACAACCAGTTCTCGGAAATCGGCCTCGATATTGCCCGGGGCATAAATGATGATGGTGTCGTTGTTGGCGAGAAGGATGGATGCGCATACACATGGAAAGACGGCGTCGCCACGCTGCTGGACTCTCGCTTTAGCACCGCATACCACATCAACAACCGAGGGCAGATCATAGGATGGATCATGGACGTTACAGACCACGGCGTCATCGATCGGCACGTAATGTGGGACAACGGCAATATTATTGATATAACCGGTCTTGATGGGGCATCTCTTGACCTCTGTGCCCTTAACAACGTCGGTCAGGTAGTGGGTTCCGCTCAGGTCGCCGATGGTTCCTGGCATGCTTTCGTTTGGCAAAATGGCGTAATGACCGATCTGGGCATTGGCAATGCGAATTGCATCAATGATGACGGTGTAATCTTTGGAAAGCTGGGCGGCCCGTTGGGACACGCAGTGATGTGGGTTCCCGTCGCCGAACATTCGTCACTGCTCGCATTACTCGTCGGCATTGCCGGCTTAGGTGAGACGATGCGGCGGCGGACAAGATAGGAATCGTGGCATGAACACTCTCGTGACTGCTACGCGGCGCCTCTCGCAGCCCTGCGGGCCGCTGCCGGTCAAGGACTGTCGTGTTCGCCACGAAGGGAACAAAAATGGCAAAAAACGCCATTTTCGAAGGAGAAGTGCCTTTTAGACGCATACTGAAGAACGCGGCAGCTGGCTATGGAACTTAAGCAGGGCGGTGGTTAGGCCCCTATATTTCCCTGTATCACTTTATTCTTCGTGCCTTTATCTATCAGGTTTCGAGTGTTTCGCGTGAGAACGTTGCCAGTGAAGGTGAAGTTGTCGCCCGCAAGCGAGGCGCCGGCGCCGTTTTCTACAATTCTGCAGCCATTGATGGCGTAATCGCGGACCTTACTCCCCTCGACCAGGATCCCCGTGCCTTTATTATTGCGGATAGTCACCCCCGAAAGCACGAAAGACCCCGCGCGAACCACCATTCCGTTCGCGCTCCCCGGCCTGCCATAAGCTCCTCCATTGAAGATCGTTCCGCCGGAAATCACCACAATCGCTCCGGAAGCCTGGTCATCTACCAGTATCTGATCTTCATCCGAAGAAGCCGCCCAGCAGCCTGCTATGCTCAGATAGGTATGATCGACCTGGTGGATACCGTGGACGTTGCTGTCCAGGGAAGAGTGGGTAATAAAAACCTCGCGGTTGCTTGCGGCGCCGGGATCACCGATGCGAAGGCCCGTGTGCAAGCCAATGAGATCTGTCGTAACGATATGAACTCCGCCATTGCCGCCGGTCAGGTGAACGCCGATAGTGCCGGTCGGAGCGCTGGGATAAGGGTTCGAGCCGATAATCCGGCCGCCGAATATTCGAACCTCCGACCCGCGCGCAACCCTCACTCCCGTACCGCCGACGCCCCACATCAGGCAATGATCGAGCGTGGTGGTATCCATCACCTTCTCGACGAATATCCCGCTCCCCATTCGAGCCCCGGAGTTATTGAAAAACAGGTTCTGGAAGAACGAGCGTTCCACTCCTCCGAGGCAATAAATCACGGGCGTATCATGCGATTTATCGCTTTTAATAGACGTAAAAGCAAGATCGCGCACCGATGATTCCCTGCATGGCGCATTTTCCTTCCAAAGCAGGAGCGGCTCATCGTTTTCATGGAGGAGAACCGAGCTTTTACCGTCGCCCGTAATATCGAACTTATCCGCGCTCGTAAATATGAGGCTGCGGGTGATGCGATACTGCCCCGCCGGGAAATAGATATGACCACCACGCGCGCTCACCGCCGCATCGATTGCCGCCTGTATAGCCTTAGTATCATCAGTAACGCCGTCGCCTTTCGCGCCGAATTGCGCCACGTCGAACGCATGACCCGGCACGGACGCCTTAGGCGCATCAGCACAAGCAGGCACACTTGCAGCCGCAAACGCAGCCCCCACAAATGCCGCCCCACGAAGGAAATCGCGGCGAGAATTGGTGGAATTCTTTTCTGTCATATACAGCCTCGGTAATCAGTGGATAAGCAGGGCAAAGCGCCGTGCGCCACCTGATATTAATATCACTGCTCCAGGAACAGGTGCATTTGTTCCCGCAGGCAGGCTGATAATTCTTCATGTTCTTTGGGTTTTATCTCTCTTACCACACCGGCCTGCCTGTCCACGCCCGCCGGGGGCGCTGATTCGAAAAGCGACCAGCGGAGCAGACGCTCGGTGAGCTCTTTTATTTCCTGGCGGTAATTTTGATCGTTATACAGGTTATTCATCTCGAGGGGATCGCGCTCCAGGTCATAAAACCGCGAATCACCCGGCTTACGCAGGAGCAGCTTCCTCGTGCGGGAGCGCACCATAAACTCCGGCCCCGAGTCGCTTGCGGCAAATGCGAACTCACGACCACTTCGATCGAGAGCTAAATCATTCCCGCGCATATACATACCACGCTCGCACCCAGCCTGCGCAAGGATCGTCGGAGCGATATCAGCAAGGCTCACCAGCGCATCGGATATTTCTCCCCGCCGTTCCTGCCCTGGAAACCTTATTATCAACGGCACCTTTACCAGCGGATCATACATGCAGCTGGCTTTCAGAATCAGATGATGAAAACCCATGAATTCGCCGTGGTCGCTGGTATAAATGATCAGGGTGTCATCGTAACGACCGGTGCGTTTGAGCACCTCGATCATCTTCCCCACATGATAATCGATTTGCGTGATCGACGCGTAATACTGCGCCATTATCCGCCGTATATCGCCCTCGGTCATTTCATCGTGCGGATAATACCCCCGGCTGACCATCAGGTCTTCCCGCGAACACTCGCTCATCCACCCCGGAAGCAGCGATAGCGAATCCGGGTCATACATTTCGCTCCACGGCTTTGGAGCATCAAACGGGTGATGCGGTTTTATAAAACCGACCATCAGCAGGTTAGCGCCATCATCCCACGATTCCAGCGCTTCTATCGCGCGCTCTCCGATCCACGTGGTCGAATAGTCTTTCTCAGCCAGGTTTGAAGGCCAGGTTGCAAAGCTCTCATTATAACCCCGCGGCGCCTTTTCTCGATATTCTTGAATCTGATCGGTCATATCGAGGCAGTCGCAAAGGCCCTTCGCACGCAGATAACGGTGGTAATCATCATCGTAGCGCCCCGGCCCGTGCTGCTCGGCGAGGGTCATCTCATCGAAGCCGGCATCCAGGTAAGTGGGGGTAAAGTGCATCTTGCCCACAGCCCTGGTGCGATAACCTGCGTTTCTCAGCAGCTTCGGAAACGTGTCGATGCTGCCTGGCAGGGTGCAGTGGTTCGATGAGCCGGTATGCTGGTGGACATAAAGCCCGGAGAGTATCGAATACCGTGAGGGGGTGCAGACCGGAAATGTGCAGAAGGTATTATCGAAACGCACACCGTCGGCAGCAAGAGAATCGATATTCGGGGTGCATATATCCGCATTGCCATACGCACCGATACAATCGAACCGGTGCTGATCGGCTAAAACGATCAGGATATTTGGATGCGAACTGCGTGCCATAACTGCCTGCCGGGAACCGGGCGCTATACCCTCTCCCCATCTCCCTCCGCGAAATCGAGGGCAGGATAATCCGGGATCAGGCGGACGGAGTGGTCGATCTCAGCGCGCCAGCGCGGATTCTTCGACGACATATCCACCGTATAGCCGCTTCCCTCCAGGCTCGAAACATCGAACCCGAGGTAATCCATAATATACCGGGATATCCACTTCTCCAGCTTCAGCACCGTGAGCTTTCGGCGAAGCCTGCCCTGCATGTCGCGGTTGAGTATGCATGGCAGCGTATTCGTCGTAACAATCTCGTCGATAACCGGGCTGTTGAGGGTCTCTCTTACCTCGGGCGAGGAATAGAAGTGGGTGACGAAGAACACCACCCGCTCGGCTCCGGCTTCCTTCAATAACCTGCAGCACTCGCGGATCGTGTTACCCGTGCGCACCATATCGTCAAATACGATCACATCTCTTCCCGCGATCGATTCAACCGGGCACGGCGATTCGGGTGAGATAATGCTGGAGACATTGCGCTCGTCCTTGCGATGCTTCGCAAAATAGAGCAGCCCCGCGGAAGGCGTATTCAGATACTCATATACCTGGGCAGCGAACTCGCGGGCGCCCGCATCCGGCGCGCACACCAGCACCCCCGCTCCCCCGTGCAGGCTCGGGGTCACATCGGATGACCGGATATAATCGGCGAACACCTCGGCGGGGTTCAGGTTCACAAACCCACCCGGCATCACTTCATAGAAAAGTTTCTTTACGGAACTGGAGTGATTGTGGACGGTAATTACCGCATCGACCCCCGCGAGCGCGAGCGATTCGGCATAGAACCTGCTGGTGAAAGGCTGCCCATCGAACTTCTTATAATCCGAAAGGTCTCTCTGAAAATCAACGGCTCCGTGATCGGCCAGGGGACCGCGATCCTGCGCGCTGAAGAAAAGGTCCGGCTCGACCAGCACAACTTTCGCCGCACCGTTATCCTTAGCCGCGCGCGCGACGAGCATATTGCGCATAGCGAGCTCGTTGCGGGTGAGGGTATTGGAGACAGTCGATACCATCACCACGGTATTGCCGCTCAGCTTACGGCCTATATCCTCCAGGTCTTTCTCATCACTGATGAACCGTGGGCAAAACTCGCTGTTTGCGAATGTCTTCAAAGAGATAAGGTCAGCGATATCGGTAAGCTGCCCACAAAACACGCCGATATCGATCGCAAACGGGTTATCCGATTCGGTTCCGATGATAAGAATAGGGTTAGGACCGTTAAGCATGGTAGTTCCTTTCAGTCGAAAGACAGAGTAAAGGAAATTTTGAATGTTGAATTCTTAATCTTGAATAATGGGATAAGTGGTGCAGTGATAGCTATTCAGAATTCTAAATTAAGAATTACTCCCTTCCTCTGGCTTTAGACTCAGTCTTTAAATTTCCTCTTTCGGCGGACCATGAAATATATCCGCCCCAGGAGTTTACGTGCAAGCCTGGGCAGGAGGCGGATCTGCTCACCCGTCCCGGCTTTTTTCCAATACCTCCATATAAGAGATGTCAGCAGCCTGTTATCGTTCAGGCGGTCGACGGTATAATTCACATTGTGCTCGTGGAGCCTGTATCTCGCGAGCTTTTCCGGTATATGCACCACCGGCGCGTTCATCAGGACCTTCAGCCAGGCATCGAAATCATCGCACGTCGAATAGCGACTGTCGAACAAGCCGATATCGAGCATTGCCTGCCTTTTCACCATCACGGCGCTCGCTGAGATCGTGAAGTTGCCGTGCGAGACGAACCAGTAGAAGCTCGGCCGCTCAGGGATAATACCCTGATCGATCCTCAAGCGGTTCGCGTGAGACCCGAACATCTCCATATCGCAAAAGACAAGTGCCGCGTCTTCGTTAGCCCCGATCACTTCCAACTGCCGCTCCAGTTTATTCGGCAGCCAGATATCATCGTGATCGAGAAATGCGATTAGTTCGCCCTCCGCGGCGCGCACCCCGGCGTTTCTCGATTCGGCATGCCCGATATTGCATGCATTTCGCAATATCCGCGTGCGCGGCAGTCCTTCGACCGATTCCACCAGCGGGACAATATCGACAGGTGAAACATCGTCCACTATCACCACTTCAAAATCCCGAAGCGTCTGCGCGGCCACCGACCGCAGCGCCTCATCCAAGAACCGCTGGTGATCGCCGGTAGCGCAGTAGACCGGTATGACGACTGTTATCCCTGACGCTCTCAACATTGCTCTACTTTATTGTATCGCAAAAGCGAGCCGGATGGAACAGGCAGGCGGGTTTCAGCACGAACCGGTATTTTCATCAGCTCTTCTTGGCACGTTTTTTGAAGATATATGATACGTAAGCCCAGAGGAGAAAGGAAAACCCTATGAAGTTCAGAGTCAGCATCGAAAGCCTGGTCCTGGCAGGAATCTGCCTGGCGGATATGTTCTCCACTCTCTTCTTCGTGCTGCGGGGTTCCGCCGTGGAGCAAAATCCCCTGATGGCTGCGTGCCTCAACCACAGCCCCGCGATGTTTGTGCTGGTAAAGATATTGAGCTTTGTGCCGTTCATTATCGCAGTCGAGCTCTACCGACGCAAGAACGAGCGCTTCGCAAGACTCGCGTGTCGCTGCGCGATCATGCTCTATACCGTTACCTTCGTGACGCTGACTCTGAAGACCAACATAACGTAGCACCCTCTTTACTTCCCTGCCCGCTCCCATGCTTAACCGGCCGGCGCCGACACCGGCCGGTTACGCATTCATCCCAGCCACCGGAAGGACCCTGCGCACCGTTAATCGAATTATCCTCTGCGACAATGTTCCATGGAGGCTCTCCGAAGATGATGCTTCTGGCTCATAAGTTCGATGACCCTCAGGTGAACCTCTCCCACGAGCTTTTCCTCCGAGAGATCACGGGCTTTCTCGCCGATCAACTGGTATCGATGGTATTATACGGCTCGATCCTGTTCGACGACCTTTGCCCCGGTTATGGTGACCTGGATTTTCTCGCTGTCGTAAAAGGCGATATGTCCGAGGATACACTGCAGGAGCTAATCGACCTCCGCCGGCAGTTAAGGAGCGGTGAATACGGTGTTTATTGCCGTATGATCGAAGGGCCGTTTCTCTCACGCAGGATGCTCGACCCATCTAATACCGGAATGGCTGCAAGGGCTCGATAATCCTATTCAAGATGCCCGCGAGGAGATCGAGCGAGAGCTTCGTGGGATGAAATAAGAAACGCGGACGACCGAGGGGTTGATGCGGTCGTCCGCGTCTCAGTTTGGAACCCAGGGAAAATCCACGGGCAAATACTATTTCTTTCTTCGTTTCACTTCGCTCAGGTACACCTCGTACCAGCCCGCGTATTTCCCCTCTACGTACGCTTTCCCAACTTTTCGCCTGACCACACGTAGCCGTCGCGCCATAGCCCTGCGTTTAATGCCGAGAGTCGCCGCCATACTTGCACAATCCAAACCTGTTAAATAAAGCCGGAATATTACCTCCTGCAGCGCATTAAGGCCTGCTGCATCAATAAGGTCATCAACCTGCCTGTCAACGAGATAACTGAGCACCTCCCGCGAAACTCCAGCTTCACTTATCGTTGGTATGCGTTCCCGTTCATCCCTTATTTTTCGATCAATCTGCGCCTGCGTATAAATGCCGAATGCCTTACCGAGCGCTCCATGAGCCATAAGCAAAGCATCCGCCGCGTCTTCGAGCTGAATAATCCCTTCACAGTTCCCGGCGAGTAAATCAGCGACATCAATTCCAAGCTTATCGCTCAATTTCTGCTGAGGCTTAACATCAACCATTACCTACCTCCAATCAACCACTCGCCGCAGCCGCGGGAACGCATGTTCGCCCCGCGCGCTCTTCACATTCTTGCTACCAGGCATAGTATAGCACGTTCACTGTTTGTGGTCAACTGCTACAGTAGACATTTTTCTACTTTTTTTGACTAACAGCCGTCAGCTATCAGTGATATTACTGGTAGTCTTTATCATCACAGACAGCAAGTACGATGGTCGGGATTTGCAATCACGGACCCAAAAAGCGTACGTTTCAGATTTCCGGGTTGGGTTGATAGATGGTACATCCATCCGTACCATCTACCCCTATCCGCGGCATCCACGATTCATAAAAACAGCCTCATCAAGCCTCACATAGCAAAGAAAAAGCCCACGGCAAGGGGGGAAGAAGCCGTGGGCTTATCTTAAAAAGCGAGAGCCCGGTCAGGCTCTCGCTCATTCATGATGCTGCTGCTTTACTCGGTCGGGTAAACTCTTACATACCCATCCGTCTGATCGGTCGTCATACCATCGGAGAGAAGCACCGGGATGACCTTACCATCAGCAGTCACATCCTTGGTAACTATGCCGGTCACTCCGACATACTCACCACCGTTCAGCCATACACTGTCTGTATCATGGCCGGCATAATATACTCTTATGCCGCTCGGAGCAGTGATACCACCAGTGAAGTCGGTCGCACCATCCATCAGACCCGAACCATCATCAAGGTAGAAGAATGTCGGACCGGTAGTGGGTGTCTGAGTACCGAGAGTAGCCTTGCCATAAAGCCTGACAAGCATACCCATATTATTGAGGCCGATTCCACCATTGCGGCCTATTTGCCGTGCACTGTTGGTAGTGCCGCCAATGAATGGCTTATTGCCGATTCCGATCGCAGCGGGAACACCCGCGGCATCGTGATGATCGATGCTTATGCCCGTGGGCGAGATGTAGCGCTCGAGGGTAGTGGTATCACATATCTTCTTGCCGCTGATCATCACCCAGTCTCCCGTGCTGAATGTTCCATACGACTGAACCGGTCCTACCTTAACAGCCGCGTTGCGGCCGGTATCTTCGATCCAGATGTAGGTATCATTCTTGGAGTTAGTCCAGGTTCTCGTCACAACCACCGGAGTAGCCGTTGTGAACTTCTGACCAACCGGCTGGCTGATGATATCGCTGACCGATTTCGCGTTCACAACAGGTATACCGGTGCCAACAGCCGCGCGCCAGCACTTGTTGGTCGGGTAGTTGTTATTCGGCGTCAAAGGATTAGCCGGATAATCACCTGTCATGAGATAGACATAGTTACCGATCTGAGCAGCTTGGGCTCCACCCTGGATCGGGAGCGGCAGCCAGTTCTCGTATCTCCATGAATCAGCGAACCTTCCGCCGTAAGCGGGATCTTCGCGGTCAAAGTATACATACACTCCGGCATTACCACCGCCCTTGTTCCAGTTGATCCCACCAAGGGAACCACCCAACACCATCGGGCGCTTCTTGCCGTCGTAGCAAGTAATCACACAGCTCGCTTGGCTTCCACGTCCACCGGGCAAACCGTTGAACGTCTGCCAACCCTGCGAACTGTAGTAGTTGACCGGCGACCAGATATAGTTGCCGAAGTTGTTCTGCAGTCCATTGTAGGTCAGCCACTGGTTCGTGAATGTATTGCCGGGCATTGCATCCCATCTGGCAACCATATTAGTCTCGCCATCGGGGTCAATAGCGCCGCCGTACCAATAAATCCACTCATGCGAGCCATTCGCATCCGTAAACGGGACAGTCTGCACTGAGAGGCTATGGCGACCGGTATATTGGATACTCGGGCAAAGAACCGGTCCGGGACCGAGGGTCGGATAAGAGCTTCCGGACACTATGCCCATTGCGTTATCGTTCCAGGTCCATGTATTCGTAGACGGATCATAGCGGTAATGCGTCTGCGCGGGACCGGGTGTGCCGCCGTTATTTGTATTATTCGAGGTGTTGGAATTCCATCTCCAGCCGCTGTTATACCAACTCCACTTGCCACCGATAACGTGAATTGCACCATCGGAGGTCACACAAGCACCGCCATTAACCACACCTGACATCGCCGATACACCTGGAATTACAGGCATCGGAGCGATCAGATCAGGGTTATGCACGCTGTCGATCCATGAATTAGTGGCAGTGTCATAGACCATCACTATGTTTATCGGATCGGTCGGAGCGCCGGTGTTAGGATCGGGGAACGGATACGGAGCTTTGATCTTGTTAGGATCACTCGGGTCGTATTCGCCGTTGTGATCTCCACCGATTACATAGATCTTCGTTCCGACAGCGGCCGCGCACGCGTGGCTGACAGCGTAGGGAGCCGGAGCCATAGTCGTCCACCTATCGCTGGCGGGATCATACATCTCGTTGGTCTTCAGACCGGCGGTCGGGACAGACCAGTTATTATTCGCGTCGATGTAAAGCGGCGAGCCACCGATCACATACATCTTACCGTTCACGACCGCGCTGCACGAGCGCTCGCGAGCAGTGGGAATGGGAGCAATCGGTTCCCAGTCCAGCACATCCGGCACATCCGGAGACTGCAACTTGAGCCAGTTACCAGGCTTACCGGACCCGACATCATTGTTATATATGTCGGTAACGAACGAGAGCTGACCTGTAACCGGGTCCTTGGTCGAACCGCCGATGACCCAGATCTTGCTGCCGCTGTTGACTGCGGACGGATGACCGCTGATCGGAACGGGGAAATCAGGGCCTACGTTTGAACCCATGTCCCATATATCAAATCCGCCGGGCATATAAGCCATCAGCTTCTGTGCGTAGCTGCCATCAGCCTTCTCGCCGCCGATGACCAGGATATAGTTGGAACTGCTGTTATTGGACGGATCACCGTTCTGGAACTGAACGGCGCTTCCCCACATTCTGCCTTCGGGCATTCCCACGTTAAGGCCGGCTTTCTGCCAGGGGCGAGTAACATTGTTATCGACCATATCACCCTGGTTCAGATAATACGCCCAGGGATTGATAATCCCACTCTCATCCCTGCCACCGATCGCAAAGAACGACCAGCTCTGGTTGGTATTATTCTGACTCATCCAGGTCGGGCCGAAAGCGCCGGTGCGTTGAGCAGGAGGAGCTGGCCGCTGAGCGAACCACCAGGGCACGCCTCTCGGGTTAGTCGGCTGAGCCGGAGGAGCCGGGGCGCCTTGTGCCACCGTCCCCTGCACATTGGTCGTAGGTATGGCTGTAAATGTATTCGTGTATACATCGTAGCTGTACATCACGGCCGGGTTCGTGCATGCGATGAAGATCTGGCCTACGTTGATTTTAATATCGCCGATCAGGCCGTTTCCAGTGACGAGATTGTTAACGATGTAATTCGAGGCATCTCCACCCGTAAGATCGGCGCCGATGCACCAGTATGCAAAAGGCTGAGTGGTTACACTGACGGGATTGATCATAGGAGGAGCGGGCACGGTGCTTACCTGGCACCAGTTTTGCGGAGTGGCGTTGGGACCGCAGACCTGTACCCACTGCTTTGTCTGAACATCCAGCACCTCAACATCGGTCACGGGCTGATCGTTCGCATCGGTGCCGCCGAAGCACCAGATAAGATAACTGTGATCCTGCACGGTCTTGGTAGGATCGGTAGGATTCGCGGGATCCTGTTTGGTAATATATTTATCACTCACCGCAAGGATTGCGTCCTTGCGCGGAATTATCAAATCCCCAAAATCCTCCCAACGTCCGATGTTATTGTTATACTGCCGGTTGAAACACTGGGTCTTACCGGTAACATGACCGGTGGTAAGATCGTCTCTGCCACCCACCAGGAAAATGCTCCACTGAGATCCGGGCGGATTAGGCAGGATCGACTTGATATCGGCAGTATTGTGACACTCGACCCATGCCGTATGGTCTCGTGGCACATAAGCAGTTGAGCTCGCATCGATATTGGAAACCTTAGTCCACTGGTTCCAGATGAGAACTCCCTGCTGGGTCGCCATCGCCGGTGCAATCGCGGCAGCCAGCAAAACGGCGGCAAAAGCAAGCAAAATCAGTCTTCTCACTTCAATCTCTCCTTTCGTTAGTTAGTAAATGTAAACAAGCCTCAAGCACTGTAATTAATCAAACTCGAGCAAATCCCCCTTCCTGTTATCCATCCCTTTAGGAGAAAATTCCGCCGGTCATAGACCGGCGGAGCGCATAGGAGTTCCGGCCACTATGCCTGGCACGCCGCCCTGACCTGGTTTAGCCAGAGTGGTAACCTGCCTGTTTGTGTTTTACCATGTAAACAAGCTGATAGTCAACTAGTATTTTTGCTAGGTTTACCATATTTCTGTTAAATGATCCATGTTGGCTCCTTGGGTTTACCATTTGAGCCTAATAACATCAGGGGAATTGACCAACCATAAAACTTGTGGTAATATTCAAACATGCAGGTTTAGACACATTTACCGGCACAACCCGTTAATTCATCTAACAGGCTGCGAGAAACGATACAAGGAATTGGTAGTTACAGCATCGAAGTAACTAGGCGGGGAGCTGATCGTTTGTTTGAAATTCTATCATCTCAGGCTAATATTTGCTAGAGGGGTAATTTATGGCAACGAAACTTATTATCACTGAATCAGACGGTGAAGGCTCACCCAGTTATATGAAAGTCCGCGACTGGCTACTCGACTACATCGCCGGCCAGAAGCTCGGACCAGGTGACAAAATCCCCTCCGAACGTGTCCTGGCGGGCTCCCTCGGCATCAGCCGCCCCACCATAGCGCGTGCCCTCTCCCGCCTCGTCGAAAAGGGCGTGCTCATGCGTGGACCAGGACGCACGGGCACATTCGTAAGCGGCGGGGTGCCGGCTCGATCCATCGCCAGAACGCGCACCATAGGCATGATAATGCCCAGCATCAGCAGTGAAAACACGGGCGGTATTAGGGCTGATATGTCCGTGAGCAGCCGCTATTCCGATTCATTCATCAGACAGAACATCACGGGCGAGATTATGCACGGCGTCCTCTACGTCGTAAAGGAAGCCGGCTGCCGCCTCGTGGTTCATCATAATAACAACATCGAAGAAGAAGCGGAGATAATCGAACACCTCGCCGACGAGCATCTCGATGGCGCGGTGATGCTGCCGGAGCAGTATCTGGTCGATCGCAGCCACTCCAATACGCCTGTTCCCAACGCCCCACCAATCGTCTTCGTCGACCGGTATATCGAGAACTGCGACACCGATTGGGTGGTTACCGATAACTTCGCAAGTGCCAGAGACGCAGTGGCTATGCTCATAGCCAAGGGACATTCCCGCATCGCGTTCTTTACCGACTTCACCGATGCAACCTCGGTTAACGATCGCGAGGCAGGTTATAAAGCCGCGCTCGAAGACGCGGGAATCCCTGTAGATGAATCTTTAATCTGCGGGCCGAATAACCTGCGTGGTAAAAAGTGGAGCTTCGAGCACGCGCTCTACTACTGCATAAACCACCCGAACCCGATCACTGCCGTATTTACGATCAACGACGATGCCGTATGGGCTACTCTGCAGGCTGCTCGCACGCTCGGTTTGAATATCCCGAAGGATATCGAGCTGGCCGGTTTCTTCGATTCGCCCATTCCACCCGGTATAGAGACTTCGTTCCTGAGGGTGGTGCAGCGTAAATTCGAGATCGGACAAACCGCCGCGCGGCTTTTACTGGAACGCATTTCCGGCGAAGCGCCGGCTGAACCGCGCCACATTATGATTCCGGCTGATTTAATACCATCATCTTCCATGTAGCCGCGGCATGAGCATGATATAATGCACGTACAGGCAGCCCGAGCCAGATAATAGCGATTTAAGTCATCTGACCACCATTCGCTGGTAATCTTTCCAGAATTACCAAGTAGTTTTGACAGCCAGGCCAGTTGAGTGCTATTATAATGGTACCCTCTGGCAAGCCGGCATATTTTAGCCTGCGGGATAAACAGAAGGATCGGGTGTGGGAGAATGGTCATTCAACGAGCCAAGAAAGTCACTCTGTCGGATGTAGCGGAAAGAGCCGGAGTATCGCGCACCACCGCATCTTACATACTCGGAAAGACACGCGGCG
>Ga0123519_10005872_pt1 | contig 19464 bp, 16 predicted proteins | sample YelNatPaOPRAMG02_FD_87396 | JGI IMG/M metagenome (GOLD analysis project Ga0123519, IMG submission 87396) | Hot spring microbial communities from Yellowstone National Park - Yellowstone National Park OP-RAMG-02 (version 2) | ecosystem: Environmental > Aquatic > Thermal springs > Hot (42-90C) ... | reverse complement strand
CCCCAGACCTCGTTGTAGTTGATCAGCCGCAGTTGGGTGATGAGGATCACCAGCGCCTCGCCGATGGCCCAGGCGATGGCGCCCAGCATCTCGAACACCCCAAAGCGGAAGGCGCTGATCACCGTGCGCCAGTCAAAGTGGGCCAGGAATAGCACCCGGGCATCGTAGCCCAGCCGGCGGTAGAGGATCAAGCCCACCGCGAAGGTGAGCAGCTCGGTGGCATAGGCGGCCAGCCCCAGGCCCAGGAGGCCGCCCATCGAGGCACCAAAGGCGGGGTTGGCACGGCCCCAGGCGGCCATGAGGCCCACCAGCACCGGCTGGGTGATCATGGGCATGAAAGTGGCCAGCGCCAGGTCGAGGATCTGCCCATAGTCGAAGCGCTGCCAGGCGATGAGGGTGTGGCGGAAGACCTGGTAGAAGCCGGGCAACTGGATCAGGGCATGGAGGATGATGCTCCAGGCGTAGAGGGCGTAGGCGGTGCGCGGCAGGAAGGTGCCGGCGACAAAGACCACCCCCGCCACCTGCACGGCGCCCGACAGGGCCTGCCACCAGACAAAGACCTGCACGTACTGGATGCCTTTGCGCGGCTCGTCAACGCGGTGCTGCGAGAAGAACTTGATGAGCGCCACCGAGGTGCCCATATCGAAGAACTGCCATAGGAAGTTGAAGAACTGGGTCACCCGGCCCCACATGCCCAACGCCTGCGCCGAGGGCAGGATGTAGACCGGAAGGATGACGTTCTGGTAGATGATCAGCGGCACAAAGACGACCAGCCCCAGGCTGAGCGCAAAAAGGAAGCCGCCCAACGGCCGGTGGAAGCCCACCTCCTCCCAAGGGGTGTGGGCTTCGCGCAGTTGGAAGGCCCGCGCGTCGGCCAGCAGGCGATCCAGCGCCTCGGGGTGGGCCTTGCTGTGCCGCCGCACGGCCCAAAAGACCAGCCCCGCACTCGCCAACATGGCCGCGAGCAAGGCGTAGAGCGCGTTGCGCTCGGCAGTGTGGGGAACCGGCGAGCCGGCATAATCGGCAAAGGAGAGGGGCGAGCGGCCCGCAGCGCGCACGGCCAGGTGGTAGACCAGGTAGTTGAAGTAGCCCCAGGCCTGGAGCTGCGGGTTGGCACTTTCGAGGAAGGCCGTGCGGACAAAAGCCTGCCCCCGGCCCAGCACGGCGTGGCCCAGCACGAGCGAGCCATCCTCAAAGCCGGCCACGAGCGGCTCGAGGGGACCCTCCCCAAGGACAACTCGCTCGCGCACCTGCGGCGCGCTGTTCCAGACGATCTCCCTGAGCAGCGGGTCCTCTGCGCCCTTGGCGCCAGTCAGGCTGAGGGCTGTGCTCTGCAGCTGCAGGCGCACCTGCCGGCCGAGCAGGGCGCCCACCTGGGCCCCATCGAGGTCTGGGCCAAGGATCAGCACCAACCCTGCCCCCTCGCGCACGCGCCCGGCCAGCGCCTGGGGGTCGGGGATGGCGCCGTTGAGCACCAGCGTGTCGGCCTGGGCAGGGTCGGCCACCATCCGGATGCCGGCCTCGCGCTCGGCGAGCGTTAGCGCGGCGCGAACGCCGCCCTCGGGTCCGGCATAGTACACGCGCAGCTCCGGCTGGGCAGGCCCGGGCACGGCCGCAGGCCCACAGCCAGCAAGGAGGAAGGGAAAAAGAACCAGTACGGCGAGCAAGGCCTTCCGCATGGCACACCTCGGACTCACCGCAGAGCGTTCTTGAACGAAGCGCTCGCCACCGCACATGAAACGCCCACAAGGGGCTATGCTACGCCCGACTCGAATTCACCGTAGAGGCTACACCTATTCTGGCGGGTCGAGAACCCGGCGGCGGATACCCTGCCTGAGGACGACAACGTTAAAGTCGATCAACAGGCCATCCTTGCATCCGCCATGACAATCTCCGTCTCTGCGGCGAGCCATCGCCTCTAGAGCCCCAGACTCTTCTGGACTGGCGCCTCGCCGTCGATCCACTTCACCGCCGCGGCCGGCAGGTCCTGGAGCAGGCCGCGCTGCACGGTGCATTCGGGCAGAGAGCGCATAAAGATGGCGCCATACGACTTGGAGAGGATGCGCCGGTCGAGGATGACGACCACGCCGCGGTCATCCTGGCGGCGGATGAGGCGGCCGAACCCCTGCCGGAAGCGCAGCACCGTCTCGGGCACCTGGTACTCGTTGAACGGGTCATCAAAGGTCTCGGAGCGGGCTGCGGTGATCGGGTCGGTGGGCACGCTGAAGGGCAGCCGGGCGATGACCAGGCAGCTCAGCGCCCCACCCACTACGTCGATGCCTTCCCAGAAGCTGCGCGTTCCCAGGAGGACTGCCCTCTCGGCCGAGCGAAAGTTCTCCAGCAGTTGGTGGCGTGACCCATCCATGCCCTGGCCGTAGACGATGATGCCTTCCTGCTCCAGGGCTGGGCTGATGGCCCGATGGCTCGAGCGCAGTTGCGTGTAGGAGGTGAAGAGGACGAGGGTACGCCCTTTGGTGGCCCGGCAGAGCTCGATCAAGGCCTGCTCCACCGTGTGTTGGTAGTGCGGGCTGCCCGGCTCGGGGATGTCGGTGGGCAGGTAGATCAGGGTAGAGGTGCGGTAGTCGAAGGGCGAGCCCAGCGCCACCTCGTCGGCGCCATCGAGGCCCAGGCGGCTGCGCACATAGCGGAACTCGCCGCCGATGCGCAGCGTGGCCGAGGTGAGCACCGCCGTCTCCAGGCGCGCAAAGAGGCCGCTCTGCAGGAGCTGCCCCACCTCCAGCGGTGCGGCCTGCAGGCTGAGCGCCCCATCCCGCGCCGACACAGTGAGCCAGTAGATCTGCGCGTTGGAGGGCTTCATCACGATGGCCTCCAGCTCGTCGTAGACGGTCGTGGCGCGCTGCAGGCGGGCGCGCAGGCCCTGCTGGAGTTCGTCGAAATCGGGGACCTCGGCGTCGGCCAGCTCGTCGTAGGCCTCGGCCAGGCGGTGCAGGTCATGGATCAGCTTCTTCAGGCTCTGCGCCGCATCATCCCACTGGGCCTCCACGTTCGACCACGAGGGCTGGGAGCGCAGGCCCTGGGTGAGGCGGATCTGGGCGTCGTACTCGCTCTCGCGGCCCTCCAACTGGTCGCGCACAAAGGCATCGAGGGTATCGAAGAAACGGGCGGCCTGCTGGCGCAGGCGATCCACCTGGCCGTGCAGGGGCTCGAGCATGCCCTCGATGCGCTGGCGCAGCGTGGGGGGCACCTGGCTGTGGCGCAGGCCCACCGGCAGCTCGGCCAGGATGCCGCCGCGCCGGTCGCCGCCCAGGCGCATGCTCAGGCTGTTCAACAAGGCATCGACCTGGCGCTGGTCCACCGCAAAGCCCAGGCTCTCGGTGGCCCGCGCCTCCAAATGGTGCGCCTCGTCGACGATCAGGTGCCGGAAATCGGGCAGCAACCGCCCTTCCAGGCCGACGTCGGAGAGCAAGAGGGCGTGGTTCACGATGATGATGTGTGCCGCTTCAGCCCGTGCCCGCGCCCGGGCCAGGAAGCAGGTGCCGCCGCGGCGGTGCGGGCAGCGCTCGCCCAGGCAGTTGTCGGCCTGGGCGCCAATCTGCGCCCAGACTTCACCCTCCTGGTTGACCAGAGTGAGCTCGGCCTGGTCGCCCGTGGAGGTGACCGGCAGCCAGGCCAGGATCTTGGCCAGCACGCGCACCTGATCGGTGCTCAGGTGCTCGCTCTTGCGGAACTGGGCCAGCCGCCGCAGGCAGATATAGTTGTTCCGGCCCTTGAGCACCGCCGCCTTGAAGGGCTGGCCGAGGATGCGCTGCAGGTCGGGCAGGTCCTTCAGGTAGAGCTGGTCCTGCAGGTTGATGGTGTTGGTCGAGATGACGACATGGCGGCCGTTGCGCACCGCAAAGTCGACCGCCGGCAGCAGGTAGGCCAGCGATTTGCCGGTGCCGGTGCCGGCCTCGACCAGCAGTTGCCCACCGTCGTTGAAAGCGTTGGCCACGGCGCGCAGCATCTCGATCTGCTGGGGGCGGTGCTCATAGCCGGGAAAGCTCTTGGCGAAGGGGCCATCGGGGGCGAGCATCGCCGCCAGAGCCTCGGCGTCGACGCGCACCGGGCTGCTCGTGGGGCGCAGGGGAGGCTCTTGGGGCCGGCGCCCCAGCACCAGCCCCATGGCGGCGTGGTCGAGCCGGCCCTTGCCCAAGAGTTGCGCACGGATGCTGCCCTCGGAGGCCGTGAGGGCGCGCGCTCGCTCCAGCTCGCGGAAGATGGGCCTGAGCGCCCAGTCGGAGCGGGCGGCCAGGCGGTTGATCTCCTGCAGCACCTCCAGGTCCATCTCCAGGCCGCGCTCCAGCAGGGCCAGGAACAGGTCCTTGGTGGCAGTGGCATCCTCCAGGGCGCGGTGATGGGTGGGCAGGGCGATGCCCAACCGGTCTGCCAGGGCTCCCAACGAGTAGCGGGGCGCCTCGGGCAAGAGGATAGAGGCCAGCTCGAAAGTATCGACGGCCTGGTTCTGGGTGAGCGCACCCTGGCGGTTGAGGAATGCCAGGTCGAAACTCACATTGTGGCCCACCACCATAGAGTCACCCACAAACTTGCGCAGCGTGGGCAGGGCCTGCGCCAGGGTCGGCGCATTGCGCACATCCGCCTGGGCGATGCCGGTCAGGCGCTGGATCTTGAAGGGGATCGGCCGGTGGGGGTTGATCAGAGTGGACCATGTATCGAGCACACGGTCCGGGCGAAAGCGCACGGCACCAATCTCGATGATTGCGTCGTGTTCGGGGCTCAGCCCGGTAGTTTCCAGATCGATGGCGACATAGACCTGGGGCATGTTGCTCCGTTCTATCAAGGGGAGCCGACGGCCGCCGAGCAATGCTCCCTGAGACCCCCTGCGGCATCCAGGCCCCGTGCGGTGGTGGACGGCCAGCGTCCAATTGTGGATTATACACCTCAAGAGGGGGAGGTTGCAAAGAGCGCAGATGGTCTCCTGCCTTTGAGCGGACACGCCTGCCGAGTATAATGCTGCGGAGCGGAGCACCGATTCTGCGCGCGGAGGACGGGCGACGGCCGTGGATCGAGAGACTCTCCTGAAAAGCATTCCCTACTTTGCGGGCCTCCCTGCCCCGGCCCTGGCCGACCTGGCAGCGCGGGCCAGCCTGCGCAGCTATGCCCGGCGCGAGTTGGTCGTCCTCGAGGGCGAGGAGGCGCAGGCGGTCTACTTTGTGATGAGCGGCCAGGTGCGCGTGTACAAGACCTCCGCTGAGGGGCGCGAGCAGGTGCTCGACCGCCTGGGCCCCGGCGACAGCTTCAACCTGGTGCCCGTCCTCGACGGCGGGCCCAACCCGGCCTCGGTGGAGGCGGTGAACGCCGTGACCCTCTGCAGCATCGCCGCCAACGACTGGAAGGAAGCCCTGCGCCGTTGCCCGCCCCTGGCCGAGGCGGTGCTGGCCGACCTGGCCGCCCGCCTGCGCAGCTTTGCCGAACTGGTCGGAGATCTCTCCTTCCGCACCGTGCGTGCCCGACTGGCGCGCTACCTGCTCCGCCAGGCGAGCCAGCCCGGCCGCCGCCTCACCCAGGCCGAGATGGCCGCCGAGCTGGGCACGGTGCGCGATGTGGTCGGCCGGCTCATCGCCCAGCTCCAGGATGACGGCGTTATCGCCGTCGAGCGCCATCGCATCCTGATCAAGGATCGGGCAGCGCTGGAGGCCATGGGCGAGGCCTGAGCGAGAAAGGATACAGCATGAGCAACGAAGGGACCTATCGCTTCGATGTCGGCGCTTTCGCGTGCATGGCCATCAACGACCTGGCCCGCACCGTGCCGGCCGCAGGGATCGTGACCAACATCCCTCCTGAGGAATGGCAGCGGGCGCTGGTGGCGCATGGTTACCCGGCCACAGAGTCCACCCGCTACTTCAACTGCTTGTACCTGCAGGCCGGTGAGTACCAGGTGCTGGTCGACACCGGCTGGGGCAAGGGCGGCGAGCGGGGCGAGGGCGCGCTGCTCGAGCGCCTCCTCGCCGCGGGCATCGCCCCCGCCGACATCGACGTGGTGATCCTCACCCACCTCGATGGCGACCACGTCGGCGGCATCACCACGCCAGACGGGCAGTTCGCCTTTCCCAATGCCGATTATGTCGTCTCTGAAGAGGCATGGGAGGTGTGGACCGACGATGCGCGCTCGGCGCACCTGCCCGAGCGCCAGGTGACCCTGGCCCGCCAGACCCTGGGTCAGATCCAGAGCCGGTTGGAGGTCGTGCCGCCGGAGGTCGAGTTCCTCCCCGGGCTGACGCTCATCTCTGCGCCCGGGCACCGGCCCGGCCACGTAGCCTTGGAGGTCGCGTCGCAAGGCGCGCTCCTCTATCACCTGGCCGATGCCGTCGGCCACCCCCTCCTGATGGAGCATCCCTCCTGGCACTGGTCGTTCGACAGTTGGCCCGAGCAGGCCGAGGCCGACCGGCGCCGCCTGCTGGCCCTGGCAGCGGAGCGCCAGGCGCTGGTGTTCGGCTCGCACCTGCCTTTCCCCGGGCTGGGGCACGTGGTGGCCGAGGGCGAGGGCTGGCGCTGGCAACCCGTGGCCGGTTGACCCGCCGCCCGCCCCGCTGTACAATATCTGTAGAGTCTGTGGCTTCGACATCCCCTCGCCCTGGAAGAGTTCGGTGGCAGATAGGCTGACCTGTGCCCTCTCCCCCGTGGGGGAGAGGGCTAGCACTACAACCGCACTTACCCATCGGGGCGCGGCTCCCATCCGGGCATCGAGCTTCGCACGCGACCGGAGTGGAACCTTTTGGGGGTTTTGGCGGGTTGCCCGCCAAACCCCCGCCCCGGGTCAGGGCCGGGCAGGCGCGGAGCGGGTTTGCCGGCTGTTGCCGGGTGTGGGTTGCACCAGGTACGGTTGCAGTACTAGGGTGAGGGGGGATCCTTCACCGTGGCGAGCCCTCGAACGACCAGAAAGCGTCTCGCCGAGGGGCTCAGGTAGCCGCGCGTGCTTCCTTTCACCCTCACCCCCACCCTCTCCCTCCTGAGGGAGAGGGAGAAGCCCGCGGCGTCGTGCCGCGCCTACGGTTCCGGGGCCGCGGCATCGTGGCCGCGGCCGTGCCGTTCCTTGCGATGGGAGGTGCCCCATGCCCCTCATGACCCGCCCGCAGTACATCGACAGCCTGCGGCGCCTGAAGAGGCGCGTCTACATCTTGGGCGAAGAGGTGGCCGACCCCGTCGAGCATCCCCTCCTGCGGCCCTCGCTCAACGCCTGCGCCGAGACCTATGCCCTGGCCGAGGAGCCCGCCTACGCCGGCCTGGCGCTCGCCCACTCGCCCCACATCGGCGCGCCGGTCAACCGTTTCACTCACCTGCACCAGAGCACCGACGACCTGGTGGCCAAGGTCCAACTCTTGCGGGTGCTCGGCCAGCGCACCGGCTGCTGCTTCCAGCGCTGCGTGGGCATGGATGCGCTCAACGCCGTCGACTCGGTGACCTTTGAGATGGACCGCGACCTGGGCACCGGCTACCACGCCCGGTTCCGGCGCTATCTCCGCTACGTCCAGGAGCACGACCTGGTGGTCGACGGCGCCATGACCGACCCCAAGGGCAACCGGCGCCTGCCGCCCTCCCAGCAGGCCGACCCCGACCTCTTCCTGCGGGTGGTCGAGCGCCGGGGCGACGGCATCATCGTGCGCGGCGCCAAGCTGCACCAGACGGGTGCGGTCAACGCCCACGAGATCATGGCCATGCCGACCCAATCGCTGGCCGACGGCGACGCCGCCTACGCCGTGGCCTGCGCCGTGCCCGCCGACGCGCCGGGCCTCATCTATGTGGTGGGGCGCCAGCCCTCCGACTCGCGCAAAGGCGAGGGCGGCACCATCGACGTGGGCAATCGAGAGTTCGGCGGGCACGAGGCCGTCATCCTCTTCGATGACGTCTTTGTGCCGAGCGAGCGCGTCTTCCTGTGCGGCGAGGCGCGCTACGCCGGCCTCTTGGTCGAACGCTTTGCCGGCTACCACCGCCAGAGCTATGGCGGCTGCAAGGTGGGGGTGGGCGACGTACTGATCGGCGCCGCCTACGCCCTCGCCGAGTACCAGGGCACCGAGAAGGCCTCGCACATCCGCGACAAGATCGTCGAGATGGTCCACCTCAACGAGACGCTCTTCGCCTGTGGCATCGCCTGCTCGGCCCAGGGCTCGGCCACCGCCTCGGGCACCTTCCTGGTGGACCTGCTGCTGGCCAACGTCTGCAAGCTCAACGTCACCCGCTTCCCCTACGAGATCGCCCGGCTGGCCCAGGATATCGCCGGCGGCCTGCTGGTGACCCTGCCCTCGGAGCGCGACCTGCAACACCCGGCAGTGGGGGGCTACCTGCAAAAGTACCTGCGCGGCGCAGAGCGCTACCGCACCGAGGACCGCTGCCGCATGCTGCGCCTGGTGGAGAATCTCACCATCGGCCCCGGGGCGGTAGGGTACCTCACCGAGTCGCTGCACGGGGCCGGCTCGCCACAAGCGCAGCGCATCATGATCGGGCGCCTGGCCAACATCGCCGAGAAGGTGCGTTGGGCCGAGCGCCTGGCAGGGTGCGGGCTCGAACCCTGACGACGAAGGCGTGGGTTGGCACGCCGGGCGAAGACTCCATCCAACGCGGTTTGGTTCTTGCCTCGCTTTTACGTCTCTTGCTGGTTCTGTGCTATAATCGCCTTGGAAGTAACGTGCAAACCCGCCGTTCAGACCCGCTAGGAAGGACACCTGCAATGAGCCGCCGACGAACGCTTGTGCCCCTCGCGTGCACCCTCGCCCTCCTGTTCGTCGCTGCCTGTAGCCCCCCGCCGACCCCCACGCCCGTGCCGCCCACGCCCCGGCCCATTGCCACCCAGGTGCCGACGGCCACGCCGGTGCCTACGGCCACCCCCACGCCCGGCCCGACGGCGACCCCAACGCCGAACCCTAACGTGAACCCGCTGACCGGCCTGGGCGTGCCGGACCCGACGGTGCTCCAACACCGCCCCATCCTGGTGCGCTACGGCCATGATCCCGAGTCGCGGCCCCAATCGGGCCTGACCAGCGCCGACATGGTCTACGAGGAGCTGGCCGAGGGCAACTTTATCACGCGCATCACCGGTGTCTTTCTCAGCCAGATCCCGCCGGTGGCAGGGCCCATCCGCTCGACGCGCCTGGCCGTGCTCGAGATGCTGCACCAGCTCGACGCTGCCCTGGTCGATGCCGGCGCGTCGGACCCCATCATGTGGATGCTGAGCACGCTGCCGCAGTACCCGCAGTTCCGCCATGTGGGCTACGGCGGGGAGTACTTTTTCCGCTCCACCGACAAGGTGCCGCCCTACAACCTCTACGTGTACCTGCCCAAGATCCGCGAGCGCATGATCGCCGACAAGACCGACAAGCCCGTGCATGTACGCAACATGGTCTTTGCGGAGGCAGTGCCCCAGGGCACGGCGATCACCCGCATCCACGTCCCCTACCCCGGTGTAGCGCCGGTCGACTATCGCTACGACGCGGCAACCCACACCTACCTGCGCCTGGTGCAGGGCGTGCCCCACACCGACGCGCTCAACGGCAAGCAGCTCGCGCCCGACAATGTCGTGGTCATCTACTGCGAGCACAAGAAGACCGACATTGTCGAAGACAGGCTGGGCGACACGGCGATCATGGTCTGGTGGGTGGGCACCGGGCGCGCCCAGGTCTTCCGCGACGGCGTGATGGTCGAAGCTCAGTGGCTGCGGCCCGAGCCCGCCGACCAGATGCGCCTCGTCGATGCCAACGGCAAAGACATCGCCCTCCGACCCGGCCAGACCTGGATCGAGATTGTGCCCCTGGACTATCCGGTGACGGTGCAATAGGAGCGTTTGCTGGGCGGGTTGCGCGCAAGGGACCCGAAGGCCACACCCGGCAACAGCCGGCAAAGCTGCTCCGCGCTGGCCCGGCTGCGACCAACCCGCCCCCCCCAACAGGCTCCACTCCGGTCGCGTGCAAGGCGAGACGCCCGGATGGGGTCCTCTCCCCGACGGGCAGGCCCCTCTACGGGGCTTGAGCCTCTGCCTGCCCGCCAGCCCCCAGCCCCCTGACCCTTGCATGCCGGTTGTGCGGAGCACGTGGCCCGTCCGGGTTCCGCCGCGCTGGCTTTCTTGCCAGCAGGAATGCGACTTGAGTCACAGATTCGCCCGCCGCTCTGTGCTACAATGGGGCCGAGATGAGAGCCTACTGGCAGGAGCGAACCCCATGAGCCAAGTCTACCCTGTCATCGACTATGCGCTGTGCACCGCCTGCGGGCAGTGTGTGGATGCCTGCCCCACCGGCGCCCTGCAGATGATCGAGGGGCAGCCCCAGTTGGCGGAGCCTGAGGCCTGCGCCTACTGCGCGGATTGCGAAGACCTCTGCCCCAACGGCGCCATCGGCCTGCCCTATGAGATCGAGTACGAGACCGAGGAATCATCAGGAGAGCGGGATGTCGAAGCGGCAGATCGTACGCATTGACGAGGAAAAGTGCACCGGCTGCGGCCTGTGCGTGACCCCCTGTGCCGAGGGGGCCATCGAGATTGTGAACGGCAAGGCGCGGGTGATCAATGAGGTGCTCTGCGATGGGGCAGGGTTCTGTCTCTCCGTCTGCCCCACAGGGGCGCTGAGCATCGAAGAGCGCGAGGCGGCCGATTTCGACCCCCGGGCGGCCGAGCGGCGGGCCGAGGAGCGCGGTCCGGCCTACATGGCCCAGACCTGCTTCCGCTGCGGGGCCAGCGAGGAGCAGGCCGTCCTTCTGCCCTGCCGCGCCCAGGGCCAGAGCCTGTGGGTCTGCACGCGCTGCCTGCCCGCATTGATCCATGGATAGGGAACGGTTGAACCGCAGAGGGCGCCAAGGACGCAAAAGGGGACGCCAAGGTTTCTCCAGTCTGCCGGCGCTGCGCAGGCCCCTTGTCCGCTCCGATGGCATGGGGCTGAGGCGGGAAGCGCTGTCCTCTTCGCGCCCTCTTCGCGTTCTTGGCGTCCTTCGCGGTTCAGTCTCGCGCCTGGAGGTGGGAGATGTCGTTGGGAAGCGCTTGCCCGGGGGCGCGTGCCTTCCGCGAGGTGCGCCCGGAGTATCTCAAGTGCCCGGGGTGTGGGAGCGAGGTCGAGATCTGGAGCGACGAGCTCATCGCCCGCTGCCTGCACTGCGGCAGGGTGGTGCTACGCGAGCGCGGCGCCTCCTGCATCGACTGGTGCAGCCACGCCGCAGAGTGCATCGGCGCGCAAAAGTACCAGCGGTTGAGAGGAAGTGTTGGAACCAGGCACACGAAGGACACGAAGCAACCCGATGGTTCCTGAGTCCTTTGTGTGCTTCGTGGTTGAACCCTGTGCCGGGAGTTAGGGGATGACGCTCTACGACACCCTGGCCGCCGACTATGACCGTTTTGTGGATTGGCCGGCGCGGCTGGCCTTCGAGCTCCCCTTCCTGGAGCGGCTCTTCCAGGCGCACGGTGTGCAGAGCGTGCTCGACGCGGCCTGCGGCACGGGGCGCCACGCGCTGGCCCTGGCGCAGCGCGGCTACCAGGCCGCCGGGGCCGACACGAGCGCGCCGATGATCGAACGCACGCGGGCCGGGCCTGGAGCTACCGGGTGGGCTCCACCGAGCTGCGGCCCATCTTCCGAGAGGATCTGGCTGGCTCCCTGGCGGCCGCTGGCTTCCGCGCCGTCCGGTTCTACGGCAGCTACGACGGCGAGCCCTTCGACCCGCAGGTGAGCGGCGACCTCATCGGGGTTGCAAGAAGGAACTGAGGGAACTGGGGGAACTGAAGGAACTGAGGTAAGAGGCCTTCAGTTCCGTAGTTCCCTTAGTTCCCTAGTTCCCCCACTTCCTTGGCCTCTTCGTCAGCGGAGCAAGAGCACCGTGCACGGCGCCTGGTCGACGACAAAGCGCGACACGCCGCCCAGGATGCGCCCCTCGAGGCCGGGGTGTTGCCGGCCGAGGATCAGCGCCTCGGCGCCGAACTGACGGGCCGTCTCGAGGATCACCGCCGGGGGGTGGCCGCTACGCAGGATGCCCTGGGCCTCGACGCCCGCCTCACGCGCCACGGCCAGGGCACGCGCAATGACCTCCTGCCCCGCCTGATCGAGGGCACGCTGCATCTCGGCCTCGCGCTCGGGCCGCAGCCCGCGGGGCAGGCCGCGGCGCTGCGCGGCATCGGCGGCAGGCACCAGGCTCTCATCGACCACATGGAGGATGGCCACCTCGTGCGCCCGGAAATCCACCAGGCGAGCGGCCTTGGCCCACTGCTCCTCCACCCGCTGGCCGGCCAGGCAGAAAAGGATGCGCATATCCCTCCCCTCCTCTGTCCCGTCGTGGACACCGATGGCAGCTAGCCGAGGCTGGCAGCAACCCCTATAGCAATCGCCCCCGCCAGCAGCATGAGTGGCGTGACGACAATGCCGATCTTGAAATAGTCCAGCGGCCGCACCTTGAGGCCCTTGCGCTGCAGGATGAGCAGCCAGAGGATGGTGGCCAGGCTGCCGATGGTGGTGACGTTCGGCCCGAGGTCGCACCCCAGGATGGTCGAGTAGACCAGCGCGCGCTCGACTGCGGGCGCGGCGGTGCTCAGCGAGCGCAAGGCCGAGCGCAAGAGCATCATCGTGGGCACATTGTTCACCAGATTGCAGGTGAGGGCCGAGCCGAAGGCGCCGGCGAGGGCCGCCTGGAGCGGATGCTGCCCGGCAAGGCTCAGGAAGAGGTGGCCCAGCCGCGCCGTCAGCCCCGCATTCTCCACCCCCTGCACCACCACCAGCACCCCAGCCACGAAGGGAAAGAGCGACCAGGAGATCTCGCGGCCCAGCCGGCGCAGGTCGATGCGGCCCCAGGCCAGGCCACCCGCCAGGAGCGCAGCCCCGCCCGCCAGGGCCACGAAGGAGAGGGGCCAGCCCCGCGCCGAGGCCGCCACGTAGGCCACGGCGACCAGGGCGAGCACCGCCAGCACATAGCGGAAGAAGGCGCGGTGGGCGATGGCCTCCTCTGGCGCAGGCATGGCGTCATGGGCCACCCGCCCCCCGATTTCGCGCCGGAAGAGCCAGACGAAGAACCCCACGTTGATGGCAATGGCGAGCACGCTGGGCACGAACAGGTGGCGCAGATAGGCGCCCAGCGTCTGGGGGAAGACGTCGAGCATCAGAATGTTGACCGGGTTGGAGACCGGCAGCGTGAGCGAAGCCGTGTCGGCAATGAAGGTGCAGGCGAACATGAAGGGCAGCGGCTCCACACCCAGCTTGGTGACCAGGGTGAAGACGATGGGGGTCAGCACCAGCGCCGTGGCATCGTTGGAGAGGAAGGTGGAGATGAGCACACCGATGGCAAAGACGTTGAGGAACAGCCGCCTGGTGCTGCCCCTCGAGGCGCGCACGGCGTGGGCGGCAATCCAGTCGAAAAAGCCGGCTGCCTCGGCAATGGCCGAGATAGTCATCAGCCCCAGGAAGAAGAGAAAGACATTCCACGAACCGGCCAGCACCGAGGCGGCCTGCCCCAGCGGCACCGCCCCGATGGCAATCATGAGGATGCCACCCAGGAGCGCTGCCCGCGCCTCGTCGAACGGGCCAGGGCGCAGCAGGATGAGGGCCAGCGTGGCCGCAAAGATGAGAATGGTCAAGAGCAGGGTGAGTGTGGGCATTGGACCTAGGGTGTAGAGTGGTGGCACAGGGCTGGCATATGCCTGTCGCCCTGCTGCCATGGCGAACGGACCATGCGGGCGGAACGCCGGTACGGTGACATGGGGGGCCCGCACAGGCAGAGCAGAGGCAGGGGCCTTCCCCTCAGCTCCATCAGTTTCCTCCGTTCCATTCGTTCCCCGGCCAGATCGCCGCGAGGGCCGGCACCCGCTCGCGCACCAGGCGCTGGATCTCGGCCAGGCGCGGGCCGGTGCGGGCTTCGAAGCGCAGGGTGACGAGCGCCTCGGTCACCGAGCGCCGCGCCAATGCCCAGCCATCGCCCAAGTCGATGCGCACGCCGTCGAGCCGGAGCACCGGGTAGCCTGCGAAGGCCTCGGCCAGTTTCTCCAGGATCAGGTCGGCCTCATCGGCCGGGCAAGGCAGGCGGATATCGGGGGTGATCGGGTAGCGGGGCACCTCTTCCAGCAACTGAGCCAGGCTGCGGCTTTCGGATTCCAAAAGCTCCAGCAGGAAGCAGGAGGTGTAGAGGGCATCGTCGCCGGCGGTCTCGGGGAAGAAAAAGTGGCCCGAGGTCTCGGCACCAAAGACGGCGCCGCGCTCCAGGAGGGCTGCCTTGATGAAGGCGTACCCCGAGCGCGCCATGACCGGCGTGCCCCCCGCCCTGCGCACTCCCTCCGGCAGGGCACTGGAGCACTTGATATCATAGATCACGTCGCCCGGCCGCCGGGCCAGGATCCTCTGGGCCAGGAGGACGGCCACGCGGTCGCTCTCGGCCACGCGGCCCAGTTCGTCCACGACGGCGACTCGGTCGCCATCGCCATCGTAGGCCAGGCCGAGGGCGGCCCCAGCCTCCACCACCCGCCGCCGCAGCGCCGACAGGTTCGGGGCCACGGCCGGGTTGGGCGGCCGGTTGGGGAAGCGGCCATCCGGTTCGCCGAAGAGAGTCTCCACCTGGTAGCCCAGCCGGGCGAGGACCGGGGGTGCGGTGAGCGCCGCGCAGCCGTTGCCGCAATCGACCACCACGTGCAGCCGCCCACCGGGCGCAAAGCGCCGGGCCAGGAACACCTGGTAGGCGCTCAGGGCATCCACCTTGCGCACGCTGCCGTGGCCGCGGGAAAACGCCCCGGCTGCCATCTCCTGTTCGATCGCCACCAGCGTCGGCTCGTCGGGCGGGCGGCCACCGAAGGTGAGCTTGAAGCCGTTATCGCCTGGAGGGTTGTGCGAGGCGGTGACCATCACGCTGCCCGCTGCCTTGAGCCTGGCAGCAGCGAAAGAGAGCGCCGGCGTAGGAACGGTGCCCACATCCAGCACCCGGCAGCCGGCAGCCACCAGGCCGTCGATCAGAGCCGCCTTGAGCGCCGGCGTGCTCAAGCGCACGTCGCCCCCCACCACCACGAGTTGCTGGCGCAGCCGAGTGCCCACAGCCTGGCCCAGCCGGCAGGCCACGGGCTCGGTCAGGTCGGTGCCATAGGAACCGCGGATGTCGCAGGCCTTGAAGATGCCCACTGCACCTCCTCGCCGGCAATCGTACATCGGTTTTCTGCATTCTGCAAACCAAGGGGACAAGCCTCAAATGACGCCGCTATCGACCAGGCCGCGGCCGCGGATGCGGGCGATGAGGGCCTCGTGGGCCTGGCGCTCCACTGCGTCATCCACAGCGGGCAGGGCAGCGGCGGGCCCATAGCGGCGTTCGACGGCGCGGCGGATCAGGAGGTCGGTGAGCCAGGGGTTCTTGGGCAGCAGCGAGCCGTGCAGGTAGGTGCCGAAGGCGTTGCGGTCAACCGCGCCCTCTGAACCGTCTTCGCCGTTGTTGCCGCGGCCCACGATGACGTGGCCGAGCGGCCGGGTGCGCGCGCCCAGGTAGGTCCTGCCGCTGTGGTTCTCAAAGCCGACCAATGTGTGGGGCTGGCCCCCCACCTCCGAGCGGACGATCACGTCGCCGATGCAGCGCCTGTTGCCGGCCACCGTGCAGGCGTCAAAGACCTCGACGCCGGGCAGCATCGCCCCGGAGCCTGTGTGGAAGTAGCGGCCCAGCAACTGGTAGCCGCCGCAGATGGCCAGCACTACCAGGCCGTCGTCGACCGCTGCCCGCAAGGAGGGGCCTTTGACCTCGGCCAGGTCGCGGGCCACGAGGGCTTGCTGTTTGTCCTGCCCACCGCCGATGAAGAGGATGTCGAAGGTGCGCCAGTCGGGCCGCTCGCCCAGGTCGACGCGCAACACCTCCACATCGAGCCCGGCCCAGGCTGCGCGCCGGCTGAGCGCGATCACGTTGCCGCGGTCGCCGTAGATATTCATCAGGTCGGGGTAGAGGTGGCAGATGGTGAGCTTCAGGTTCAATCCTCCCAGAACTGCCCCACATAGCCCTGCTCGTGCATCACCTGGCGCATGGCGAGCATGGCGGTGTAGGTGGGCAGGATGTAGAGGGTGCCGCCTGGGCCGGCGTTGGCCAGGCCCCTGGCCAGGGCGCCGGGCGGCTCCTTCTCCAGCGAGACGCGGCCCATATCGACCTGGGCATAGTGCAGGCGCAGCAGCATGTCTTCAGCGCGCGTGCCCGAGACGACCACCGATTGCGCCCGGCCCTGCAAGAGCTCGAAATCCACATCCCACAGCCAGGAAACGTCGGTGCCATCGGCCAGGTTGTCGTTGATGACGATGAGCAGGTGCTTCGGGGCCGGGTCGAGGGAGAGGGTATGCAGCAACTGGTTAAAGCCCACCGGGTTCTTGACCAGGGCCAGCAGGACCTGCCGGCCTTCGATGTCGATGCGCTCGATGCGGCCAAAGGCGGCCGACAGCGTTTCGATCCCCTGCCGCAAGGCTTCGGGCGTCGCGCCCAGGGCCGAGCCGCAAGCGAGCGCTGCGAGCAGATTGTAGACGTTGTAGAGGCCGGGCAGGTTGATGCGGATGCTCAGCGCGCCCGCAGGCGGCACTGCTTCGACCTGGCTGCCCGCCGTGCCATCGAGTTCCACGCTGCGCGCAGAGATGTGGGGCCGGGGCCGGCCGGCGCCGCAGTTGGGGCAGTGGTAGTCGCCCAGGTGGCCATAGTAGGCCACGCGATAGTCGTAGCGCGCGCCGCAGGCCAGGCAGTGTTGGGAATCGGCCGCCTGCTGCAGGCCGGCTGAGCCGCGGCGGGGGTCGTCGACGCCGTAGTAGAGCACCCGAGCACGCAGGCCCTCGCCGAGGCGGGCCACAGCGGGGTCATCGGCATTCAGGATAGCGGTGGAGCTGGAAGGCAGCGTGGCCAACGCGCCCTGCCAGAGGCCGGCCAGATAGTCGATCTCGCCGTAGCGGTCGAGTTGGTCGCGGAAGAGGTTGGTCACCACCACCGCGCGCGGCCGGATCTGGGCGACGGCCTGCGGCAGCGTGGCCTCATCGACCTCGAAGAGTCCGATGTCTCCGCCGGGCACGCCGCGCAGGTTGGCCGAACTGAGCAGGGCCGAGGTGACCCCCTGGATGAGGTTGGCGCCCGACCGGTTGTGCACCGGCCGCAGCCGAGCCTGGCGCAGGATGCTGGCGATCATGCGCGCGGTGGTGGTTTTGCCGTTGGTGCCGGTCACCACCACACAGCCCTCACCCAGGCGCGCCGACACCCGGGCGAGGAGCCGCGGGTCGATGCGCAGCGCCACTTCGCCCGGAAAGGTCGTGCCCCCACCCCGGCCCAGCCGCCGGCTGAGGAAGCCGGCCGCCTTCCCAGCCCCGATGGCCAGCGTGGTGCGCATCTGCTTCGCTCCCTCCGGCAGCCGGGTGCCTGGCTGCCGGCGCAACTGAGCAAAAGCCGTGCCATCTGGGGGCGAGGCCGGCGCGGGTCAGCGCCGCTTCTTGCGCCGCTGCCGGGGCACAGGGGGCGGCTGCAGGTAGCGGGGGACGATCACACGCGTGTCGAGGATGGCGGCAAGGGAGAGGGCCAGCAGGCCAACGGCCAGGAGGAGGACGTAGGTCTCGGTCGACGCGATGCGCAGCGCCCCCACGACGATGCTGGCCACCGCCAGCAGCAGGGCCGCCGCTTTCAGGGCCAGCACCGCCACCGCCCGTGGCTCCAGTTGTGGCTGTTGCGTGAACGGCTGCACCGGAGCACCTCCAGAGCGCAGAGTTGGTGCCGACTATAGCATCGAGGGCACGGGCCGTCAATGCCTTTCCTGCGCCTCTCCGCCCGACTATTGCCCTTGCGGCTTCTCGCCGCTGAGGCGCTCCAGGAAGAACTTGACCAAGTCGATGGGCATGGGGAAGATGATGGTCGAGTTCTTTTCCACCGCAATCTCGGTCAACGTCTGCAGGTAGCGCAACTGCAGGGCCGAGGGCTCGCGGCCGATGACGCGGGCGGCCTCGGCCAGTTGCTGCGAGGCCTGGAACTCGCCCTCGGCGTGGATGATCTTGGCGCGTTTCTCGCGCTCGGCCTCGGCCTGGCGGGCCATGGCGCGCTTCATCGTGTCGGGCAGCTCCACGTCCTTGACCTCGACGATGGAGACCTTGATGCCCCAGGGCTCGGTCTGCTCGTCGATGATGCGCTGCAGCTTGTCGTTGATCTCCTCGCGATGGGCCAAGAGCTCGTCGAGCTCCGACTGGCCGAGCACGCTGCGCAGCGTGGTCTGGGCGATCTGCCAGGTGGCGCGGCGGTAATCCTCGACCTTGACGATGGCCTTCTCGGGGTTGACGACGCTAAAGTAGGCCACGGCGTTGACCTTGACCGTCACGTTGTCCTTGGTGATCGCTTCCTGGGTGGGGATGTCGAGGGTCACGGTGCGCAGGTCCACACGGACCATGCGCTGGATGATGGGGACGATGAGGACGAGCCCCGGCCCCCGCGTGCCCTGCAGGCGCCCCAGCCAGAAGACGACGCCGCGCTCGTACTCCTGCACGATCTTGATGGCCGAGAAGAGCAGCGGGATGATGACGAAGACAAAGATCAGCCCAGCCACAGAGATGAGCGCAAAGAGGATGTCCATCCGTGAAGAACTCCTTTGCCGGTTGGCAACACGCCCGGTCCACTTCACCGGGCGCACGACCTTGACCCCTTGCATTATACGGCATCGGCCCGCCGGGCACAAGGGCCGCTGGGGTGGATCCCAGGATCGTCGGTCAATCTGCTGGCCAAGACCAAAGGACTGCGCTCAGGCCCTCGCTGCCGTGCGAGGGCCTGAGCGCAGCGCCGCAGGCCCCACGGGCTGCGTTCTTGCCGGCCACCGCCGCCGGGAGGGTCATTCCGAGTATCCCAGGGTCCCCAGCCCCTGCGGCAAGCAGAGAACGTGGATCTGTCATTGCGAGGAGGCGGCGGCCGCCGACGAAGCAATCTCCGGCGTGGGTTGCGGATTGCTTCGCGCCTCCGGCGCTCGCAATGGCGGGATGGAACGTTCTGAGCAGCGGCAGTGACGGCCAGGCAGCACAAGGGCGCCAATTCCAGCAAAGAATCCTTGCTTGCCGTGGCGCCAGACCACTCCGAGCCTGCCGCCATGGCCACTAAGGATCCTTCGCTCTCTTGGCGCCGGGCTGAGAGCCGGCCGCAGGAGGTGCTGTTGAGGAACTTGGGCCGTCGCCGGGCCAGGGACCGGGCTACACGCTCCGCACCCTGCCCGGTGCGAAACCGTTTGGGGGCTGGGCCGGGAGCACGCGGAGATCAACACCCGGCTGCCACCCCTGGTTGCAGCAAGCTCACCTGGCGCAGGCCTGCGCGAGCCCTGGGGTACGCAGAATGACGAGCCGATCAGGCGCCTGGGCCAGCAGGGCGAGTACACGGTTACGCTGAGCGCATCAGGCCGACCGGCGCCGGTCGGCCGACTCACTCCGGCTACTCGTACACCTTCTCGTCGGCGTGCTCGGCGTCGGCCGCGTCGGCCTCGACGTCGCGGGCGCCGCTGCGCTGGGCGGCGAGTTCGTGCTGGTACTCGCTCTGCACGATCAGGTT
>Ga0123519_10005870_pt1 | contig 19465 bp, 13 predicted proteins | sample YelNatPaOPRAMG02_FD_87396 | JGI IMG/M metagenome (GOLD analysis project Ga0123519, IMG submission 87396) | Hot spring microbial communities from Yellowstone National Park - Yellowstone National Park OP-RAMG-02 (version 2) | ecosystem: Environmental > Aquatic > Thermal springs > Hot (42-90C) ... | reverse complement strand
GAGCCGGGTAAGCCGGTCCTCCACGACATCAACTTCTCGGTGGAGCCAGGCGAGGTGGTCGGCCTGGTCGGCCCGAGCGGCGCGGGGAAGCGCACCCTGGTGCACCTGATCAGCCGTTTCTACGACCCTGAGGACGGCCAGATCCTGCTCGACGGCCACGACCTGCGCGAGTTATCCCTGCGCTTCCTGCGCCAGCAGATCGGCCTTGTGCTCCAGGAGCCCTTCCTCTTCCACGGCACCGTGGCCGACAACATCGCCTACGGCTCCCCCGACGCCAGGCCCGATGAGATCATCGCCGCGGCCAAGGCCGCCAACGCGCACGACTTCATCGTCAACCTGCCCCAGGGATATGACACCCTGGTGGGGGAGCGCGGGCAGTTGCTCTCCGGGGGCGAGCGCCAGCGCGTCTCGATCGCGCGCGCCATCCTCATGAACCCGCGCATCCTCATCCTCGACGAAGCTACGTCCTCGGTGGACACCGAGACAGAGATGCTCATCCAGCAGGCGCTCGATCGCCTGGTGGCGAACCGTACGACGTTCGCCATCGCCCACCGCCTCTCGACGCTGCGGAAGGCGAGCAAGATCGTGGTTCTGGAGCACGGCCGGGTGGCCGAGATCGGCCCGCACGACGACTTGCTCGACGCCGGGGGCCTCTACAGCCGGCTCTGCAAGCTCCAGGCCGAGCTGTCGAAGGTTCGGGCGCTGTAGCCGCGACGGGAACAGAGACACCACGGTGCAGGACCCCCAGGATAAGCAGACAGACGCGCCTTCGGGCGCGAGCTGGGGCGCCGAGGTGGGCCGGCTCGAGATCGCGGGGCCAGACTCGGTGCGGATCTGGCGCGACACCTTCCGCCGACTCCACGTGGAGGTGGCGGGGCGGGGGGAGTATGTCGACGTCCGGCCCGCGCGGGCGTTCCCGATCTCCGGAGCCGCCAACTACGTCAGCTTCCTGGACGACGATGATCGGGAAAAGGTTCTCCTGCGCGACCCGGAAGGCCTCGACCCCGAGAGCCGACGCGTGCTCGAGGAGGAGCTGGCTCGCCAGTACTTCGTCCCGAAGATCACTTTCGTGTACGACATCGAGGACTCGCACGGCGCAGCGCGCTGGGAGGTCGAGACCGACCGCGGCTACCGCGTGTTCGACATCCGGGACCGGGAGGACGTGCGCGTCATCAAGGGGCGGCGCATCCTGCTTCAGGACGCCGACGGCAACCGCTTCGAGATCGAGGACATCGAACAGCTCGATCCCCGCAGCCGCCAGCTTGTGGACAAAGAGACCTGAGGCGCAGCCGCCCTCAGCGCTTCCGGACGTCGATCCACACGCGGCACGTCATCCCGTGCGCCAGGTTTAGCCCCTCGGGGTCAAAGGTGATCTTGATCGGCACTTGCTGGAGCATCCAGGGGCTGCTGCTCGAGTCGGCCTGGAACTCGGTTGCCTTGCCGATCTTGTCGACCTTGCCATGAAGGACCCGCCGCCGGTATGCGTCCACCCTGATGAGCACCGGCTGCCCCTCGCGGACCCGACCGATTTCCAGCTCCGACACAGTTGCGTTGATCCACAGGGGGACGTCTGTGCACACGATCGTCACGATGGGGGCACCCTTCACGACGACCTCCCCATCCTTCACTGAGTAGCCTGGCCCTCGGACGACGACGCCATTGATGGGGCTGCGCAAGACTGCATCCGAAAGCCTCGTCTCGGCCTCCTTCACGGCCGCTCTGGCCTGCTCCACCGCGGCCTGCTTCGCGACGACCTCCTCCTCCTTCAGGGCGACGGCGCTCTGCTGTGTGCGTGCCACCTCGAGCCCGGCCTCCGCCGACCGCTGCTCGGCGGCCCGCGTCGCGACAGTCTGCTCGTGGATGTGGCTCTGATAGTCCCTGGCCTTCGCCAGCGCCAATGCGGCCTCCGCCGCCTCGACCGCTGACCGGGCGACCTCGGAGCGCGTCCGTGCCGCGTCGAGCTGGGTCTGGGACACGGCTCCCTGCTCGAACAGCCGCTGCATCCGTCGCAGGTTCGCCTGCGCGTCCTGGAGCTCCGTGCGCGCCGACTCGACCGCGGCCGCCGCCGAGCGGACCTCGTCGGGCTGCTCCCGGCTGCGCATCTCCATCTCGGCCTTGGCTTGCGCGAGCCGAGCGCGGGCGGCCTGCACCTGCGCGTCCGCCTCCTGGATGCTCGCCGCGGCCTGCCGGATGGCGAGCTCCAGGTCTCGCTGCGCCTGCGCCAGGGCGCTTTCCTGGGCTGCCAGGTTGGCCCGCGCCTGCTGCACCCGGGCCTCAAGGTCGGCCTTGTCCAACAGGACCACCGCCTGCCCCTCTCGTACCTCGTCGCCTGTGCGCACGAGCACCTTCTGCACCCTCGTGTCGTCCTTGGCCGCCACGTTCACCACTAGACCCGTGATCCGGGCATGCGTGGCCCGCACGTGGGTCATCGCGAACCACAGCGCATATCCACCCCAGGCAAGGCCGGCCGCCGTCAGCAAAACCATCACAACGATGACGTAGTGCCACCACTGGATGCCGCGCCGCCTTCGCTCTCCCGGTCGAGTTGGCCGGGTTCTCTGCACCGGCCGGGCCGTTGTCGTCATGATTGCACGTTACCTCCGAGCACCTCTCCAACTGCACGCGAAAGCAGACCGAAGCCGCTCGGGGCGCTCCCCCGTTTGCTCGGGAAGCACCGGCAGGACGCCGCGCCCTGGCGCCCGCCTGAAGCCAGCCCCGATCTGCCGATCAGAGCACAACCAGCACTTCGCAGCCTGTCCGACGCAGGCGAACCTCGACTCGCTCCTTCTCTCCACGTTCTCGTTTCCCTTTCCTGGTTCCCGCTTGAGTTTGAGATTATTCCGCCGCCGCCCTCGCGCAGGCGCCCGCCGGGGGCTCTTTCCGCCCGGAACGCCGGGCAGGGCTGTTGATTTGCGGCGTTGAACGGGGTACAATCACGCGGACCATGCCGATGACAGGTAAAGCGGCCATACTCGTTCTTGCCCTGGGCTTGGCGCTTGCCCAGCCGAAGCCGAGCAGCCCGGCGCCGGCAAAGGTCAGCCTCCCCCCGGCGGCGGAGAAGGTCGCGCGGCGCTTCCTGGAGGCCTTTGCCGCGAACGACCGGGCGGCTCTGAAGGACATGTTGCCGCGGCAGCCGAGCAACCTGTACGGGCCCTCGCCCTTCGCCGGCATGCCGACGCTCCGCAAGCCCCGCGCGGATGGGCGCGTGGCGGCAATCGACTTCGAGGGCCGAATGACCGACCCGGGGCTGCCGCGGCGGGGCCTCATCCTGCTGAGGTATGTCGAGGAGGACGGTGTGCGCGCCTGGCGTGTGCGGCAGATCTACTGGTACGACGAGCTGCCGCCCGAGGCTGACATCCCCGACCAGAGCGCGACAGCCGAGGACCGGCAGCAGGAGCCCAACGTCCGGCGCGCCGCCACCGAGTTCCTCAGCGCATGGCTGGACGGGGACTACCAGCGGATGGATCGCCTCACCTTCCACTGGTGGGAGGTGCCGCGCCGGCCGCCCAAGTGGGTATCTTTCGCGGGCGCCGAGCTTGAGGCGCGCGGGACAACCCTCAGCGACCTGCGAATCGACTTCCGGGTGAAGCTCCGCGCCCTCGGCCTCCTGCCCAAGAGCGTCCACGGCAATCTGTGGATGGTGCAGGAGGAGGGCGTCTGGCGAGTCCGGCCGCTGACCTTCGCAGTCTGGTTCTGAGTGAGCTAGCCCTCGGGCTTCAGTCATGCGCCCTGCTGCCACGCTCCTCAATTTCTGGCGGTTGCGCCATGCCTACCGGACGCTGCCGAACGCGAATCCGGCAGCGCCGACGCGCGCCGACATCGAGCCCACGACCTACTGCAACTTCCGCTGCCCCCACTGCCCATCCACGGCCGCCAGCAAGACCCCCGGGTGGCGCGCCCACCTTTCCCTCGCCGCCTTCAGGCGGGTGCTCGATGAGTTGCCGGCGGTCTATCGCATCAAGCTGGTAGGCCTCGGCGAGCCGCTGCTCAACCCCGAGTTCTACGACCTGGTGCGCGCCGCCAGGCGTCGGCACGTGCGGGTGCTGACCACGACCAACGGGAGCCTGCTGGGAGACCCCGATCACCGCCGCGAGCTGCTCTCCTGCGGCCTGTCCACCCTCAATGTGTCCATCGATGCGGCCCGGGCCGACACGCACGCCGTCCTCCGCCCCGGGTCAAATCTGGAGGCGATCGGCGACGGGCTCTCTGCGCTGGTGCGGGAACGCGGGCGTCGCCGGCGGCCCGCCATTCGCGTCTGGCACGTCATACAGCGGGAGGCCGTGCAGGAGCTGCCGGATCTGGTGACCCGGTGCGCCGAGTGGGGCGTGGATTCGCTGGTCTGCACCGCGAAAATCACGAATTTCGGGCTCGATACCCTGGAGGAGGTGGTCGGGGAGATGAGGGCAGTGAGGGAGCAGATGGCCGCGGTGGTGCCCGAGGCGCGGCGACGCGCGGCATCGGCCGGCCTCGAGTTCCGCTGTCCTGACGGCCCGCCGCCGAGGCGCACCCCGGCCGACGGCCGGCCGTGCCGGTGGCCCTGGAGCCGGACTTTCGTCACCGCCCGCGGGGAGATCCTGCCGTGCCCCTACGCCTCCCGGCCGACCGGATTGGTGCTCGGCCGCCTTCTGCCGGGAGAGGAGGGGACGCCGCGCGCCGCCGCCTTCCAGAGGATCTGGAACGGCGCCGCGATGCAGTCGCTGCGCGAGCAGGTGCGCGAACGGCGCAACCCGGCCTTCTGCCAGGCCTGCTATTTCGGATGGCGGCCCGGCGAAGGCACTAGCTGACGGGCTGGCTGGGAGGGATAGGCGGCGTGGGGGGCGTCGGCGGGACAGGCCCGGCTGGCTGGGGTCGGCCCTCGACCACGTGCGTGGTGCGCTCTGGCTGTGCCCCGCGCAGGGACTCGGTGAACTCCTTCAGGCGGGCCGCCGCCCGCCCGTGAATCGTGTCCGGCTGGTCAGGGGAGCCGGCCGGGATGCCGGTGAGCAGCTCGATCCCCTCGTCGACGTGCGACACGGCCCAGACGTGGAAGCGCCCCTCGGCTATGGCCTGCACCACCTCGGGCTTCAGCATCAGGTTCTTCACATTCTGCCTGGGTATCACCACGCCCTGATCTCCCGTCAGCCCCTTCAGTTTGCAGGTCGTGTAGAACCCCTCGATCTTCTCGTTGACGCCGCCGACGGCCTGAATGTTCCCCATCTGATCCACCGATCCGGTGACCGCGACGCCCTGCCGGATCGGCGCGTCGGCCAGACTCGAGAGGATAGCGTAGAGCTCGGCGCACGAGGCCGAATCGCCCTCCACCAGGTCGTAGGACTGCTCGAAGCAAAGAGTGGCCGAAAGCGAGAGGGGCGCGTGCTCGGCATACATGCCAGCGAGATATCCCGTCAGAATCATCACAGCCTTATGGTGGATGTCGCCGCTGAGCCGCGCCTCTCGCTCGATGTTGATGACCCCGCTCCGGCCTGGCGTGACGCGGGTGGTGATGCGAGAGGGGCGGCCGAACGCGTAGTCGCCCAGGTCGAGGACGGCCAGCCCGTTCACCTGCCCCAGGGCCTCCCCGGCGACCTCCACCTTCAGGTCGCCGCGAGCGATGAACTCGAATAGCCGATCCTCGATTCGGCGAGACCGGTATTCCTTCTGCTCGAGGGCCTGGTCCACGTGGCGGACGCCGATCTTGTCGGCCCCCTCCTGCTGCGCCCAGTAGTTCGCCTCTACCAGCAGGTCGGAGATCGCGGCAAAGCGCGCGGACAGCTTCTCTTGGTCGCCCGCTATGCGCATACCGTAGTCGATGACCCGGGCCGCCGCCTTCTTGTCGAGGTGGCGGAGATTGGCCAGGCGGCAGTGGCTGGCGATGAATGCAGCGTACTCCCGGTAGCTCTCGGGCGTCGCGCTCATGTCGATGTCGAAGTCGGCCTTGACCTTGAACAGTTTGCCGAACTCCTCGTCGTAGTGGTACAGAAGGAAGTAGAGCAGCGGCGAGCCGATGAGTATCACCTTCAGGTCCAGCGGAATCGGCTCCGGCCGCAGCCCCGCCGCGGGAATGGGGGTCCATTGCTCCCCGATGTTCTCGATGGTCGCCTCGCCGCTGCGCAGGGACCGCTTCAGGGCATCCCACGAGAAGGGGCTAAGAAGGACGTCGAGCGCGCGCAGGATCAAGTAGCCGCCATTGGCGCGGTGCACCGCGCCGGCCTTGATCAACGTGAAATCCGTGACCGCGCCGCCCGCCATCGGGCGGTACTCCAGACCCCCCACGAGGTTGTAGTACGTCGGGCTCTGCTCGTGCACGACGGGCGCGCCGTCCTCGGGAGCGTTGGTGACCAGCACGTTCACCCGGTAGCGGATCGGGATCTCCTCCTGGTCCTGCTCCCGCTGGCCCGGCTCGGCGCTCCTGAGTTCCGGAAGATGCTCGATCAGATCGTCGGCGACGGCCTGGAGATGCTCGACGACCTTGGGCAGACCCTCATACGCAGCTTTCACCTCCTCCAGGCGATGGCCGATAGCGAAAAGAGCGACCTCCCGGTCGAGCGCCTCGAGGCGGCGGCGCGCCTCCTTGTCTAGCTGTCTCGCCTGCGCCAGCGTCTCCCCAATGCGGTCGCGCAGCCGTTGCATGCGCTCGTCGATGCGCTCTCGCTCCTCCTCGGGGAGCTGCTCGAACTCCTCCCGGGACATCGGCCGCCCGTCCTTCATGGGCATCGTGACGATCCCCATGGGGGTCGCCTGTATCATCAGGCCCTGTTGCCGGGCCTCCTCGTCGAGCTGGCGCAGAAGCTGGTTCCGCTGGGACTGAACATCGCCCACCGCCTCCTCCCGCCGTTGCTCATACTGCTCGCTTTCAAACGCCCGCGGGATCTCCTGCCTGGCCGCGATTATCAGCTCCTCGATGTCACGGCTTAGCTTCGGCCCGCGGCCGGCCGGAAGCCTGAGCGCGATGGGGTGCCTCGGGTCCTGGAAGTTATAGACGTAGCACCAGTCGTCCGGGGCCGGCTGCTTCCGCGCCGCCTCCTTCGCCCGGAGCAGCACCGCCGAGTGTCGACCCGTCCCCGTAGGGCCAGCCGCGAACACGTTGTAGCCCGCCGTCTTGATGCCGATGCCAAGGTCGATCGCGGCCATGGCCCGCTCCTGGCCAATGCTGCCGTCGAGCGCGCCCAGTTCCTCCGTCGTCTCGAATCCCAGCGAGTCCGGGTCGCACGCCTTGTAGACCTGGTCCGCCGTCAGCTCGAAGTCGCTGCTTGCCACAGGAGCCTCCTCGTCGCCATGCGATCCCTTGCTCTCGCCACACGCTCGCCCGCCATGCTTCTGGTTGGGTCCGCAGCGTCCTTCAGCGCTCGCGGCCACGGCGCGAGACAAAACCATCCCTACGTCGCGCTTGCGCCCCAAGCGGGGCAAGCGCACAGGCGAGGACGGGCGCATGGCGGTTCTGAGGCGCCAGCAAAGGGGTAGGTCAGGCGGGGAGGCGGGGTCCCCGGCTCCGGTGCCCAGCACGTTCGACCGTAGCACGACTCAGCGCGATTCCCGGAGCCGGGGCATCGCAGTGGCCAATCCTGGCCTTTTTTCCCAGTCTGCCGGCCGGCCAAACCTCCCGGAGTGCGCCTTCGCCGGGCGCGAGATCGCGCCCGCCCGGGCGCGGAGAGGTGCGCGAGACCATCCGGACGAACACAGCAGCAGAGGAGATCCACAGATGAGAGCTACCCTCCTGGCCGCTGCGTTGGCGGTCGCCTGCGGCGCCCCGGCCTTCGCCGCCGAGTCCCGGCTGCTGATGGGGTTCGAGACGCCCGGCGCGGTCGCGTCTATCGAGATCAGGTCGGGCGCTGGCGAGCTGTCCGACCAGCACGTTACACAGGGCTCGTACTCCCTGCGGGTGCCAGCCGATGACTATCTGATCTTCTTCCATCTCCCGCAGGACTGGAGCGGGTACGACGCGCTCGAGGTTGATGCATTCGCCGAGACTCCGGGTCCGGTGTCTGTGTCGCTGCTCGTCGGCGATGCGGCGTGGCAGGCCAATAGCACTTACTGGAACCGCCACAACTCTTCCCTGCCCCTGCGGCCGGGGGCGAACACCATCTCGATTCCCCTGGGGGGGCTGTACCGCGGGGAGGCGGGGTCGCGGAACAACGATATCCCGACGAACATCGACGTGAGCCAGATCGTCCGCCTCGACCTGGGCTTCAGGCCTGTGGACGGTGGAGGCTTCATCTACCTGGACAACATGCGGCTGACGCGGTGGTCCCGCCCGGAATCGGTGCGCGCGTTCGATTTCGGGCCGGCTGACCAATCGGTGGCGCCCGGCTTCACGGCAGTCGCCCCCGACGCGGTCTACTCCGCAGACAGAGGCTGGGGGTGGGCAGGACCGCCGGCACCCAATCGCGCCTGGGACGTGACCTTCCCCACGCGGCTGTTGCAGGACAGCGTGGATGTCGGGGACGCGGCCTTCCGGGTCGACCTCGCTCCGGGCCGGTATCGCGCCCTGGTCATCTTCGAGCCTCTGGGTTACTGGAGCGGCGAGCAGGCCCGGTTCACCTGGCGGACTGTCCACGCCGGCGCCGCCTCCGCGACCACCCGCCGGGACGAGTGGGGCCTCCTCGACCACGCCTACCACTTCCAGGACACGGAGCCGCTGCCGGGCGCCGACCTCTGGGATGTCTACATGGGCTATCTGTTCGCGCCCGTCGAGCTTACCATCGACAGCTCCGGGGGCCCCTGCGACTTCACTGTCGCCTCCGATGGCGCCCTCGCGCGGCGAATCGCCGCGCTTATCCTCTACCCGACCGATGACGCGACCGCAGCGGCATGGGTTCGCGAGGCCCTCGCGGCCCAGCGCGACGAGTTTCAGTCCCGCGTGGTAGAGCTGCCGCTGCCGGAGACCGAGAACGCCGCGGCGCCCACCGCCGCCGATCGCGCGCGCGGGTTCCAGCTCTTCGCTCCACCTGTCGAGCAGACGGTCTACTTCTCGACGCGACCGACGCCCGACCAGATTTGCACCCGGCTTGGCACATACGCTGCCCAGGGGGAGCGTCGCTCTCTCACGATTGCCGTGCGGCCCCTCGTGGATCTCGGCCCAACAGGGGTCGAGATGTCAGACCTGCGGGGCCCGGGCGGCGCGGTCATACCGGCAGCCAGGGCCACGGTGTCTGTGGTCCGCCACCTTCCCAGCCGACCGCTCGGCTCGCTGATGTACCGGGTGACCCCCCGCTACCTCGTCCGGGCATCGGAAGTGGAGCTGCCGGCCGACTTGACCAGGCAGCTATGGCTGACGATCACCGTTCCCGCCGATGCGGCCCCGGGGAGGTATGAGGGCCGGCTGGCGCTGCGGCCGGCTGGCGGTGCCGCGGTCGAAATCCCGGTGTCGCTGGACGTGCTTCCCTTCGCCCTCGAAGAGGCCGACTTCACCACCGGGTTCTTTGGCATCGAGCCGGACCTGCCGGTTGAGGGCGCGGCGCGCGACGCGCTCCAGAATGCCATCTTCGCGATGCTGCGGGAGCGGGGGTTCACATCGTTCACGGGCGGCCCACCGATCGTGTTCCACGGCCTCGACGAATCCGGGGCGCCCGTGCTCGACTTCGCAGCCGCGGACGCGTTCATCGCGGCCGCGAAGGCGGCCGGGTTCCGGCGCGAATTCAACAATTACGGCAGCTTCGTCGTGGAAGGCTTGTACGACCGCTATGGTTACGTAAAGGGCGAGACGGGCGCAACCCTCGAGGCGCGCTATGGGGTGCCGTACGAGGAGATCGCCCGGCGCGTGTGGGCGGCGGTGGAGCAGCACGCGAAGGAGCACGACTGGCTCCCCTTTACGTACACGATGTGTGACGAGACCCGCGTCCTGGAGCAGGCCCAGAAGCAACTCGAGCTGATGCGTCTGTTCAACCGTGTGTCGCCGTGGCTGCGCACCACCGGAGGCTACAGCGTGTCGTTCCAGCCCACGGACGACCCTCTTTCCCGCGCGCACCAGGAGTTCTTCCGCACGCTGGACATCTCCATGCTGAACAGCCACGACGAGACCGTCATGGAGAAGGCGCGCGAGCTCGGCAAGGGCGTGTACATCTACAACCAGGGAAAGGGGCGGTATGAGTTCGGCCTCTACCAGTGGAGCGAGCAGGCGAAGGGGGTGGGCGGCCGTTACGAGTGGATCATGTCGATCCAGCACGGCTACGGGTACTTCGACCTGGACGGCCGGGAGCCAGACACCGGAGTCATCTTCTACGCGTCCGACGGGCTGCGGCCGGCCGTCGAGCTCGAGCAGTGCGCCGAAGGGATGAACGACTTCCGCTATCTCCAGACGCTGGCTGACCTCGCCGCGCTTGCGGAGCGGACGGGAGCGCCGGCCGCGCGCACGGAGGCCGAAGCGGCCAAGGCGTTCCTGCGCGGCGTGACTGATCGCATCGCCTTGAACGAGCGGCGCAAGCCCGAGTGGCTCGATCTCGACGCAGTCCGCGCGGAGGCGGCGCGGCGGATCGCAGCCCTGAAGGCTTCCCTGGAAGGCCGGCCCGCCTGAGCCGACCGCCGGGCTCGGCAGGAGGCCCCGCTGCCCGGACCGAAGCAGGTCCGGAGTCTCCGGAATTCACGAAGGGGGTACCGCAATGCCGCGCATGCCACTGGGCGTTATGCTGGGGGTTGGAGAGGACTTCGCCGACCGGCTGCGCCGTATCCGTGAGGCTGGCTTCCCCACGATACAGCTAAGCCGGCCGCCCGAGGAGTGGCTCGTGGAGCCCAAGCGAAGCGAGCTGAAGAAGCTCGTGCGGGAATCGGGCGTCCGGGTCACCAGCGTCGCCGCCACGTATGCTGGCGAAAGCTATGCCGACGTCGCGACCGTCCGGGCCACGGTTGGTCTGCTCCCGCCGGCCACCCGATCCGCCCGGGTCGAGGACACCAAGCGCTGTGCCGATTTCGCCCACGAGCTTGGCTCGCCGAATGTCTCGTCCCACATCGGCTACATCCCCGAGGACCGGGCCGACCCTGACTACGCCGGCCTTGTATCGGCCGTGCAGGAGATCTGTGACTATTTGAAGCGCCAGGGCCAGAATTTCTGCCTGGAGACCGGCCAGGAAAGCGCCGCGGCGCTCAAGCAGTACATCGCCGACGTCAAGCGTGAGAACCTCAAGGTCAACTTCGATCCCGCCAATATGATCATGTACGGCACCGGCGACCCCATCGAGGCCCTCGAGGTGCTCGCCCCGTGGGTCGCAGGGGTGCACTGCAAGGATGGCGAGTGGCCGGAGAGCGAGGGGGCGCTGGGCCGCGAGAAGCGACTCGGCGACGGCGCGGTCGGGATCGAGCGGTTCCTCGCCAAGCTGAAGGAAATCGGTTACGAGGGACCGCTGACGATTGAGCGGGAGATCCCGGGCGAGCAGCAGATGAAGGATTTCCTCGCGGCCAAGGAGCTTCTTGAGGCGCTGAAAGCCAAGCTCGGGATCGACTGAGCCAGGCGGCGATGTCACCGCCAGCCGGGACCTCGCCTTCGACGAGGTCCTTTGTGTGCCTGAAGGACCCGGGTGTGACCCGCGCATACCTGTACACGATTCTGGCCGTCATCCTCTGGACCGTGGGCCCCCTGGGAAGCAAGGCCGCCCTGCTCGCCACCGGCGCCGGCAGCGGCCTGCGACCCCTGGAGGTGGCCTTCTGGGCCATTGCCGTCGGCTGGGTGGCTCTCCTGGCGCTGCTCATCGCCAGGAACAGGCTGGGGCTGCTGGGGGACATCGCGGCGCGCGGGTGGCTGGTCCTGGCCGCCATGGGCCTGTTTGGGTGGGCCGGGTATCCAGTGGCGATGAACTACGCCTACATGCGCCTGCCGCTGCCGGACGTCATGGTCATCAGCTACCTCAACCCCGTCTTCGTGACCCTTCTCCAGGGAGCGGCGTTCGGCGCGGTCGTGCGCTTCGTGTCCGGCTGGGAACGCCGCCCCGAGCGCGTGGGGGAGCGAAGGCTTTCCATCGTGGTCGCCGGGCTGGCGTTGTGCCTGCTGGGGGTCGCCGTGATCGCCACGCAGGGCCGCCTGTCCGCGCTGGGCGGCGTCAAGTCTGTTGCGGGGGCCGCAGCCGCGCTTTTCGCGGGCTTTGCCTGGGGCGTGTACTCGAACCTGGGGCGCTTCGTCGCCCTCCGGCCGAGCCGCCCGGGCCGCCAGATGGGCGATGTGCACAACTTCGCGGCCATGACGATGGGCCTGGCGGCCATGGGCGCAGGGTTGGCGCTTTCTGGGCGCCTTGAGAACCCATCGGGATACACTGCGGCCGTCTACTTGGGCGCTGTAGGGCCGGCCCGCGTCTCGGCGTGGCTCATCGTCGCCGCGATGGGGTTGCTGAACTACGGCGCCGGCTACACGCTGTGGCTCGACGCGCTCGAGGAGGGAACGCAGGTGGGCGAAGGCCACAAGCTGCCGCCTCTGACCTACGGCACGCTGCTGCTGGCCGTCGTCGGGGGCTGGGCCGTGCTGCATGAGCCCTTTGGGGCAGGATTCTGGCAAGGCGCCTTACTGATCGCGGGCGGCAACGCGCTCAACATGTGGGGCCGGCTCCCGGGACGGCGGCGGGTCCCTGCACACGAGGCGGCCGAGGAGGCGGAGGCACCGGACGTGGTATAAGTCCGCGACCACATTGGAGCGGCCGGGTTGCGCGGAAGAGGGCTGATAGCAGCGGCAGAGAGGACGGCGGTTGCCGCGATTGCGTTGCTAGCGATCGCGGCGATCGCCTGCGCCGACGAGCAGAGCATTCGAGTAGGGCTTCGCTACGGTGCTCACGCCCCGACCTCCGTGACCATCGGCGGAGCGGTGGACTGGAAGGCCGAGCGCGGCGGCGGGCGGTGCGGCGAAGCGCTGCGTCTCAGCGCCGAAGGAGACGGCGTGCGGCTGTCCTCGGCTGGGGCGGAGCGCGACGTTGGCGGATGGGTCGAACTGAACCCGGCGGGAAGCGATCCCTGGTTGGAGTTGGACGGCTCGGCCTACCGGGGCCGGCTGAGGATCGAGGCGCAGCAAGGCGGCCGCCTGAAGATCGTGAACATTGTCGCGCTGGAGGACTACGTTCGCGGCGTCCTCGCCAACGAGATGTTTCCAGACGACGAGGCGTACAAGGTGCAGGCCGTCATCTCCCGGACGCTGGCAGTGTACATCCGCGATGTCGAACAAAGACACGCGGCCGAGGGCTTCGACGTCTGCACGGCGGGCCACTGCCAGGTGTATCGGGGCGTGGACTCGGAGACGCCCGACTCGAACGCGGCTGTCGCGGCGACCGCGGGGCAGGTCTTGACCTGGCGCGGACGCGTGATCTTCGCGGCCTATCACTCCAACGCGGGCGGCGCGACGGAGGGGGTCGACGCCGCGTGGCCGGGCAGCGTCCCCGGAGACTTCCCGTACCTGCAGCGCGTCGAGTCGCCGTACGACGCCGAGGCGCGCACGCTGCCGGGGTACGAGTGGTGCTATGGGTGGGATCGCACCATCTCCGGCGCCGATGTCAGAAGCCGGCTCGGCGTCCAGCGCGCCGATATCGGCGAGGTCCGCGACGTGGTCGTGCGGGGCCGCACGCCATCCGGCCGCGTGAGCCAGCTCGACGTCATCGGGAGCCGCGGCCGCGTGCGCGTGCGAGGCACCGACGCGGTGTGCGCTCTGCTGGACACGCCCAGTGCGTTGTTCGACGTGACACGCATCGGCAGCTCATTTCGCGTCCGTGGGCGCGGTCTCGGCCACGGCGTCGGCCTCTCGCAGCAGGGAGCCCTGGGGATGGCGCGGGCTGGCTACACGTACGCGCAGATCCTGGGCCACTACTACGCCGGCGTCGCGCTTACCGAAGACTACGGTGGCGGGGCATCGGTGCCGCTCCGGCCGCCTGAGCGGCCTCGGTGACTTTCCCGCTGGGCCCCCGCCCGAGGGAGTTCGCCTGGCAATGCCGAAGATGCGGACCGGGGGTTCCCGCGTGACCACGACATGGGCGTGATGAGCAGAGGCCTCGCACGGCGCTTCGCCGCGTTCTACTTCCTGCTCTTCGTCCCCATCGGCATGCAGGCGCCGTATCTGTTCCTGTTTTTCCAGCGCAAGGGCTTCAGCGACGCCCAGCTCGGCACGCTGGCGGCCGTCACCCCGCTCATGACCGTCCTGTCGCCTCCCATCTGGGGCGCGGTCGCCGACCGCTTCGGTGACCGGAGGTGGACGCTCGGCGCGCTGCTCCTGGCCGGCGGATTGGTCTTCCCCTGGCTGATGTGGGCCGACAGCTTCGCCGCCACCCTGATCCTCCTGGTTGCGTTCTCGTGGTTCGCGTTCCCGGCCGGTCCGATCACCGACGCGATCGCGCTGGAGAACATAGAGCGCGCGGGAGGCGAATACGGCAAGCTACGGCTGTGGGGCTCCCTTGGCTTCGCGGCGCCGCTGCTCGCGTTCGGGCTGGTGCTCAGCCGGCGCGCCGGCGAGACCGCGGCTAGCCTCTACCCGATCTTCGTGGGCTACACCGCGTTCCGCCTCATCTCGCTGGGGTGGGTCCGACTGCTCCCGCCGTCCCGGGGCGCCTCCGGCGCGGGCTTCGATTGGCGGGCCGCCCGCGTGTTCACCAGCCCCAGGTTTCTCGCGCTCGCGTTTTGCGCTGTGGTGGCGATGGGTGCGATGGCTGCCTACTATCTCTACTTCAGCATCTATCTGGACCAGCGGGGCGTTCCAGACAACATGAAGGGGTACTTCTGGGCCATCGCGGTCGCGTCGGAGACCGCCATGATGTGGGCCGTGGGCGGACTGATCCGCCGCATCGGCCTCAAGTGGACGTTTGTGCTCAGCGTCTTCGGCGTCGCGCTGCGGCTGTTCGCGCTGTCGTTCCCGCTGGGCGTCGTCGGCATCGCCGGCGCCCAGTGCCTCCATTCGCTCACGTTCACGACCTTCACGGTCTCCGGCATCACCTTCGTCAACCGCATCGCGCCGCCTCACCTTCGCGCCAGCGGCCAGACGCTCTGGGTGGCTCTCTCCCAGGGAGCGGGCTCGGCCGTCGGCGCCAAGCTCGCCGGCCTCGCCGCCGCCAGCTATGGCCTGCTCGGCATGTTCCGCATCTTCGCGCTCGTGGCGGGGATAGCGTGCCTGGCGGCGATCGCGCTGGTGCGCCCGGCTGACGCGCCCGAGAGGCAGCCCGCTGCAGAGGTAGCGGGATAGGCCGAACTTCAGTCTACCAGTGCGGCCGCCTCGCCGAGCGCCTCCCTCACCCCCACGGGCTGCCGCCGCTGTGCGGACAGAATGCCGGCCCACACGACGCCGAGCGCCAGCAGCCCCTCCCGGCCCCCCGTCTCGGGCGGCCTTCCTTCGCGCACCGCGCACGCGAACTCGGCCATCTCGGCGGCCGGCGCGCTCACCCGCGGGAGCGCCACTTCCTCGGCCTTCGGCGACCACGGCTCTTCCTCATTGGCTAGCGCAAGCGTCAGCCTGTCTCCCTCCAGCACGGCATTCCCGCCGCGCCCGTAGATGCGGGTGTACCCAGCCGGCGGGCTGACATAGTTGGTCCCCACATAGGCAAGCAGCCCGGAGTCGAACTCCAGCAGTGTCAGAAAGACGTCCTCTATCTCGGACGGCAGCAGGGAGTCATCCGACACGGCGGTCACCCGCCGCGTCGGCCCGAGCAGATAGTGGAGCGTGTCGAACGTGTGAACCGCGAGCTGCATCAGGGGCCCGCCGGGGGCCTCCTGGCGATGCCACCGCCACTGGTCCGGCGTCAGGCGCGTGCCGCCGGAGTGGGAGGTGTGCGCCTCCACCATCGCGAGTTGACCGAGGCGGCCGGACTCGAGGAGGGCTTTCAGCGTGCGCGGCCCCGCATGATATCGAGAGCTGTGGCCAACCATGAGCCTGACCCGGCCGCGATCGCACGCGCGGATCATGGCCGCCGCGTCTTCGACCGTGTTGGCGATTGGCTTGTCGGTGAAGACGTGCTTGCCCGCGGCGGCTGCTCGCTCGGCCGCCGCCCGGTGGTGGTTGTTTGGGGCGAATATGGCAACCGCCTCGATATCGCGGGTGGTAACCAGATCGTCGAGGCCTTGCGCCGTCTGGATGCCGTGCGCGGCGGCAAAGGCGGCCGCCGCCCCGGGCGACGGGTCCCAGCACGACACCAGGGCCACCTCTGGCGCGGACGCAGCCTCCGCCCAGAAGCTGCGAGCCCAGCCGCCCGTCCCCACCACGCCGATTCTCAGTGGTGCGCCGCTCATACCGCCTCCCCGGGGCCCGCCGCCATTCCCACCGTTCGCGAAGACCGGCCTGGCACGCGGGCGCGCGGGGTGGTTTGACGCGCAGGGAGGCGCTTCCTCTGGGGCAAGGCGGGAGGGCGCGGGCTACGCCACCGACTGAACGTGCTCGGCGAGCCGCGAAAGCCGGAAGGCAGCCGTCGACGTGGGCTCGGACGGGGGCACCCGCGGGAGGATCACGCGGAAAACGGTGCCATCCCCGGGGGTGCTCTGAACCCCGATCTGCCCGCCGTGACTCTCCACAATGTTGCGGCTGACCGCGAGGCCCAAGCCCGTTCCCTTCCCCTCCTCCTTGGTTGTGAAGAAGGGGTCGAATATCCGGTCGAGGTCCTCGGGCGGGATGCCGCAGCCGGTGTCCTCGACCTCCACGAAGACGCGGTCGCGGGGGATCGTGCCGGTGCGCACGATCAGCTGTCCCCCCGTTGGCATGGCGTGGTGGGCGTTGATGATCAGGTTCATGAACACCTGCTGGAGCTGGCCGGGGTTCGCCTGGATCGGCGGAATCTGCTCGTCGAGCTGCTTGATGACCCTCACGTTCCCGACCGTGAGTTGGTGCTCGCTCAACATCAGCGTCCGGTTGAGCACCTCGTTGACGTTGACCTGCTCGATCTTCTCCTGACGGCTCTTGCGGGAGAAGGTCAGCAGGTTCTCGACAATCCGCCCGATGCGCTCCGTCTCCGTGCGGATCGTCTCCAGATTCTGTTTGGCGCCGTCCGGCAGCCCGTCCTCCATCAGGAGAAGCTCGGTGCGCCCGAGGATCACCATCAGCGGGTTGTTGATCTCGTGGGCCACGCCGCCGGCGAGCATGCCAACGGATGCCAGCTTCTCCGAGTGCACAAGCTGCGCCTGCGTCCGGCTCAGCTCGTCGAGCACCGTCAACAGTCGCTCGAGCTGCCGCTGCGAGTCGCGGTAGAGCTGAGCTTTCTCGAGGGCCAGCGCAGCCTGATCGGCGAACAACGTCAGCGCGCGGAGGTCCTCCTCGGTGAACTCGCTCGCGCGGCCGGACTCGTTCACGTTGAGCGTGCCGACGATCCGCTCGTCGATGCGCAGGGGAACCGAGATCGCGGAGGAGATCTGCCCGTCGCGGTGGCGCAGGGGACGGAGCGTCTCCTGGCCTTGGCCGCGGCGCAGCAAGAGCGGCTGTCCGTCCAGGGCGACCCGACCCGCGATCCCCTCTCCCAGCCTGAGCCGCGTCGATTCGACGACCTCGTCGGGGATGCCCTTGGCCGCCTTGATGGTCAACACGCCCTCGGCCTCATCGAGCAGCATGACGGAGCCCCGCTCGGCGTCCGTCACCTCGATCGCGGTGGTCACGATCAGGTCCAGCAGCCGTGGGAGGTCGAAGTTGGCGATCAGCGCGTGGCTCAGCTCGGCCCACGTGCTGAGCTGGGTGTCCTTCTTCTTGAGCGCTCGCTCTTTGTGAGTCAGCTCCTCGATCAGGCGGCGGTTCTGCTGCCACTGGTCACTCAGCCGCTCCCGGATGTAAGCCGTGATGAGCAGCACCATCACCAGCAGGAAGCACGTTGTGACATCGCTGCCCAGGACCAGCGTGATTGGCGTCGCAATCTGCGGAACGATGCCGCTGGCATCCTCGCTGGCCGTAAGCAGGAACAGGCTGACTGACAGCAGGAAGATGATCAGCAGCGCAATCAGCCACAACCGCTCCGCCTGCGCCTCCGCGCGGCGGATGGGGTCTATGGCCGCGTTGTCGGAACGACCGTTACCTCGCCGGACCAGGGCCCCGATGCCCGGCATCCTGGCGAGAGCTCTCCGGAATATGCCCATAGACAAGCGCGCTCGATGACAGAAACGTCGTTTGTGCCGCGTCTGCGCCCTCCCCGCCGCACAGCGCAGCGGATGCACCGGGCGCAGTCCTCCCGCGCACTACAGGCTTATTCCACAATCCGCCCGTCCGACGGAGTCGTCCGGGTGCCCTTCGCGGGTCAGCCGGCGAGGGCAATCACGTCGATCTCGACCGCGATGCCCAGGGGAAGGTTGGCGGCCTGGATCGTCGTCCGGGCCGGGGGTTCAGAGGGGAAAAACCGAGCGTACACTGCGTTCATGGCCGCGAAATCGCCGATGTCCTGGAGGTAGACGGTTGTTTTGACAACCCTCTCCATGGACGACCCCGCGCCTTCCAGAATCCGGCGGATGTTGCTGAGCACCAGCTCGGTCTGCTGCTCGATGCTCCCCCGCACCACCTCGCCAGTGGCGGGGTCTAGCTGCCCCTGCCCTGACACAAACAGGAAGTCTCCCGCCTGGACGACCGGGGAGTACGGGCCCTTGGCGGGAGGAAAGGCGTCCGACGTGATGATGCGCTTCTCGACCATCGAAGGCTCCTTTTCGGTTCAGCGCAGCTTGCCGCGGCCGGCAATCGGCCATGTGTCCACGACCTCGCCCCGGCGGGTGACGACCATCTCGTCGTACAGGTTGCACACGACGCAGCAGTGGTTCGGAATGACCTCGACCTTGTCACCCACTCGGAGCTTGATGGCCGCCTCCGACAGGTCCAGGAAGCCGTGCTCCTCGTTGAGCTTGACCAGCACCGCGGCGTTGTCCTCCTTCAGCATCCCGTAGCCTTTCGACTCGGGCGCCAGGTCGGAGCTCAGGGCCTTGCTGCCCGCGTCGAGGACGGCCCGGCCCGCCTCCGGAGTGCTGACCACGGTGGCTAGCACCGTGAGCGCGCAGTCGGCAGGCGTGGCCGACCACCGATCGATCTGGATGCGATCATTGAACACATACGTTCCGGGCCGAATCTCCGTGAGCCCGCACTCTAGATGATAGTGCCGCGCGGTCGGCGTCGAGCCGCCGCTGATGCGTTCGGCAACGTCGGCGATGGGAGCGATGCGCTGGGCGACCTCCGCCATGGTACGGGCCTCGTGGGCGGCGATGCCCGCGATCTCGTTGTCGTTGCGGGCCGCGTAGACCTGGCCGGGATAGGTGAACAGACCCACCAGGTTGAGCCCCGGCAGCGCGTTGATGCGCCGGGCCAGGTCCTGGACGTCGTCCGGCTGGACGCCGCAGCGATGAAGGCCGACGTCCACCTCGATGAGGACCGACAGCCGCATCCCCGCCGCTGCGAAAGCCATCGACAGCGGCGCCGCCATGGCGACGCTGTCCACTCCCACCGCGACGCGAGCGCGCCGCGCGACCTTCAGCAGCCGCTCGATCTTGGGCTGCCCGACGATCTGGTGGGCGATGAAGATGTCCTCGATGCCCGCCTCCGCCATGACTTCGGCCTCGCCGACCTTGGCGACCGTGATGCCCGCCGCGCCGCGGG
>Ga0123519_10005865_pt1 | contig 19471 bp, 12 predicted proteins | sample YelNatPaOPRAMG02_FD_87396 | JGI IMG/M metagenome (GOLD analysis project Ga0123519, IMG submission 87396) | Hot spring microbial communities from Yellowstone National Park - Yellowstone National Park OP-RAMG-02 (version 2) | ecosystem: Environmental > Aquatic > Thermal springs > Hot (42-90C) ... | reverse complement strand
TGAGGAGGCGGGCCAGTTCGTCCCTGTCTACACCCGCCCGGGGCGCCGTCACCTGGACGACCGCCCGGTCGACGATCGCCCGGTTCCACCAGGCTTCCATCCGCTGCTCGGCCTGTTGCCAGTCTTCTTTGTAGATGAGCTCCAACTGACCCTCCTTGCCTGGATGGCGTTTTCGTTTATACGCGCAACACACGACCGGGGCGGTCGCCGGTGAGGGCGCCATCCCGCACGACGGGCACGCCATTGACATAAACTTGCTCGATGCCCACGGGCGCCTGGCGCGGGTCCTCATAGGCGCCCCGGTCGCTCACGGTTTGCGGGTCAAAGACGACCAGGTCGGCGGCCATCCCTGGGCGCAGCAGGCCACGGTCCCGCAGGCCAAAGCGGGCGGCGGGGAAGCCGGTCATGCGCCGCACAGCATCCTCCAGCGAAAGCCACTGATGCTCGCGCACGTAGCGGCCGAGGAGGCGAGGGTAGCTGCCCCAGGCGCGCGGATGGGCGCGGCCGCCCACATAGATGCCGTCGGTGCCGACCATGTGCAGGGGGTGCGTCAGGGTGTGGCGCAGGCGGGCCTCGTTCTCCTCCGCGCTCTCGGGCCAGGGCAGGATGAGGAGGGGGGCCAGCTCCTCTTCCGCCAGCAGGTCGCAGCAGAATGTGGTGAAATCCTTGCCTGAGCGGGCGGCCGCCTCGCGCAGGGGCAGCCCCTCCATCCACCGATTTTGGGGCAGGGTGAGGCCGCCGAAATAGGCCGGCGAGCCGGGCGGGAAGCGCCGCTCGAGGGCGGGGCGGGCTGCTGCGCGCAGGGCGGGGGTGCGCAGGTCCGCCAGGAGTTGATCAATGCTCGCCTGCAGGGCGGCAGGCGGCAAGGCATAGGCGAGCATGGTGCAGCCGGCCGCGTAGGGGTAGGCCTCCCAGGTAATATCGATGCCGCGGGCGTGGGCCGCCTCGGCGGAGGCATAGATGCGGGGCGTGCCCGCGAAATGGGAGATGTGCACCCGGATGTTGGCCTCTGCAGCGACGGCAAAGGTCTCAGCGAGGGCCTCCTCGCGCACGCCCTCGGCATAGCTGCGGATGTGGGCGGCATAGAGGCCCCCATATTCGGCGACGATGCGCGCCAGGGCCATCAGCTCCCGCCGATCGGCGTGGGCGGCGGGCAGGTATTCCAGCCCCAGGTTGAGCCCTGCCGCGCCGGCTTCCATGCACTCGCGCACAAGGGCGCCCATGGCGGCGATCTCAGCATCGGTGGCTGGATCGGCCTTCCAGCCGCACACGGCAAAGCGGATGGCGCCGTGGGGCGCCTGGGGCAAGATGTTGTTGCGGATGCGGCCTGGGAACTGGGCCAGGTACTCGGCGAAGGAGCCGCCCGCCCAGCCAGCATCATCATCGCCATAGAGGGCGCGCAGGTAGCGCCGGTACTCGCGCAGGCGGGGCGGGGGGAGGGGGGCGAAGGACATGCCGTCGGGGCAGATGAGCTCGGTGGTGACGCCCATCTGTACGCCAGCAGTATGGCGCCCGGCCAGCATTTCCAGCTCCGAGTGGACGTGTACGTCGATAAAACCGGGGGCAAGGGCCTTGCCGCTGAGGTCCATCTCTACCTCGGCCTCGGCGCCTGGAAGCTGCCCGACGGCGGCGATGTGGTCACCCAGCACGGCCAGGTCACCCTGCACGGCGGGGGCGCCAGTGCCATCGATGAGCAATGCATGGCGGAAGAGCAAGTCGTACATAACAACCCCTACATGCCCAGGCGCTCTTTGATTGCCCTGGCCTGCGAGACCAGCTCTGGCGCAGCCTCGTAGATGCTCACGCCCTGCAGGTCAGCCTCGATGGCGCGCGGACTGTAACTCAGGTAACCCAGGACCTCGACGTCGGGGAGGCTCTCGGCAATAAAGCGCTCATCCTCCGGGCCGCGCACTTTGTTGCCAACGACGAGGGTGCGAGTAACGCCGATGTCGCGCGCCAGTTGCTGCACGGCCAATGCCGTCTGGATGCTGCGCCGCCCGGGCTCAGCGACGACGATAAAGGCATCAACCGCAGCGGCGGTGGAACGGCCCAGATGCTCGAGGCCCGCTTCCATATCCAGGATCACGACTTCGTCGCGCGCGACCAGCAGGTGGCGCACCAGGTTCTTGAGCAGGGCATTTTCGGCGCAGAAGCAGCCGGCGCCGCCGCGCTTGATCGTGCCCAAGATCAGGAGCCGGACGCCGCCGCGCACGGCAGAAAAGCGGTCGGGAATGTCGTCTACACGGGGGTTGAGGGAGAACATGCCGCCGTACTGCCCAGGCTGCGTGCCTGTGCGCTCGGCTATCAGGTCCTGCATCTCGGCGATCGGCTGCACCCCGGCCAGTTCCGCTGGGGCAAAGCCCAGGGCCGAGCCGAGGTTCGCGTCGGGGTCGGCGTCGATGGCCAACACCGGGCGACCCTCTGTGGCATAGAGGTGAGCCAACAGGGCCGCCAGGGTCGTTTTGCCAACCCCGCCTTTACCGGTGATCGCAAGTTTGGGCATAGGGCCCTCCTCCATTCGTACAGTGCGCGCTGTCGCGCCGTAGTCTGTAATGCGTAATCCATAAGGTCGCCATTTTGGCAAGCATGCTGCTTGGCAGGATCTCCCGATGGGCGACCTTCTGGAGAGCGACGTATGCCCCGCAATGACGACCTTACGCATTGCGGATTACGGATTACGAATCCTTCACATATCTCTTAATATCCGCCTTAGCCCGCTCCGTCTCCAGCCATTTCATAAAGGCCTGTTGGCGCAGGTTGGCGAGTATGTCGGGGGAGATGTCGCGGTTGGCGGCGCGTTCTTCGACCTGCAGCAGGTGCCAGCCCAGGGGACTCTGGACAGGGTTGGAGATTTGGCCGGGCTGCAGGGCAAAAGCCGCCTGCTCCACGCTCTCGGCGAGGACGCCCCTGGGCACCCAGCCCATGTCGCCGCCATTCTGGGCGGTCATGTTGTCTTGAGAGTATTGCTTGGCCAGGCTTTCAAAGGTGCCGGCGCCCTGCCGCAGCTTGGTGAGGATGTCGTTCGCCTGATCCTGGGTTTCAACCAGGATCTGGCGCAAGTGTACCTGTTCGGCCTGGGTGGGGACGCCTTTGGTCACCTCATCGCGCACCTTGGCGCCCAAAAGGTCCGAGCGAGTCTGGGTACGGAAGGAATCCTCGGTGAACCCATTAGCCTTGAGCCAATCGGCAAAGCCGCTGGAGTTGTCGTTCTTGATGCGCTGAACCTCGGCATCGACATCGGCATCGGTAACGGTGATGCCCATCCTCTTGGCGGCCTGGTCGATCAACTCCTGGTCAATGAGCCAGTCGAGCACCTGGGAGCGCAACGCCGCCAGTGCCGCTTTGCCGTCGTCTGAGTTGGCATCAAAACCTGGCTGGGCCGAGTAGCTGGCGATGGCCGTCTGCAACTGGGCCTGGTAGGTGGCCATGGCAATGGGCTGGCCGTTGACGGTGGCCGCCACATCGGCAGGGGTCTGGACCTCTGCGACGGGCTGAGCTGTTGGTGCGACTGCCGCTGTCGCAGCCGCCGGGGGCTCAGTCACGGGCGCCGGGGTAGGGGTCGGGGTGGGCGCGCAGCCGCCGCCCAGGAGGAGCAGGGTCATCAGACTGGCCAGGATGATACGCGATTTCATGCTCTGCCTCCGTCGGAGCCGAGTTAATTAAAGAGATTATAAGCCAAAGCGGGGAAGAAACGTAATCCGTCACGCATCACGTGTCGTCCGTATATGACAGGCAGGGCTTCCCCTGCTATACTGGCAAGAATCAGACTCATTGACCCCGGAGGTATCCTCTATGCCCGTCCTCGATAGCGATCTTTTGCGCCGGGCGCTGCGGCGGCCGTTGCCGGGTCCGGCGGCGCAGGATATCATGTCGCCCAGACCGCCTGCCTTGGGGGTAGCGCCACCTGAGCGCTATCGAGAGGCGGGGGTGCTGGTGCTCTTTTACCCGCGCGCCGGAGAGCTAACGCTGGCCCTGACCCGCCGCAGCGATCACTTGAGCGCCCACGCCGGGCAGATCTCTTTCCCTGGGGGGCTGCGCGAGCCGGAGGACGCTTCCCTGGCTGCGACTGCCCTGCGCGAGGCGCGCGAGGAACTGCGCGTGCCGCCCCTGACAGTGGACCTGCTGGGCCCCCTCACGCCGTTGGAGATCCCTTCCAGTGGCTATCGCATCTACCCCTATGTTGCGTATACGCCCGGGCGGCCCTTTCTGCGGCCCGATCTTTATGAGGTAGCCGCGCTGATTGAGACGCCGCTGGCGCTCTTGCTGCAGCCTGCAGCGGTGCAGCTAGAGGTGCGGATGATCCGGGGCCTCACGGTGCAGGTGCCCTATTACCGGGTGGGCGAGCACAAGGTGTGGGGCGCGACGGCTATGGTGCTGAGCGAGCTGATTGCCGCCGTCAGGGGGGCGATGAGGGGGAACTCGTAGGAACTGGGGGAACTCGTGCCGGCCCAAGTAGGCCGGGTTTCCTACCCGGCTGGCGGCGCCGTCAGTTCCCTCAATTCCCCCGAATTCCTACGAGTTCCTGCGTGCTCCTGCCATTGCCCTGCGGTAGACCTCCACGGTGCGGCGGGCGGTATCATCCCAGTTGAAGCGGCGGGCCTGAGCGATGCCTTCGGCGGAGAGTTGGCGGTGCAGATCGGCGTCGCTGCTCAAGCGACGCAGGGCTTCGACCCAGCCGCCCTCATCCTGGGGTGAGACGAGCAGGCCAGCCTTGCCCACCACCTCGGGCAGCGAGGCGGCATTGGAGCTGACGACCGGCGTGCCGCAGGCCATGGCCTCGAGGGGCGGCAGGCCAAAGCCCTCGAAAAAGGCGGGAAAGGCAAAGATGTCGGCTGCGGCGTAGAGGGTGGGCAGGTCCTGCTCGGGGACGTGCCCCGTAAAGATGACACGCTCATCCAGGCCGAGGGCGTTGGCGGTGGCAAAGACTTGGTCGTAGAGCCAGCCCTTGCCGCCCGCGATCACACGCTGATGCCGGAAATCCGGCTCGCGGCAGAGGGCGGCAAAGGCGCGCAGGAGGAGGGGCAGGTTCTTGCGCGGCTCGATGGCGCCCACGTAGAGGATAAAGGGCGCCTGCAGCCGGTAGTGGGCGCGCAGTTCGCTCAGCAACGCGGGGCTGTGGATGGGGCGGAAACGCGGATCGACGCCCTCATAGATGACGTGCACTTTGGCCGGGTCGACGCCGAGGAGGTTCACTACATCCTGTTTGGTGAACTCGGAGACAGCGATAATGGCCCGCGCATCGCGCACAAAGTGGGGCATGGCCAGGCGCAGGAACCAGCGGTTCAGGGGCAGGTGCCATTCCGGGTGGTGCAGGTAGACGACATCGTGCACGGTGAGCACGCCGGGCATCTCTTTGAGGGGCAGGAGCAGGTGCTCAGTGCAATGCACGAGATCGGTGTGGGGAAAGTGACGGTCGAAGGAGCGACCGGCCAGGTGCGCGAGCGCCACGCTCAGGCGCCAGCGGCGGGTGCTCCAATGCCAGCGCGTGCGCATGCGCCGGCGGGCATAGGACGGCAGGCGCTCAGGGGCGGTTGTGGCGGCGTAGAACTGGGTCACAACGTCCTCGCGCTCCAGCAGGTGACGCCCCAATTGCTCGGCATAGCGCCCCAGGCCGGTGCGCACGTTCGCGACCGGGGTATAATCCACACAGACGCGCAGCTTATGCTCCATGGCTACCTCACGCATCACGAGTCACGCTTCGCCAATAGATCTCCATCCGTTGCCCCTGCCGTCGCCGCCACACTACGCCCACCGGGTAGCCCACCATCTTGGCCAGGTCGCCGGTGAGGCGGATGAGCGGCGCCCAGAGGGCGGCGCGCAGGCGCTCTGTCGGGGGCAGGGGTTGCCAGAGGCTCACGAGCCGCCGGTAGGGGGTGCGCATCATGGCGGCCAGGCCCAGCAGCAACCCCAACGCCCACCAGGGGCTCGCCAGGGCCGTCAGCAGGAGCAAGGCCGGCGCGGCAAGCAGGTAGGTGCCGTAACGCACGGCGTGGCGGAAGCGCCAGAGGTCGGCCTTGCCATCGCCGCGCGCATAACGGTAGTATTGGCGGAAAAAGGCGCCAAGCCGCGGCCGGGGCCGGAAGGCGACCACCGCCTGGGGGGCAAAGGCAAAACGGTAGCCGGCCGCCTGCAGGCGCAGATCGAAGATCAGGTCCTCACAGTAATCCAGCCACTCCGGATACCCCCCCACTGCCTGCCAGGCGGCCTTACGATAGGCCACGGAGCGGCTGGAGGGGAGAAAACGCTCCGGGCGCACATCGCGCAGAGCGGGCAGTGTCACGGCAGCCAGGGCGACCTCAAAGGTCGAGCGCGGGTCGGGCACAAAAAACCCGCTGACGACATCCGGCGGGTGAGGGGCGGCAAAGGGGGCGGTGATTTGCTCGAGCCAATGCGGGTCGATGCGCACACCGGCGTCGACCCCGGCGATGATGGGCCCGCGGGCCGCGGCGACCGCCGCATTGCGCCCGGCAGAGATGGAACTACCTGGCCGTGAGAGGACGCGCAAGGGAACCTCTCCCTGCGTGGCCAGGCGCTGCAACCGGGCCAGGGTGTCGTCGGTCGAGCCGCCGTCGACGATCACCACCTCGTCGGGCTGGCGTGTCTGTTGGGCGAGGGAGGCCACAAGCTCGTCAATGGCCGGGCCTTCGTTATAGACGGTGGCAATGACTGAAACGGGGGGGGAGGCGCCTGCCCTTGTGCCCTCAAAGGATGAACCGTTGTCCATCATGCCCCTCCAGAAGTCTATCTCCAACGGATGCGCGCAGGAGGCTCAAATCCACGCGATGGCTGATGTGGATAAGCACGATGCGCTGCGCGCCACTGCGCTCGCCCAGGCGGGCGGCCGCCTGCCAGCTGATGTGCCCGGGGCCGACCCAGGTTGTATCGTCAAAGGTGCCGTCGACGAAAAAGAGATCGGCGCCCACCATCGCCGCCGGGAGCGGGGCCTGTTCCAACGGCTCGCCCCCGGGCAGGGCCTTGATATCCGGGCAGTAGACGATCGAGTGGCCGCCCTGCTCAACACGGTAGCCAAAGGTAGCAATGTGGTGGTGCCAGACCGGGAACGGGGTCAGGCGGTAGCCCGCAAACTCGACCCTCTGGGCAGGCTCGAGCGGGCGCAATTCCACCAGACCGAGGCGCAGCAGGTAGCCGAACTGCCGCGAGACCTCGGCGAGCGCTTCGGCCGCGCCATAGACCGGCATGGCCTGCCCCTGCCGCCCGTAGCGCACAAAGGTCTCCACGCACTCCAGGCCCAACGCATGGTCACGGTGGGCATGCGTCAGAAAGATGCCGTCGATGTGTTCGAGCCCCTCTCGCAGTGCTTGGTGATACAGATCAGGCCCCGCATCGAGCAGGATGCTGCCCCCGGCAGGCAGCCACAGCGATGTGGTCGTGCGCCGCTCGCTCGGGTCGCGGCGCGCCGCCTCACAGTTGGCGCAATGACAGCTCGGGTAGGGGAGGCGGAAGGCGCCGCCTGAGCCGAGCACAACGATCTCCAAAGGCCCTCCATGCACAGAACGTAGACCCATTATAATCGTGACTGCGATCCGCGGCAACCGGGGCCCTTCGCAAGAGCTACTTGTGATATTCCTTCAAACAGCGCGTATCTTTTTCTGCCCGTGTGCGTCCTTATACGGTGGGTCGGCGGCGTGGAAATGCACACAATACAATCTTTGTTGCTGTTTGTGAGTGCGTGGTATATACTGCTCATCGATTATCTGGCAAGGAAGCCCAAGGGGGGGATGCTGTATGCGTATTCTGGTGGTAGATGATGACCCGCCCAGTGTGAAGATGACCTCCTTTCTTCTGCGCGAGGAGGGTTACGAGGTCATCAGCGCGAACAATGGCCGTACGGCGCTGGAGCTGATGCAGAGCCAGTCGCCCGACCTGGTTGTTATGGACGTCATGATGCCGCACATTGATGGCCTGGAGGTGACGCGGCGCATCCGGCAGACGATGGATGTGCCCATTATCATCCTTTCCGCCAAGGGTGAGACGGCCGATAAGGTCAGCGGCCTGGAGGTCGGCGCCGACGATTACCTGGCCAAGCCCTTTGAGCCCTCCGAGCTCCTCGCCCGTGTCAAGGCGGTGCTGCGCCGCTCCGAAGGCTTTGGCTCTGGTGATATGCAGAGCCAGGTCTGTGTGGGCGACCTGCGCCTGGACCCCATCACCAACAAGGCCATCCGCGCGGATGGCTCTGAGATCGAGTTGACCCCTATCGAGTTCCGCCTGCTGCACGTCCTCATGCGCAATGCCGGGCGCGTGCTGAGCCACGATTATCTACTCAGCAACGCCTGGGGCTATGATTACGAAGGCTACTCCAACCAGATTGCTGTTTACATCCGTCGCCTGCGCACCAAGATCGAGCGCGACCCCGCCAACCCCGATTACCTCCAGACGGTCCGTGGCATCGGCTACAAGTTCGAAAAACCGTAGGAGTGCAATCATGGATCGGTATCATTTACCGCATCCGGTGAGCGCCCCCGTACACCGGCTTGGCTTGCTGTTGGAAGCGAGCGCCCTGGCCGTGGGGCTGGTCGTGCTCCTGCTCTTTTTCTTCTCTGGACAGGCGCAGGCAGCCCTGGGCCCCACGACCAGCCAGCGCGTCAGGGCGCAGGCCCTGACGGATGGCCTCAGTTGGCAGGTGCTCGCCCCCACCGGTTGGGCGCACTCGCCGGTGACGTGCACAGTGCAAGTTACCAATACGGCTGGGTTCGACATCAGCCAACCGGTGATCTGCCGGTACTCAACCGACGGTGGCAGCAGCTGGGCCGAGATCCCGGCGACAGCCGCCTTTGTTGGCCCTCTGACGACCACCGTGCAGGTCTCGGCCGCCCATATCCCCTTGATCTCCTCCGCGGACCAGAACCTGGTCCTTTTCCTTATCAACGATGCGACCGATACGCAGTTGCAAGTGCCCAACGATGGCTCGCCTGGCCTGGCCATCAAGGTGGATAACGAGGCGCCAGCACTGCCAACCGGCCTCGCGGCCTCTCCCACGGGCTGGACGAATGTCAATGGCGCTTTTGCCGTCACCTGGACCAATCCGCCCGATGTCTCGGGCATCGTCAAGGCGCACTACAAGCTCGATACGGCCCCCAGCGGTCCCCATGACGGTGTGACCGTGGCCGGGGACGATATACACAGCCTCTCCAACCTGAATGTGAGCGACGCCGGCAAGCATAGCATCTACGTCTGGCTCGAGGATGCGGCGGGCAATGTTGGCAACACGAGCCTGCTGAGCGATGCCTTTCAGTACGATCCCACGCCTCCGACCTCCAGCGCCCAGCTCACGGGCACGCTGGGTAGCAACGGTTGGTATCGTTCCAGCATAGTGACAGCCACTCTTTCTGCCAGCGACCCGCTGACCGGGTGCGGGGTGATCTCGGCGCTGCACTGGCAACTCGATGCAGCCGGTTGGCTCACACATACTTTTGCCGCGGCCCCCTACACCTGGTCCGTGCCGGTGACGGGGCAGGGCACCCATACCCTCAGCTACCGCGCCACCGACGGCGTCGGCAACCTGCAGGCAGAGCTGGGCCAATCATCGCTCAAGATCGATTCGGCGCCGCCTACCGTGAGCGAGCTCTCCCTCAGTGGCAAAGAGGGTACGGTAGGCTCGGGGTGGTTCATCTCACCCGTGACAGTGACGGTGCCGGCGGCGGACCCCACCCCGGGCTCGGACGTGGCCCAGGTCTACTACCGGCTCGATAACGCATCTCAATTCCTTCCCGCCCAGTCTTTTGCGGTGGCGGGCGAAGGTGTCCATACCGTGAGCGCCTATGCCGTCGACAACGCGGGCAATGTGGGCGCCATACGCACTTTTACCGATGCGGTCAAGATTGACTTTACCGCGCCGGCTGTCACACCGACGTTCTCCCCGCCCAACGCTGCCGGCTGGTACACGAGCAGTGTGGCGGTGACCCTGACGGCCCAAGATGTAGCGGCGAGCGGCATCATCAGCTCCGGTGTGCGGTCGGTGGCATACCAGATTGATGGCAACTCATGGGTCACCGTTACCGGCAAGACGGCCTTTCCACCGGTGAGCGCCACCGATGGCGTGCATACCCTCTCCTACCGCGCGCAGGATATGGCCGGCAACGTCTCTACAGCAAGACAGCTCACCTTCAGGGTCGATACCCAAAAGCCGACGGCGAGCGCGAGCTTTGACGGCAGGCTCGGCGCCAACGGGTGGTACACCTCAACGGGCGCCGCGACCCTGGCGGGTACAGACCAGGCCTCCGGCTCGGGGATGAAGCAGCTCCACTATCGGCTTGATGCCGGGCAGTGGCAAACCAAGACGGCATCGACGTCCCAAGCCATCACGGTCACTCTGGCCATCACGACAGAGGGAGTGCACACCCTGACGGTGCAGGCCGAGGATGTGGCTGGCAACCTGGGTGATATCGTTTCCAAGACGCTCAGGATCGATACGACCCCGCCAACCCTCATCGAAACGCGCTCGTCGCAGCCCAATCAGTTTGGCTGGTACAACGGCAGCAACACCCCGGTTAGTGTTACGCTGGGCGCGTCGGATGTGGTAACCGGCGTTGCCACCTCCGGCGTGGACAGGGTCGAGTACCGGCAGCTGCCCACGGGTACGTGGCAGACGGTCAACGGGCCGCTCTCCTTCTCTGCCGAGAATAAGGGCGATTACGAAGCGCGGGCGCGCGACCTAGCGGGCAATATCTCGGCCACCCACCCCTTTACCGTTTACATCGACAAGACCGCGCCGCCGGCGCCTGTGGCGCCGCTGGTCATCTCGCCGACAACCTGGACTAACGTCAACAGCTTTGACGCCACCTGGACCAATCCAGACGATTTCTCGGGCATTGCCGCAGCCTACTATACGGTCGATGCGCTTCCCGGGCACGGCACGGCCAACGGGCCCGTGACGGTAACGGTGACACCCGACGGCAAAGGGCATGCTTCTGGGCTGCACGTGCCGGGGGACGGCCAACACTGGCTCTTTCTCTGGCTGGTGGACAAGGCGGGCAACAGCAGTTCCTCCAATGCGAGCTATGCCCCTAACTATCTGTATTATGACCACACCCCCCCTACCAACGCGCATGCGACCGTCGAGGGCACGCAGGGCCGTAACGGCTACTATGTAACGCCCGTGCATATCCACCTGCAGGCCGACGATGCCACCTCGGGGGTGGCGGCCTTTACCTACCTTACCAGCACCCAATGGGTCACCGAAACCGTGGATGCGTCCAGCCATGAGGTGGTGGTGGACCTGCCGGACGACGGCAAATGGCCCGTGTACTACAAGGCCATCGACAACGCCGGCAACGTCGGGCCGATCACGAACATGACGGTCACCATCGATCAGACGCCCCCGGGCGCGCCAGTGAATCTGACCGTGGAGACGGTAGGCTGGAGCAGGGCTCCCACCTTTACCGTGAGCTGGAGCCCGCCGAGCATGCAGGATCTTTCCGGCATCCCCGGTGGCCTCTACACCCTGAACAAGGCGCCCACCAAGACGGCCGATGGCGCGCCTTCGCCGATCGTACGCTCGTATGGCGGGCGCTATTACACTGAGGTCACCGTGCCGCAGGAGGGCGTGCATACCCTATACTATTGGCTGCAGGACGGCGCTGGCAACTCGGACCCTGCCACTGCCGTCACGCGCACGGTCAAGTATGACGGCACGCCGCCCACGACGACCATCACGCCCGACCGGCCGCCTGACTACGGCCCTTGGTACAACCGGCCGGTGACGCTGACCTTTGGCGTGACTGACAGTGTTTCGGGCGTGCAGACAAGCGCCTACACGGTCAACGGCGGCTCGGCGCAGCCAATGCACAATGGCGTCGCCTTGCCGCTCACCCGGACCGGTATCTACACCATCTCCTACGGCGCCCGCGATATGGCCGGCAATCAAGTGACCCACACTCAGACCATCTCGCTCGACATGGCCCCACCTACAACCTGGGTGAGTGCGCCGATCAACGCCGAGCCGGGGTTCACCGTCCGCTGGGGTGCGAGCGACGCGCCGAGCAACGCCGTCAGCAGTTACTGGGTGCAGTATCGGGATAATGGCGACACCTGGACGAACTGGCAGACGGCCACCAGCGCCACCAGCGCCTCGTTCACCGGCGCACGCGGCCACCGCTATGATTTCCAGGTCCGCGCGCGCGATGCGGCGGGAAACGAGAGTGATTGGGTGCAGGCGACAACCTATGTGGACCCACTGCAGAATGACGGGTTTGCCGATGGGCTGACGGGGTGGCAGGTCATTTCAGTGACGGAGAATGTGACGGACCCCTGGTATATTCCGCACGACTGGCAGGCGACCGTCACGACGACGGCCGATTGTGGCGCTCAACACGCCTTGCTATTGGGCTCACCCGACTATGGGCCTTCACCCTTCCCCGACAATTTCGACCCTACGGATCGATCTACCTGGCGGTGGGGTACTGTTCCGCAAGGCGCGGTGACCGCCACGCAGACGGTGCACCTGCCGCAGACGCGGCCCGGCGACCGTATCTGGCTGAGCTTCCGCTACCGGGTCATGAGCTACGATACCATGAACTATGACCCGGGAGGCCCGATCCCCGCATACATTGGTGATACCTTCGATGCGAATGTCCTGGCTACAGATGGCGTGCACCGTGTCGTCAGGAGTGGCTGCCCCCTGAGTCAGTGGGTCAAGGGCCAGAAGTGGGATTCGGGCTGTCAGTCGGGGATTATCGAGCTCACAAAGTATGCTGGTCAGGATGTCCAACTGCAGTTCGCCAACTGGAACCGCTGGGACCACTACTGGAATACCTACTCCTATGTCTATAATGTGGAGGTGCAGGTGTTCGGGTGGGCCACCAACCTTCCCCTGACTCAGCGTAACTCGCAGGCGACGAGCTTGCTCGGCCAGACGCAGAGTGTGGCGCCCATGCCAACCATCGCGCTGGAACCGACCGGGCAGTCGCCAAGCGATGGCTCAGCCGCCCCGGTCGACTGGCGGCGGCGGTGACTCTTCCCCCGCAAGGGGTGAATAAGGGCATCTCACGGGGTAGGGGTGGGTTGCTGGGGTCTGGCCACCCTGCGGGGCAGCCAGACCCCAGCAACCCACCCCTACCCGTTCCTGACAAGGCCGGGTGGCCGAGGAACAGATAGCCCGGCTGCCGCCAAGATGGCCTGCTATCATGCGGTTATACCCCTGGGACGAAGGGCATTTGAGAACTGTGCGGGCGCATGGTACAATGCAGATTATCTGATGGCGAACCGGACAGCTTGATCGCATGGGGGATGACGACATGGGCAAGAGGCTGGCGGCGCTGTTGGGCCTGGTGGTGGCGATTGTGCTGCTGGCGGCGGGCTGCCGGCAGGCCAAGAGCTATCGCGCCCAGAGCTATGATGTGACAATTGCCGTGCAGGAAAACGGCGCGGCGGTGATTACGGAGACGGTCTCTTTCGCCTTTCAGGGCGGGCCGTTTACCTATGCCTTCCGCGAGATTCCCCTCGACAAGACGGGGGGCGTCGACAGGGTAGCTGTTTCGGAGGGCAGCCAGGTCTACACGGTGGGCACAGGGCCGGGCCAATATGATCTGCGGACGAGCGGTGATACGCTCAAGGTGACCTGGCATTTCCCGCCCAGCGAGAACATCCGGCGCACCTTTACCTTGAGCTACCGGGTGCTGGGGCTGATCCGGCAGGAAGGCGGGCAGGATGCCCTCCGCTGGGGCGCCCTCCCGTCACAACACGATTACGGCATTACCCGTGCCGGGGTGAGCATCCAGTTGCCGGGGAAGGTAGGCCCCGTCACCGGTGCCAGGGTGCTCGATGGCGCCGCCGATATCGGCCGCAGCGGCAGCAGAATCACCTTCCAGGCGGCGGATGTGGAGGCGGACCAGGCGCTGGTGGTGGGAGTGTGGTTCCCGCACGGGCAGCTCAGCGGGGTGCCGCCGGCCTGGCAGACGCAACAACTGGCCCAGGCGGGTCGCTCACCCCTCTGGATTGTCGCCGCGGCGCTGGCGCTGCTCGTGGGTTTGGGGCTCTTGGTATGGGCTGAGCGAAAATGGGGCCGTGAGCGCGCGCAAGCGCCCAGCAATCTGGCGGAGATTCTCCACGCTGGTAGTTTGCCACTGCAGCAGGGTGGGGAATCCCCGCTGGCGCCCGGGTTGGCGGGGGCGCTGGTGCACAACGGGGGCCGGGCCACCGACATTCTGGCGACCCTCTTTGACCTGGCGGGGCGGGGCGTGGTGCTGGCCGAAGAGATCGAGACGACCGGCGGCCGCCGACCGCGCCGGCAGTTCGGGCTGGTGCAACTGTGGCAACCCGACGCGGCGTCTACCCTTTCGGCGCCGGAGGGGCTGCCCGCCTTTGAGGCGGCCACCCTCATATCAGCTTTCAGTCGGGCGCGCGAGGGCCGGGTGAGCCTGAAGGACGCGGCAGCGGGCCTGTTGGCCGGGTCGGGCGCCGTAACAAAGCAGCTCAACGACGCTCTCTACGAGCGGGGGCTGCTGGGCAGGAAGCGCGACCGCATCCGCCGCACCTTTATGATCGTGGGCGCAGGGCTGATGGTGCTGGCCCTCGCCTCCACTGCCGCGCCGATCCTCTGGGGTAGGCTGTTTGGCCTCTGGCCGCTTTTGGTGACTGCGGCTCTCTTCCTGGTAGGTTTTGCCTGGCTGCTGGGCGGGGTGTTCGTCTCGCGACGCACGCAGGCTGGCGAGCAGGCTGCCGCCGAGTGGCAGGCCTTCCGCCGCTCGTTGCGGCAGATGGCCCGCGAGCGCAAAAAGCCCATGGATCCCGCCCTGCTGGAGCGCTATTTCCCTTATGCCGTCGCCCTGGGGCTGGCGCAGCCCTGGTCCAAACAGATGGCTGCTGCCGCTGCGCCGGTCCCGGCCTGGTTCCGCGCGCTGAGCCAGGAGGCGGAGGCGAAGAGCGAAATGGTGGCCTTTGTGGCCCTCATCGCGGCCATATCGGCGGGCATTGTGGGCTCGCAGGGGGGAGCGGCGCCTGCCGCCTGATCCGGATAGTGAAGGTTCTCTGGAATGAACGGTGGGTGTTTGCCGGCGCGCAGCGCGCCGGCAAACACCCACCGTTCATTCCAGAGAACCTTCATCTTGTTCCCCAAAAGCGAGGTCGAGGGCGGCGCGGGTGACGGCGTCATAGAGCGGCGCCAGGCTGGCAGCGAGGCCGGGGAAGAAAGGCGGCTCGCCCAGGCGCCTGAGGAGGGGCTGAGGCACCTCGGGTGGGGCGATGGCAAAGTGCATCTCATGCAGACCATCGCCCGGCTGCCAAAAGTGCGCGAGGGCGGCTTCCAGGGGCTCGGGCTCGGGCGCTGCAGGCTCTTCACCGGCGGAGGCCACATCGGCGGGCGCCTCTTCGCCTGTGGCGGCCGCCGCGCGCAGGGAGCGCAGCGCGGCAACGATCTCTTCCTGGGTGCGGCCGCGCAGGCGGAAGAGCACAAAGGGGTCGCGGTCAAACGACTCGCCCAGCAGGTAATAGACGGCGGCGATGTGCTTGCAGGGGTTGGCCACATCGGGGCAGGTGCAGTGGGTGCGCATCTCTCGCGCCGAGGTCGGAAAGAGCGAGACGCCGGCCGTGCCAAAGGCCTCCTCAATATCCGGCGGCATCTCGCCGGCCAACAGTCGTGCGCTAAAGCTCGCCCTGTCCGCCATGGCAAGGGTGACCTGCTCCCAGGCGGCATCGGTCAGGGGCGGGATGTCGATGGTCACCGTGTAGGGCCTGGGCCGGCTGCCCTGCACCTGGGCGCGCACGTGCCCCGGGGCCAGGTCGATGCCCAGCACCTGGCCCAGGCGGGCATAGCGGCGCCCGCGTTGCAGGCGCGATTCCCAGCCAAAGGATTCCAGCACGGCAATCCAGCGGGCGCCCCACCATGAAGCGCCGAATTTCTCCCCCCTTTTCGTCTGTGCGGCAATGCCTCCCTGCACAGGCAGGGGGACGGATTGGTAATAGTCGCCTTCAGTCCAGCGTCTAGGCAAAAGTGCACTCCTTCGGTATGTGATATGTGATGTGTGAGGTTGCCATGGGGCGTAATAGGTAAACCGTAATAAGTAAAACGTAATAAGTAAGGTCATCATTGCAGAGCGTCTGATGCTTTGCGCAAGCTTTGCCAGGGCAAGTATCATTTTTACTTATTACGGTTTACTTATTACGCCCCTGGCCACCTCACGCATCACCGATTACGAGTCTCGCCTCAACTTGAGCAATTCCGCCAGCTCCGCCGTGCTCAGCTCGGTCAGCCACCCCTCGCCGGCATCCACGACGTTCTCGGCCAGGGCGCGCTTGCGCTCCATGAGCTCGGCGATGCGCTCCTCCAGGGTACCCAGGCAGATGAATTTGTGTACCTGCACGTTCTTCGTCTGGCCGATGCGAAAGGCGCGGTCGGTGGCCTGGCTCTCCACCGCCGGGTTCCACCAGCGGTCAAAGTGAAAGACGTGGCTGGCGCGCATCAGGTTGAGGGCGGTGCCCCCCGCCTTGAGCGAGAGCACAAACACCGGCGGGCCGTTGGCTTCCTCCTGGAAGCGGCGGATCATCTTTTCCCGCTGCACCCGTGAGACCCCGCCGTGCAGGAAGAGCACCTCACAGCCAAGCGCCTGGCGCAGGTGCTGCTGCAGCATCGTGCCCATCTCGGCGAACTGGGTGAAAACCAGCGCCCGGTCGCCCGCATCGATGGCCTCGGCGAGCATGTCGGTGAGGCGCTCGAGCTTGCCGGAGCGGCCGGGCAGGCTGGAGCCGTCGCCCAGGAACTGGGCCGGGTGGTTGCAGATCTGCTTGAGCTTGAGCAGCAGGGCCAAAACGATGCCCTTGCGCTTGATCCCCTCGCTCGCTTCGACCTGCTGCAGCATGTCATCGACCACGGCCTGATAGAGGGTGGCCTGCTCGGCTGTGAGGGGGCAGAAGACGTCCATCTCCAGCTTTTCCGGCAGGTCGGCGATCACCAGCGGGTCCGTCTTGACGCGGCGCAGCAGGAAGGGCCGCACCAACGACTTGAGCCGCTGCAGCGCCTCCGGGTCCTGATAGCGCTCGATGGGCAGGGCGAAGCGACGGCGAAAGTCGTTCTGGCTGCCCAGGTAGCCCGGGTTGAGGAACTCGAAAATGGACCACAGCTCGCCCAGACGGTTCTCCACAGGGGTGCCGGTGAGCGCCACGCGGAAGCGGGCGGCAAGCCCGCGCGCTGCCTGGGCCTGACGGGTATCCGGGTTTTTGATGTTCTGCGCCTCGTCGAGCAAGACTCCATCCCACTCGATCCCGGCCAGGTCTGTCGCGTCGCGGTAGAGCAAGTTGTAGGTACTGAGCACCAGGTCGTGTTGGGCTGCCTCGGCGCGCAATTCCTCGCCGCTGCTGCGGGCGCCGCCGTAATGCACCAGCACGCGCAGGTCGGGCGCAAAGCGGGCCGCCTCACGCTGCCAGTTGCCCACAGCCGAAGTCGGGCAGATGAGCAGCGAGGGTCCCGCCGCCCGCCCTGTCTCGCGCCGGTACAGGAGCAGGGCCAACACTTGAATGGTCTTGCCCAGGCCCATATCGTCGGCCAGGCAGGCGCCCAGGCCCCAGCGCTCCAGGAAGGCCAGCCAGGAGAGGCCGTTGACCTGGTAGGGGCGCAGCTGGCCATGGAAAGTGGCAGGGGGCGGGAGAGCCTGCAGGGGCTCGCGTCCCGTCCACTGGGCCAATAGGTCCTCAACCCAGCCCGAGGCCTCCACGCCCGTGATGGGCAGAGGCGTGCTATCCCCCTCGCCCAGCGACTGGGCCAGCCGCAGCGCTTCGGCGAGCGTTCCCTCGCGGCGGCCAAGGACTCCAGCGGCCCTGGAGCCCTGGCGCTGCTCCTGCCAGAACTGAAGCATGCGCTCGACCTGGTCGGGGCGCAGCTCGACCCACTGCCCGCGCACCTGCACCAGGGGCACCTTGAGCGATGCCAGCTTGAGGAACTCTTCGCGGGTCAGGGTCTCGTCACCCAAGGAGATCTCCCAATCGTACTGCACCAGAGTGTTGAGTCCCAGGATCCCTGCCGCAGCCCCTTGGGCTGCAGGGGAAACCTGCAGCCGGGCCCCGAGCCGGGCGCTGCGCTTGCTCCACCACGGGGGCACCAGCACGCCAAAGCCTGCGTTCTCCAGCAAGGGGGCCGCCTCACGCAAGAAGCTATAGGCTTCGGGTGTAGTCAAGGCGCAGGTAGAGGGGCGCGCCTGCTGCAAACTCCGTTCGATGGGCGCCGAGATGCGCGCCGCGCGCCCCAGCCCGGCCAGGAGTTGCTCCTGCGGGCTCTCGAAGCGGCGGTTGAGATAGTGCAGGGCGCTGCGCGCTTCGCGCCACACCTGGTCGGCCGGCACGAGCAGGCTGGGGTCATCGGTGGCTTGAAGCAAGTAGTGTAATGTCCAGGCGTCGCCGTCAGCAGGCGGCTCCAGGCGGAAAGCAACGCGAAAGGCGCCCGCGGCGCCGACCGTGAGAGGCTCGAGCCACTGGCGCAGTTGCTCAGCCAACGCCTGCAGGGGCCGCATTGTGCCCGTAAGCGGGGGCGGCTGGCCATCGGGGGTGGTGCGGCGCTCCAGGGCCTGGCGCCAGAGCAAGGCGAGGGGCGAGGGGCGAGCTTCAGGGGGCGCGGCCTGGCCGCGGCCCCAATGGCGGACGGTGCTGTCTACGGCTGAGGCGATGAACGAATCAAGCAGTTGCCCAGGCGGGGGCAAGTTACCCGGCGTCACCCGCACCGTGCTCGAGCGCCCGGCGGCCGGGAGGATCTGCAGGGCGCGGCAGGCGGGCGGCATGCCTGCGCTCAGGCGGCCGAAACGCTCGCGGTCGACCGGATCGGCGAGCTGGACGGCCCAGACGGCGCGGAAGGGCTCGCCGGCGCCGCCCGTGAGCCCGGGCGCGTAGCACTGGCGCGCCAGCAACTCCAGCGCCAGCTTGCCGGCCAGGCTCCAAAAGTGCAAATCCGCGCCCAGAGCGACCTCGGGCCAGGGGCCGGGCGCCTGTTCGGGCAGCACGGCCAATTGCTGCAAAGCCATGTGGGCCGAGAGGGCGATCCCCTGCACTTCCCAGGCAGCGAGGACAGCCTTGGGGCCAGGCCGCTCTGCGCCGGGCAATTCGGGTGCGGGCACGGGGCGGCCGCTGCTGGAAGGAAGCCAGACAACGCCCCGGCTTACGGCGGCGGGCAAGGGCACGTTGGGGCTCAGCGCTCGCCAGGCGGCGCGCACCTGCCGTGCACTCACCGCAGCCGGGTGGGGGTGGATTGCGTCGGCTCTCATGCGTGCGGAAGAGCTTTCGCCCGGCGCTGTTTCGGCCTCGGCCCAGAGAAAGAAAGCGCCGCCGTAGCGGCTATTGGCTTGTGGGCACCAGCTGCCGTGCAGAAGGATCACTGCTCGAACACCTACTCGCTTCATGCGATGCCGGTCAGGTTGTTCTGGGCATCGGGAATACAAGGGGTATTATAACACTTTATGTCTCCATATGAAAGGGATTGGGGTGATGAGCGCGTTTGGGTGTGGGGTGGGTGTTGCTGCCTGTTTTGCCGCTCCGC
>Ga0123519_10005862_pt1 | contig 19478 bp, 34 predicted proteins | sample YelNatPaOPRAMG02_FD_87396 | JGI IMG/M metagenome (GOLD analysis project Ga0123519, IMG submission 87396) | Hot spring microbial communities from Yellowstone National Park - Yellowstone National Park OP-RAMG-02 (version 2) | ecosystem: Environmental > Aquatic > Thermal springs > Hot (42-90C) ... | reverse complement strand
GGCGTTGGCCTCTGCGTGGACTGCAACGCAGCGAGTTTCGCCCGCTGAGTAGGAGCTAACTCCGGGTACCGCCTGTGAAGTTCTCCGAGGACAGTCAGAGCAGCCACGAAGCCCACTAGGAGCCCCGTTGTATCCTGTGGCCCGGATTCTCCGGGCTTTGACGACGACGGCACCTACCTTGCTCCTTTCGCAATCCGACCGTGCGGCAACCGCTTCCGCGATGCCGAGGAAGTACTCATCCCACGTAGGCCGAGGCATAGAACGCCTACTCGTGTGCCGGCGGGTCCTGGAACCGGTGCTGTTGCACCGCCTCAGCGACCCAGCAGAAGACCCACACGAATGGCCAAAGAAGGAGCCCCCACGGGAATGGGGGCTCGATGCCGAAGCGGCTGTACCAACGCCGCTCCCTCACCGGGCCACCTTCCAGTAGATGACCGTGCGATTGGTCGGCGCGTACTTAGCGCGGTGCGACTCGACCACGAGGCCCTTCTGCCGCAGGGCGAAGGTGGTCGGCGTGACCGAGTTGATCGGCAGCGCAAGATCGTCCGCGATCTCCACGTTGCACAGCGGCCCGTGTAGGGCCAGGTGGTCGTACAGCTCCTCCTCCCGCCTAGGCAGCTCGGGCTTGATCAGGTTGTACGATGCGATGCTGGTGGTTTGGACTGGCATTAGTTCTCTCCTAAAACAATGTTGTCGGGGATGGATAGGTCCGGGGGCGGGGGGATCAGGCGCACGTCGAAGCTGAGAGTGGCGCGGTCCCAGATGCTGCCGCGTACCTCCCCGCTCCGCGTCGGGTACGTCGAGACCCTCGGGTCGACCCGGGGGACGGTCATCAGCCACCACTGTTGGCCCCCGAAGTGGACGACCCAGTGATCGTCCACATACTCGAAGCGTGGAACCCAGGATTCGTCAGCCAACGACGTTGCCGTTCAATTGCGCTCGGAGGTCGTTGTTCTCGACCGCGAGCTGAGCCATCTCGGAGATGACGTTGTCCTTCTCGATCTCGAACCGCTCGGCCTCATCGACGGCTTGGTGGAGCCGTCTCACAAGGTCTGCCATGCACCCGTGCAGCGCGGTGATGAAGGCAGCGTCTTCCTCCGAGAGGAATGCAGCGATGGGCTTACGTTCCTCTTTCTCGTTGACCGCCACGATGTCCCAGAGCCCTGGGAAGTCCTCGGACTCCTCGGGCATCCAGTAGGCGTTCTCGGCCCACGTCGTTTTCGACCACCCTTGGTAGAGGGTGTCGAAGAAATCGAGGTCATCCATAGTTGTCCTTTCGTTAGTTGTCTAGAAGTCGGCCCCGTAAAGGGAGCCCCAGGAGCGGCCTCCGACCTCGGGGTCGGTGCCAATGTGAACCGGTCCCATCTGCTCTGCCATCAGCTCAGCGATGCGCCGTGCGCCCCACTGCGCCTTGTCCTCCGGGACCGACGCCAGGATCTCGTCGTGGATCGGAAGGCGAAGGTACGGAGTGAATCCCGCCTCGTGCAGCCGCACGAGCGCCTTGCCGGTCACGTCCCGCGACGTGGACTGGATGAGGTAGTTCAGCGCCGAGTACGCCCGGTCCTCATCGACCGGGAGCCTCCGACCCATCGGGGTGGTGATGTAGCCGTTCTGCGTGGCTTCACGCTGGAGCTTGGCGCTCAGCTTCTGGACACCGGGGTAGGCCCGGTCGAACCCGTCGACAACCCGCTTGGCCGTCTTGAGGTCCAGCCCGGTCTGCTCGGCCACGGTCTTCGCACCGCCGCCGTAGACCCTGCCGAAGTTCACCACCTTGGCGTACTTCCGCTCGGGGTCGTCCTTTTGGATGTGATCCCCGAATGCCGCACGAGCGGTCATCAGGTGTAGATCCGAATCGTCCAGGAACGCCTGGATCATCGTCCGGTCCTCGGACAGGGCAGCCAGAACCCGCAATTCCTGGGCCTGGTAGTCCACTGAGGCGATCAGATGACCTGGGTCGGCTAGGAAGCATCGGCGGATCATCCAGTCGCCGCTGGGGAGCGTCTGAGCCGGGATTCCGGTGATGCTCATGCGAGCCGTGCGAGCCCGCAGCGGGTTGATGGATGCGTGGCAACGGTCCTGTGCGTCACGCTCTTTGAGGAACGTGTCCACCCAGGTCTTCCGCCACTTGCCGGCCTTCTTGCCCTCGATCACGGCCTCTGCGAACTCGTCGCCCTCGGCCACCAGCTTCGACAGCAGGGTGTCGTCCACCTTCCGCTTACCAGACGGCGTCCGACCGATGATCTTGACACCGCGCGCTTCGAGCACGTCGGCCACCTGATCCGTCGAGTTGACGTTCTCGCAGCCGAAGGCCAGGGCCCTCTCCTTAAACAGGCTCTCGGTGAGCTTCAGTTGGTCCGAGAGCTTCCTGGTGTACTCCACGTCGAGCAGGAAGCCCGTCCGCTCCATGTAGGCGCAGATCTCAGCGAGCTTGTGCTCGTAGGCGATCAGGTCCGGGAACTGTACGTACGCCTTGCCGTGGAACTTCTGGTAGAGCCGAGCCGCGAGGATCGGGTCCATCCCGGAGTACAGCTCGTAGTGGGGGTCGTCCAGCGCCACCTTCTTCCAGACGTTGGCCTTAGTCGTCTTGTGCGCCTTAGCCAAGTCTGCCATCAGCGTCTTGACGCCATCGGCAATCCCCTGGTCGATGTAGACGCGGGTCAGCTCCTCCAACGAGTGGCCGTACCCACCTTCGTCCTTGCCCCTGGGGTCCAGGAGGTGGGCCAGGATGCGGGTGTCCGTGACCTTCGGCCACATGTCCTCCATCGGCACCCCGAGTGTCTTCTCGAAGACCTGGAGGTCGTACGAGGCGTTGTGGAGTACGAACCCCTCGACGCCCCGGAGGGCCAGCCGAACGTCCTGCTCGAAGCGAGGACCCTTCTCGACTGGCACCACCCAGGCTTCGTTCGGAGTACCGAACTGGACTAGACGGCAACGGAATCCGTCGTTGTAGATGTCCAGTCCGGTGGTCTCCGAGTCCAGACCGAGGAGCCGAAGGTGGCCACGGATGAAGTTGCGGAATGGCTCCAGATCCTCCTCTGTCTCAACGACATTGATCTGGACGCGGTCACCCGCGACTACGTGTTCGTGGACCTTCATGATGCTCCTACGCGGCTGAGAGGGTTTTGTAGTACTGCCCCCGGACGATCCGGGACACGGTGGCGGGGTTGATGTCGTAGATCTCCGCGATCTCGCGCTGCGAGTAGCCACTGCGGCGCAGCGCCCGGATGTTCTCGACCTCGGCCTTCGTCAGCTTCGGGCGGTTGTCCGCGCCCTGCTTGACGTACGGCAGGTACGAAGCGATCTTGGCCTTGAGCGCCTCGACCTCGTCCTTGAGTTCTTCACGCTCCTCAGCCACCTGGGCGTCGATGACCTGGACCTCTTTGGTGATGACCCGCGGCGCAGGCTGCGGGATCTCGATGGTCACGTCGAGCGCCTTGCCCAGCCAGAGCCAGAACTTGAACGCCAGGCCCAGGACGTAGTCCTCTACCTTCAGGATGATGTCCTCAAGGGCGGCTTGGATTTTGGTCATTGGCGACCTCCTCGGTTGTTGGGGTTGAAGGAAGGGTTGGTGTCGGGGTAGAAGTCGGACGGGCTGTATCGGCTGGACCGCTCTACCGCCTGGATGACGGACAGGTCCGTCGTCAGATGTGGCTGGGAGATCTTGGGCCTAGCCACCGGCGGGGTCTTCTTCAATCGGTGAGACCGCGTAGTAGCGGACGGACGGCCAGTAGACGTTGAGGTACGCCCCCTGCTGGCCCTGGATGATCAGCGAGTTCTCGCTGGCGTCGAGCAGCAGCTCGCCGTGTGCGTGGATAACGTCCTCGTCTTGGAAGACGATGGTGATTTCCTTCATGTGTTCCTCTCAGTTGTGTTGCGGGAGAGGCCCCGAAGGGCCTCCCCCGTGGGAATTGTCAAGTATCGGTCAGAAGAAGACCGGCTTGTCCTGACTGCCGCGAGGAGGCATCCACGCCTGCCACGGCTTCCCGGTGGACTTGCTGACGCCCGTACGGAACTCCCAGCCCTCACCGGGCTTCGCGGGGGCACCCGCTGGCGGCTCCTGGGCCGGCTTCGGCGCTGCCTGGCGGGCCGGGGCAGCCTGTGCGGGCTTCCCACCACCGAGCTTGGAGAAGTGCTGCCCAGCGATCTGTACGCGCTCCATGAGCGCAGCCAGCAGGGCCGCGTTCTCACCAGAGACGCTTTCGTAGGCGTCCTGAAGGTCGTTGGCGTGGATTACCACCCAGGGGGCGTCAAACCCGCTGCCGCCCTTGAACGTCAGCACCACCTTGCCCTCACTGGCGGGGAGGATGTTCGGCTTCACGTCCACCGTGACAGCCGCCTTCTTGGCGGGAGCCTTCTTGGCCGGGGCCTTAGCCGGGGCCTCGGCGGGCGGGGCGTCGAACACGGACTCCTGTGCGGGCTCCGCTGGCGCGGCCTGAGCCTCGTCGGCGGGAGCTGCTGCGAAGGGGTCGTAATCGGACATGTGTTCCTTTCGGTTGTGTTGGTGAATCATCGAATCGGGCAAGCGCCGCTGGCGCAGTCCTCATCTACTCCATCGGCGACCGCCTGAACGGTGGCTGCCTCGTACTCCTTGCGGGAGATACGTTCGTACGGAGCCTGCGGCATCGAAGACTCCGGGAAGATGGTGGCTCCCTTGAGGAGTCCACCGAATTTGGTGATGTGCTCCGCCACGATCACCGGGTCAACACCCTGCGGGACGTTGGCCGTGAAGGACACCGCGTTATCGGCCCAGCAGGTCTGGTAGAGCGCCTGGAAGGCCAGCAGCTCGTTCAGCGTCAGATCATCTGCCGCCTCTACGATGTTCGATGCCCTTTCCCGGCCCCAGATCCGCTCCACAGCGTCGAGGAGTGAGTCCTTGGTGGGAATGGACACCACGAACGTGTCAGCAGCGTAGAGGTCATCTGAGACCTCGTAGCCTTGGTCGGCCAGAAGGCCCACCTGCAGACGCTGAGCGTCATCGTGTCTAGAGAACCTGAGCCGCCGGATGAAGTACTTCGAGAAGATCGGGTGGATCCCCTCGGAGACTCCGGGCATCTTCGAGATGGTCCCGGTAGGGGCCACCGTCCGCTTTTTCACCGGCACCGGGATACGAAGTTGGTGGCAGAAGTCCGCTGCCGCCTGGTCCACCTCGACCGCCAGCTCGCGGAGCATCGCGGTGAGCTGCTTGTCCGCTGGGGCCTCGGAGTACCGACGCCCGGTCAGGGCGACGAACGAGGCAACCCCGGTGTGTCCTACGCCGATCCGGCGATTCCGGTCCAGAACCTCTCTGGACTTCGGGTCAGCCACGTCGGAGAACGTGGCCCGGATCAGGAACCGCGTCATCAACCGGTGGGCCTTCAGCAGGCCCAGGTAGTCGACCTTCCCGTTGTCCCTGGCGAACGCCGCCAGGTTGATGTGGCCGAGGTTGCACGGCTCCCACGCTTCGAGCGTGATCTCCCCACAGGGATTAGTGCAGTTCACCCGGTTAGGCTCGCCTACGTTGGACAGCGACGAGTCCCAGAACCCTGGCTCCCCGTTGCCCACCATGCCCTCGGTGATCAGCTTCAATACAGCGTCGGCGTGGTACCCGTAGGGGGAATCCTTCCTGGTGACTGAGTCCCAGAACTCTTGGTCAACCTCTACCGAGATGTTCGTAGTCCAATGCGATCCGGTCTCCGACTTACACTCGATGAACTGGCCGATCTGCGGATCACGCCAGTGCATCATCGACATCCGCGCCGACCGGCGAACACCGCCGGCCACCACGCACTGCGCGATGGCGTGGTCGATCTCCATCGCGTCCAGCCCGGTGAGGCGCTCCCCCGCGTAGGCCAGGCCCGACAGTATGGCGTTCACCTCCAGCAGCATCTTGGCTATCGGAAGAGGCCCAGAAGCCGATCCGCCGAAAGTTCGCAGACGCGAGCCTGCCGGGCGCACTCGGGACACGTCGTACACCCGGTGGAAGTGTTTGACCTCGTCCCGGTAGTGGGTGTCGATGAGGTCGACAAGGGCTGCTGCCCATCCTTCACGGCTGTCCTCTATCTCGAAGGACCCAGACCAATCTGGGTGGTATTCGTTGGATAACACCCCGCTATCGCGTAACTGGGTGTAGTCGGGATGATCTGGGTCGCAGACGATGTCCACCAGGAGGTCCTGCTGGACTGGCGGATAATCCGCCAGGTATCGGTTTGAGTAGTTCGCGCCAACTCCACCTCCTTCCATCAGCCGCATAAACGTGAACGCGAAGTGCTCTGAAGGCTTCTCGGTCCACCCGGCTACCCAGCAATTGAAAAGGTGCTGAGCGCCTTTCACACCCGACGCCCACAGGTGTCGGCCAGCCGGGAGGATCTTGAAGTCCGTCATCAACCGGATCAGGTCTTCCCGCTCGTCTTCGAGCTGGTACCGCTTGTCGACCAGCGCGAGGTTGCCGTCGACTACGCGCTCGACCGTCTCAGGCCAGGTCTCACGCGACCCATCCGGCTTAACCCTGGAGTATGTTCTTTCGTAGACCAGTTTGCCGGTAGGTCCCCAATTTATTTCATCGGTTTCCATTCATCTCCTTCTCGGTTACGTACTGCGGTCCGCAGTACATGGCGCGGTCCACCGCTGGCCAATTGTCGAGCAGCATCGGCTTTTCGTGCGGAAACAGGTCAGGGGTGAGCTGCGCTCGGTACATCTCCGAGCGCCCCATCCCGTTGAACGTGGCGTCGAAGATGTTGTTACTCATCGTCTTCCCACGCTTCATCCTCATCCCCGAAGTCGAAAAGGGGATGATCGTTCTTCTGTCGACGGGCCTCTTCGAGCGCCTCGTCCACGTTGTTCAACTCGGTCATCATTTGGATCGGGTTACTTTCGCTTGCTGCATCAGACGTGCTACCGCTGTGCTGGATTCGTCGTCCCACTGGGACTTGGAGAGCTGCTGGGCAGATGACATGGACATCGCCTTACGAGTTCCCAGGCCGTCGTCCCGCTCGGAGAACCGCCGCTTGTTCGAGAGGTTCATGGCGTCGGTCAGAGCGGTCAGGCCGTTGCGGAGAGCGTTCTCCGCTTGCCTGTCTGCCGGGATGTTCCACTCCGCGTAGCGGTCCAGGATCGCTTCCACATACTGTGGCGACCTCTTCACGAGGACCACCAGGGCCTCGATCAGGTCGTGGACCACGTCCACCCAATGGTCGAACTCCTCGACCAGAATCCCAGCAGCCAGAACGTCTTTGACCTCTTTGACGGAGTACCGGTAGGCACCCTTGTAGATGTCGTAGTCCGCTCTCTCCTGGCTGGCCAGTTGGTGGCCGATCCCGATGACGGCCCGGTACTGCGCCCGGTTATCCATCGCCAGGATCTTCTGCACCGAGCCCGGAGTATCGAGTAGGCGTTCGTAGATCATCTGCTCCACGTCGTCCCGCTCGACCACTCCGGGCCACTGGTAGGCAACCGCCTTGGAGGCGCGACGAATCGCGCCTTCAAGCCGCAGCACGTCTGGCTGACTCTTGGTAATTGTCAAGGATTAGACCTCCCAAACTCGTCCGTCGACCGTGAACCGGCCTCGGTGTATCGGAATTAGTTCGGGCTTGACGTGCTGACCATCAACCGTGATCAGGGCAAAGCCCAACTGCCAGTTGCCCGTTCCACCTCTGAGGTAGTTGGCGAGCCGCTGGTTCATCAAGTGACCAACCTCGACCCCGGTGACGATCTTGTCGACCTGACCACCGAAACCGAAGGTGTGCGAGCCAATCCCCTGCTTGTGGGTGTGGCCCATAATCACCGATGCGTTGAACTTCCTGGCAGCGTTCAGCGCGGTGTTACCCGCGATCCGGCTCAGGCTGATCTGCCCGCGATGCCCGTGGGTGGTGATCCACCCCGGTGCGATCTTGTTGAACTCAGGCAGGAGCTTGACACCGAATCCGTCGAAGTCCAACAGGTTTTCGACGTTGAACGCACCCGACGCGGCCAAGGCCGGCGAGTACTTCGCCAAGTACTCCCTGGGCCGCAGGTCGTGGTTGCCCTCATGTACACCCACAGGGCCGTCGTAGACGGCGCGTAGTGGGCCAAGGAACCGCCGCTTGGCCTGCTCCACGTCCTCGAAGACCGAGCCCTCGAACTCCGCAGCAGTGCCCTTGCTCCAGCGCGAGGGTTGCGGGAAGTCCATCAGGTCACCGATGTGTATGACCTCGTCGGGCTGGTAGTCCCCGATGAACCCAATCAGCGCCTTCAACGCCTTGCGGTCGTCGTAGGGCATCTGAGTGTCGGAGATGACCACGATGCGTTTACTCATGTGTTCCTTTCTTCAGGGTGGCGGGCCTGAAGTTCTTCTGTAGCCTCGATGTACGCGGACGCCAACGAAGCCAGGGCGATGTCGACTCCCTCAGAGGTGGGCGGGTAGAACACCCTCAGATCCACGGAGACGAACTCCTTCGTGCGGTTGGGCTCTGGTGGTGCGGGAGCCTCTGCGAAGCGCCTGACGTAGACGCTGGGGCGGCTACCCACCGACCACCTCGGTGAAGGGGCCGAAGTGGTCCCACGCGCCGAGGCCGTACTTCTTGCTGTTGACCGGGTTGCGTTCGATCTCGCCCGGATCCCCGAAGCCCCACGAGTCGCCGTAGAAGGTCCAGTAGTCGCCCTCGCGGTCGAACACCTTCACGTCGGTCGGCACGCCGGCCAGCGAGTCCCACTTGCGGGGGACGACCTCGGGGTCGTTCACGTCCCCCGGCCCGTTCCCGCCGATGTAGGGCAGCTCGACCGGCTCCTCGTAGATCCGCTCGACGCATCCGGCGTATCCTGCGATGTCGACGAACGAATCCCGGTGGTATCCGGTGCCCTTAACCCGAGCGACCTTCACGAGGATCATCAGGTTGGCCACGTCGATGTCCGAGACCTCGACGCCCAGGTACCCGGAGAAAAGCGCCGCGATGTCCGAGAAGTTTTCTCGCGGGTGGCCGTAGTTCTTGTTCCGGTCCCCGTGGATGAGGCGCTGGGCCTCTTCCAGGATCGACTCACTCATCGTCGTCGCCGGGATAGACGTAGTCGTGGATGTCGACGTACCGACCGAGGTCGTCGTACTCAATTTGCGGTTCTGGATCTTTCACTGCGTATCCTTTCTGGGAGGTGTCAAGTCGGCTACACGAGACGACTGAGTAGTGCTTGCTTTCCTTGCCCGATGACCAGCGAGTTAACGTCCTCCCCTGGCGGCATCGGAATCACCTTGGCGTTGAACAACGTCTTGGCGACTGCCTGTGCGAAGTTGAGACCGGGTTCGTCTCCGTCTGCGAGGATGAACACGTCCCGGTACCCCAGGAACGGCTCCCGGAAGTGTTCCCTCCACGCTTGTGCTCCGGGCACCCCCACGGTGGGGATGCCGCAGATTTGCGCTGTGATGGCGTCGATCTCGCCCTCGGTGATAGCGATCCGAGAGCTGTTCGCCAGCAGCGCCAGCGTGTTGTACAGCCTCGGCCTGTCGCCGGCCTGGGTCAGGTACTTGCCCCCACCCTGGCCCTCTACGATCCGCCTGAAGCGGATGGATACTACGGCCCAGCCGTTTTGCTGGGACCATCGGAGGTACGGGATGGACAGCATCCCCCGGTACATCTCATGCCCAGGGAGTGGGTCGTCCACGTACCCGAGCATGAACCGGTCGACTTCTTCTCGGATGCTCTGGAACATCAGACCCCGAGTCGCCAAATACTCTTCGCCTTGGCTGCCGGGGAGACTCTGGCTGTACCGGAGGGTCGCATCCCTCAGAAAGCTCCTCTGCGATTCGCTTAGCCTCTGCAAAACTCACCTCCTCTTGCTCTTGCAGAATCCGCACCGCGCTGCCCCCGATGGAGCAGGCCAGGCATCGGAATGCGTTGTACCGGTAGGAGATCCCTGCGCTGGCGATCCCGTCGCCGTGGAATGGGCAGATGCACTTGTGCCACTCTTTTCCTTGGTCCCCCGGCGGCTCCCAATCCGGGTAGTAGCGGTGGATCACCTTGACGATGAGCTGGTCACGCACGGTGCACCTCGTAGACTGCTAAGTCCACTTCACCCTCCCAAGGGGAGTAGTACCTTGAACACGACGGCGGCTTGCGGCACTATGCCGATGCCTTTGAGTGCGCTTATGATTGCCTCCTCAAGGTCGTCCTCTGTCGGGGCCAGCCCATCGTCTAACAACAACTGGAACCACGCGTTAAGCCGGTAGTTCATGGTTATCGGTTACCTCCTCTCGAAGATCCGGCGTGATTACACGGACGCCCGCTTGGAACGCGGGGAACCGATCCAGGTAGTCGACGGCCCGTATGAGGGCCTCCCGGTCGTCTCTGAGATGCCCCAGGACGTTCTTGTTGCATGGGCTGCATAAGAGGCCCCGGACGAACCCGGTGACATGGCAGTGGTCGACTGAGAGCCGTTTCCGCGCCCCTGTGGCTCGGCGGCAGATGTAGCAGCGGCCACCCTGTAGTTCGTAGATGGCCCAGTACTGCTCGGCGGTGATGCCGTAGACCGCCATGAGCCTGCGCTCCCACGCGGTGTCCCGCGTGGCCGACCGTCTGGCCCGGTGGTGTGTCACACACCGTGGCCCCGGCTGGAGACTGCCGTCCCGCTTGGTGGCCAGCTTCCTGCGTCCCGAGGGGTCGGTCCCAGCGGCCACGCAGTCCTTACACCGCTTCATCTTCGGGATCTGTCAAGTCCAAGGCATCGTTGATGACCCGCAGCGCCAGCTCCGGGTCGCTGATCATCCAGGAGTGGAAGTGACCGCCCAGGATGTGAATCCGGCCACGGAGAACCTGCCACGCGCTCAGCGCGGAGGCACTGGGGATGATCGCGTCGTCGGTGCCGTGGACGACGACCGTCTTGACCCTCCCCCGCCGCAGCGCGTGCAGCGCCTCCGAGGAGTCGCCCTGCGTCATCGCGTATGCGGCCCTGGCGATCCGGGGACCGGACAGGGAGCCGCGCAGCATGTCGGCGAGCCTCAGACGCTCTGAGAGCGTCCGTAAGCTCTTAGCCTTCCGGGCATCCCCGAACACGTCCTTCAGAGCGCCAGCGATGAACTGAGCGCCCCGCAGGAGCGTGCCTGGCCCATCGACCTTTACCGCCTCATGGAACTCCTTGCCGACCGCCGCGCTCAGCAGGATGACGGTGTCGTAGAGCATCGGGTAGATAGCAGCTACTTCGGCTGCCAACCGGCCTCCCATCGAGTGGCCCACCAGGACGGCCCCTACCTCGACTCCGAGCACGTCGAGGGCCTGGTCGATGACCTCGGCCATGTCCTTGACCGTGTGTCCCCACGGGAGGCTGTCGCTTCTCCCGTGGTCTGGTGCATCTATCCCGTAGACGTGGAACCCATTCTGCGACAGCAGTTCCAGCATCTCGGTGTAGGCCCCCGTCGATACGGAGAACCCGTGCAGGAAGACGAGGGGGGTACCCTTGCCGCCTTCGGTTACTCCGACCCGGAAGCCGCCTCTGGTGACGACCGTGTAATCCTTCATCCGTATGCCTCCACGAACTCTCGGGCCTGCGTCAGGAAGTACGACAGACCGTGGTTGATTACCGGGATGCCGGCTGCTAGTGCCCGCGCCATGCAGTGGCGCGTGCCGACACTGTCCCCGAGCGGAAACGCATGGCAGACATCGGCTCCCAGGTTCACCATCTCCTGGTGACGGACGACACCCGCCCGCTTGCCGTGCGTGTTCCAGTCGGCTGGGTGGGCCTCTACCGAGACGGGCCACCCCGCCTGGCGCATTCCCCAGGCCCACCGGTCGGCGATGTCATCGGCTCCCCGAGCGGCTCCGTGGACGACGATGATGCCGTCCGGGAACTGGATAAGCTCGGAGTGCAGCGCGTTCCAGATCGTCGTCCGGGCAACCCAATCCCGGCTGCCCGTGACCAGGACCCGTCTTACGGCAGCCACCGACGTGCCGTCCGGTCGACGTTGAAGCCGCTGACGTTCTGCGCCAGCGGGAACCGGAGACCCTCGCGGGTCACCTTCGTCTGGACGACGACCTCCTTGCCGTCCTCACCCTTGGCGAGCTTCTTGTGCGTCCACGAGACGGGCTTGGTCTCGATCAGACCACCCAGGATCTGCTGGTGGATCAGGTTGGCCTTGGCGACTGGCTTCGGCATGGTTGTGTTTTCCTTTCGTTGGGAATTGTCAAGTACGGTACTTGCGGAGGGGGCTGCTGCACCAGGCCATCTCGGCGGGCTCGCCGTATCGACCGTCGTACTTCTCGGACTTACGGAGCCAGCTTCGGGTGCGGCGGTTGGTCGGAGCGACGAACTCCATGTCGGTGTAGAGCATTGCTCCGACGTACTCGGTGGCGAACGAACGGTCCTCGATCAGGTCGTGGATGGTGTCCCAGACCCGCGAGAACGTCTCCCCGGTGCCGACGAGGTCGTCCACGAACACCCACCGCTTGCCGAGCCTCCCCTCGACCGGGTAGTACGAATGCGTGCCGTCGTTGGGCTTGCGGACGATCAGGTAGTGCTTGCCCAGCTTCCTGGCCAGCTCGGTGACCGCGATGGTCCCCGACAGCCCGGTGCCCACGAGGGTGTCGTACTCGACGCCCGACAGGTAGTGCTTGGCCCTGTAGAGCAGTGTGTCCGGGTCGTGGACCGTGGACATGTAGGAATCGGTGAAGTCCAAAATGTCTGCGCCATCGGCGTTGTCGTAGGGGCCAGCTACAGCGGGCCGGGACGGTTGACGCGGGACCGGTGCTGCCGACGCTGGGGGGACCACCTTGTCGGTATTCGGGCCGTAGGGAGGCAGGGGCATTGGCGGGCCTTTCTCTCGATGGGAACTGTCAAGTCTGGGACGTGGGAAAGTCCCGGATCGTCATTGACTCACCGATGAACTCAAGCTCGGCGTAGTCGAGCCCGGAAGGGTCCGACTTGCCGTACCGGTTCTTCACCGTCGACACCCGGAGGGTGTCTCCCCCGAACTGCTCGGAGACGCGGTGCAGCGTCAGGATCATCTCTGGCACACGCGAGATCTGACCCTTGACCCCGGACAGCGGGATCGCCTTGTCGGCGTCGTTGTACCCTCCGGTGACGTGGTGCAGGCCCACGACGCAGGCGCTCGTGGAACGGGCCATGTCGTGTAGGTAGTCCATCAGGCTCTCCAGCCCGGAGAAGGGGTCGTCGGCATCGCCGCCGGCCCGGACGTTGGTCACATTGTCAACGACCACCAGCGCGGGGAAATCCCCGTAGACCTCCTCGTACGACATCATCGAGTTCTCGATCTGGTCAAGGCTCGGTGAGGCGTTGTAGTTGAATCGGATTGGCACGTCATCGAACACGGCCTCAGCCTCGCCCAGGTTGCCCTCCCGGACGGCCCTGGCCGACTTCTCCATCGACCATCCAGTCAGGATCGACAGAGACCGTGAAAGCTGCGTAAAGGCATCCGAATCCGCAGAGAAGTAGAGCGTTGGGACGCGAGCGTGCAGCGCGTAGGTAAGGACGAAAGCCGACTTCCCGGTGCCAGGACCGGCGCAGACCAAACATAGCTGTCCTCTCAGGAATCGTGTTCCCTTTTGCTCCAAGGCATCCCACACAGGCGGGAGCGGGTCTCCCGCGCTGCCTTTGATGTAGAGGCTCTGTAGCGGGGTGTACATCAGACGGTGCCCTTCGGCACGGCGGCGTCGTGGATCGGGCGGCGCTGGCGCCGGGCGATGCCCTCCTCATCGAGCGCAGCCTGAAGGCTGGACATGAGCTTGGTGCCCTTGAGCTTCAGCTCTTTGGCGATCTGGGGGCCAGGCCATCCGGCGCGGTGCATCCGTATCGTCGCACGCGACTCGTGCGGTGCCAGAGGGGATTCGAGGATCGGGTCGTTAGGGTTCCAGTGCTTCATGCTTCCTCCGGGAATTGTCAAGTATTGAAGCCAAAAAAGCGGGTTTCGGAATCGACGGAAGAGGCTCACGAGACGAACCTCTTGCCGTCCCACCGACGACCGTCTGGGTAGTCGATGGTGATGTCTCTGTCCGGGTCTCGCTCCTTGTGCGAGCGAGCGAACCGCGTAGCGGCCTCGATGCTCGGGAACGGATAGCGCGACGGCTTGGACTGCTCGTGCCACGCAGGCTTTCCTGGGATCGGCCCCAAGCTGACGTAGTAGTAGTCCTCTCGGTCGGTGACCAGGGAGATGGGCGAAGGCATCAGTGGTACTGCCCGTAGAACTGGGCGTAGTCCTTGAGCAGGTCCGCGTGCTGTGGGCAGTCCCAGACCACGCCGTTGAGGATCGTGTCCCACGCGAGGTTCCGGTTTATCATAAACCCGGTGTAGTTCACCATCATCTGGCGAACCCCTTGCACGGTGGGGTCGCCGTCGAGCGTGCGGCATACGATGTCTGCCATCGGGCCTGGGCCGTCCCCCACAGCCGACACAGGGTCGGCGTGGGCTTCGACGGTGGTGGGGTAGGCCGAGAGGCCCAATGCCATTACCACGCCGGCCATTCCGAGCGCCAGGGATTTCTTCATTCTCATACCTTCCTCTTGGGAACTGTCAAGTATCACGCCATGCGAAATTCGCAGGCGTCCGATACGTCGCAGAACTTGCAGCGGTCCACGTCCGGGTGCGGATCGAAGTTCCCTGCCTGGATGTTCTCTTCCAGCTCGTGAAAGACCTCGGTGACTCTGTCTTTCGTCCACTCCGAGATGTCGTACGGGTACGTCGGCTTACCGGGCTTGCCCATCCAGTAGTCACCGATGGCGGGCTGCTCGATGCCGTAGGTTTCGGCCAGGGCCAAACCATAGACCCCAAGCTGGAAGTCGTCCCCAGGCTGGTTCCCGGTCTTGTGGTCCCGGACGCGGAGGTTCCCGTCCTCGTCCACGATGATCAGGTCGATGAACCCTCGGACCATCACCCCGTCGAGGTCCATGTCGAACCCCAGCTCGATACCGGGCGTCCCGTCCGGGGAGATCCAGACGACCTCGTACGGGTGGTTGGTGGCCCAGCGGATGTACTTCTCGACCTGCTCCATCCCGATCTCGAATCGACGGGCCAGATCCTTCTTGCCACCGTACGGGCCTGACTTCGACCACCATTCGAAGTTCGGGGTGATCTTGGTGTAGGAGGCTACTTCTCGGGAGTACTCCACCCGGAAAACGGCCTGAGCGGCCTCCAGAGACATCGAACGACCGCTCCGCTCCCAAGCCTCTATCGCGGCGTGGACCGCGCTTCCCTGGGGCAACCAGGCCGCTGGGCGCCGCCATGCACGCGGGTTGCGGATGCGAGCGAGAAAGTAGCTGTACGGGCACTTCTCGTACTGCTTTAGCTGACTGACCGACCTGGCCGGCCTCGGCCTGGGGTCGAAGGGGTCTCTCATCGGATTACCTCGTCCCTTGCGATGGAGGCGTGGATCGCTACCTCCAAGCACACGACGTTGGCGTGCATCGGGTGAACCGGATCGGCCTCGCCGTCGTAGGTCCTGCACAGCTCCAGGAGCCTGGCTGTGGTGGGGTCGAACTCACGCTGCCGCGAGGACTTTTCCGTCAGCAGGTAGAGAATCCACTCCCCGCGTCCGTGAATCATCTGCGGGTCTTCTACGGTGTAGTGCATCACCACTTCTGAGTGGGACCTGTCGATCATCTCTTTGACGTGCTGATACATGCGGTCGTCGTCCGACAACCAGACGCTGCGGTAGACCAGGACAAGGGTTGTCCCGTCTGGCGTGGTGCAGGACTGCGCGAACAGCCAGTTGGGTATCGCGGATCGGGTTACGGGCGAACCGAATCCCAACATGTCCTCCCAGATCAGCATCGGCACTTCGTTCTACTCCTACGGTTCGTAATTTGGAAACCGCCAGATGGCCTCCCCTTCCTCTGACAGGTTTGTGTGTGAGTTCACCCGGATCAGCAGATTCCCATCGCTTTTCCTGCGCTTGCGGTAGGCCCAGCCCCCCGCGTAGCTAACCCCCGGCTCCGGTGGCAGGTTCGGGTCGAACTCAACAACAAGGTTCTCTTCCCGGAGCTTCTTGTACCACCCGCGAAGCCGGGAGATCTTGTCGTGGCTCATTCCGATGCCGCCCGTAGCGACGAACTCCCCGTGGTCCCGGAGCCTCTTGTAAGGCGCGGTGTTCGCGAACTGCACCGGAACCTTGAAGGGGAACTCTTTGAGGATGCGCTCACGCGGGGTGAGCCGGCCTCCGTACGTGTGCTTGATCCACGAAACATACTGGCGCGTAACGCCGTACATCCGTGCGATCTCTGATTGGCTGAGCCCCTTGTTCTTTAGGGCCTCTATGATGCCCAGCGATAGCTTGTCAGGTTCGCTGTTCATGTTTGTAACTCCAAAGGGTGTTAGGTCAGATAGTTGACCCACGTTACGTGTCAAACCGTACTACGTCAAGGTAAATCCTCGCCTCGTCTGGTCTGCCCCGGACGCTTTGGTTCGTCCGATACCTCTGGGTATTCCCAGTCAATTCCCAGGCGACCCCCCTTACATAACGAAGGTGTTTGTGATTCACCTGGCATACTCATAGGTAGCTCACATGTTTGTCAACTCCTCGTAATCAATCTGTGACCACCGGTGACCGGTTACCACCAAGTGCGGCCACCGCACTGCCTCGTGGGCATCGTGGGGTGGCGACGACGGTAGTTGACCAGGCGCGATACCTTGGTCCTGCGTTCCTCCTTGATCGAGGCTTGCCAACAGGACCGACACAGGATGGGGGCTCCCCCCAACCCGGAAGGCTCCGGGTCAGGGGTGGCCACCCGCGTTGCGACGGTCAAGACAGCACCTCGATGCGGTGCCAGTTCCGCGGGCCGATGAACGCCAGCAGCTCGGCCCAAGTCTTGGGAGCGTGGCCCTGGCGGGCCGAACGCGAGCCGTCCTGTGTCAAGTACCACAGGCCGTTCGGAACCTTGATCGCGGCGAAGGTGTAGCCGTAGTTGTACTTCTGGAACCGTATGACCGATCCCTCTTCGGCAGGCTCCTCGGGGGTGAAGCTCTCCCGAGCCACCTTGGCGAGCGCCAGCTCGGCCTCCAACTCCTCGATGCGGACGTTGAGACTTTGGACGGTCTCGTCTACCAATGCAGTTGCCATGTCTTCTTTCCTCTCGTTGATGGTTGTACCGGAGGGGTATGACGGCCCCTCTCAGCGCCCCCAGAACTTCAGAGGGCCGTCGCCGGCCCATTCCCTGGGCGTCATCCCCCAAGCCTCAATTCCGGGGCGTGGTGGCTTCTCTGGGCCGTGCAGCGGCCCGATGTCTTCCAGCTCGAAGCGGCACGCTGGGCACCCGTCGAACGCCTGGGCGTCCGGGCCGAACCACCGGGCGTACTCCGCGTTCATCCGGCGTTCCGTCACTGTGACGCTCATAGCTCTCGCTCTTGCTCGATCTCGTCGATGCGGTCCTGGATGTCCTCGTAGTCCGACTCGGCCTGCTCGCGCTGGTCGGCGAACGCAGCACGGGCGATCCGACCCTTGACCTCGTGGAGGAGGTCGTGCAGCTCGTCCAGGTCGTCTATGTCTTCGACGTACATCAGCGGACCCCCGCTAGTGCGCGGTTGAACTGCGCTCGCTGGCCATCCCTTTGACCGTGGGCGTAGCCGTTCGAGTCGTAGCTGGTCCGACCGCTGGCGCGGCGGGTCCGGGGGAACGCTTCGCGGAGCGCGACAGCAGCCCGTTCGTTGTCGCTCTTGTACAGGACCAAGGCACCCGAGCTGGCCCCCTCCAAGGCTTTGTTCTCTTCGGCCCGGAGGCGGTCACCCACGGCCTGCGAGAAGCCAGCGATCCAGGCGCGGCGGTAGCTGCGGAGCTGGCCGCTGGTGGACTTGGTGTACCGCTGGTAGCCGACGCCGTACTCGTACCGGTAACCGGTGCGGGCCACGAACTCCTCAGCGGGCCGTACCTTTTCAACCAGCCGCAGCATCTGCGGGGCGAGGATGTACCAGAGGAACTGAACCCTCTCGATGTGCCTGGGCACGCCGAATACGTGCATCACCTGGACACCGGTCGACTTGGACAGCACGGCCTTGCAGTGCAGCGCCGAGAGCATCCCGTAGAGCAGCAGCGCCTGCTGGCTGATGTACTTGCCTTTGAGCGTGACGGTCCACTGGATCGCGTTGGGCAGCTCGGTCACGTCCAAGCCTTGCTTCGCTGCCTCGATGGTGGCCGTGTCGAGCCCGTACTTGGCGATCAGCTCGAAGGCTTTGGCCTGGAAGATGGCCTCCTCGGGCGTGCCTGCCACGTCCTCGGCCTGGCGTAGCAGCTTGGCAACCTTGTCCTGCATCTTGGCTTGCTTGCTCATAACTTGTTTCCTCTCAAGGGTTTTGGTGGATTTAGAACGATCATCGGAGGTAGCCGTTCTCAGAGAGCACGTCGTAGGCCACCCGCATGGGTGACTTGCCCCGGTCCCAAGCCTCTCGGTATGCGTAGTCGGTCAGGTCGTCAGCATCGAATCCGCAGACGCGGCGGATGACCGCGTTGACCCTCCGCTTCCATGCCTTGAAGTCCATCAGAGCCTCTTCCCGATCTCGATCAGAACTTGAACCCACAAGGGAGACAGAAAGATCACGAGCACCAGGAACGTGCCAAACCACTCAGCCACTAGCCGCATCCTCTCCATGTGCAGTGGAAACCTTTGTGGTCACGACGCGGGAAGCGGTTGTTGCCGCGGTTGGTGTCGCGGTTGTCCCCGTGAAGGCTCTCGCGGACGCGGTCGTTGGCACGCTCCCGCTCGTCGGCCTTGTCCTCGATGCCTTTGTCTTTGTCGTCGGGGTCGCACGTCGGGCGTTCGTGGTGGCTGCGGTGGTACTGGTCGTCCACCAACTTGCCGCCGTGCCTCTCGATGTGCTTCATGCCCCGGTGCTCACACACCACGCTGGCCTCAGCCTGGGGCGGTGTATTGCAGGCTACGAAACCTAGACATAAGCCAAGGGCCAGAAGCCCATAGGCGAGTCCTCGTCGCACAACCTTCCCTTCTGTCGATCCATTTCCTCGTCTGCGAGGAGTTCTTGCCGTGCTGCCTCGCGGATGCGTAACCAGCCGCGCCATCTTCTGGGCGCTTGGCTTTCCCATGTCGTTCCTCTATTGGGACGTGTCAAGTCTCAGGAAGCGAGAAGCTCCCGGAGCGCCTGTGCGGCCTGTTGGGGGCAGACGCCGTTGCCGATGACTTTCATCGCGGCGCTGCGGGTGATCTTGCCTTCGACCTTGCTACGGCTGGGCTCGATGAGGTCGGTCACCCATCCTGCATCCCAGCCCATCATCCATTCGCTGAACTCCGCACGGAGCCTTGGGTTTCCGTTGGAGTTGGGCTCGGTGGGCGCGGGGGCGGTCCGCCCGGTTATGCCTTCCCACCTGCGAATAGCCGGCCAGTACTTGTCCCACTCCTGGGTCCCGGCGTGCCGTGCTGCCGTGGTGCGAAGGTCCAAGCCTCCGGTGCCGTGACCGCCCGCGCCTTGGGCGTCGGTCGTGAGGGGCGTAGGCAGAAGCGCAATGGCCCCAGGTAGATCCAAACCTCCCTGACGGGCGTTCGGGTTCGGTCCCTTCGCATCACGCGCTGTGGGGGTCGGAAGGTTGG
>Ga0123519_10005861_pt1 | contig 19480 bp, 12 predicted proteins | sample YelNatPaOPRAMG02_FD_87396 | JGI IMG/M metagenome (GOLD analysis project Ga0123519, IMG submission 87396) | Hot spring microbial communities from Yellowstone National Park - Yellowstone National Park OP-RAMG-02 (version 2) | ecosystem: Environmental > Aquatic > Thermal springs > Hot (42-90C) ... | reverse complement strand
TTCTTATTCTTTTTCGTGTCTTTCGCGTTTTCGTGGTTTAAGGATTTTTGCACAGTCTCTGAAGCCTTTGCTCTACACATTTGCCGGGAAAAGAGGCCCAAAAGTTTCTTATCGTGAAATAAGAGGCTACCAAGAAGTCTAAGGAATGGGCTAATCCCAAGCCTAACTGTAAATTCTCACCCCAGACCTATCCATTTGCATAACCCTAAGTCCAGCCGCTGACCCACCATCAATCCGCCTATGGCGGATTACCTTTAGCCAAACATCTTGCCTATCTTTTACCCTACCTACCTGACTTACCCAATCCGCCAGAGGCGGACTACCCTCTATACCGCTTTCGGCTCGGTATAAGGGCTAGCCCCACCCTAGCCCCCAATGATATGTCCAGATGGCTTTTAGACTGAAAAATCAATGACTTAGACAATTTACCTTGAGCGGATTAGAAAAATTAAAGAAATATACTAAGAAACTTTAGAAAATTTAAAGTCATTTTAGAAATATTAAAGAAAAGTTGGCCAAGACTTTAGAAATATTGAAGTTTCTTCTGAAATGAAAGTGGGAACGGTCAGTGGAAAACACCAATGATTCTGTGGCAAAATAAGGTTTTTCTAAAATCGTGTCTCGTAAGATCAATAACTTACGAAGACAAAAATTACTAAAACGGGAATTTACGACAAAATCACCAATGTAATGCCCAATCCAGTTAACTTATATATATAAATTTAAGGAAATCCGATTCGGACATTGAAAAATGTTTCAGGCAGTCGATTAAAACCCCAAATGCGAAAGTGATTAAATTTCAATCAGTTACAATTTGAGATTCGTTAAAAATGTTTATCGTGTGAACCCACAACTTAGTAAGTCTTAATTTATCCTGATATTAGCGATGATTGGCTAAAGTCTACCCAAAGGAGACTTTCGCTTGGCAAGTCCTCTTCTATAAGGCTATTAAGAATTACCAGCGGTAATGAGCAAAGGCGCGGTTTGCTTCCGCCATCTTGTGGGTATCTTCCTTCTTTTTTATCGCACTGCCCTGATTCTTACTGGCGTCAATCAGTTCTTTGGCTAATCGTTCTTCCATCTCATATTCAGGACGGGCACGGGCAGCTTGAATGAGCCATTTTATTGCCAATGCCTCACGCCGGTTCGCTGGCACCTCCATTGGAATTTGATAGGTCGCACCACCAACTCGGCGTGGTCTAACCTCTAAGACTGGCTTGACATTGTTGATTGCCTTTTGAAAGACCGCATAGCCATCTTCTTTGGTTAGTTTTTCAATGATTTCAAGCGCCTTATAAAAGATTTGTTGTGCCCGGGTCTTTTTGCCATCCCACATCAGATTGTTAATGAACCGACCAACTAATACCGACGAAAATTTCGGGTCAGGCGTAACTTTTCGAACAATTGCCCTTTTCCTTCGTGCCATTATCCCTCCTGAAACTTAAAACCACCGATTAACCCAGGTCGAATCCGTCTTGAGCAAATTTGCGTTGCGCATTGCATCGGTGGTTACTATTCTTTACTTTTTGTTTCAAATTTCATTCTCCGCGTTACTCGGCGACAAATTTCGTCATTGCGCTGGTTTAGGTCGTTTGACACCATAGAGCGAGCGACCTTGTTTTCGTCCTTCAACCCCAGCGGTGTCTAATGTCCCGCGAATCACATGATAACGAACTCCGGGCAAGTCTTTGACCCGACCACCCCGCACTAAGACGATTGAGTGTTCCTGTAAGTTGTGTCCCTCACCTGGAATGTAGGCAGTAATCTCATAGCCCGAAGTCAATCGAACCTTACAAACCTTACGCAATGCCGAGTTGGGTTTTTTTGGTGTGGTCGTATAAACCCGCGTGCACACCCCTCTTTTTTGCGGATTACCCTTTAACGCTGGGGTCTTGGATAATTCCTTTATCTTTTTTCTTTCTTTTCGCATCAATTGATTAATTGTGGGCATATTTACACCGCCTTGGTTTTCTTTTCTTCTTCTACTTCTTCTACTGCTTTGCGTAATCCTCGAAAGCCAGTTCCGGCTGGAATCAATCTTCCGACAATCACATTCTCTTTTAAGCCGTGCAGACGGTCAACCCTACCTTGAATCGCTGCTTCCGAGAGAACCCGAGTTGTTTCTTGGAACGACGCCGCGGAGAGGAAACTTTCGGTCAAAAGCGATGCTCGGGTAATACCTAATAATATCGGGTCATACTTGGCTGGCTTCAAATTTTCCTGCATCAATCTTTGATTTTCCTCATAAACCTTGCGCCGCTCAACAATCTCGCCTTCGGTAAATATGGAATCACCGGGGTCTTCAATCTTAACTTTTCTTAAGACCTGTCGGACAATCACGGAAATGTGTTTGTCATTAATCTTGACATTTTGTAACCGGTAAACCGCTTGGATTTGGTTGGTAAGAAATTCCTGAACTGCCAGCCAGCCTTTTACTTTTAATACATCGTGCGGGTCAACCGAACCTTCACAAAGTTTATCGCCCGCCTTGACCGTATCACCGGTGTTAACCAAAAGGTATTTGCCGTAGGGGTTTTCGTATTCTTTTACTGTTCCACCTTCCGAAATTACTCTCACTAACCGCACCCCTTTCTTTGGCTCGCCGACCTCCACCTGCCCATCAATCTCCGAAATTATCGCTGGGTCTTTAATTCGTTTCGCTTCCACCAGTTCCGCCACTTTAGGTAAACCGCCCGTAATGTCACGGGTCTTACCAATCTCGCGCATCAGTTTTGCCAAGGTGTCACCAGGCAGGACTCGGTCGTTGTCATTGACAATTAGATAGGCGCCTGAAGGCAGGGGATGTTTTTCAACCACTTTACCGCCTTCACTAATAATTTCAATTCGGGGATGAAGTTTGCCGGTTTGGTCTTGAATGATAATTCGTTGCATCCTTTCGGTCGCCTCGTCAATATCTTTCCGATAGGTAACGCCTTCTTTGATGTCTTCATACTTGACCCTACCTTCTTTGCCCGCCATAATTATGATTGAATAGGGTTCCCATTCAAATAGGGTTTGCCCTTCACCAACCGCCTCGCCATCCGCTACCCGCAAGACCACACCTTTTGGTACAGTAAACGGCAAAACCTTACCATCGCCAGAGACGACAAGGCGCCCCGGTTCCATCACTACAATCTCGCCATCCGAGCGTTTTGCGGTCTTTAATCCCTCAAATTTTACCTTTCCGGCAAATTTTGCTTGCGCCTTAGTCTGTTCCGCGATTCGGGTTGCCACACCACCCACATGGAAGGTCTTTAAGGTCAATTGGGTGCCTGGTTCGCCAATTGACTGAGCAGCAATAATCCCCACCGCCTCGCCAATCTCAACCAAACGACCGGTGGCTAAGTTCCGGCCATAGCATTTGACGCAAAGACCGGTTGGTGCCTCACAGGTCAAAACCGAGCGAACCTTGACCTTCTCAATTCCAAAATTCTCAATCTCTTCAGCCGCCGCATCCGTAATCTCCTCACCGCCGCGCACAATTATTTCCCCGGAAAGTGGATTTTTAATATCATCAATCGCAATCCGTCCGGCAATCCGCTCGGCAAGTGGCTCAACCACTTCGCCCCCTTCGCGTAACGCAGTAATTTCTTGACCTAAGATTGTTCCGCAATCCTCCATTGTGATGACTACATCGTGTGCGACATCGACCAATCGGCGCATTAGATAACCAGCCTCGGCAGTCTTTAGTGCGGTATCGGTAAGTCCTTTTCTTGCCCCGTGGGTTGAGATAAAATATTCCCAGACCGAAAGTCCTTCCAAAAATGAACTCTTGATTGGTGTCTCAATTACCTCTTCGCCCATTGCCCGCCGTTGGGGTTTTGCCATCAGACCGCGCATCCCACAAATCTGGGCGGCTTGGGTCCTTGAGCCACGAGCGCCCGAATCAATGAGCATAAACAAAGGATTAAACCCATCTTGGTCTTGACTCAAATTCTTCATCAGTGCCTCTTCAACTTCAGCGGTTGCCATTGTCCAAGTATTTACCACTTGATTATATTTTTCCGTATCCGTGGTTAGACCCCGCTCATAAGCGCGATAGACCTTTTTTAACTCCTCTTCGTGCCGTTTTAGAATCTGTTCCTTCTCTTTCGGCAAAATCACATCACCAATCCCGATTGACAATCCCGAAATGGTCGCAATTTCAAAACCCAAATCTTTGATACTATCCAAAAACTCAGCCGTTTTTTCACTACCGTAGAGTCGGTGAATTTTATTCACCAGCGCAACCAATTTCTCTTTATTATAGACCTCATTAACAAAACGGAGCGGCTCAGGTAAAATCTCATTAAAAAGCACCCGACCGACTGTCGTGTCTAAAGGTTTACCTTGATAGATAAACCGAACCGGCTGATGAATATCAATTTCGCCTAATGAATAAGCGGTATGGACTTCCTCAAAACTATCATAGATTTTCATTTCTCGGGTATCGGGCTTTAGCCTTGCTTTAGTCAGATAATAAATTCCAGCCACAATATCCTGAGAGGGTGTCATCAATGGCCGACCATGCGCCGGTGATAAAATATTATGAGCCGATAACATCAGAACGCCTGCTTCTAAGATTGCTTCTGGGGTCAAAGGAACATGGACGGACATCGTGTCACCATCAAAATCAGCATTGAACGGTGGGCAGACTAAGGGGTGAATACCAATCGCCCGATGCTCGACCAAGACTGGAAAGAATGCCTGAACCGAGACTCGGTGCAGGGTTGGGGCTCGGTTCAGCAATACTGGGTGCATTTTTGTCACCTCTTCCAAGACCTCCCAGACGACCGGTGCTTCCTTCTTGTATAACGCCTTTGCCCCTTTTTCACTTTCCGCCAATTTCTTCTCTTCTAATTTCCTTATTATCATCGGCTTAAAAAGTTCCAACGCCATCTCTTTCGGAATACTACATTGGGTCAATTTCAAATTAGGGTCAACCACGATTACCGAACGGCCAGAGTAATCAACCCGCTTACCTAACAAGTTGCGCCGAAACCGGCCCTGTTTACCGCGTAACGCCTCGCACAATGATTTCAACGGCCGATTTGCCTTACCCCGTACCGGCCTTGGCCGATTCTCATTATTGAACAAACTATCCACTGCATCCTGTAGCATCCGTTTCTCATTTTTAAGAATTATCTCCGGCGTTTTAATACTCAAAAGATGCTTCAATCGGTTGTTCCGCACAATTACCCGTTTATACAAATCATTCAAATCCGAAGTTGCATACCGACCGCCCTCTAATGGCACTAATGGCCGCAAATCGGGTGGGATTACGGGCAAGACTTCCAAGATCATCCACTCCGGCTTTGCCTGGGACGAACGAAATGCCTCAACTACCCGCAATCGTCGCAAGAGAGCAAATCGCCTTGACTTCTCTACCTTAATCCTTGCTCGTAAATCGGCGGCTAAATCATCCAAATCCAATTTGGACAATAAATACTTCAGCGCCGGTGCCCCAGTATCCGCCACCATTCCTTCGTATTTATCTTTTATTTCATTATACTCCTCTTCACTAATCAACTCTTGTTTCTTATAGGGCGAAGTGCCGGGCTCACAGATAATATAGTTTTCATAATTCAAGATACTCTCCACCTCATTAATTGAAAGGTCAAGGATAAGGCCAATCTTGGAGGGCGTGATTTGATAAAAAAGCGGGTGGGCAACCGGAATCACTAACTCAATATGACCCATCCGTTCTCTTCGCACGCTTGAGGTCGTAACTTCTACCCCGCAGCGGTCGCAGACGATTCCCTTATAACGAATCTTCTTATACTTTCCACAATTACACTCATAATCCTTAACTGGTCCAAAAATCCGTTCGCAGAAAAGTCCGTCCCGTTCTGGCTTTTGGGTTCGGTAATTAATTGTCTCCGCTTTAGTCACTTCGCCACTTGACCAACTCCGAATCGTCTCGGGCGAAGCGATTTTCAAGCGCAGGGCATCAAAATCAGTAAAATTACTCTCGCCCATCAATTTCCTCCTTATAAGACAGTCGCGAGGTGACCGAGACAAAAGAAAAATACTCAAGACTCTTGACTATCATCCCGTCCCTGCCTTGTAAATACTCGCGACTTGTCCCTATCATCTAATCACTGTCTTGTTTCTTTCTCCGGGATTAATTCTAATCCTAAACCTTGTAATTCTTTCACTAATACCGAAAACGAAGCTGGTGCCTTGGGGGTTGGCGGATTCTTACCACGAATCAATGCCTCATAGAGTGCGCTCCGACCTTCCACATCATCCGATTTCATTGTCAGCATCTCCTGCAATGCATTTGCCGCACCGTATGCCTCAAGTGCCCAGACCTCCATCTCCCCGAACCGTTGACCACCAAATTGTGCCTTGCCGCCCAAAGGCTGTTGAGTAATTAGCGAGTAGCGACCAGTAGAACGGGCATGAATCTTATCGTCAACCATATGAATCAGTTTCATCATATAGATATAGCCAACCACAACTTTCTGATGAAAAGGTAGACCGGTCCTGCCGTCATAAAGCGTAACCTTGCCGTCTTCCGCAAGACCGGCTTTTTTCAACTCTTCAGCAATCTCTTTCGGACTGGCGCCCTCAAAAACTGGGCAGATTGCCTGATAGCCAAGAATTTTTGCTGCCCAGCCGAGATAGGTCTCAAGTATCTGCCCGATGTTCATCCGCGATGGAACGCCTAAAGGATTCAACACCATATCCACTGGTGTGCCATCAGCCAGATACGGCATATCCTCAACCGGTAAGATTTTTGCCACGACCCCCTTATTCCCATGCCGGCCAGCCATTTTATCTCCGACCGAGAGCTTACGCTTTTGCGCGATATAGATTCTAATCCAAACCGAAACACCTGTGGGCAATTCATCACCACGCTCAATCCGTTCCAATTCAATCTGACGCTCCTTGGCAAGTTGTTTTGCTTCCGCTTCATAATCCGCAAAGACCTGCTTGATTGCTTGAGTTTTCTTCGCATCCTCAACGATTCCATCGAGACTCGTCATTTTTGCCAAAAAGTTTTGCACAACATTCGGATGTGTTTCAAGCAATTCGTCAAATTTTTCTCCAGGTTTCAAGATAACTTTGCCTTTACTATCTTTAATTGTTATATTCGTCTTTTCACCTAACAATATACTCTTCAGTCGGTCATCCCTCCGTTCGGTAATAAATCGCTTGCGGGTCTGGTATTTTCGTTCCGCTTCTTCCAATTTCGTCTTTTCTAACCAACGTGCTAAGGGACTTTGCGTCTTCCTGCAGGCAATCCTTCGCTCAATCACCACACCGAATACCCCTGGTTCAACCCGTAAAGAAGTATCCCGAACATTTGCCGCCTTTTCGCCGAAGATTGCCCGTAACAACCGCTCCTCGGGTGAAAATTCGGTTTCGCCCTTCGGTGTAATCCGACCGACTAAAATATCCCCTGGCGACACTTCGGTTCCAACCCGAATGATACCAAACTCGTCCAAATCCTTCAACTCATCCTCCATCGCACCTGGGATGTCGCGCGTAATCTCCTCTGGTCCAAGTTTGGTCTCCCGTGCTTGAATTTCAAACTCAAGAATTTGGATTGAGGTAAATCGGTCATCTTTCACTAACGCTTCCGAAACCACAATTGCATCTTCATAATTATAACCGCGCCAGGGCATAAATGCCACAAACACGTTTTGACCCAAAGCCAACTGCCCATCTTCGGTTGATGGTCCATCCGCTAAGACATCCCCCTTTTTCACCTTATCCCCTTCCCGAACAATCGGCCTTTGGGTCCAGCAGGTATATTGATTTGACTTATGAAATTTACGCAACCGGTATTCAGCCAGGCCGGTTTCGGTTCTAAGCACAATGGTTTGAGCGTCAACCTTCGCAACTACCCCATCTTCTTTAGCAATCACCATCGCCCCAGACTCCACGGCAAATTTCCCCTCCACACCGGTCGCGACCAATGGCTTCTCCGGGTTCAGCAGAGGAACGGCCTGGCGTTGCATATTCGCGCCCATCAACGCACGGTCGGCATCGTCATGTTCCAAGAACGGTATCATTACGGTTGATGGTGCGAATAACTGTTTCGGTGAAACATCCATATGCGTTACCATTTCTGGTCGCACGGTTACCACATCACCTTTTTTCCGTGCAATCACTTCCGTGACTGCGATCCGCCGATTCTCATCAAGCGGTGTATTCGCTTGAGCAATAATACAGTTATCCTCTTCCTCCGGGGTCAGGTATTCTACCTTTCTCGTCACTACCCCATCTTTCACCTTAAAATAAGGTGAACACAAAAACCCAAACTCGTCAATCTTGGCAAAGGTAGCGATAGTAGTAATTAATCCGATATTCGGTCCTTCTGGTGTCTCAATTGGACAAATTCGGCCATAATGCGAATAATGGACATCCCGTGCCTCAAACCCGGCCGTCTCCTTGGTCAAACCGCCCGGACCCAATGCCGAGACCCGACGCTTATGCGTCAATTCGGTCAAAGGATTCGTCTGTTCCATAAACTGACACAACTGACTTTGCGTGAAAAATTTCATTATTGAACTCACGACAATTCGCGTATTTATCATCTCCTGCGGATGCAGCTGACCCTCATCAATAAATGCTGCCCGTTCCCGAATTGATTGGCCAAGTTGAGTCAACGCATACCGAAACTGCTCCTCTAATAACTCACCAACCCGTTTCACTCGGCGATTAGCCAGATGGTCAACATCGTCCGCCGGAAATTTCCTATGCACAAAATCCAAAAGTAAACGTAGGATACCAAGTAAATCTTCCCGCCGCAAGTTTGTCTCGTTCAATGGGATATTCTTCCCCAACCGCTGATTCAATTTAAATCGTCCCACCTTACCCAAATCAAATCTTCGCTTATCAAATAACATCCCAGTAATTAAATTCCTTGCTACCTCAATTGAATGCGGGGCCATTGAACGGAGCCGGTAATAGATTTTCTTTAAAGCCTCCTCTTCGGTTGCGGTCTTATCTTGGAGCATCGTATTCTTAATGATTTCAACACCGGTCGTCTCACCGGCCAGGCACAATATTCGCTTGATTCCCTTAGCAGCCAAAAAATCTCTCAGCCCTTCAGTAACAATCTCACCGGGTCGAGCATAGACCACACCTTCCGGACCAGTCACCTTAGCGGCAAGAACCTTGTCTACTTCCAAAGGCGTCTCTTCAACTTGGAACAATCCTTGGTAAATATCCTCGTCCGAAAAACCAATCGCCCGCAAAAAAGTGATAGCTGAAATCCGACGATTTCGGTCCAAAAGAACCATCAGGTTTTGATGTCTATCCACCACCACCTCAAACCACGCACCACGCAATGGAACCAAAAGGACCGAAAACTCATCACCTTCGCGGGAAAAGTAAAGACCCGGTGAACGGTGTAATTGGTTGACAATCGCCCGTTCCACACCGTTGATAATAAAGGTTCCGTGTTTGGTCATAAATGGCAGTTCGCACAAATACACCTCATCCTCAATCACATCCGCAACCTTTTCTTTGCCTTTGCGAACCAAACGAAAAGTAACCTTTAACGGACGGGCATAGGTAACGCCCTTTTGTAACGCCTCTTCTTCCGTGTATTTGCCCTGACCTAAGGTGTAGGCAACAAATTCTAAGACAAATTTTTTATGGGTATCCTCAATTGGGAATACCTCGTTAAATACCGCCTGGAGTCCTTCGTTTTTTCTCGCTTCGGGAGGTGTATCGTATTGTAAAAATTCCCGAAACGAATCAAGTTGGATAGCGAGAAGGTTAGGAATTTCAAAGAAAGTTCCAAATTTAGAAAAATCCCTCTTTACCATTTTCCCTAATTCTCCTTGCTTAACACAGATTAGATGACCCGCAACACAGACCCGAATCGGGTTTGTTCTGTGTCCCTGGTTAGTTTCTTATTATTGGCTATCTCTGTTTTCATATTTATCGCCCCAAAGCATTCTTCGCCTTCCCCCTTGGGCAGATTTCCCGTTGGTGGTCGGCAGAAGTCCTCGAGGCAAATTGGCTTGCCTTTTCATTTAACTTCGACCTTCGCTCCAACCTCTTCTAACTTGGTTTTTATCTTTTCGGCTTCCTCTTTGCTCACACCTTCTTTGATTACACTCGGTGTCTTATCAATTAGGTCTTTAGCTTCCTTGAGACCCAAATTGGTTAAGGCGCGCAGTTCTTTTAGCACCTGAATTTTTTTATCACCAACTGAAGTTAGCGTCACAGTGAATTCAGTCTTTGCTTCTTCTTTTGTCGGTACTTCGCCGCTCGGGGCGGCAGTAGCTTCGCGCCCAACTTGGGGGACGAAGGCTTGGGCTGTGACACCAAACTTTTCTTTCAGCCCATCCACCAGGATCCGCAATTCCATTACCGTTAACGATTCAATGCTTTCAATGATTTCTTCCACGGATAATTTTTTCTTTTCCGTTGTTGTCATTATTCCTCCTTTTTAAATTGTTCTTCTTTCTTACCAATTGCCTCTAAGGTTAATACCAATTGAACAAAAAGACCTTCCAAGTTCATAACTAATTCATAAATTGGTCCACTAAGCACTCCAACTAATGTTGCGTTAAGTTCAGCCCGGGTTGGTAAATTGGCTATATAATTGAATTGCTCAGCGTTAAAAATAGTATTTTCTACATAAGCGCCTTTAATTTTAATCTCGGTAAATTTTTGGGTTAAATCTTTAAGTAACTTAGCCGGTGTGATGGGGTCTTGAGTAGTTAAGAGCAATGCGGTCGGACCAGTCAAAAAACGCCGCAGCGCTTCATTATAACCCAGCTCTTTAAACGCTAAAAATGCCAACCGGTTCTTCACCACTTTAGCCACAACTCCTGCCGTTCGTAACTTTTGGCGCAAATCAGTGATATCCGTTGCCTTCACCTTTGAATAATCGGCAAAATATATCCCAGTCGCTTTATTGAGTAGCGTTACGAGTCTTTGTACCTTGTCAATTTTAATCGGACTTGGGTTTCTTTGTTTCTTATCTTGCACTTTTGTTGACAATTTAGCTTTCCTTTCCACTCCGGTCAATTAATTCCTTGATATCTAATTTCAACCCTGGTCCCATTGTTGAAGAAAGGGTGACCGAACGGAGATATTGCCCCTTGGCTGAAGCGGGCTTTGCCTTAAGGACTTCAGCAATCACCGCCAGAATATTTTTTTCAATCTTTTTCGGTTCAAATGATGCCTTACCAACAATCACATGAATATTCCCGGTTTTATCAACTTTAAATTGAATCTTGCCGGCTTTTAGACTCTTCACCGCCTGACCGACATCAAAAGTAACCGTGCCCGTCTTCGGTGAAGGCATCAAGCCCCTTGTCCCTAAAATCTTGCCCAATTTACCAACCTCGGGCATTGCGTCGGGTGTTGCCACCACAACATCAAGATCCAACCAGCCACTTTTAATCTTTTCAATATACTCCTCAAAGCCAACATAATCCGCCCCGGCTTCTTTTGCCTCTTTCTCCTTTTCTCCTTTGGTCAGAACTAAAACCCGAATCGGTTTTCCACTACCCGCCGGTAACATTACCGTCCCTTTCACCATCTGGTCTTGCTTTTTAGGGTCGATTCCCAGACGAATCGCTAAATCCAGCGTTTCATCAAATTTAGCGGTCGCCAACTCCTTTACCTTTGCTACTGCTTCAGCTAAAGCCAATTGGCGCTTAGCACCCAAAGCCTGGGTTAACCCTCTAAATCTTTTACTTGTCTTCATTCGCCCTCCACCACAATGCCCATCTGTCGGGCAGTTCCTTCAATGATGCGCATCGCGGCATCAAGGTCAGAAGTATTCAAATCAGCAAGTTTCTGCTGGGCAATCTCCCGGATTTGCTTTTTTGTTACCTTTCCCACTTTCGCTTGATTAGGTGTTGCTGAACCCTTAGCTAACCCAGCTGCTTGTTTTAATAAGATTGACGCTGGCGGGCTCTTCGTAACAAAAGTAAAAGAACGGTCATGATAAACAGTCAATACCACAGGTGTCAACAAACCCGGTGGTAAATTTTTCGTCGCCGCATTAAACTGACGACAAAATTCAACGATATTCACACCATGCTGACCGAGCGCCGGACCAACTGGTGGTGCTGGAGTTGCCTGTCCTGCCGGAATTTGCAACTTCACTAGCGCAATCACTTTCTTCGTCACCATAAAAATTTACCTCCAAGCCATCAAATCGGTTGCACTTCCAAAAAATCTAAATCAATTGGTGTTGGCCGACCAAAAATTGTCACCATAACTTTAACCCTTCGGCGCTCAGGATTAATTTCATCCACTGTACCTAAAAAGCCGGCAAATGGTCCAGTAATAACCTTAACATTCTCACCTTTATTAAACGGCACCTCCGTCATCACTTTTTCCCTACCTTTTTCTATCTCTTCAAGTATTGACTCCACTTCTTTCTCGGTCAAAGGCAAAGGCTTAGTTTTTGTTCCTAAAAGGTGCGTAACACCAGGAATCGCATTTACTAAGTTAATCGCCTTTTCGGTCGGCTCCATTTCAACCACAATATAACCCGGATACAGTCGTCGTTCTTCACTAACCAACTCAGACTTCTTTATCTTAGTAACTCGTTCGGCGGGCAAGATTATTCTACCAAAAAATTCTTTCATATTCTCCCGCTCAATTGCCCGTTCTAACAATTCCTTCACTTTTTTCTCTCTACCGGTATAAGTATGAACAACAAAAAATTTCATTTCTTTTACCTCAACCATAAACCAATTCACTTTGTCTCATCGAATCACCAGATGTAATAGTCGGGCAAAGATAAAGTCAAAAAACCCGACAAAGACCGCTAAGATAAATGACAGAACGATAACGACCAAAGTTGTGCTAAAAAGTTCCTTCCGTTTTGCCCAGCTCACCCGTTTTAACTCAGCCACCACCTCTAAGATATATTTTTTGATTCTAACAAACAGATTTTTCATATTCTTTTCATTTAACGCCAGTGTTCAAGCGGACACATAGGGACAAAGCAGGCCAGGAGGGATTTGAACCCCCAACCTACGGATTTGGAGTCCGCCGCTCTAGCCGTTCGAGCTACTGGCCTATTTTACCTCCTTATGAACAGTATGCTTTTTACAAAACCGACAAAATTTCTTAAGTTCTAATCGCTCCTGTTTCTTTTTATTCTTGGTCGTAGTATAGTTACGGTTCCGACACTCGGAACAGGCTAAAGTCAATGCTATCCGCATAACCAACCCGAAAAATTAACTGGCATTAGATTATTCCAATATTTTAGTCACCACACCGGCGCCAACCGTCCGGCCACCCTCCCGAATCGCAAACCGCGAACCTTCCTCCAGCGCCACTGGGGTGATTAACTCAACTTCCAAATTGGCGTTATCACCGGGCATAACCATTTCCACCCCTTCGGGCAATTTTACCGAGCCGGTCACATCCGTAGTTCGGATGTAAAATTGCGGCCGATAGCCGGTAAAAAATGGGGTATGTCTACCACCTTCTTCTTTGGTTAAGACATAGACCTGCCCCAAAAACTTCTTATGGGGTTTAATTGTTCCTGGCATTGCCACTACCATGCCACGCATCACATCGTCTTTCTCCACACCGCGTAAGAGAATACCGATATTGTCACCGGCAACCCCTTCGTCTAAAACTTTTCGGAACATCTCAAGACTGGTCGCCACAGTCTTCCATTGTTTACCGAAGCCAATAATTTCCACTTCCTTGCCGGGTAGTAACTTACCGCGTTCCACCCTACCGGTTACAACGGTGCCCCGACCCGTGATAGAAAAGATATCTTCAATTGGCATTAAGAATGGTTTGTCCACATCCCGGACTGGTTCAGGGATAAACTCATCGCAAGCGTTAAGGAGTTTTGTAATTGAATCACAATCCGGGCAGGATTCTTTACCACAAGCACACTGCAAAGCCTTCAAGGCACTGCCTCTAATCACTGGTGTCTTATCTCCAGGAAATTCATACTTATTCAGAATCTCGCGCACCTCCAATTCCACCAAATCCACCAATTCTGGGTCAGTGACCAAATCGGTTTTATTAATATACACAACGATCGCGGGGACATTTACCTGGCGTGCCAACAAAACATGCTCGCGGGTTTGGGGCATTGGTCCGTCCGCCGCTGAGACCACTAAAATTGCACCGTCCATTTGTGCCGCACCGGTAATCATATTCTTAATATAATCGGCATGACCAGGGCAATCAATATGGGCATAATGTCGCTTCTCCGTTTCATACTCAACATGAGAAATAGCAATCGTTAAAATTTTGGTTTCATCCCTACGCCCTTGGGAAATACTGGCTTTTGCCACTTCATCATAGGTCTTAAACTCGGCTAATCCTTTTAACGACAAAATCTTAGTGATGGCGGAGGTCAAAACAGTTTTACCATGGTCAACATGACCAATTGTTCCGATATTCACATGTGGTTTCTTTCGTTCAAATTTTGCTTTTGCCATTAAAGCCTCCTTGTTGTTTTCAAATTATTAAATTTATTTTCCAAAACAAGCCCACGGCCGGAATTGAACCGGCGACCACATCCTTACCAAGGATGTGCTCTACCGACTGAGCTACATGGGCATTATTTTATAATCTTATATAATAATAAATTATAAGCAATTGTCAACTAAAAAGTTGAAGTAAAATTTTTGAATTAATTACTAATTTTAAACTACAATATATTATTCAATTCGTAATGCGCCTTATGCAAAATTAATTATTTCTCAGCGGGGAACGGGGCTCGAACCCGCAACCTTCTGCTTGGAAGGCAGAAGCTCTACCAATTGAGCTATCCCCGCAAAAGAACCAATATCAATGGGCAGGGAAGGATTCGAACCTCCGAAGACAAATGTCAACAGATTTACAGTCTGTCCCCTTTGGCCACTTGGGTACCTGCCCAACTAAAGCCTTTTGCGCAACCCTCTTAGCTAAGCGCAGCCGACAGCCCGATTTGAACGGGCGACCGGTGGTTTACAAAACCACTGCTCTACCACTGAGCTATGTCGGCACAAATATTAAATAACTATAACAATAAAACTAAAAAAGTCAAGTTCTTATCACTTGGTTACCATATTTAAATTTATTTAATCTAATATTCACGATTAGGAAAAATTTTAAGCCGAATTGAACAAATGAGTTGAAATACTCGCTTCATAAAAATATCAATTTAATTAAATTTTTCTCTTGACTTTACCTTAATTTTATTTATAATAAAACATAATGACTAAGACATTTGGGTATGTCTTAAATCACTCCTTACTTTGGGTTTTGCCCAAGGCTAAACCATCGGAGCAGGTTAAAAATGACTGATGAAGAATATTTTGATTTTTTGTTAGAGGAATGTATTAAGTATCGCGCCTCTGACTTGCATCTAACCGTTGGCAGACCGCCAACACTTCGTATTGACGGCAAACTCTATCCGATTGAAAAAACCCAAGTATTGACGCCGGAGGTTACCGCTAAATTTAAAGACATCGCCACAATAAATGTTAAACACCTGCGTGCCCAGATTAACGATGGCGGTGGTGGTGATTTCGGTCTCACATTTAAAGACAAAGCCCGTTTCCGGGTGGCGATTTATAAACAGAAGGGATATTTCGGTCTTGCCTTACGACTCATCCCAAAACATATTATGGAATTTGAAGAATTAGGTCTTCTTCCTCACTTGGTGCCAAAGATTAAAGCGCTGTTAGATCGGTCGCATGGACTCATCCTAGTTACTGGACCAACCGGTTGTGGCAAATCAACCACGCAGGCAACTTTTATCGATTATATATTAAATAGCCCGCGCCATGTGTTAACAATTGAGGACCCGATTGAATTCATTCACGACCACAAAAGCGGTCTTGTCACCCAGCGGGAAGTCGGGATTGATGTTTCTTCTTTCCGTGAAGCAATTATGAAAGGACTTCGTTCTAACCCGAATGTAATTTTAGTTGGCGAAATCAGGGACTTAGCAACTGCCGAGGCAACGGTTTGGGCAGCTGAATCTGGTCACTTAGTGATTGGAACCCTTCACACCACTAACGCTTCGGAAACCATTACTCGATTCATTGATATCTTCCCACCCGAAATTCGCGACCAAATCCGAATTCAGTTTTCAATTTCAATTTTAGCGGTATTTTCGCAACGGTTGGTATTAAGAGCAGAAGGCAAGGGTCGTATTGCTGCCTTTGAAATAATGATGGCAACTCCAGCTGTCCGTAATTTGATTCGCGAGCGAAAAATTGAACACCTGCCCTCAGCGATTCAAACGGCTCAATCCGAGGGTAGTATCTCCTTTGATGCTTATCTTGCTGAACTTTATCGGATGGGTAAGATTACTTATGAAACTGCCCTTGCCAATGCCTTTGACCCGAAGGGCTTACGCGAGTTAGTGGAATTAGGTGCCAAAGCCAAATCACGATTTGGTGAGGCAACGCGAACCTACGGTTAAAACCAACTAAAACCCCTGTTGCATACTTAAAAGATTTTTTGAGTTAGAAAAAAATAGATTGTTTTAACCAAGTCTCTTGCCCTAAGAAATTATAAATTTAGCCTAAAGATTCTTTTGATTTCTCTTTTTATTTTCGGCGTAAGATTACCTTTTGATAAACGGTGATATCGGATTCGATTTTAACCAAATAGACCCCATTGGCGACATAACTTTGTTTTTTATCCCGCCCATCCCAACTGACCCAGTTGGCATCGGATTCGGGCAATAAAAATTTCTTAATTAATTTACCCGCTGTATCATAAATCTTCACCGCACCAGGCACATTACTTTTGTGTTTACCTTTTTGCCTTTTTATAATAAGTTTGTTTGAAAATGGATTAGGACTAATCTCAATTATTGATTGCCGGCAAAATGCCTTTGGGTCATTCTCTGTTAAAGCATTAATTGCATCAATCTTTTCACCGATTGTCTTCCGCACTTCGTATAGTGTTTCTGGGTTAGTTTGCCAATTGTAGAAACTTGTTGTTAAACGTCGAATCTGTTCTTGGGCAAACCTTTCTTCGCCCAGCGTCAACAACAATCTTAAATATTCATAATCTTCTATCCCCTCCCTCAATTGTTTGAGTCGGATTGAAGTAACCGGACCCGAAATCCCAATATTATAGCCAGGATAAAGTAGACTCCCTTCGCCATTCCAGAAATCACCACGTCCATTACTAAACCCAGCTGGTTTTACCCAAGGGTCGGGCGTTTCTCGCCAATAATTAGTTGACCAATAAAGCAAACCCGAGATGTCATAGTAGCGAAGTTGCCAGGGGACGATTCGATAATTGATTAATGGCATATCCAGTTGCCACCAAGGTGTTGGGGTTGTGCCTTGAGTGCATGCAGTATAAACCCATACTTCGTCGCCTAAGGATTGGCGCCAATGTGCCTGGGTTTCATCGTATTGAAAAAAAATCGGACAATAAATATCAACATAACCATAAAGGTTACCCCAATTTGGGTTCTGGGGTTCAATTGGTTCCGTGCATAATATTCTTATTTTGGGACTGACTTGGTGCAAAAATTCACCAAAATCGCGCACCCGTTGGTAAGCAACTGAATCATCTGGTTCATCAATCAAATAAGCGTAATGCCTTTCTGACCAATTATGATTTTCCAGATACCGAAGATAAGTTGAAAGATAACGTTTTGCTTTTACTGAATCTGAACCTAAAGGGTCCGCAAATGGCGCAGTAGTGTTGAATGCATACATTGAGGCATTAACTTGCAAGGTATCGAAATAATAGGCAAAAAGTGGTGTCAAATTAGTTGTATCAAATGAGCCATCGGGTAGTGCACGCGGGGTTAAAAGACAAGTCGGCATTAACCTATGCTCAATCAAAGCCTCATTATATTTTTTGATAGTTGTCCAATATTCCGGGCTACCCGGGGTTAGATGATGGTAATTGCTTATCTCCTCATAGGAAAGACCAAACGAAGTCTGAAGTGAAGGATTGGGTAAAGTAAAATTCCAAACCCTAAGTTCTAAGGGTAACTCAATTGGTGTCGCGGAGAAAGCGCTGATTCTTATTGACCCTTTATAAAGACCGGGCTTGATATTGGTTGGAATATGGACATCAACCCAAAATGGTTGATTTCGGTTGGGTTTAATGGTTAAATCACGGATTTCGGATAGGGGAATTAAGGCATCAGGATACCAGCCGAAAGTAAGGGAGGAGCGAGGAGTGGATTTGGCAAGATAGATATAATGTTCCCAATAAATCTTGATACTTTCGGCTGGTATCGTATCCGTTTGTGACGGAGTCTGAATCACCAAGGGGGTCATTTCAATGCGGACGCCAGAAATCTCTTCTTGGGCACTAATAATAAATTGAAAAGGCTCATACTCATTGCGTGCCCCTGCAATTTTGATGCTCATATTCCCTTCACAAAAATTAGAATTTTTTTCGATTTGGTCGCAAGAAATTGGACCTACCCGATTCAGCGGGTCAACAATTCTGACTTTAAAATCTTGGGCGAAGAGGATTGGCGATGCTAATAAAATGATGGCAACGATTATAGCAAGACCTTGTATCTTATTGGAAAAAGCATTACTTTTCTTACTTAATAGGAATATATCTGGCTTAGACGGATTAATGCAAATGGAATGAGTCTTTATGGCGAAAAATTCAAAAATTGGGCACCGGATGCCACCGATTACTGAATCAATTGTCCGCACCTAAATCCTCCTTACCGCATCATCCGCCTTAGGTCAAATAACCCTTAGCGATTTATTTCATCAAAGCCTGTTTAAAATTTACTTTTCTCACCAATTGACCGCACCGTATCTTGCTTACAAAACCAATATCTTTCCAGCAACCGTACTATCGTACGGTAGACGGTCACGGGCGAAGGTTTTTAACGAACTTTTAAATCACACCCAAGTCCTGCAATCAGAAAGAAAAGGTTCCTCTGATTGCGGCTAATAATATTATACTCAAAAAAATCCTTTTGTCAAGAAGGCGATTTTATCAAAAATCAGGAATCCTTTCTAAAGGGCGAATATCAAAATAATCCGAATTGTTTTTAAATTAAATGATGGTTGATATTTTATCCATTGAAAAATTAACATACCATTAGCGTATTCTGTCCTCCATTACAAGCAAGCCCGCTTCCATTCTAAAGGAAGGAATATCTTTTAAATAGAAAAAATAACAACTCCAACTAATTCAATAGAAAAAATCTTTTCTTCAATTCAAATAAGGTGGATTATAATTCATTAAGAACGCTGTAAAAATATTCTACTTAAAAGTAGAATTAAAGTTAAACAAAAATTTCTTCAAAACATTAGTTATAACTAATGTTAAAATTGACCGAAAAATTCTTCTAAGTATTTGATATTTGGTTTCTTATATTCAATTTTCCTCTGGGAGGGGGTACCGCCTACGAGGTGACCCCGTAGGCGACCTGGGGAGTGGCTTCGGAAGTTGCCTTGTAGGCTGCTTCGGGGGTCGTCTCGGGAACTGCCTCTGAGGCTGGTTAGGGAGCGAACTCGGAGGCAACTTCGGAAGCGGCCTGGGAGGCAACCTGGGAAGCAGGCTGGTAGGCAGCCTCGGGGGTTGCCCCGTAGGCTAC
>Ga0123519_10005858_pt1 | contig 19483 bp, 16 predicted proteins | sample YelNatPaOPRAMG02_FD_87396 | JGI IMG/M metagenome (GOLD analysis project Ga0123519, IMG submission 87396) | Hot spring microbial communities from Yellowstone National Park - Yellowstone National Park OP-RAMG-02 (version 2) | ecosystem: Environmental > Aquatic > Thermal springs > Hot (42-90C) ... | reverse complement strand
CCTTGAGGAGACGCGATAATTGTTTCGTGACTCACAAGATAATCTCAGGTTTGATGGGCTTCCATGGGGTGAAAGATTATGGGATTTTGGTGAGGAAATCAAGAGGGAAAGTGTTGTTTTTTCGAGATGTTACATCTTGTCTGATCGTGCTACAAAAAGACGCAAACCCATACATTGAGCCTCCTTGCACTTACTGCCAGATCTCTCTGTACGCGATATATTGCGAACTCTAGGCGCCCTAAAACCCGTCGATACTCATCGAATTCGTCAAGAAAAGCTATACCCCAAAGGGGGGCGTCGCCAGCTCCAGGTACGACAGGATTGAAAGCATCTATTCCTTTCCTTAAGACGTGTCTGTTTTCATTTTCGTCTCCTTATTAAGAATCAGGGCCGGCGTGATCCTGAAAAAGCTATCAGGATGTTTTTGGTGGTCTCTTGGTCGCCGCCGTACGCCTTGAGCATCCTGCAGGCCTGCCGGTAGGCATACTTGGAGCGAGCCGGCTTCTGCCAGGCTGCGTAGCTGTCTCCGAGGGCCTGCCAAATCTGTGAGGCGAAAAATAGGTCCTTCACGGAGTTATCAGAATATTGAAGCGCTTCTCTGTATGCTGCGGAAGCCATCGCATAGTCGTTTCTTTGTGCGGCGCATCGTCCGAGTAAAAAAAGCGCCCTTTGGAGATCGAATTTCAGCGCTGGTTGATACTTGGTGAGCAACCCGTAGGTTTGGGCAGCGTCGCGATAAAGCTCCTCAGCGCGTAGATATTCGCCCCGGGACGCGTAGATGCTTGCCAATCCCATCATGGATCTCGCCAGGGCGGGGTCGATTCTCGCGCCGTCTGTGTCGAGCATTTTTCTGGCTTTGCTGTAAAGTATTTCAGCAGCAGCGCTGCGGCCCTGGGCCGCATAGATGTCTGCGAGAGAACACATCAATCCAGGGGCGTTGGGATGACGAGCGCCGTATGCTGCTGCATGAAGGACTATTGCACTTCTATAAATACGTGCGGCTGCTTCAAGATTTGCTTGTTTTTCATTAAGATCACCTATGAGAATCAATCTTTTTAGCTTCCGCTTTTCGGTAACTCCGGAGAGCCGTTGGTCCTGATAAAACGTCCGCTTGGCGCTCTGCAAAGCCTGGTCGTACATGCCCTGGTCTGTTAATCTTTGGGTGTCCGCCATCACCTGTCTCCACGACAAAGGCGACGATTCACTCGCGTAGGCCATACTGACGCTCCCAAGAAGTGCGATCATTGCTCCAACCACAAACACTGCTTTCATGTCCAGCTCCTTTCTCGCAGACAAGGGCGTCTGCTCGTACCAATTGATTTACTGTAAGCAATTTACGTGCCACTAATTCATCATCGCCCGAAATTCTTGAGGTGATTGAAATTATTAATTATTGTCTGATTACGTATGCGCGCAACGTGGCATTCAGGAAGATAAGAGGTAGGAAAGAGTGTTTTTCACCCTTAGAAGGAGTAATTTTTCACCTATATTGTGGAACGATATATCGTTGCGTACCGTGACCATGTCACTGCTCATGCGAACCTTTGCCATGCATTTTACGCAAATACTTCAAGGTATCGATTGATACGCCCAGCAATTTACTTGCCGCCTTGAGGTTGCCCTTCGATTGCACCACAGCCTTGGCGACAAGCTCGTCCCTTGCTGCGGCAAGCGCCTGCTTTAGGTTTCTGTTCTGTTCAATCGCTACTAAGGAGCAGAGACAATCCCCTCTTCCTTTTTCCGCCAGAGACATCTCTGGTTTTTGCGAAAGTTCGAGATCCTCTGAGCGAATCGCCTTATCGCCAGAGAGCGCCACCGCTAATTTCAAGACGTGTTTCAGCTCTCGCACATTTCCTGGCCAGTCGTATTGCAGAAGAAGAGAGAGCGCCTTAGAATCGATATCTGCTAGTCTGGCATCGCCTCTCGAACGCGCTAAATCTAGAAGGATCTCAAGTACCAATTCCTTTTTATCTTCGGCTGAGCGGCTTCTCAAAGGTGGGATGCGAATAACCACGGCTGCAAGGCGATAGTAAAGGTCCTTTCGAAACAAACCTTTTTCGACGAGATCGAAAAGCTCACAGTTGCATGCTGATATGACATTCGCACTCACAGGAACCGGCTGCCGCCCCCCCAGTCGAAAAAACCTGCCATCATCGAGCCATGAAAGCAATTTGCCCTGCGCCGCTAGCGAGATGAGGGCTATCTCATTTAAGAACACGAAACCGCCCGATGCGAGCTCCAGCAATCCCTTTTTTCGTGAAACAGCGCCCGTAAAAGCGCCAGCCTCATAGCCGAAAAGTTCAGACTCAAAAAGCTGCTCGGGTATTGCAGCGCAGTTTATCGTTATCAGGGGCCCCGCAGAGCGCAAAGATTTGCTGTGTATGTAGTTGGCAAGATAATCCTTGCCTGTGCCGGTTTCTCCCTGGAGTAGGATGTGGCAATTTGCCTTAGCCGCGAACTCCGCCCTTTGGTATAGATCGAGCATAATACACCCCCCATTCTGTGGGGATATAACCCTTGGACCAATTTGACCCTATGCAAACCTCAGCTCCCAAACAATTCACTATCAGCCACAATCCCCGCTCGTGCCCCCGTCGAGCCTTTCGCACTCCGGGGAAATTACGCGAGCGTTCACCGGGAGGGTGTCTCTATTTATTATGAATATTATGAACCAGTGAACCGCGAAAATAAAGCGAAATGCAACAAGATTGCGGTTCTCTTCAAATGGCCAATAGTTTTAACCGCATAACGAGCATGACCACACGCCCTTCTTGCAGGCAGTTTCGGACTCGATGCTTACTTCGCGGCCTCGATGGTGCGTTCGATGACATCTTGCGTATGGGCAATGCCCACGAACCATGCTTCGAACGGCGAAGGCGGCAGATAAATACCTTGATCGAGCATCTTGGCGAAAAATGATCGGAACATTTCACGATCCGATTGCAGGGCGTCTGCGTATGATTGTACAGGGCCGGGACGGAAGAATACAGAGAGCATGGAGCCGACTCTATTTACGGTATGGGGTACGCCCTTTTCGGAAAACACGGCTTCTAGCCCATGCTGCAGCTCGGCGCTCGTTTTTTCGAGCATGGGGTAGGGGTCGTCTCGCTGTAGAATGCGGAGGGTAGTGAGCCCTGCGGCCACCGCGAGGGGATTTCCAGAAAGCGTCCCTGCCTGGTACACACCGCCCACAGGGGCGAGGAATTCCATTACCTCTTTTGATCCGCCGAACGCCGCGCAGGGAAGTCCGCCGCCGATGATCTTTCCCAGGCACGTCATGTCTGGCTTGACTCCGTATAAAGCTTGCGCGCCGCCAAACGCCACTCGAAAGCCTGTCATGACTTCATCGAATATAAGCAGGGCGCCGTCCTGGGTGCAGAGCTCCCGCAAACCGTGCAGGAAGCCTTCTTTGGGGGGCGCGACGCCCATGTTGCCCGCCACGGGCTCCACGATGATGGCCGCAACGCGGTTCGGATTTTCTTGCACATACCTTTGGACAGCGGCTAGGTCGTTGTAAGGCAGGACCACAGTCTGCTCCACCACGCTCGGCGGCACACCCATGGAATCTGGCACGGCAAACGTCGCTGCGCCGGAACCCGCCTTTGCCAGGAGGCTGTCGCTGTGGCCGTGGTAGCAGCCAGAGAATTTGATGATGCGGTCGCGTCCCGTATAGCCTCGGGCTAAGCGGATGGCGCTCATGGTCGCTTCGGTGCCGGAGCTGACCAGACGCACCATTTCCATCGAGGGAACCGCCTGTGTGATCAACTCGGCAAGTTCCACCTCTCGCCGGGTGGGCGCGCCGAAGGAAGTTCCAAGGGCCATGGCCTCGCGGACGGCGTCCAGCACCTCAGGATGCGCATGTCCAAGGATAAGCGGCCCCCATGATCCAACGTAGTCGATGAATTCGTTTCCGTCTTCGTCAACAATCGTGCAGCCTCGGCCCTGGACAATGAACCGAGGCGGCAGCCCCACCGATTTGAAAGCCCTTACAGGCGAATTGACCCCGCCAGGTATCAGGGTCACCGCCTTGGCCAAAAGTTCTTCGGAGCGTTGATTTTTCTTCATCGATGTCTCCGGTTGAGATGCTATTGATTGCCCAAGGCCGCGCACGGCAGCTCGGCAGCGATGGACGCCGCACGATCACGCACCGCACGCGGCTCCGCCTGAGCAGTCTTGAAAGCATCATAACTCTTTGCGAGCGCTACAACCCTCGCGCGATGCGTTTTCGTCAAAGTAGGTCATGCTGATTTTCTTCAGTTCTCGGGAACTAAAGAGCACTTCGTATTCTTCGAGACCGCTCGCGGCGGCCATTTTTTGCACTATTTCTTTGCAAGCCGCTTCCGACTCGGCATGCACCATGGTAAAGAGCGTGCCGCCGAAGCTCCCAAACGCTGGGCGTTCGTAACAGTGGGTTACCTCGGGGAAGCTGGCAAGCAGGCTCCCCATTTGTTCGATTGCCTCCGGCTTCACCTTCCATACGACCATGCCGTTGAATCCTATCCCTGCCTCGATATGCCGAATCATAGCTCCTATTCGCCGTATGACGCCTTCCTTGAGCATGCGGGATATGCGGCATAGCACCTCGGATTCTGAGGTCCCGAGCGCCTTTGCTATTGCCGCATAGGGCTCAGGCGTATCTCCCAAATCCCCCTGGAGAATAACGAGGATTTTCTTGTCGAGTTCGTCTATGCTGGGGAGAGGTGATTGGAGTTTTTGTTTCATATATAACGTCAGTCCGTAGGTGCAAAGGATTTTTGACGCCTGCCATTACGGCGATGTTATACACGAGCCGAGGCAAATCATGAAGAGGGAAAATCGCGCGCCGTGTTTCGTTTTTCCCATGGGGATGGAAGCTGCGCCGTTCCTGAGGAGATTGGAAGTGTTGTCTCGAGAACGGAGAGGAAAATCGACCTATCGCAGGGCTTTCTTTGAAGGCTCTCGGGTACTGGTCGTGCGATGCGGCATTGGTCCTTCCCGAGCAGCCTCGTCCATACGCAATCTTGATGAACGACCCGCGTGGATCGTGGGAGTGGGTACCGCAGGCGCGCTTGAGGACGCCCTCCGAGTAGGGCATATGGTCATTTCCTCTACCCTTGTGTGTCCGGAAGAATCTGCGCGGTCTTATCAGTCTGATCCACTTATCATAGAGACGCTTTGTCAGGCATGCGAACGAGCGCACGCGACGTACCGGGTGGGGACGATTGCGTCGGCGAGCAGGCCGGTCTTTGACAGACGCGGCCGAAATGAATTGCGCCGCAAGACGGCTGCGCTCGCGGTGGACATGGAGAGCTATTGGCTCGCGCAAGAAGCGGAGAGGCTGGGAGTACCTTTTGCGGCCCTCCGAGTCATTTCCGACGACATCGATGCGCCGCCTCTGCCGGAATACGCAGACTGGCGGCCCCTATTGCGATCTCCTCTCAACCTCATCGCCCGCATCCGGCCTTATCTGCGATGGCGAACGTTTCTCAGAGACTTTAGGGCTGCAATTGAGGAGCTGCCGCCGGTGCTCGTGGAGGCGCTGCGCTGTTGGAACAGGTATGGCAGTTCGGGAGGGTAGGCCGCGCCAGAGAAGTCGTCCGAGTGGTTGAAGCATTTTTTCACAAGGGAGTATTGCTCCTTGACCCTGCCCTCTCTTATTTCAAAGAAACAGATCCTGAACGAACCGAAGGGGGTTGCCGACTGAGAAATCTTTGCCTCACAAACCTATCATTTCTGCGTGAACCAGAATGGGAAATCTTGAGGCCGAACTGAGATTTCTCGCTTTCCTCGAAATGACACGAGGGGGGAGCCTGCGTCATGCATTCCGCGCTTTTTTGTACTTCACGCGAATATTATGAAGACCACCCGATCGGAAGACTCTGAGCGTTTCCACCGTGGATTATTGCCTTCTCCTCCGAGGCTGCGAGTTTGTAGCGCCGAGGGCAATTGCTGTTTTGGGGCTTAGGCCGAAGTTCTTTTTTGTTGGGACTAAAACGTATAATCAAATGGTTATCTTACATTATAACCCAGTTGAGCCACAGGGACTTGGGATTAACGAACCTCTATTTGTAGCGACAAATCAGTTTCAACTTCTAGCAACCGTTTATTGTATATATCTACGATTTCGTTGAGGACGCTGAAGAAATCTTTGTTTTCATCCGCAGCGAGTTCAATGATGTTCAATGCTATGAAATCTTCGATTGATACGACGCTCACCTCTTTGTCGACGCCTTCGTCTTGCGCCAGTACAATGGCCTTGTTCAATTGATTGCGAGGAACGAGCAACACCGGGGACAGTCCAACCGTGACATTGGCGGCGCATTTTTGCAAGACATTGCGCGACGGTGCAGATGTCACATGGTAAACGATACGGGAGAGCTCGAAGTCGCCAGGGCGCTCGGTTTGTTTGTCGGCGGCATGCGCGGGGTGATTGGGAATGCTCAAATCCCAGAAGCGCCTTGCGAGCTTTGCCCCGACCAAGTGTTGCTCCACCACGCCCCCCGAGCGTCCCTTGGCGTTTTCCAATATTGCGGAAACCCATGTGGTGGGAGCATGACGTCTATCCACGTCAAACTTGAGACTCTGCCGTCTTAGCCATTCATGCGCCGTTTTTCTGAGTTCATTGATGCATTCTAAAAGCAGGTTTTCCCTTTCCAACGAGGGTATCGGCGCGAGCCTTTTGCCCCACTCGAGCTTTTCAAGGAGCCTTTGTCCGTCTTGATGGCCCTGTCGAGTGGTTGCTTCTTTCAAGTAAGTATTTGGAATCTCATATGCTTCGAGAATTCTCGCCAACCCTGAACGGGCGCCGCTGATTTCGCCCCCCTGAGAGACAATTTCATCACGCGATAAAGGACAAGACCTTCTAAGATGGTCTAGCACAACAATGCCGATTGCCACTGTGTTTCGAGAGATTTTGCCCCGCCTTGTACAAGACGCGAGCCAATCTGTAAAAATTTTTCGTCCTTCCTGCGTGACCGCTTTTGGATGTTTCTTGCTCACCGAAGCGGCTCCTCAGCTCGAAGAACTTGAAGAATTCTGAGCCTCACTTTTGGCAAGTCGGCCATTTCGTGCTCCCATATTCTTAATATTGTCCATCCTTTTCGCCGCAATTGTTCGTCATACGATCTGGCCAGTTCTATGTTCCGCTTGATTTTCTTTTCCCAATATTCTTTGTTTGCTTCCGGCAATTTTCTGTTGCAGTACGGGCATCCGTGCCAGAAGCAACCGTCCACGAATATAGCTATGCGTTGCGTCAAGAAGACGACGTCAGGTTTACCCACTATATCATCGGCGTTTTTTTGCCATCCCTTGAAGCCCAGCCCTGCAAGCATGGCCCAAAGCCTCTTCTCAAGTTTCGTGCCTTTGCCTTTTACGGCTCGCATGGTCTTGCGGCGATCTTCAAGGCTGAGGTTGTCGGTCATAGTCAAACAAGAATAGCTGCGTCGCAGGGAATTCACCCCGCCGCAGCTCGTCCTTGGCCAACGGGCTTAATACGCTCTCGGCAATCCAAGATATCGCTGGGACGCAAACTGCGTCGCCGAAGCCCGTCAAGGCTTGCACGCAATTTACCGTGATAGGATATTCATCAGGAACGCCTTGGAGACGCGCATATTCTCTCGGCGTCATCGCGCGCATTCGCAATTCTCCTTGGCCGGCCCTGATCAAAAACTGCTTGGCGCTGCCGCCTACCGCGGTGCGGAGACAACCAGCCAAGTCGTCATTGCGGACTTCGACTCGTTGCCGTCCATCTCGCCGTCTACGAAAAAAGGCGCGATATACGAACGCCCGGCTGTTCACGAGTCGTTCAACTCTCCGACGGTGGGTTTCGTTCATCATTGCCAGGTGACGCTGCACTTCCTCTTGGGTCCACCATAGTCTAGAAGACTCATCCAGTGGTTCAATTATTTCCGACAGACCGGCCGACCTCAATGGTGGAGGCTCAGGTATTTCATTATATAACCATCGCAAGTCTTTGTTGGCGACTATGTTTCTCTTCAGTTGATCCGGCAATAGGGCGTTTGAGCGAGTGAGAATAAGCTCCGCGCTGCCGCGGGAGGCGGTCAACTTCCGCGCCCCTATAAGAAAAATCCGCAGTCGGCTCTGCGGGGTAAAACGCAAAGCGTTCAGTGCGAACACATCGCAGGCATACCCAATTTCATTTAGGGTCTGTACCGTCAATCTAAAATCCAGACCTCGATTGGAGTTCAACCATCCTGGTACATTCTCTATCAGGATAAACGGGGGGGCGGAATCCCCTTGCGCCTTGAGGATCTTCGCGAAACCCCAGAATGCGCTAGAATGACTGCCCTTGATCATGCCGCTCATGTTTCCCGCCACCGAAAGATCAATGCAGGGAAAGGAGCAAGTGGCCAGAGTCGTCAATGGGATTCTCTGCGGATCAATATCAAAGATGTCAGCTACTACGTAATGGGCCTCAGCATCTGGGAAAAAGGCTTCATACATCTCGAATTTCTTGCTTGATATATCATTGGCAAACACGACCTGCCAACCGGCCGATTGCAATCCCATTCTGACCAGACCTATGCCGGCGAAATACTCGGCCACCGTAAAGGGCGGATGCTGATTGTCCATCCTGTTGACAGTCCTTTGATGCAGAGACATTGCTCTGGAAATACATTGCCACTTTCGCGACGCGTCTGACCCGATCGCTGGAAAGGTAATGTGCGTGTCTCCGTCTCAAATCACGCCGCTGACGATCGGGGCTACTCATTACATATATGCGTCACACACCCTGGTCAATGTGTTTCTTGAGATTTATGGGAGTCCTTGAAGTGAATCGCGAATTGGACGCCGGCCTCTTTGTTCGATTGAGGTAAGTTGGGATTGTTTCGTCGCGTTCGGCTTCATGCAGTGACGCAAAGGTTGTTGACGAATCATGGGGCGCCAATCGAAGCAGTGTTGTGATACATTTTGTGAAAACCTGTCGCCGCGTCGAAGACCATGGGACGGCCCTTTTCCTGCGCGTCCTAAACACTCGAAAAGCGTCGAATGAACGATCAGGGAACGCGTCGAGAACCGGCGTTACGTTTCTCGCATTCCTCGGAGGAAGGTCATCGAGACGAGAAATGTGTCGCACGCGCACGGCAGAGTGGTCTGCCGCTAAAATACCGCGTGGCGACCGGGGTCGCGTCCGGTTCCCGCTAGGTCAGATGCATGGTCAAGGCCATCAAGATGCGGGGCGAGTATATCAGCATCGGAGTCGTGAAAGGCTACTCAGACGGGACCTCATGTTCGTACTGGTATGTCTGAAACCGATTGCCCGGACTAGGTTGCTGCTCCTGGCCATAATACGGCTGCGGCTGCTGGTAATATGCTTGTGGTTGGGGCTGCTGATACGGCTGTTGGGGCTGCGCCTGGTAGTACTGTTGCTGCTGGGGTTGTTGCACCCGAGCTTGAGGCTGCGGAGCGGGTCGTCGTGTTTGTCGCGGCGCCTGCTGCACTTGCTGCTGAGGCATAGGGGCCTGTTGCTGCATTGCCTGCTGCGGTGGATAGGCGTATTGCTGTTGCGCCTGGGGAGGATAATAGGTTACGTCGGGCTGCTGGTTGGGTTGCGCGTACGATTGTTGTGGCATTGCTTGGAAATTTGGGGCTTGGTTTGGATTCTGGGCAGGCAAGCCCTGATTTGCCCCGCTATAATAGGGATTAAAGTTATAAACCGGATTACCTGTCCACCACGCTCGAAGGTCGCCGACCACATTGTTCCCAATGGAGTCGCTCATGGCCGATCCGCCGAAAAGATAATCTATGAAGCAGTATCCTTGAGCTGGTAATATGCACAAGATTCCGAGTACGGTCAGCGCAACGATTTTTTTCATGGGTGTTCCTCCACCTCATAAGGTTTGCAAACCTATTTATTTAGAAATAATATCTTATTCGATGCGAATGGTCAAGAAATGTCATCATTGGTGTTCTATGGCTGTCTCTTGGAAGATCAGGCTCGACTTGTTCAGCGAGCATAGGGTTCCGGGTATGGGAGCGGTACAATTATGGATGAAGGCTTTTCGCATGCTGGTCTTCATCTTCTTTTTGTATCTGTTGACTGGGTGCAAGAGTGAATCGACGCCTGCTCACGTGGATTTTTCCGTGACAATTCCCTTTGAGCAGAGCAGCGAGACAGGTCCAGCGCGTGGTGGGGACTTGAGAGTCGCAGTAGGCGCCATGGTGTCTCCAAAGGAGACTTTCGCAGCGTATCAAGACCTCCTCACTTATCTCGGAGAGCAGGTGGGCGAGAGAGCGACGTTGGTTCAGCGGAAAACATACGCGGAAGTCAACCAGGGGCTGGCGTCAGGTCTCATTGATGTGGCCTTCATTTGCTCGGGGCCTTATGTCATGGCTCGCAAGACGCATGGTTTTAGGCTGCTTGCTGTGCCTCAAGTGCGCGGCAAGACGACCTATCAGGCGTACCTCATAGTCAATGCAAACAGTTCCTTCCGGAACCTCCAGGAGCTGCGTGGGAAGACTTTTGCGTTCACCGACCCCGACTCGAACACCGGGCGGCTTGTTCCTCTCGCTTGGTTGTCGCAGATGGGGGAAAAACCGGAAACATTTTTTGAAAAGACCGTGTACACATACGGCCACGACAATTCAATACTGGCCGTTTCCAGGAATCTCGTCGATGGCGCCTCGGTCGATGGACTTGTGTGGGAATATCTCCATGAGAAGTCGCCCGAGGCGGTGGGCAAGACTCGAGTGATTAGGATATCTGAGCCGTACGGCATTCCCCCCGTCGTCTGTTCGTCGCATCTCGAGACGCAGACACAGGAACGTCTTCAGAGAGCTTTATTGACCATGCATGACGATCATCGCGGCCGAGAGATTTTGCGTCAACTCATGATCGATCGGTTCGTGATACCGGAAAACGGCTTATATGATTCCGTGGCGACCCTGGTGGATGCCAGTCGCTAATTCGCAGGAAACTCTATGCTCTCGTTGACCCTCAAGCAGAGACTGTTCATCGGTGTATCTTGCCTGGTAATTGCCAGCGGTCTGTTGATCTGCATATTGGTGACGCATTGGTATGGCCAGAGTCTTCGAGAATCTCTGCACCTGCAGGCTGCGTATTTGGGAAAGGCCGTGGCATTGGAAGCCGCGGATAAGATACTTGTACAAGATCTCGTTGCGCTCCAGAAGCTGCTTGATCACCACAAGCGCAGCAATCCCTCCGTGGGGTATCTCTTCGTAGAGAGGGGAGGTCGCGTCTTGGCGCACACGTTTGAACACGGCATTCCGGCTCAACTAATGGGGTGGCCTCACGCGTCGGCTGATGATTCCGCGGCCTTTCGCGACATCGTATCTCAGGACGGCGTGCAGTATCTGGAGGTCGCGTGGCCGATTTTCGGCGGCCACGCGGGCGCACTACATCTGGGTTTTTCTCATGAGCTTTTGGATAAACGCGTGCGTCGATTGTGGTTGGAGATCTCAGTCCTCACCGCGTTCGTACTCGCCTTGGCTTTGGCGGGAAGTTTGTATTTTTTGCGACGGATTACGCAACCCCTTGCCCAGCTCGCCGATGCCGCGCAAAAAATGGACGAGTCTATAACTGGGAACAGGGGGCATCATGAAAGAGGAGCCGATGAAGTTGCGACATTGACAAACGCTTTCACCAGTATGTTGGAGAGAATCAAAGCGCACACGGTAAAACTGGAAAACCAAGCAAGAGAGTTGGAAAAGACCCACAATCAAACAAAACAGTTCTGCGAAATCGTAAAGGAAACTGGTTCGTTGGAAGCACTTGCCGATATGGCAAGCGTGCTCACCGAAAAGCTCCGGGGCATCATTCCGTGTTCCGACGCCTTTTTGTGCGTCATAACCGATAGTTTGGACGCTGCCTATTTTGCAGGCGCCGGCCTGTTGCGCAGGGTTGCAGACCTTCAGGACGTGTTGAATATTTCGGGCTTTCTCGCCGCGCTCCAGGGCCCTTCTGTGTGTTCCAAGACGAGCAGCATCAGCCAATACCTTCCCGCGGACCGTGGTGGAAACCGAGATCACCTCGTGTTCCCTATTCTTCTCGAGTCCCACGTGATCGGCGGCATGTTCGTCGCCTGCCGAGGCGATTGCTCATGCACCGCTGACCAAAAAGAATTGGTTGCGCTCATTTTATCCCAGGTCAGCGGCGTCCTCAGGCGAGCGCTCATACACGAAGAGAGTCGCCGCAAGTCACGGACGGACGAGAAGGGGGTTGCATGTTTCGACGGCATATACGGCAAGGACCCTCAGATGAAGGTGGTATTTCGACTCATAGAGGATGCCGCTCCTACTGAAGCAAGCGTGCTCGTGCTCGGGGAAAGTGGAACAGGGAAAGAACTTGTGGCCCGGTCCATTCACTTCCGCAGCGGACGGAGCGAGAGACCATTTGTCGTGATCAATTGCGCTGCATACCCAGACACACTTTTAGAAAGTGAACTCTTTGGACACGAAAAGGGAGCTTTCACCGGCGCGCTCAAGCAGAGAATCGGCAGATTTGAAGAGGCCAACGGAGGCACAGTCTTTCTCGACGAAGTAGGCGATATTTCGCCCCAGGCCCAAATCAAACTCCTCAGAGTACTACAGACACAGACCTTTGAGCGACTTGGTGGACAGAAACCAGTGCGAGTCGATGTAAGAGTTGTGGCCGCGACGAACCGAGACCTGGAACAGTTGATCAAGGAAGGGCGATTCAGAGAAGATCTCTATTATAGGCTCAATGTGATCCCTATCTTGATGCCGCCGTTGCGCGCGCGTCGGAACGACATTCCGCTCCTCGCCAAGCATTTTTTGGAGGTATTCGCTCGCGAGCAGGCAAAGGACTTGACTGGCATTTCACACGAGGCAATGAGACTTTTGCTCGAGTATCACTGGCCAGGAAACGTCAGAGAACTCGAAAATGCAATTGAGCATGCAGTAGTCGTGTGCAAGGGGCCAGAAATAGAAGCCAAAGACCTTCCCTCGACCGTCTCAGACCCCCTCGCTAAATCCACTCATGGAAAAAGGTCGGCCACCATACGCGATAACGAGAAAATCATCCTGGAGCAAACGCTCATGGAATGCTCGTGGAACAAGAAAGAAGCTGCCCGGAGGCTCGGGATCGGCCGCACGACTCTTTACGCCAAGATTCGTCGGTACCGACTTGAAAAACCCACCATCCAGTAGGGAGCTGACGATCTTCGGTTCTCTCTGCATCTTATCGCAATTCTCGAAAATGAAGCGAATAGAATGAGGGCTTGCGTAATAGATCAATTTTGAAATGATTGCCATGTCGCGTTCGACGCCTCGCAATAACGAGAGCCCTTTGCGTGTCTTCCCGAGCGAAGCGCAGCAATCTGGTGATGAATTTTGCGAATGACCATGGGAGAGGGATTGGCCTGTGTGCGTATGGACAGGCATGCATGTTCGCAATCAGGACACGTTTTATCCTCAATTCTAGCCGCTTTTGCGTCTTGGGAGTAGCATCATGTTCCCAAATGGAACAATCTTGCCTCTTGTTCACGAAACGCAACCCGCTGCCAGCAAGGCCGTATTGCCGCAAAAATGGCTGTCCGAAATGATAAAACCTGTTCGACCCTCGACCACGCAGTTTTGGCATGAACTTTGATAGCTGCATGTCCGGGCGCCAGGGAACCCCAAGTCCCCTTTTTGGATAGCACCTATGAACGGTTTTTTAGTCATGTTTGATTGGGATTGCAAAAGATATTCTGCGCTGAGGGGCGAACTCCGAAGAATCGGTTATCCGTGCCAGTGTGTGAAGGACTTGTGTGCGCTTCGCAGGGGCTGCCCTGGGGAGGAGCCCGGTCTCATCCTTGTGGACTTTGACTATCTCTCCAATGCGACAGACGTACTCGCCTGTCTTCGCAGGCGCCTCCCGCTGGTAAAGGTCATAGGGATATCTTCGAAGCACTTTCATCCAGAGCTCAGAGACGCGTTCAGAGACCAAATATTTGCGTGTGTACAGAAGCCTTTGAATTTTCAGGAAGTTGAATTTTTGGTGAGGAGTTTCTTCCAGGACATGCTGGAAAGAGAAACACATCAACAAACCCAGGCATGAGGACTGAGGCAACGATTGGAGTCAGGAGAGGAGGCGCAAATGGATCGAGGAAAAAGCCCCATGAACAGGAGGGAATTTCTGTTGGCCGGGGGGCTGGTGGGATTAGGAACGGCGGCAGCAGTGAGCGTCATTGTGAAGGACCGACTGCCGGCCCCGCCCATAGACGTCACAGGCGAGGCGACTGTCCGCAAGCTATCTGTCCTAAAGAATGTGGCGCAAACAGAAACGGAGGACCCGCACGTCCGGATGCAGCGCGAGCTGGTTCGGGCCATGAGTAAACCGGTGGAGCAGCGTCATTGGATCATGATCATCGATACCAGGAAATGCGTTGGCTGTCAGGCGTGCACTATTGGTTGCATCGCTGAGAACAAACTGCCGCCCGGCGTGGTGTATCGTCCTGTGGTGACAGAAGAGTCAGGCGTATATCCCAACGTTCAGCTTCACTTTCTTCCCAGGCCGTGCATGCACTGCGACAATCCATCATGCACGCCCGTTTGCCCAGTAAAAGCAACGTGGAAGCGGCCTGACGGAATAGTAGTTGTTGACTATGAGCGGTGCATCGGCTGCCGATACTGCCTCAATGCGTGTCCCTATGGGGCGCGAACTAGCGATTTCGGGAGGTTTTACACCAGCGGAGCGGCCCAAGGCGCGCCAGTCACGGGCGACCGGGCCGTGTATGGACCCGTGGGGCCATGGGAAAAAGAGCCGAGCAATGAATACTTGAAGCATTGGACGAGGGAACATCATGACTCCCCCGTGGGAAATGCCCGCAAGTGCCATTTTTGTCTCCATCGGCTTGAGGTAGGTCAGTTGCCTGTCTGCGTCACTACGTGCATTGGCCGAGCAACCTATTTCGGAGACAGCAACGACCCCGACAGTCTGGTCGTAGAACTCAAGACCAAACACAACTGTCAGACATTGATCCCTCATTGGGGCAACAAACCCCAATGCTTTTATATTCTATGAAAAGGAGGAGGTGTGATGACCGTAATGCAATCGACATCTCGAGGCCCATGGATAAGCTCCGCAAGAGGCCTGAGCGCGCCTGGGGCAATCGTGTGGGTTTTGTGGCTTATCTTAACAGGGCTCGGTCTGTATGGTCTTTACTTGAGGGTGCAGTACGGACACATCCTCGCCGGCTACGGGTCGTACGTGCCTTGGGGACTTTGGATAGGTCTGTATTTTCTCGGGGTTGGCATATCCGGAGGCGCGTTCCTGTTAGGAGGATTGGGGTTTATCTTGGGTCTCCCAGGCTTTTCCACCCGCTCAGAACTGCGGATCGCGATAAGTCTAAGCGTCGCCGCCCTTATCCCGTCTTTTCTGGGGGTAGCGCTAGACCTGGGCCGCACCGAACGTCTTTTGAATATCCTTGCATTCCCATCATTTACCAGCATGATGGCATTCAACGCCTGGATGTACAACATCTTTCTCGTCGTGGCCGGTTTGGCATGGCTCATCAGTTTCAAAGACCACTCGACTTGGTTGAAGCCTCTTCTGGTGGCTGGTTGTTTTTTTAGCATACTGTTTCCCAGCCAAAGCGGCGTATTTTTCGAGGCTGTACGTACAAATGCATTCTGGCATAGCCCGATTTTGTCCGTTCTTTTCCTCGCGTCGGCCGTCGCCCTGGGATCGGTTGGCCTGCTTTTCACGCGTTATATGACGAATCTTTCTGGGAAAACGGGCGCATCGCAGGGCCAAGACGCTGATCAGGCAGTAGGACGGCTGCGGGTGGTGGCCATTTTCGCCATAGGGACCTACCTGGTCTTCGAATTCGCTGAGTTCTCAGTCGCATTTTGGAATCCCGGCGCGCATTCAAAAAGCATGATTTTCCTCCTTTTCGGTGATTACTGGCCGGTATTCTGGCTCCTGCACATCGGCTTGGGCGCGTTGATTCCCATGGCCCTTTTTTTGAGTCGGGCGCGAGCATTGTGGCCTATTGCCTCGGCGCTTGCGGCTATTGGTTTTGCAGCTGCCAGGATGAGCGTTTTGGTGCCTGGCCAGATAGCCGGCCAGATTCCTGGCCTGCAGGAAGCGTTTCAGGATCCACGGCTTGTGTATAGCTATCACCCGACTCTGATGGAATATTTGGTGGGCTGTCTTATGCTGGCAGTCGGCATCGCGACGTTCGTCGTCATCCAGCGTCTGAGCGACACAATCGGCCAGTGGACAAAACAAACTGCGTGAGGTGCTCATGAAGAAGATTTCGAAATCCACTAGTACGTCTCGAAGAAGTTTTTTGGGTTCCAGCGCGCTGTTGGGCGCCGGCATACTCTTGTCGAGGACTGTGGAGACTGCTTCGGCGGCTCATCCTGCGATCCAGGGGGTGATGCGTGGACCCAGACCAGATATGCCCTATGAACAAGTAAAACCCGAAAATCGCATTTATTCGGCCTGTCTCCAGTGTAATACCGGTTGCGGAATATCCTGCAAACAACAGGATGGGGTCATCACAAAGATAGACGGGAACCCGTACAATCCTTGGAATCTCCTTCCGCACCTGCCTTATGCGACCACGGCGGACGATGCTGCGCCGGTGGATGGATCAATTTGTCCGAAGGGTCAGGCGGGTCTGCAAACAGCTTATGATCCATATCGGATTAGGAAGGTACTCAAACGCGCCGGCAAGAGGGGTGAGAACAAATGGATGACCATCTCCTTTGAAAAAGCTGTCGAAGAAATTTGCGAAGGAGGCAATTTGTTTTCGCATGTGCCTGGCGAGGAGACCCGAAAGATCACTGGGCTCAGAGAACTGGCAGCGTGGAAAGAGCCGCAGACTCCCAAGGAGATGGCGTCTGATGTAAAGGCGATCCTTGGAGAAAAAGATAGGAGTCGCAAGCAGGCCATGGCGGCAGAGTTCAAAGTCAAGTATGCAGGACATCTCGACAAATTGATTGATCCAGACCATCCTGACCTTGGCCCCATAAACAATCAGATTGTCCTGGCGTGGGGACGTATGAAGGGCGGCAGAACCGACTTGTACAAACGCTTTGCCGACGCCTTGGGAACGGTCAACGCCCATGGGCATACCACGGTTTGTCAGGGGTCGCTTTATTTCACGAGTAAAGCTATCAGCGAGCAATACGTGGACGGCAAATTTTCAGATGGGAAAAAATTTTATTGGCAGGCTGATACTGAAAACAGTCGGTTCGTTTTCTTCGTGGGGGCAAATCTCTTTGAAGCCAACTATGGGCCGCCAAATCGTTCGATTCGCCTTACCGCAAATCTCGCGAATGGATACACCAAAATAGCCGTCGCGGATCCCCGTTTCTCGAAGCTGGCGTCCAAGGCATGGAAATGGCTGCCGGTAAAACCAGGCGCTGATGCGGCGCTGGCCCTCGGTATGATCAGATGGATCATCGAACACAAACGGTACGACGCGTCATTTCTGTCATGCGCGAACAAAGCGGCGGCAGTCCGAGCGGGCGAAACCAGTTGGTGCAACGCGACGTGGCTTGTTGCAATAAAAGACGGCGTTCCAGGGAGCTTCGTGCGGGCGGCAGACGTTGGTTTGATTCAACCCGAAACCAGAAAAGCCAAGTCTGGAGGGACATACCAAGAAAGATTTCTGGTGGTTATGTCCAATGGGAAGCCGGTCGCTTTTGATCCCAACGACGCGGAGAATCCGGTCGCCGGAGACCTATTGGTCAGTGCGACGCTTGATAACGGCCTGGAGGTGAAAAGCTCCCTTCAGATCCTATTTGAGGCCTCGCAAGAGAGAAGCATAAAGGAATGGGCCGAATTGGCCGGCGTCAAGGAATCTGATCTCGTCGCCGTCGCCCGGGAGCTCACGAGCCACGGCAAACAAGCGGCTGTTGATATTCATCGTGGGGTCTCTCAGCACACAAATGGTTTTTACAATGTGTTGGCGTGGATGAGCGTGAACATGCTCATCGGGAACTTCGACGCCAAGGGAGGCATGATCAAGGCATCCACTTACGATTACATGGGCAAGGGAAAGCTTTATAACCTCGCTGCTCACCCTGGCAAACCGGTTTCTTTTGGGATAAGTTGTATTCGCCACGGCGTCGATTACGAGAAGACCACCCTTTTCAAGGGGTATCCTGCTCGACGGAACTGGTATCCCCTTAGCAGCGACGTGTATGAAGAGATCATTCCATCCATCGGCGACGCATACCCATATCCTGTGAAGGTCCTCTTCATGTATATGGGGGCTCCGACTTACTCGCTGCCTGCCGGCCACACAAACATTGAAATACTTTGCGACACGGAGAAGGCCCCTTTGATTGTGGCGTGCGACATTTTGGTGGGCGCCACATCGATGTATGCAGACTACATCTTTCCGGACATTTCTTATCTCGAGCGCTGGGAATTCCAGGGGAGCCATCCGAGCATGCCGTGCAAGGTGCAGCCCGTGCGCCAACCAGCCATGGCCCCAATCACGGAAAGCTGCAAGGTCTTTGGTCAAGAGATGCCGCTGTGTTTCGAAAGCATGATCCTCGGGATCGCGGAACGGCTGCAGCTCAGCGGCTTTGGCCCCAACGCCTTTGGCCAAGGATTGGATCTAAAACATCCTGACGATTTCTACATCAGGGCAGTCGCCAATCTCGCATGGGGCGAGAAGCCTGACGGCGCAGACGCGGCGCCCGACGCCACTGAACGAGAGCTGGAAATTTTTTCCAAAGCGCGCAGACATCTGCCTCCGAGCGTGTTTTCTTTGAAGCGATGGAGTCAGACAGCCGGTCCAAAGGTGTGGCCAAAAGTGGTCTATGTTTTGAATCGCGGCGGGCGATTCGAGGACCACGACAAAGCCTACAAGGGCAAAAGGGTGGCCCATCCGTATGCAGCCCTCCTCAATCTTTATCAGGAAAAGACGGCATCTACAATTCATTCGGGAACGGGAAAGCGAAACCGTGGGCATGCCCAGTACATCCCCATTGCCGACTTTCACGGCCAAGAGCCGGCTAAGCTGCGAGAGGGCTATGAGCTGGCGCTCATAACGCACCGATCCATCGTCCACACCAAGAGCCGAACCATTGTTGATCCGTGGCTGTCGCCGTTGCTCCCCTCAAACGGCATTTTGATCAATCCTGTGGACGCCAAGCGGTTGGGATTGACAGATGGTCAGATGGTGAAAATGGTGAGCGCAACGAATCCGTCGGGAGAGTGGGAGCTTGGAGCCGGAAATAAGAAGGCCATGATCGGACGCGTGACGCTCACGCAAACCATGCGACCTGGCGTGACAAGCTTTGTACTTGGATTTGGTCACTGGGCAACCGGCGCCGCGGATATGCTGATCGATGGCGTGGTGATTCGGGGCGATGCTCGTCGTGCAACCGGCATTCATTCCAATGCGGCAATGTGGGTGGATCCTGCCCTCAAGAACACGTGCATGATTGATCCAGTGGGAGGCAGCGTGAGCTTTTATGACACGTACGTCCGCTTGATTCCAGTGTCAGCCTAGCGACGTGTAGGAGGGGCCCCTCAGTTGATCACGAGATTGCT
>Ga0123519_10005835_pt1 | contig 19525 bp, 13 predicted proteins | sample YelNatPaOPRAMG02_FD_87396 | JGI IMG/M metagenome (GOLD analysis project Ga0123519, IMG submission 87396) | Hot spring microbial communities from Yellowstone National Park - Yellowstone National Park OP-RAMG-02 (version 2) | ecosystem: Environmental > Aquatic > Thermal springs > Hot (42-90C) ... | reverse complement strand
CGCCGCGAAAGCCGTCCAAGTAGACGATGTCCGCCCCCGCGCGCACGATGCCGCTGGCAATCGCGGCCACATTGTGGACGGCCGCGATTTTCACGCTGACCGGCTTCTCGTAGTTGGTCGCCTCCTTCAGGGCATAGATGAGCTGCCGTAGGTCCTCGATCGAGTAGATGTCGTGCTGGGGGGCAGGAGACAGCGCGTCGCTGCCCACGGGGATCATGCGCGTCTCGGAGACTTCCTGCGAGACCTTCTCCCCGGGCAGGTGCCCGCCGATTCCCGGCTTCGCCCCCTGGCCGATCTTGATTTCGATGGCCGCGCCGGCTCGCAGGTAGTCGGCCTCCACGCCGAAGCGACCGGACGCGCACTGCACAAACGCGCGATGAGCGAAAGGCCGCAGGTCGGCGTGGAGCCCGCCCTCGCCGGTGTTCCACATCACCCCGCATTCCTCGGCGGCCATCGCGATCGCCTTCTGCGCGTTCAGGCTGACCGACCCGTACGACATGGCTGCGAAGACGATAGGCGTCGCCAGCTCGAGCGTGGGCTCCAGGTCTCCCAGCAGGCGCGGCTCGCCGTTCGTCCAGGTCACTGCGAGCCGGTCCGGGCGCCGGCCCAGGTGCGTGCGCAGCTCCATGGGCTCCCGCAGGGGGTCAATCGATGGGTTCGTGACCTGGCACGCGTCCAGCAGAAGATGATCCCACAGGACCGGGTACGGGAGGTCGTTGCCCATTCCGGTGAGGAGCACTCCGCCTGTCTCGGCCTGGAGCCACAGGTTCCGCCGGTGGGACTGCGTCCACAGCGGGTGGGGCCGGAAATACTGGGGGCTCGGTCGGATCGAGATTGCGCCCTGCGGGCAGAACGCCTCGCAGCGGTGGCAGCCCACACACTTCGCGGGGTCCACGACCGGCCCATCCTGCCAGGTGAGGGCCTTGAAGCCGCACTGCTGCAGGCAGCGCTTGCAGCGAGCGCAGCGCTCGGGGTCGTGCTCCCACAAGAACTCATAGGGCCGGTACAGCGGCGCGCGCACGGCCCGCGGCTGCGCGGTCGGCCGCGTCTGCGGCCTGGTGTCGCTGCGGTCGGTCGAAGACGTTGTCATGACTTTGCCTCCTGAGCCCTGAAGCCGGCGGTCTCCAGGGGCGGCTCGGTTCCCGGCTCGCCCACGACCGTGTCGCTTCCCAGCCGGCCGATCACCGGATGGCCGGCCCGGGGCGTCCACACGAGGTCGGGGTCTGGGCACATGGCGCGGACGCCGGCCTCTTCGCTGGACAGATACAGCCAGGAGCCGCGGCGAGCGGCCACCAGAGGCCTGAGCTTGATGCGATCGTTGAGGCCCACCATCTCCCCCTGCCGGCCGAAGATGATGGCGAAGGGCCCGTTGACGAGGGCGCTGGCGTAGGTCATCCTGAGGGCTGTGTAGAGGCGCCTGCGAGGCTCGGGCATGTGGTCGATTTGCTTCCAGAAGGGTGCCGCGATGACGTCGCAGGCCAGCTCGACCGGAAGGCCATGGCGGCGGATCAGAAGGTCGAGCAGGTAGGCCATGACCTCCGTGTCGGTTCGCATTGTGCAGCGGTAGCCGAACATCTCCAGATAGCGGCGGTTGATGCCGTAGGAGGAGATTTCGCCGTTGTGGACGACGGCCCAGTCCAGCAGGGTGAAGGGGTGGGCGCCGCCCCACCAGCCGGGGGTGTTCGTCGGGAAGCGGCCATGAGCGATCCAGATGTAGGCCTGGTATTCGTCGAGGCGGAAGAAGTCGGCGACGTCCTCGGCGTATCCGACCGCCTTGAAGGCGCCCATGTTCTTGCCGCTGGAGAAGACGAACGCGCCGTCGATGTCAGCATTGATATGCATTACCCGCTGAAGCACGAAATCTTCGGCGGTGACCCCGGCCTCTGCAAGGGGGACCGCGCGCGGGAGCACGAAGTAGCGCATCAGGGAGGGGGGGTCCGAGATGCCGCGGTTGGGGCGAGTGGGGATGCGCTCATCCTGAGCGATGTCGAAGGCCTCCTCGAGGACCTCCTCGGTGCGGTCCTGGGCCTCCTGGCTGTAGTACATGATGTGGAGTGCGAAGTGGTCGGACCGCTCGGGATAGATGCCGTAGGCCGCGAAGCCGCCGCCGAGGCCATTGGAGCGGTCGTGCAGGATGGCGATCGATTCGCGCACCGCGCGCCCGTTGACCCGCTCGCCGGTCAGGCTCATCATGCCGCTGAGCCCGCAGCCCGAGATGTTCCGCGCGGTGCGGTCGAAGTCGCTTCGGTTCATTGGCTCCCCTCCTCGCCATCGCCGCGCGCCTCTTCGGGCGTTCGCAGGAGCTCCTGGAGCTCCTCGATGGCAACCCTGGGCAGGGCCGGAAGGCCGAGGCGCCGGCGCCGGTTCGCCGAGACGTCGGTGAGCGCGGCCTTGGCGCGGAACGCCTCCAGCCCCTCGAGGACGGCGCTGGGCGCCAGCCCGCGCGCCATGGCGAGGTGCTTGGCGACCCGCAGGATGGTCATCTGGTCATAGCGGTTAGGGCACAGCTCGGCGCACGTGTAGCACTCGACGCACTTCCACAGCTCGGAGGAGCGCAGCACCGACTCCAGGTTGCCGGCCGCCAGCTCTCGAACCAGCGCGTTGGGGTCGAAGGTGGGATCCGCGCGTGCGACCGGGCAGTCTTCGACACACGCGCCGCACTCCGCGCACGCGCGTAGGAGCGCGTAATCCCAGTGACGGCGGACGGCGTCGATGCCGGCGCGGCGCGCCCGCCATTTCTCGAGGAAGGGCGCCACGTCGACCCGGTGGCTGTCCAGGCCGAGCTCATCGGCCTCCAGGCCAAGGGCCAGGCCGAGCAGCTCGGGGTAGTAGAGGACTGGCAGGCCGAGATCCTCGCCTGCGCGCTGAAGCAAGAGCTGCATGTTGTCGTACTGCATCATGCAAGAGGGGCAGACCAGCGTCAGCGCGTCGGCGCCCGCGTCCAGCATGTCGCGAAGCTTGCTGCGGCACATCGCTTCGGCGGATTCTTGCTCCCCCGCCCGCAGGAGGAGGTTGCCGCAGCACTCCATCTTGGACGGATAGGGGACGCTTTCGGCGCCCAGAGCCTCGACGAGCTGATCCAGCTTGCTGGGCCAGAAGGGATCGTCGAAGAGCAGGTCGCGACTAGGGCGCAGGAGATGACAGCCGTAGTGGACTGCGATGCGCAGGCCCGTCATGGGGTAGGCGACCCGGTCTTGCAGCGCGCCGACGCCGATGTCCTGGTGAAGGACGTCGAGGACGTGGACGACGTCCGTCGTGCACTCGTACCGTCGGCCCACGCGCGCCAGCTCGCGGTTGACCTGTTCCCGAAGGCCGGGGTTGGTTTTGAGCTCCACGTGGGCTTCTTTGAGGGTGGAGAAGCAGCCGGTGCAGGGGGTGACGAAGAGCCGACCGGCGTCCTCGGCGACGCTGAGGTTGCGGGCGGCTGTGAGGAGCCACGCGCGGTGGCTCATGTTCCTGATCATGGTCTTCTCGGGGCAGCAGGTCAGGCCGTCGACGTCGGTGGCATCGACGCCCAGCCGCTGGAAGACGGCCCTGGTCGCCTTCTCCATGTGGGGCAGGCGACCTGGGATGTAGCAGCCCCAGAAGTACGCGTAGGCGGCCATGGGACCTCCTGTGCGCGGCGTGCGCTCGCATGTGGCCTGTAGGAGGCCGGCCACCTACCTCCTATCGAAGCCAGGGTCATTATACCCGCGGCGGGGCGGAGCGGTCAAGCCGCGCGGCGAGACCGCAGGCGGCATCGGGCGCGCCGCGGCCGGTGCGGGAGCCGCTGAGCCCGAGGGTGGGCGGAGCCGCGCAACCGGGCGCGTCATCCCGCGAAACCATGGTCGGCCTGGGGTGTCTGTACGGCGGGAAGGAGCCGTGGTATACTGCCGCCGACGCATACGGAGCGGTCAGTCGGGCGCGGGGCGCAACCGCCACAGTTGCTTCGTGGGCCGGGAGGGGGAGGCCCGGGGCGGAATATGGTAAGGTATACCGGAGTTTGGCCGGAGACTGCGACTGCAGGGCTTTGCGGCGCGCCGGGAAGGAGGTGAGGGTCTGCGGGGCAGTGAGCCCGCACGGCGCTACAGGCCAGGCTTTGGACCACAGACCGAGAGAAGAGAAAGGAAGGAAGATGACGAAGACTCTATGGACACTTCCGGTGCTGGTGGCGCTTCTCGTCGCCGGAAGTGGCGCGGGCATGGCGATGCCGTCGCTGGCCGGTCCCACGGGTGTCGTGAGCCTGCCGACGGCGGCCATCGCCCCCATGAATGAGCTTCAGGCAGCTTTGTCGTATCAGTCGCTGGAGACCCCCGGGCTGGGCATGTATGAGCCGAGCGAGGATTTCACAGTGTGGAGCCTCCAGGCCCTCACTGGCGTCGCCCAGAAGGCGGAACTTTGGGGTGCCTACGCGCGCGTCAGGGATGGCGAGGACTCTCATCTGTGGGGCATCGGCGGCAAGATCCAGCTCGCCTCCGAGCCGACTGAGCGGGCGTCTCTTGCGATCGGCGGCAGCTACCAGGACTGGTCCGACGCGTTGGCCGTCGAGACCGGCACCGGCGACGTGAAGGTCAAGAACGCCTATATCGTCGCGACCAAGGACTTCACGCCCATGGGCCAGGAGCGCTGGGAATGGGGGCCGGGAGCCGGCACCAGGATGCTGGGCAGCCTCGGCATCATGTACATCTCGCTTGACCCGGATGTCGGGGACAGCGAGAGCCTGACCCGACCCTTCGTCGCACTCGAGTTCATCGGGGCCAGCGACACTTCGCTGGGGCTGGAGTACCGCTGGAAGGATGACGACATCGACGAGGACGGCGTTTTCTCCGCGGTGCTGACGCACAAGTTCTCCGACGCGGTTACGGCCCAGGTTGGGACAACCAATGCCGCGCCGGGGGGCATCGGCCTCGGCGATCAGGACATCTTCGTCCGTCTGGGCTACAGCTTCCCGATGGGCGCGGCAGGCTAGTAGACCGGCAGGTACGGAGCCGCTGACCGAGCAGTCAGCGGCGGCAGTTGCAGACGACAAGGGACGGCGCGAGCCGTCCCTTGTTCGTTTCGGACAAGTAGGCTGGGAGGCGACGGGGCGGAGAGGCCGCCCGCTGCAGGTCATCTCTCGGCGTTGGGGAGGCTGATGACGCGGCCAGGCTGGCCCGGGGGCCGGGAGGCCCTCGGCGCGGGGCGCCCGAGGGCGGCCAGGGGGCTGCCGCTGGCATTGGCGAGCTGGCCGAGATTCGTGAGGGCCTGCTCGATCGTGTCGTTGGTCAGGGGAGCGAAGCCGCCGTGGCCGGGGTAGATCGTGAGGCCGCGGAAGCTCCGGAGCCGCTCCAGGGACTGCTCGTAATCGGCCACGCAGGAGCCCCAGTGGACATCCATCCACCCGATGCCGCCGTCGCGAAAGATGATGTCGCCGACGAAGAGAGCGTCGCCGACCTGCCAGGCAACTGAGTCGGCGGTGTGGCCGGGCAGGTGATGGGCCTCGAACACGAGCCGTCCGACCTCGACGCGGTCGCCGTCCTCGACGAGGTGGTCGACGAGGTCCGCTGCCACCGGCGCCGCCATGGGCGCTGACTCGAGCGCGGTGACGAGCAAGCGGTGGGCGACGACGGCCGCGCGAAGCTGGCTGCGCGCGGCGGCCAGCGCGCCGACGTGGTCGGGGTGGTTGTGGGTGACGAAGAGCGCCTCGATCTGCCCCGGGTTGACGCGGTCGCGCTTGAGCTGGTCGAGCTTTTCGGCGAGGAGCGGACCGCTGCCGACGTCCACGAGGGCGTAGCAGCGACCGCAGTTCACTGCATACACCACTTCGTTGCCGCTCTCGATGCGGTGGATTCCGGGAGCAATCTTCATGCCTCGCCTCTTTCTCTTCGCTGGCGCTTTGGTTCGGCTGGCGGGTCCGAGGCCCCTCTTCGCGCGCGGAAGGGTCTGGCCCGGGCGGGGGGAATCGCGTACCGCCGCGGCGCACCGAGGCGTCGGCACAGGAGGGTGAGATGAAGCTGTATATCATGACCGATCTGGAGGGGGTGGCGGGGGTCCTGAACTTCCAGGAGTGGACGGGGCCGGGGAAGCCGTATTACCCGGTGGCCCGGGAACTGCTGACGATGGAGGTGAACGCAGCGGTCGACGGTTTCTTCGAGGGTGGGGCGACGGAGATCGTGGTCTCCGACGGACACGGGCCGGGGGCGATCGATGTGACGCTGCTGGACTCGCGCGTCGATCTGCTGCGCGGCTGGGGCGATGGGCCGTGGCCGCTGTGTCTGGACAAGTCCTTCGATGCGCTGGCCTTCGTGGGCCAGCATGCCAAGGCGGGCACGGAGTACGCGCATCTGTGCCACACGCAGTCGATCGCGTACCTGGATTTGACGATAAACGGCGTTTCCATCGGCGAGTTCGGGCAGCTTGCGATGTGCGCCAGCGAGCTGGGCGTTCGCACGATCTTCGGGTCGGGCGACGAGGCGTTCGCGGCCGAGGCCCGCGCGCTGGTGCCGGGCATCGAGACGGTGGCCGTCAAGAGGGGAGTGAGGTCAGGAACGGGCAACGATCTGGACGAGGAGGCGTATGCGCGCTTCACCGCGGCCGCGCTGCACACGCATCCGGTGCGGGCGCGGCGGCTCATTCGCGAGGGGGCCCTGCGGGCGATTCGACGCGCGCAGCGCGAGGACTTTGGGATCATCCCGCTCCGGCCGCCGTTCGAGCGGGTGACCACCTTCCGCCCCACGGCCGACCGGCCGCACAAGGCGATTTCCCGGGCGACGCACCCGACCAGCGTGATCGGGGTCATGAACGCGCCGGCCGATCTGGAGCCGCTCGACTAACGCGCCGCGCGCGGCGCAGGCGGCCCCGCGGCGGCCGAAGACGACGTGAGCCGCCGCGGGCAACGAGACACTGTGAGGTGAGGAATGAACGCACCGAAGCGACTGGCTGAGAATCCGCCGGCGGAGCCGGGCGTGCCCGTGGTCGGCGTCTTTGCGGTGTGCGACCCGCGCATCGACGAGGCCTCGCGCCGCCGGGCCCGCAACATCGTGGAGATGGTGGCGACTGCGGTGGCCAACCGCGTCGCGCTGCCCGGAGGTGAGCCGGTGCCGGTGGTCTATTCGCCGGTGCTGGTAGACGGTGAGCGCCAGGCGGACGCGGTGGCGCGGCAGTTCCAGGCTGAAGGCGCTCGGGTGCTGATCTGCGCGCCCGACACCTGGGCTTTCCCGCAGCTTGGCCTGATCTCGCTGCTTTCGCACTTCCCGGAGGACACGCCGCTGAACCTGACGTGCGGCAACAGCGGCCCCAAGCCGGGCGTGGTGTTCACCCATGCCGCGCACGGGGCGATCTCGCAGTACGGCCGGCTCGTCCACATCAACGTCGGCACCTGGCCGGACGAAGGCGAGCGGCCGGAGATGACCGAGGGGACTGCGGTGGCGCTGGCGGACTGGACCTTCGCGGCCGTGACCCACACGGCGCTGAAGGGCCGCCGGGTGGTCATACTCGGACACGACTCCATGGGGATGGAGACGGCGCTCTCCCACGTAATACCGACACGGCGGACCTTCGGGCTGGAGATCACGCGGCTGGACATGAAGCTGCTGTCCGACATGCTTCAGAAGGGGGCCTACGACAAGGCGGAGCTGGCGGCGCTGCGCGAGTGGCTGAGCGGCCACCTGGGGAAGCGACTTGAGCTTCGCGATGAGGGAGACCGCGCGCGCCTGGACACGAGCCTCGCAATGTACCTGGTGGTGCGCGACCTGATGAGGGACCTCAATGCGGTGGGCGGGGGCTTCATGAGCCAGCTCGAGTGGGGCTCGGATCGCCGGGGCATCCCGCTGCCTGTGGCGGACATCATGGAGTCGCTGTTCAACTCGACTTTCGACCACAACGGTCGCAAGGTGCCGCTTCCCTACGCCACCGAGGCCGACGTGCAGGGCCTGCTGACGATGTTGTTCCTCACCTATCTGAGCGGCGGCAACCCGCCGCTGTTCATGGACTTCCGGAAGGTGTGGGAGCCCTGGGAGATCGCGCGCCTGGCCGACTCGCTGGGCATGGGGGACGTGGAGCCAGAGGCGCTGTGGCGAAAGCGCGGGTTCGTGGACGGCGACAACTCGGGGAGCGCGTCGCTGGACTGGGCGGCGGCGCCGGGCGCCTCGATCGAGGAGATCATGGCCCGAGTGTCGATGCCGCGGGCCGACGAGGGGTATTTCCCGGGGCTCGGGAACTCGGTGACGTACGTCTCGCCCGGGGGGATCGAGGGCATCGCGGCGCGGATGGCCTACAGCGCGGCGAACAACCTGTTCTCGCTGGTGTGGGATGAGGCGGTGACGGTTTCTCTGCCCGAGAAGCTGGCCCAGGCCGTGTGCAACACGTCGAGCCCAACCTGGCCGCACACGTTCGTGGTGCCCAAGTACGCGACCATGGGTGAGTACAAGCAGTACGCGCCGGCCAACCATTTTCACATGACCTGGAAGCTGAAGCCGGCGCGGCTGCAGTTCTGGATGGACCTCGCGAACGTGGTGTCGGTAGCGCCATGGCAGGCCCGGCCGGGATACATCGAGGGCGTCGACCGGCCGCTGCCGCTGCTTTATCTGCTGAATGGGGGCGAATACAACACGAAGCTGCTGCGCGCAAAGTGAGCGCGGGCGCGCGGCAAGGCGGGCCCGCCCGTGGCGGTCGGGCCGGCGCTGGCGCGCGGACGGCACCGGTGGGAAGGCGGGGCGGGACGGCGGTCAGGCGTGGACGCGCTCGGTGTACTGGCTGGGACGCACCCACTCGACGCGATCGGCAAGGTGTTTTCGGACGCGGCGCACGACCTCGGTGAACGCGTCCCATCCCACGCCGTTGACCGGGTTCAGCCCCTGCCAGTGCGCGTAGAACAGGCAATAGGGCGCGCCGTCGGCGACCAGCTCGACGATTCGGCCCTGCTGGCCGTCTGCGGTGATGTAGTAGTCGGCGTCGACGCGGGCGGGGTCGTTCTCCCAGATGCCGAAGCGGTCCTCGGCATTCGGGAACAGGTCGAAGACGGCATACTCCCGGTCGTGGACGACAGGCTGAAGGCGCCCGGGGGCCGGTCCGCTCAGGGTGAAGCAGGGAACCGTGCGGCCGCGGAACTTGCCCTGCCTGGCGAGGTCGAGAAGCGCGCTCCAGACGTTGGGGTTGACGACGGCCTGGCCCGCGCGGCGCAGCTCGGCGTAGCGGCGCTCGCAGGCTTCGCAGCCGCAGCCGGGCCAGGTCACGCCGGTGAACTGCAGGCCGATCCTTTCACCCTCCTCGATGATGTGCGAGAAGTAGGATTCGTAAGCGTCGAGGGACACATCCGGCTCGTGCAGCCATACGCCTTCGTGTTGCGCGCCGGGCGGCACGCGGCCGAGCTCGAAGTCGAAGAGGCCGCCGTGAGTCATGAGCTCCATGTGGCTGTCGATGCCGCAGTCGAAGGCGCGCCGGAGCTGCTCGACGTAGGCGCGCTGTTCGTCCGTGGTCGGGCGGCTCAGCAGGCCGTGGGACTCGACGCCGTAGCCGAGGATGACGCTGGACTCGCCTGCAACGCCGTTGGCCGACACGAAGTCCAGGAAAGTCTTGAACGCGCCGGCGCCAGCGACGTATGGGTTCGTGTCATCGAGGTAGAAAGAAAGCGCCGTCTTGGCCATGCGACCCTCCTCGCGGCAGGTGTGGGCGGCGAGTAGCCCTGCCGGCGGTGGTACGCCGTCCGGGGGCGACTGTCCTCCCGGGCGGTGCGCACCTTCTGCCGCGGGCTAGCCCAGTATGGCCTTCAGGTCCTGCTCCGCGGTGGTGATGGGCATTAGGTTGAACTTGTCCTGGAGGACCTTCAGGACGCTGGGGGCGACGAAGGCCGGCAGGCTTGGACCGATGCGCATGTTGCGCACGCCCAGGTGCAGCAGCGTCAGCAGTATCGCCACGGCCTTCTGCTCGAACCAGGAAAGGATCATGGACAGCGGCAGGCCGTTGATATCGGTGCCGAAGGCTTCGGCGAGACCGGAGGCGATCTGGATGGCCGAGTAGGCGTCATTGCACTGGCCGACGTCCAGCAGGCGCGGGATGCCGTCGATCTGGCCGAAGTCCAGCTTGTTGAAGCGGTACTTGCCGCAGGCCAGCGTCAGGATGACGGTGTCCTGGGGGGTGAGCTTGGCGAAGTCCGTATAGTAGCTGCGGCCGGGCTTCGCGCCATCGCAGCCGCCGATGAGGAAGAAGTGCCGGATCTTCCCGGCCTTCACGGCCTCCACCACCTGGTCGGCCAGGCCAAGGACGGCGGCGTGGGCGCATCCCACAAGGATCGTCCTGTCCGCGCCGTCTTGTGCAAACCCGGGGGCCTTCCGCGCGGCCTCGATGACCGGGGCGAAATCGCGGTTGGCGATATGCCGCACGCCGGGCCAGCCTACGACGCCGCTGGTGAACACGCGATCCCGGTAGCTATCCTTCGGCGCCTGGAGGCAGTTGGTGGTCATGAGGATGGCGCCGGGGAACTCGTCGAACTCCTGTCGTTGAAGCTGCCAGGCGCCTCCATAGTTGCCAACCAGGTGCTTATATTTCCTCAGCTCCGGGTATCCGTGGGCGGGAAGCATCTCGCCGTGGGTGTAGACGTTGATGCCCTTGCCGCGCGTCTGCTTGAGCAGCTCCTCGAGGTCCTTCAGGTCGTGGCCGGAGATGAGGATGGCCTTGCCCTTGACGGGCTCGATGCGCACCGGCGTCGGCCCGGGGTCGCCGTAGGTGGCGGTGTGAGCGGCGTCGAGCAGGCCCATGACCGTGAGGTTGTCCTCGCCGCACCGCAGGCACCAGCGAAGGAGGTCCTCGGAATCGGTCGGCTCGTCCGCGAGGTAGGCGAGGGCCTCGTGGAAGAACGCGTAGACGTCGTCATCGTCGAACCCGAGGATCTGGGCGTGGTCGGCGTAGGCGGCCGCGCCCTTGAGGCCGTACATCAGCAGCTCCTGGAGGCCCGTGACCTCGTCGCCGAGGCGGCGCTTGCGGTCCTCGATGGTCACCTCCTTGCCCTGTTCCAGCAGGCCCTCGAGGCTGCGGGCGGGCTGCCACCTGGCGGGCCCGCCGACCGGCTCGCGGCACTTGCCGGCCTTGTAGCAGGCCTGCTCGTACGCCTCCTGGATGCGCGTCTTCAGCTCGCTTGCGCGGTGCAGCATTTGCACGAAGCGATCGGGGTCGAAGTTCACGTTCGTCAGCGTCGCGAAGAGCGCCTCCGCCGTGAATACGTCCACTTCGCGATCCCTCACTCCCAGCTCTCGCGCGCGGTGCGCGTACACGCCGATGCCCTTGACCGCGTATGTCAGCAGGTCCTGAAGCGCCGCGGTCTGTGCGTCCTTTCCGCAGACGCCCTGCACCGTGCAGCCTGTGCCCTTTGCGGTTTGCTCGCACTGATAGCAGAACATCCGATCTCTCCCTGTATGGTGACTTCCCCCGCCCTGATCCTACCGCCCTCCCGACGCCTCCCGGACCAGCTCGTCGATGCCCTCGGCCCCCTCCACGACGTCGATCTCAAATCCGGCTTCGATACACTCGCCCACCTCCAACTCCACCAGCCGGCCGGCCTGCCTCTCCCTCGACCGGCCGAGCGGAAAGCAGTTGCCCGGCTCGACGCCAAGCACGTATTCGCGCTCGCCCATCATCTTCCACTCGGTCAGGCACGGCAGCTCGTCCGCCCGCCATCGCAGCCGGAGCGCGAGCCCGCCGCGCAGCGCGCGGTTCACCACCGCCGCGGTCACCCGACCGTCAGCATCTGGCTGGCAGGTATGCAGGTAGACCTTCTCCTTGTAGCCGGAGACCGGGGCGTGCATCCTCGCGTACTGCTCGGCCCCTTCTCTGGCCTCATCGTCGCGCGGTTCGACGGTTGCGCTGGAGACGACCAGCTCCGCCGCGTCGTCGACGAGCGGGAACCCGGTGTTGATGTGGTACAGGAGCATGCACGGGGAGCGCCGCGCGCCGATGTTGGTGATCCGGTCGCGGAGGCACAGGCCGGCGCCGTCCGCGGAGGCCGAGATGGTGCGGCGCATCTCTAGCTGAGGGCCGAACAGGCTGCTCTCGCGCACGACACCGCTGACAGACAGGACGAGGCGGTCTCCCTGCCACTCTTCGGAATAGCTGACCTTCTCGGCAGGCGCCGCGGAGATGCGGCCGTGCAGGCCCAGTTCGTCGCCGTCGTCCACCTCCGGCGGTCCCACCTGGGACAGGCCGCACGTGGTGAGCAGGCCGCCGAAGAAGGTGCGCAGCCACTCCAGGCCGCGCGCGTCATAGTAGGTGGGCGCCACATCGCCTGCGGGCGACCGCCAGCACAGGCTCATTCCCCGGTAGCGCGCCTCGCTGATGTCCAGGCAGCGGTCCAGCAGCACCGTGAACTCGAGACCCTCGGTCGTGCGGAAGTCGACTGCGCGCAAGCCGGCCGCGCGCCCGTCGGCGAGCGTGTAGAGCTTCAGGCCGCCGATCTGCGACAGGTGACCAATGCGCTTCTCGACATTCGGCCGATCATATCCGAAGATCGCCATTCCGTCCTCCTCCTTCTCCGCCGGGGCGACGCCCGGCTGTTCTACGTGAGGGTTGCGTCAAGCCCCGCCGCGCGCGCCATGTTCAGCATCTCGGCGAGCCTCGCCTCGTCCTGCGGCTGCGCGTCGATGCTGTACTCGCGGCCGAGCCACTCGTACTTCGCGCCCGCGGAGGGGTTGTACGGCAACAGCGCGATCGACCGAAGGCCGGCCGCGCGCATGAACGCGATGATGCCGCGCAAGTTGTCATCGGTGTCGGTGATGCCGGGGATGAGCGGCAGCCGCACCTGGACGTTCCGGCCGGCCAGGCGGCGGGCGTTCTCGAGGATGCGGCGATTCGACACCCCGGTCCACGCTCTGTGCGCGTCGTCGTCGATCAGCTTCAGGTCGTACAGGACGAGGTCGCAGTGCGGGAGGAGCCGTGCGAGGTTCTCCCACGCGCAGGCTCCGCAGGTCTCGATTGCGGTGTGAATGCCTGCCGCCGCGCAGGCCGCGAGGACGGCCTCCGCGAAGTCGACCTGTGTTGTGACCTCGCCGCCCGTCAGAGTGATCCCGCCGCCGGAATGATCGAAGAACGGTTTCATGCGCTGGGCACGCGCGACGATGTCGCGCGCTGCGATGGGCCGTCCCGCGATCCGCAGAGCATCGCGAACGCAGGCGGCGACGCAGGCGCCGCACGCGGCGCAGCGCTCCCGGTCGATCTCGTGGGCCGAGCCATCGACCGCGTGGCAGCCGCGCGGACAGACCGCGGCGCAGGCGCCGCAGAAGACGCAGCGGTCGCGCACAAAGATCAGCTCCGGGGCGGCGGCGAGGGACTCGGGGCTGTGGCACCACGCGCAGCGAAGGGGGCAGCCCTTGAGGTACACGGCGAGTCGAATGCCGGGGCCATCGTGGGCCGCGAAGGAGTCCACGTCGAAGATGAGCCCCTCGATGTCGACCGCGGCGCGAGGGGCGGCCACTAGCGCCCCTCCTGGCGGCGGATGTGGTGTTCCTGCTGCTCGCGGCTGAGCATGGTGAAGTAGGCGCACCACCCGCCCATCCTGACGCGCAGCGACTTGTAGCGGTCCGGGTCGCGCTGCGCGGCGCGCAGCTCTTCCGTGTCCGCGGTGGTGAGCGTCATGATCGAGCCGCCGGTGTCGACGAACCCGCGCACTAGCCCCACCATGCGAGTCGTTCCCTGCTCGCCGTGCAGGAGCCGTCGCGGGACCCGCAGGTCGAGCGGCGCGCCGGCAGGGAGGCGTTCGTGATGCATTCCGCCGTAAGAGAGGATAGCGGCCGGCAGGCCCTCGACATCGCGGCCCAGCGCGGGCGAGAAGTTGGAGGAGACGGGCTCGCCCGCGAGGCGGCCATCCGGGGAGGCGCCGAGGCCCTCGCCGATGCCGATGTACCAGGAGAACGTGCCGACGCCGCAGGGGAAGCGCACCGCGGCCCGGTGCGCCTCTGCGTGCCGCTCGACAATGTCCGTGAACGCCGCGATCACGGCGCGGCCGACCTCGTCGGCGCGCGGGTCGTCGTTGCCGTACTTGGGCGCCGCGAGCAACTGCGCGCGCAGCGCCGGGGCATGGGCGAAGTTGTCGTCGAGCGCATCGCAGAGCTGCGACATGGTCGCGCGCTTCTGTTCGAAGACAACGGTCTTGATGGCGGTTAGCGAGTCGATGGCGTGGGCGGCGCTCTCGGCGAGCATCCCGAAGGTCCGGTACTTTGCGCCGCCCGCGGTGAGGTCGCGCCGTTTCGCGAGACACCCGTCGATCAGGGCGCTCAGCAGCGGGACCGGCGCGATCGCGCTGCGGTCGTTCGCGGTCTCGACGACGCGCGCGACAACGCGGCCCACCATGGCGTCGACCTGGGTGAGGAAGGCCTGCCACACGTCGTCGAAGGAGGCGAACGCGCGGGGGTCGCCGGTGTCGGGGCCGGCCCGGGCGCCGTCGAAGCGCGAGCGCCCGCGATTCAGCGCCCAGTCGAGGCAGAGCATGAGGCTGAGGCGCTGGAAGACGAAGTCGGTGCGGCCGGGGATAATCACCTCCCAGCAGCCATCGTTGGTGTAGTCGCGGGCGTCGGCAAGGGGGATGCCGAGGCGCACGAGCGCGGGCACGAGCGCCTCGTCGCTGAAAAGCGCGGGCATGCCCCCGCCCTCCTTGAGGACCTCGCAGACCCGGCGGACGAACTCGTCGGGCGAGCCGCGGTGCAGGCGCGCGGACAGCAGAGGGTTCGTCATCTTGTTGCGGCGATAGCTCTCCAGAAGCAGAAAGCTCAGGGGGTTGGTGCCGTCCTCCCCCTCGGGAGTGAGGCCGCCGATGACGATGTTCTGAAGCCAGTGGTTTGTCGCGTCGATGCTGTCCCGCTGGGTGCCAATCTGGGAGGAGGTGTAGTGGCGAGTGCGGTTCGAGGGATCGATGGACTCTGGCTGGCGCGACTCGGGCCGCTGCTCCTCGGTTGTCGCCGCGCGCTCGTTGAACTTCAGGCAGAACAGGTCGACCAGCTCGCCGGCGCGCTCGAGGTCGAGCCTCCCGGCCGCGAGGTCGGCCTCGAGGTAGGGCCATGCGTACTGGTCGAGCCGGCCCATGGCATTGCCGTTCATTGTGGAGTGGAACACCATGTGCAGCAGCCAGACGGCCTGAAGCGCCTGCCAGAAAGTGCGGGCCGGGCCGGCGGGAACCTGCCGCAGGTTCGCCGCCATTTGGCGCAGCTCGGCGGCCCGCGTTGGGTCGGCGGCCTCGGCTTCCGCGTCACATCGCTCGGCCAGGCGCGCCGCGAACGCGGTCACGCCGTCGATGGCGATGACGGCCGAGTCGAGAAAGGCGCGCTCGTCATCGGTCCGCGCCCCCTGGCGTTGGGCCTCGGCCTCCGCCCGAATGCCGCGCAGGCCAGTGCGCAACAGCTTCGCGTAGTCCGGGACGATGTGGCCGAAGACGGAATGGATGCTCTGGCCGCGCTGGGCGGCAGCGGCGCGCTCCTGCTCGGTCGCGTATCCGGGAAATCCCCACTCCGCGTGGAGGCGGGGCTGCTCGAGCGTCATCGAGCCGGCGAAGAGCTGCCCCTCCCACAGGTCGGTGGGCATGTGTGCGAGCTTGAGCGCGATGGCGCGCGCCTTGCGCACGGCGAGGGGCTCCCGCATAAAAGACTCGTCGATGTGGTCCGGGCACCGCCAGGCGGCCGGCGGGCGCCCCATGGCGGCGCGGACGCGCTCTCGCAGATCCGCGACGCGCGCGGTGTCCGCGCGCTCGCGCACCTGTTGGGCGACGGTCACGGGATGACCTCCGGGGGGAAGCTCACGCTCACTGCTCCTCTTCCTCCTCGCCGACCTCCTCGGGAAGGATGCGCTCCATCGCGGTCAGCAGCGCCTCGACGTGCTCCCGCGTGGCGCTCTCTCCCATCAGCCCGATGCGCCAGGCCTTGCCCTTGAACTCACCGAGGCCGCCGCCGATCTCGATTCCTTCCTCCTCGAGCAGTCGCTTTCTCACCGCGCCCTCGCTCACGTTGGGCGGGGCGGCCACCGCGTTCAGCATGGGGAGCTGGTGCTCGGGGTCAGCGAGATAGCGAATGTCGAGCGCCTCCAGTCCGGCCTTAAGCGCGCGGTGGTGGCGCAGGTGGCGCTCCCAGCGGGCCTCCAGGCCTTCCTCCAGCACGATGCGGAGGGCCTCGTGGAGCGCGTAGTTCATGTTCACCGGGGCCGTGTGGTGATACACGCGCTCCGATCCCCAGTACTGCCGCACCATGTTCATGTCCAGGTACCAGCTCTGGACCTTGGTCGAGCGGTTCGACAGGACGCGCTCGGCGGCCGGGCTGAAGGTCACCGGCGACAGCCCGGGCGGGCAGGACAGGCACTTCTGCGTGCCGCTGTAGCACGCGTCGATGTGCCAGCCGTCGACGTTCACCTCCATGCCCCCGAGGCTGGTGACGGCGTCCACCAGCAACAGCGCGCCGGCCTCGTGAACGGCCTGGCTGATCTCGGGGATGGGCTGCGCGGCGCCGGTGCTCGTTTCGGCGTGCACGATGCCGACGACCTTGAACGGCCCATGCTCGCGCAGCGCGTCGGCGACCTGGTCGCGGGTGAAGACGCGCCCCCACGGGACCTCGATGGCAGTGACCTGGGCGCCGGCCCGCTCAGCCACGTCCTTCATCCGCTGGCCGAAGACACCCGCGACGCACACCAGCATCTTGTCTCCGGGCTCGATGAGGTTGACGACACAGGTCTCCATGCCGGCCGAGCCGGTGCCGCTCACGGCGAGGGTCAGCTCGTTCTTGGTCTGGAAGACAGCCTTGAGCATGTCTCTGATATCGTTGAGGACGTGGAGGAACTGCGGATCGAGGTGCCCGATCGTCGGACGCGCCATGGCCTCCAGCACCCGGGGGTTCACGTCCGAGGGGCCGGGGCCCATCAGCATGCGCGGCTTGATCTTACTCAGGTCCATCATGTGCCATCGCTCCCTCGTCACTATCGGCGAAGCTCAGCGCCCTGTGCGATCAGGGCGTCCTGGAGCAGCGTGATATCCAGTTTGCGCGGCGAGGTCGCCGTCTTACAGCACAGCGCGGCCGCGACGCCGGCGGCCTGGCCGATCGCCATGATCGGCGCCATCGCCCGGTGGGATTCGTACGGCTGCTGCTGGCTCGAGATACACCGGCCGGCGACGAGCAACCCCTCGACTCCCCTGGGCACGAGGCAGCGATAAGGTATGTCGTAGCCCTCGTGCTGGAGGTACCTGCGGTAGCCGTAGTAGCTGATGATCGGGCACGAGCTGATCGCGACCACGTCTTCGAAGCGGCGGCCCTCGATCGCGTCCTGGGCGGTGAGCGTGTACTCACCCTCAACGAACCTTGTCTGGCGGATGCCAAGCAGGGGAGGGGTCTCGACGACCCTGGCGTCGGCCAGCTCGGGGTGTTCCCTCTGCTTGGCCGCGAAATCCTCGTACACCCGCAGGCGCGCGTCCACCTCGGCTCGCGTGAGCTGATCGGCGTCCGTGGCGTCCATGGCGGCGACGCCGGGGCCCCAGACGACTGCGTTTCGGCCGAAGTCGCACGCGAATGCGCCCTGCGGCCGCGCGGCGCCGAATTCGATCCGATACATGATTCCGTCGTTGAGGCGGGGCGCCTCTCCGGCGCGGGTCTGCCAGAATGGCACGCCGGCCCGCGCGGCAACATCCGCGTCGCCGCTGGCGTCCACGGTCACCGCGGCCGTCAGGGCCTGCCGGCCGGACTTGTTCTCGACTACGATGCCGCGCACGGCGCCGGCGTCCACGATGCTGTCGCAGAAGTAGGTGTGCAGCATGAGGTCGACGCCGGCCTCGACGCACATTTTCAGCACCACGTACTTCAGCTTTTCCGTGTCGACGGCGTAGCTGTAGCAGAGCAGCCCGGGCTCAGTCGGATATTGCTTCTGGGGGTACGGGCTAACGCCCAGGCCGCCGAGGTCTCGAAGCCGCAGGATGATCTCCTCGGCGAGGCCGCGCACGGTCTGCGTCCGGTCGGGCTCGACCTGGTTTCGGAAGCCATTGATGCAGGCCATCAGCGACGCCGTCGCGGTGCCGCCCAGGTAGCCGAACCGCTCCACGAGCACGGTGCGCGCGCCGCTGCGCGCGGCTGCGATCCCCGCGGCGAGCCCCGCGGGGCCACCCCCGACGACGATGACGTCGCAAGCGCGGGTGATCGGCAGATCGCGCGCCGGCTCGTGATAAGTTCTCATCGCGGGCCCTCGAGCTGCTCGGCGACGGGCTTCAGGAGCGCGCCGTCGGCCTCCAGCCTCGCGCGCAGCGCCCCCACGTCCACCTCCCGCGGAACGGTGCCCGCCGCGGCGGCGAGGGCGGCTGCGGTTCCGGCCGCCTGTCCGCACACCAGGCAGCACACGGTGTTGCGGGTGCTGTTGTGGGCGACCAGGTCGACGCTCATCATGCGCCCCGCGATGAGGACGTTGTCCAGGCCGCGGGGGATCAGGCTCCGGTACGGGATGCCATAGGCGCCCGCGTCTTTGACGTCATACTGGGAGTTGTCGATGAAGCCGAAGCAGCCCACCTGGTCGTCGAACTGACGCCCCTGGGTGCAGTCGTCCTGGGTGATGTCGTAGTCGCACAGAATTGCGCGGCCGCGGCGCTGGCCGGCGGAGGGGGCCGGACCGGCGACATAGCACCCCTCGCAGCCGGGGACGAACCGGCGGAACAGGTCGGCGATGGCGAACATCCGGCCGCGCAGGAACACTTCGGCCTCGGTGAGCGCCACGGCGTCAAGCCCGTCGTTCGGCCCATAGTTGATGCAGTTGCAGTAGGTCAGCTCGCGAGGCCGCAGGGAGACGGCGAAGAAGTAGTCGGGCACTTGTTCTCCGGTGAGGTTGCGAACCCTGGCCATATCGAGGCCCATGCGCACGAGTTCGGGCCGGTGCATGCCCGGCTTCACGGCGTGCGCGAGGTGCCAGATCAGGCCGTGGCGATCCAGCTCGGCCTCCATGAGACCCAGGTCGATGTTGCAGAGGCGGAAGGTGAACCCGGCGGCGTACGCTCCCGGATCGCCGGGCCGAAAGCGCTGGAACTGCGCGCCGGCGTAGGCGGCCAGGTCGCCGTCGCCCGTGGCGTCGACGAACTGCCGCGCGCGGATGAGGCTGCGGCCGCTCTTGTTCCAGACCACGGCGCCCTCCACGTGTCCGGCGGCTGCCTGCACGTCCTCGAGCACGGTGTGCAGCAGCAGCTTGACGCCGACCTCGCGGCAGAGTTGGAAGGCGGCGAGTTTGAAGACCTCGGGCTCGACCGGGGTGGCCATGCTGACGAAGTGGCCGCCGCGCTCCATGCGTATATGTCCCATGGCGCCGCCGAGGCGCTGACAGCGATCCACCAGTTCCTGGGCGAGGCCGCGCACGACGCGCAGGGGCTGGGCGCCCGGGTGCGCGTCGAAGATGTTGTAGAAGTTGTGCAGGCAGGTGGCCCCGGTGATGCCCATCCCGCCGAGCCAGCCGGCCTTCTCGATCAGCAGCGTCCGCGCGCCCTGCCGAGCGGCGGCGACGGCGGCCGCGAGGCCGGCCATCCCGCCGCCCGCGACGACGACGTCCCACTCCCCATATCGTCCGTCAACGAGCTGTGACACGT